>Ga0185299_10000462_pt1 | contig 110214 bp, 109 predicted proteins | sample PaiPotPPA55metaG_FD_128002 | JGI IMG/M metagenome (GOLD analysis project Ga0185299, IMG submission 128002) | Iron sulfur acid spring bacterial and archeal communities from Banff, Canada, to study Microbial Dark Matter (Phase II) - Paint Pots PPA... ... | reverse complement strand
CCCGCCGCATCCGCCGCAAACGCGGGCGGCTTCCTTCAAACGTCCCTATCCGAAGTGACCCGGCGATCAGGCTCCTCGTCACGCCCCAATTCACGGCGCCGGGTCACTCCAGATAGGGTTCTAGCGTCAGGCGGGGGCTATCCCAGCTATGATGGGTTTTCTCGTGCGTTTGTCGCAGGAACAACACGCAGATCGGAATCCCAGTGCTCGTTAAGAATCCATTCTAGGTGGGCTTCGAATTCAATGCCTAGATGTGGTCCACCGCGAAACTCCTTGGGACAAGGGCCACCTCGGGTAAAGAAATATCCGAAATACGGTGAGTCGCTAACTGAGATCTGGTCACCGGCCGTGACCATCTCGCCGACAAAGAAGAACCAACCTCCATAGTGATGCAATCCATTCTTCAATGGCCCGTCCGCAACAGCCTCTCCCTCTTTGTTGGGATCGATACCAAGTCGATCGAGCAACTCTCTGAACGCAGATGGATAGACTACATCTCGCTGAACAATTAGATTCCTGCAGCCGACGCACAAGCAATCTTCCGCCCAGCCGCCCTTCAAACTTGCGTAAATGGCGGCCGTCGCTTCGCGATCATAGCGGACGGTTTGGTCGCCCAGGCTCATTTCGGTCATCGGCATCTTTCCATTGTGATCGAGATCGATGTGCACCGGATGCGAGGGCGCGTGGGCACCGTTTCGGGTCACGCTTACTCAACCCTCGCGCAAAGTCGCCAAGGGTAGAGCTATCCTTCAGGTGTTACTCGCGAGTCATCTCCGACAACGTGGATAGTTTCGGATGGTACGTGATCGAGGAGCTGGACGAAGATGCTTCTCATGCGCGCCCGCCCGAAACGGTGAGCACATCGCCGTGCCCCCTCGAGGGGGCGTCCCAGCGCCTGATAAGTCAGAGTTCCTCGGCTCTGAACTCGCCCGGCAGATCGGGCGAGAGTTTCAAACGCCATGAGCGCGGCGGAGGTTAGCAGCACGCGCACTCCCTCCAGCGTGGCTTGCATAGCCCAAGGGTCAATCATCAGCGTGGCCGCGCGGCGACTATCTTGTCGACGGGTCATGTATGTGGATTTGTTGGGCGGGCCAACGCGAGAGTTCTGTCCTGGAAGTAGTCTGAGTCGGCCGAGCGATCTTTTGCAGCCGCCCGAAAACCTGTGGCGCTGGATGACCGAGGAGATGCCGACTGCACGCTTGAGTCCGAGAAATCGTCCATCTTTCAAGCGAGCATAAACTCGCCAGAGGAGGCTTATGCGCGTCAATGTTTTTGGTTCTTTGATCCTTACAACCTGCGCGACTGCCGTCACGGGACAAACCTCCTTCGAGCAAGGGGTGGATCGAGTAATTTATCTGACAAGTATTGAGAAGGCTCAAGAAATTCAGGAAGTCGCCACCGTCATCCGCTCGGTTGCAGAGATCAAATCGCTATCTGCCGATGTGTCACAGCGAAGTCTCTCGGTCCGTGGGACGGCCGAGCAGATTGCACTGGCTGAATCGCTGGCTAAGGAATTGATGGCAGGCCATGGTTCGAGCACGTACGAATACAGGATGCCTAGCGGCGACTTGGTCCACGTGTATTACTTGCCTCATAGCGCGAGCATCCGTGACTTTCAGTGGGCCGTCAGCACGATCCGCTCGATAACCGACCTCCGCTGGGAATTCACCTATAATGCCCGGCGAGCTTTCGTGGTGCGAGGTGCACCCGGAAAAATGGAGATGACCGGATGGCTGGTGCAACAACTCGGTCAACCTGCCGATGGACGCGTCGGCTCAAGTGAATACCGGGTTCGAGATGCTGCCGATGATCTCGTGCGCGTCTACTTCGTGAAGCACGTCGAGAGTGAGGAAACTCTTCAAGAACTCGCGACGTTCGTACGTTCTGTGGGAAACATTCGCAGGCTATTCACAATCGGTCCAATGATCGCGGTCGCGATGCGTGGAACAGCCGAAGAGGTTGGTTTGGCGGATTGGCTTCTTCAGAAACTGGATCAGCCGGCGTCCGGCCCGGCGGGCGCGGAGCAAAATCAAGGTGGTGCCGCACGTCAATTCCAGATGTCGAGCAGCGGAGATGCGGTACGACTGTTCTACCTGAGAAACGCGACGATCCAGGCGTTTCAGAACGTTGCCTCCGAGGTCCGGACGGCGGCGAGAGCTCCGAAGGTGTTCACCTATAACGCACTAGGCGCCATGGCCGTACGTGGGACAGCCGATCAGATTGCGGCAGCCCAGGATCTGATCGACGAGCGCTTTAAGAACCCCCGATGATTCTGGCGGCTGGTCATCGGCTCGGGATTGGAAACTCGCCGGTTTCTGTATAAATATCGGCGCTAGGGATTCGTCCGACCATCCGTATATCTTTTTTTTTACTGCCTTGAATTGGACCGGTCGAAACTCTGAACGAAACCGTCGAGAAGGAAAGTTAGCGCGCTGAGAATACGCCGCGCCACGTAATCGACCTGGCGCTGTCCCGCGCGAAACTGATCAAAGCGACGGAGAGTAACCGATGGCACGTATTACCGAACTGCACAAGAAATGGATGAAGGAGCCGAAGTACCGCAAGGCCTACGAGGCGCTGGAGGAGGAGTTCGTCCTTGAGTCGGCCGTGATCGACGTTCGCAATCGCGCAGGACTGACGCAGGCAGAGTTGGCGCGGAAGATGGGCACTACGCAGCCTGTCGTCGCCCGGCTGGAGAGCGAGCGTTCCCGACCGTCGATGCGCACACTGGAAAGGCTCGCACATGCCCCGGGCTCGCGCTTACTCATCAGCTTCGCGCCGCGCACCGCGAAACGGTCGCTTAGGCGATTTCGCTGAGTTTTACTGAGCGTTAGCCCGCTCCGGCCGCGTCTTCATCCCGAGAAGTATACTGTGCCTTGACCTTCTCAACCAACCTGTACTTTCGAATCGTACTGCTGTTCGCCGCCCTTTCCCTCGCGTCCTGCCAGCACCGCAGCAAAAAACTAATCGCCGTGGTGCCCAAAGCAACGTCTCATTTATTCTTCGTGTCCGTCCATGCCGGAGTTCTCGCCGCCGAACGTGATTTCGGCGTCGAAGTATTGTGGAACGGCCCCCAGGACGAGACGGATTACTCGCGCCAGATCGAGATTGTCGACTCCATGATTACCCGCCACGTCGACGCATTGGCCATCTCCGCCACCGACCGCACCGCCTTAGTCGCACCCGTCAAGCGCGCCATGCAAGCCGGAATTCCAGTCACCGTTTTCGATTCCGGCCTGGACGTGAAAGGCTACGTGACCTTTGTCGCCACTGACAATTATGGCGCGGGCCAGACCGCCGCGCGAAAGCTCGCCGAGCTGATCCACGGCAAAGGAAGAGTTGCCGAGCTGATGCAAAAGCCGGGCGGCAGTTCTACCGGCGATCGCGAGCGCGGCTTTGACGACACCATGGCCAAGGAATTTCCCGCCATCAGCATCGTCGCGCGCCAGTATGGAATGGGCGAGCCCGCGAAATCACGCAACGCGGCCGAGGACATTCTTACCGCCCATCAGGACCTGGATGGAATATTCGCTTCAGCCGAAGCCAACTCCCTCGGCGCCGTTCAAGCCATCAAGGCGCGCGGCCTCGCAGGCAAAATCAAGCTGATTACCTTCGATTCCAGCGATATTCACGTTGCGGCTCTAAAGGACGGCACCATCGACGTGATGCTGGTTCAAGACGCCTATCGTATCGGCTACGAAGCGGTCCACAGCCTGGTGATGAAGCTGAACGGGCAGACTCCGCCCCCACAAATGGACCTGAAAGTTCATGTGATTCGCAAACAGGATCTCGACCAGCCGGGCGTGCAGGCGCTTCTTTTCCCTAAGTGGATCGGCGCCCCCAAGTAAATCACCGACGACTAAGGCTATTCCATAAACTCGACTTGATATTCCTCGATCACAGGATTCGCCAGCACATCGTGCGCGATTTGATTAATCTCCGCGCCGGCTTTCTCGCGATCCGCTCCGGGCGCAAGAGTGATTTCGAAGAACTTGCCTTGCCTCACGGCTGCGATCGAGGCATGGCCGAGGCCAACTAATGCCGACCGTATGGTCTGACCCTGCGGATCCAGAACACTAGGTTTCATAGACACATAGACGCGGGCTCGCATGGAATTCATTGTAACCGGTGTTACGATTGCCGCGAAAAGCGTCTAATCATCGGTATGACTCCCAGGATGCCTCTCGCGTCATTATTGACTTTTGGACTGCTGGCGTTTCCTCAGTCGCCGACCGTTGATCCGCCCGCCGTGTCGAATCCCTATGCCCGCGTGGCATGGCTAACCCTCAACCAGGGCGTCGATGACAACGACACTAACCATCGCAAACAGGCCATCGAAGCCGTCGGCACCGTGGGCGCGACGCCACAAGCGGTGAAGTTGGCCGCCAAGGGTCTCCAGGACAAAGATGTGCCCAACCGTCAGGCGGCTGCGGCGACGCTCGGCCAAATGGGATCCCAGGATGCGGTTCCTTATCTCAAGAACGCTCTCGAGGATAAACCTGAAGTCGCTTTTACGGCTGCCAAGGCCTTATGGAACCTCGGAGACACCACCGGTCGCACCATCTTTCAAGAGGTGCTGGAAGGGGAGCGTCCAGATGGGCCGACGAAGATGCAGAAGGCCATGAAAGATGCGAAGAAGAGATTGAAACCCGATCAGCTAGCCTTGATGGGCGTCTCCGAGGTCTCAGGCATGCTTGGCCCGGCTGGCATCGGGGTAGAAGCCGTTACCCAGGCGATGAAAGAGCTGAAAGGCGTGGGCGGTGGCATTCCTGGCCGCGCTGTGGCGGCAGAGGTGCTTGGAAAAGACACCGATCCTTACGCGCTAACGTTGCTCGAATGGGCGCTCGGCGATAACAACTGGGCCGTCCGCGTGGCTGTCTGCAAGGCGCTCGGCGATCGCGGCAATGACGCCACTATCGCGAAATTGCAGCCCCTCCTGAACGATGATCACCATGCGGTGCGTTACATGGCCGCGGCTTCGATAGTAAAGCTGAGCCTCAAAACTCAGTCCACCGCCTCTCGCTAGACTACACTTGCGGTACCCTACAACTTAAAGGGAGGGAGCGCGGTATCGTCAAGGTTTGTGTGCTCGCAAGCAGCAGTTCGGGAAACTCTACCTTCATCCGCACTGAGCGGACGCGCATCCTGGTTGACGCGGGCTTGAGCCGGCGTGATCTCCTGGCGCGCCTTGCAGCTATCGACGAGCAGCCTGAATGCCTGGATGCCATCCTGATCACCCACGAGCACTCCGATCACGTGAGCGGCCTGGTTGCGCTGGCCCGGCTTCTCGATGTCCCCATTTTCATTACGCGCCTCACCGCTCCCGCCATTCCATGGGAGGAGTACGCGCCAAAGCTCGATTGCTTCCAGGCGGGCGCAACTTTTTCGGTCGGTGATATCGAGGTCGATAGCTTCACTGTTCCCCATGACGCCATCGATCCGGTGGGTTTCTGCTTTCGCGCGCAAGGCATCAAGATCGGAGTGGTTACCGACCTCGGTTATGTGCCCCAATCGGTTAAGTTCCATCTGAGGGGCGCCGATCTGCTGGTGCTTGAGTCGAATCACGATCTTGAGATGCTGAAAGTCGGTCCCTATCCCTGGTCAGTGAAGCAGCGAGTGATGGGGCGCAAAGGTCATCTATCGAACGACGTGGTTTCCGATTTCATCCGCTTCGATCTTGATTCCTCCATCAGTACACTGGTGCTGGGCCATTTGAGCGAGCACAACAATCATCCGCAGATCGTGCGTACCACCGCCGGTCGTGCGCTCGACGGCAGCGGCCGCGCCTTGTTCACGCGTCTGGTAGTGGCCGAGCCGAAACAACAGACCGAGGTCTTCGCTTACTAATGATCGACCGCTATACCCGGGCCGAAATGGGCCGCATCTGGAGCGAAGAAAACAAGTATCGCCAGTGGCTGGAAGTTGAATTGGCCACCGCCGAAGCATTGGCCGAAACCGGCGAAGTTCCAAAAGATGCGGCCAGGTTGTTGCGGAAGCACGCCGGTTTCACCCTCGCCCGGATTCAGGAGGTCGAACGGGAAGTTCGGCACGATGTTGTTGCTTTCACTACAGTTGTGGCTGAAAGCATGGCGGCCGCCGGACACTCTGAGGCGTCGAGATGGCTGCACTACGGGCTAACTTCTAACGATGTAGTAGATACTGCGCAAGCGCTGATGCTGCGGAGCGCTTCAGAGATTATATCTAAAGGAATCAATAGCTTATCTGAGACTCTCAAGGCCCGTGCGCGGGAATTTAAGCACACCATCCAGATTGGAAGGACCCACGGAATCCACGCAGAACCCATCACTTTTGGGCTCAAATTGGCTCTTTTCTATGACGAAATCCGTCGAAATCTGACGCGTTTCTGCGCGGCCGCCGAAGAGTTGCGCGTCGGCAAGATCTCGGGCGCGGTCGGCACGTTCGGCCATATCGGACCGGAAGCGGAAGATCGCATCTGTCGGCGGCTGGGGTTGAAGCCCGCTCCTATCGCTTCGCAGGTAATCTCGCGCGACCGGCATGCCAACTACGTCTCTGCGCTGGCTCTGATCGCGGCTGCGCTCGAAAAGATCGCGCTCGAAATCCGGCATCTGCAGCGCACCGAGGTCCGCGAGGCCGAAGAGCCATTTTCCGCCGGCCAGAAGGGCTCTTCAGCGATGCCCCACAAGCGAAATCCCGTGGTGTCGGAGCAGATCTGCGGACTCGCCCGTGTGGTTCGCTCGAACGCACAGGCGGCGTTCGAGGATGTCGCGCTATGGCACGAGCGGGACATTTCGCATTCGTCGGTGGAGCGAATCATCCTGCCTGACTCGACCATTCTGGTAGATTACATGCTTTCCAAAACCGAATGGCTGATCGCTGGCCTTCGTGTTAACCCGGCCCGCATGCAGAAGAATCTGGAGCTTACGAAGGGTCTGGTATTTTCGGGCCAGCTCCTTCTAGACCTGACGGCTGCTGGGATGCTCCGTGAGGACGCCTACAGAATTGTACAGGCTCATGCTATGCGAGCGTGGGATCAGGACGGTGACTTCCGCGCCGCGATAGAGGCCGATTCGCAGGCCGCCAAATATCTCACAAAGCAACAGCTTGCAGAGAGTTTCTCTGTTTCCAGACAGTTAGCTAACGTCGATCAAATCTTCGATCGTGTATTCCGGGCTGCCTAGTCACAAACTACTGTGGTAGTTTTCGACTCCGATGAAATCTCCACTTCCATTTCCTGACTATTCGTTTAAACTATACCTAGGAGACGGGTGGCTCCGGATGAAAAACATGAGCTCCTCAGATCGTTTTATGGACATCGAGCTCGCTCGAGTCCTACTGGTGGACGACGATCCAACCTCCCGTTTAACCTTACAAACTGTATTAGAAGCTGGTGGTTACAGGGTGGACGCAGCTGCTTCGGCCGCCGAAGCGGTTGGGAAGCTGGAAGATCATGAGTACGAACTAGTACTAAGTGATCTCCAGATGGAATCCCCCAGAGCAGGCCTGCAGGTCCTGGCGCATGCCCGGATGATGGATTACAAGCCGGCGACGGCTATTGTGACCACTTACCAGAACGCCAAGCCGCAGACTGCCAAGCCTCCTAAGACCCAATCCCGGATGCTGATTAAGCCTGAGGATGTGCCGGGGCTGCTATCGAAGGTCGCCAATCTGATCAGCGAACGCGCAGCGCGACGCCTGCAGCGCGAACTGCGCCACGCCACTTAACTCCGCGGCACGGTAATACTGGATCCCACGCTATAGACTGCTGTCTCGAACTCGTCTAAAGCGCCAGCGAAAAAGTGGTCGCGTGCTTCAATCCAGATCAGCTCTTTGGGGCCCGGCAAGCCGGCAAAGTAGGCTTCCATCGCGGGCACCGGGCAGAACTCGTCGTTGGTGCTGAGGATGAAGACCCGCGGCGTATCGCAGTGGCCGAGCTCCTTGCTGTCCTGATAGCTGGCGGGAAAACCCACGGCGATAAGGCGTGAAACTTCAGCGATCTCGCAGCCTAACTTCAGAATGATCCGCGAACCGAACGAGAAGCCCGCCAGCGAGAAGGGCAATTGCGGGTAGCGGGAACGAAGCACCTGGAGGGCCGAGCGCGCATCTTCGATTTCGCCACGGCCATCATCGAACTTGCCTTCGCTCCGATTGACACCGCGATAGTTGAACCGCAGCACTACTGCTCCGGACCGCCGCAGGCCACGGGCAATCCGGTAAACAACTTTGTTGTGCATCGTGCCGCCGTGCAATGGGTGCGGATGACAAACCAACACGGCCGCGTTGGGCGCCTGGTCCTCAGGTTCTTCCAGCAAGGCTTCGAGCTTTCCAGCCGGGCCGTCGATCAAAAGCGATTCTATCCTGCGGGGCATCAGTTGGTGCGGTAATTGGTGAACTGCATGTCGATGCCGAAGTCATGACCGCGCAGCAGGGCGATTACATCCTGCAGAGAGTCGCGGTCGCGCCCCGAGACGCGCACCAGGTCGCCCTGGATGGAAGCTTGCACCTTCTTCTTGCTGTCTTTGATCGTTTTCACGATCTCGCGCGCTTTTTCGATGGGAATGCCTTGCTGTAATGAGATTTCCTGGCGCACGGTGGAACCTGCGGACTCGATCAGGGGCCCGAAGGTCATCCCTTTCAGCGGCACTTTGCGCTTCACCAGCTTCTGCTCGAGCACGTCGGTGACGGCTTTCAACTTATACTCGTCCTGGCTGACGAGCAGGATTTTGTGGTCCTTCTCGTTGAGTTGAATCTCAGACTTGGAGTCCTTCAGATCGTAGCGGGTGATGACCTCTTTGAGAGCTTGCTGGATGGCGTTATTCACCTCGGCCAGATCTATCTTGGATACGATGTCGAAAGTATTGTCAGGCATGGGTCAATGACCCAATGCTATCAAGACCCGCTCGGTAATTTCTCGCGGACCAGTTGCAGTTATTCCCTCCCGCTTTCGTTTAGCCCGGTGAAAGCAGGAGGGATTGATGCAGTGGTGCAAGCTGATCGCGTTTGTGGTGTTGGCTGCAGGCAGCGTTGGCGCCGCGCAACCAAAGGAAAGAGTGACCGTATATGTAGAGAACGACGCGAATGTTCCATCTCCGGTGCTGTCTCGGGCCAGAACGCTCGCGGCTGAAATGTTCGGTGGTGTGGGCGTGCGCATTGAGTGGCGTGCAGGCCAGCGCCCAGACTCTCAATTGTTACAGGAGCGGGCGATCGCGGTCCGCTTGACTCTCGACACTCCCGACAAATTCAAATCCAGCGTGGGAGCTTATGCCGTGCCCAGCGAGGGAGTCCATGTCACTGTGTTGTACCAGCACTTGGCCTGGTCGCTGGCGAAGCCCAGCTTGGCTCCGGCGCTGTTAGCTCACGTGTTGGTGCATGAGATTGCACACATCCTCGAAGGAATCGCCCGGCATTCGGTAACTGGTGTCATGAAGGCCAATTGGACATCGAGTGACTACTACGAAATGCAGACTAAAGCGCTTCCGTTCACCTCCGAAGACATCGAGCTGATTCACAGCGGCCTGGCGCAAAGGAAGGTGCAAGGGGGAAACGGCCCCGCGGGTGATATACTTCGGACTCACCATCACAGGCGGGGTCATGGCGCCTTCGACTCAACGGGTCACGCAACTGCTCATCGAGTGGGGAAATGGGAGTCATGCCGCGCTCGAAGAGCTAATGCCACTGGTTTACGCGGAGTTGCATAAGATGGCGAGGCGGTACATGAACCAGCAGAATCCATTGCACACCCTGCAAACCACCGCGCTGATTCATGAAGCCTATCTGCGGCTGGCGGGCGAGGGGGCCAAGCAATGGCAGAATCGCGCTCACTTTTTCGGTGTCGCCGCTAAGGCAATGCGGCATGTGCTGGTGGATCATGCGCGCACGACCAACGCGGCGAAACGCGGGGGCGCGGTTCGGGCCTTACGGCTGGATGAGGAGATCGACTCTTCCGGTGAGCGAATGGGTCAGCTGATCGCGCTCGACGATGCACTCAACGATCTCGCCAAGCTCCATCGGCGGCAGAGCGAAGTCATCGAGCTGCGTTTTTTTGGCGGCTTGACTGTGGAGGAGACGGCGGAACTACTCAAGGTGTCGCCTGAAACCGTGGCGCGCGACTGGCGGATTGCGAAGGCTTGGCTTCATGGAGAACTCAATCGTACCAATGACGCCTGAGCGCTATCAACGCGTGGTGGAGATATTCCAGGCGGCTTCCAATCGAGGTGCGGACATTCGCTCAGCGTTCGTTGCCGAAGCATGCGCTGGCGACAACGACCTTCGGAGCGACGTCGAAGCAATGCTTGCGGCTGACGGGAAGTCCGGTGGATTTCTGGACCGGCCCGCGGATGATTTCGCGGCCGCGGCATTGACTACTCCTAGGTCGGGATCGCTGATCGGCCAACGGATCTCACACTATGAGGTGATTTCGCTATTAGGGGTGGGTGGTATGGGCGAAGTCTACCGGGCCAAAGACGCCAGGCTCAATCGCGACGTCGCCATCAAGTTCGCCGATGAGGCGTTCAGCGATCGGTTTGAGCGGGAAGCCCGCACTATCGCCGCGCTGAATCATCCCAACATTTGTACCCTTCACGACGTCGGTCCGAACTACCTGGTTATGGAGCTGGTGGAGGGCGAGACACTGGCCGAGCGGATCATTCGTGGAGTATTGCCGCTGGAGGAGGCGCTTGGCATTGCAGAGCAAATCGCCGAGGCGCTCGAAGCGGCACACGAACGAGGGATCGTTCATCGGGATCTCAAGCCCGCCAACATCAAGATCAAGCCGGACGGCACCGTGAAAGTTCTCGACTTCGGGCTGGCGAAGATTGATCAACAGGTTCCGCATATAGATAGTCCGCTGACAACGCGCCCGGGGCTGGTACTCGGCACGGCAGCTTACATGAGCCCAGAGCAGGCTCGGGGCAACCCTGTCGACAAACGCACCGACATCTGGGCATTTGGTGCGGTCCTGTACGAGATGCTGACCGGGCGGCAGGCGTTCACAGGCGAGACGATCACCGATGTTCTGGCAGCTGTGGTCAAGACGGAACCGGATTGGGAGGGAGTGCCAGTCAAGGTACGGAGATTGTTGAGGAGCTGTTTGGAGAAAGAGCCAAAGCAGCGGTTGCGGGACATTGGTGATGTCTGGGGGCTGCTTGAAGACTCGGCGCCAGCTGGACCTGGTCCACGGAGCATGCTGCCATGGGGTATCGCCCTGCTACTGATGGTCGCCCTGGCCTTCGCGTATTTTCACCACTCCGCTGACGAACCGCGTTTGCTCAAATTCTCCGTGCCACCGCCGGAGAAAGCGTCGTTCAACACCAGTAGCATTCCGACAATTTCGCCGGATGGACGTCGCTTGGCCTTCGCGGCCACCATGGGCGGCAAAGACACCTTGTGGGTCCACAATCTGGATTCACTAGCTCCTCGTCAGTTGCTCGGAACGGACGGCGCGAAGGAGCCTTTCTGGTCACCGGATGGCCGCTTCCTCGCATTCTTCGCGGACAGAAAACTGAAAAAGATCGACCTCTCCGGGGGTCCTGCTCTGTCTTTATCTGATATCGACGACGACGAGCCCATCGGCGGATCCTGGAACAAAGACGATGTTATTTTGTTTGGACCAGCCGACACTGGCAGTCTCTTCCGCGTATCGGCAGCGGGAGGGATCGCTACCTCTATTAGCTCAGCCGACACGGCGCTGTCCAAGGAATCTCATCTATGGCCCTGGTTCTTGCCGGACGGCCACCAGTTCCTTTACTCCGTTCAGACAGAGGACCCAAAGGACAAGGTTTATATAGCGGATCTCGATTCGAAAACCCGTCGTCAGGTTCTGGTGGAAAATTCTAATGCCGTGTACGCTCCGCCCGGGTACTTGCTGTTCCTTCGCGAGGGGACTCTTATGGCCCAGCCTTTCAATGCCGGCAGGCGCGAGATGAAAGGCGATGCGGTCGCTATTGCGGAAAAGGTCTATTACAGCAACGATCTAGCCCGCGGACAGTTCTCTAGCTCGCAAAATGGCGTCCTCGCTTACATTTCAGGTCCTGGCTTAAATTTGGAGCTTACGTGGCTCGACCGATCCGGCAAAGTCAGTGGGACCATTGGGGGCGCTCCGACGCGTCCCGCCATTTCACCCGATGGCAACACTGTCGCGGTCGATCGCCTTGATCCAGAAACGGGATACACCAATCTCTGGCTCCACAATTTGGCGCGCGGCAGCGACTCCCGATTCACATTTAATTCAAAGTCGAACTTTAACCCGGTTTGGTCTCCGGACGGCAGCCGAATCGCATTTGCCTCAAACCGCGATGGACATCAATTCCATCACATATATCAAAAGGGGACGAGCGGCACCGCCGGAGATGAGCCGCTGGACAAATCAAAGCACTTCAAGCTCCCGCTGGATTGGTCCCGGGATGGCCGCTACATCATCGAGGAGGTCTTTGAGAAAACGAACTGGGACATCTGGATATTGCCGCTTTTTGGTGACAGGAAGCCCTTTCCCTACGAGCTGACAAATTGGGATGAACGTTGGGCCAAGCTGTCGCCCGACGGCAAGTGGTTGGCGTACGCTTCCGATGAGACCAAGCGATACGAGATCTACGTCCAGACCTTCCCGACTCCCGGTGGCAAATTTCAAATTTCGACGAATGGTGGCGAAATTCCTGTCTGGAGTCGCGACGGAAAAGAGCTCTTCTTCATCGGTCGAGATCGAAAGTTAATGGCCGTCGAAATGAAGTGGGACGCAACGGAGGATGGTGCCCGATTCGAGGCTGCTGTGCCAAAGCCATTATTTGACACGCGTATCCGATCCACTTACTCCTGGTTCGATGTCAGCAAAGACGGGCGGTTCCTCATGCCGACGCAGACCGAACCGTCGGGGAGTGCGGCCGTCACCGTGGTGGTCAACTGGACGGCGGGATTGAAGAAATGATCGCCGGGGCTCACCGATGACACCTGAACGCTATCAGCGTGTGGTGGAGATCTTCCAAGCTGTTTCCGACCGAGGTGCGGATGTTCGCCTCGCGTTTCTTGCATCAGCTTGTGCAGGTGATGATGACCTACGGCGGGAAGTAGAAGCGATGCTTGCGGCTGACGCTCGGTCCGGTGGATTTCTGGACCAGCCCGCGGATGATTTCGCGGCCGCAGCAATTGCCGCTCGCGAGACTGGATCGCTGATCGGCCAGAAAGTTTCGCACTACGAGGTGATTTCCCTTTTGGGGGCGGGAGGCATGGGCGAAGTCTACCGCGCCAACGATACCCGGTTGCATCGCGAGGTCGCCATCAAGTTCACCAATGCGTCCTTCAGCGATCGGTTTGAGCGGGAAGCCCGCACGATCGCCGCGCTGAATCATCCCCACATTTGTACCCTGCACGACGTCGGTCCGAATTACCTGGTGATGGAGCTGGTGGAGGGTGAGACACTAGCGAAGCGGATCAAACGTGGAGCATTGCCGCGGGAGGAGGCGCTTGGCATCGCAAAGCAAATCGCCGAGGCGCTCGAAGCGGCGCACGAACGAGGGATCATTCATCGGGATCTCAAGCCTGCCAACATCAAGATCAAGCCCGACGGCACGGTGAAAGTTCTCGACTTCGGGCTGGCGAAGATAGATCAGCAGATTGCGCCTGGAGATAGTCCGAGGACAACGCGGCCGGGACTGATACTCGGAACAGCGGCTTACATGAGTCCGGAGCAGGCTCGGGGAAATACAGTGGACAAACGCGCCGATATCTGGGCATTTGGTGCAGTCCTGTACGAGATGCTGACCGGGCAACGAGCTTTTCCTGGAGAGACCACGACGGACGTTCTGGCGGCGGTGGTCACCAAGGAACCGGATTGGGAGCGAGTGCCAGTGCAGGCACTGCGTCTGTTGCAGCGATGTTTGGAGAAAGATCCAACGAAGCGGTTGCGCGACATCAGCGGCGTAGCTCTGCTGTTGGAAGAGCAGCCGCAGGCCACCGCTCCCTCCCGGTCGCGACTCGGTTGGGTTGTGGTAGTAGTGGCGACCATTGCCATAATCGCGGGCGCGGGTTGGTGGCGCGCGTCGCGGAAAGTGGATCGCCCCTTGCAGCCACTGGTCCGCCTGAACGTCGATCTCGGACCCGACGCGGTCCCCGGTCAATTTACTACGACCGTGATTTCGCCAGATGGAGCGCGTCTAGTATTTCCCATCAGAAGCCCGGACGGGATGCAAATGCTTGCTACTCGATTGCTGGCCGAGAGCCAGCCGGCAGTGCTCCCTGGAACTGCTAGCGGAAGAGACCCTTTCTTCTCGCCCGATGGAAAATGGATCGGCTTCTTCGCCGATGGAAAGATGAAAAAGATCTCCGCCCTGGGTGGTGCACCCATCGTACTGTGCGAAGCGCCCGTCTCGCGCGGCGCGAGTTGGGGGGAGGACGGCAGCATCGTTTGGGCATCACAAAACGTGATTGCACTTTCGCGGGTGTCGGCCGAAGGAGGGACGTCTGAACCGGTCACCAAGGTGCCAGGGGGAACAGTGTCTCATCGCTGGCCGCAGCTCCTGCCGGGAGGTGAACAAGTTCTGTTTACGCTTTCCCGTTCTTCGCTTGCGTTTGAAGATGCCAGCATAGCGGCAGTGTCGTTGAAAACCGGCGAGATCAAGATCCTGTTGCGTGGCGGATACTTCGGCCGGTACCTGCCGACAGGGGATGCAACTGGCCATCTGGTGTACGTTCATGAAGGCGTGCTCTTCGGTGTCCCGTTCGATCCCGGGCGGTTGGAACTTCACGGCACGGCAGTACCTCTGCTGGAGGACTTGGCTTCCGATCCGAATTCAGGAGCAGGGCAATTCAGTTTCTCAGGCGCGCCATCTGGCCCGGGAACCTTCTTGTATCAGACTGGTAAGGTTTCGGCTTCCAGTTGGCCAGTGTGGTGGTTGGACAACTCTGGAAAGACCGGGCCAATAATCGCCAAGCCAGGCTTTTACTTTGGTCCCCGCTTTTCGCCAGACGGGCAGCAGCTGGCACTAACACAAATTGAAGGCGGCAAATACGGAATCGTCGTTTATGATTTCAAGCGTGAACAGATGTTGCACCTCACCTTCGATAGCAACGGCCAAGAGATCAGTCCGCCAACATGGAGCCCCGATGGCAAGCACATCGTGTTTCGGTTCGTCTCCGCCGGGGGTGTCAGTCTCGGCTGGATTCGCGCTGATGGGACGGGGGAGACCCAGCGTCTGTTGGACAGTTCGCACTTCGTGACCCCATCCTCATTCCTTCCCGATGGCCGCCGGTTGGTGTACACCGAGTTTGATCCCGACAGCAGTTCTGATCTATGGACCATGGCGCTCGACTTAAGCGACCCGGATCATCCCAAACCGGGGAAGTCAGAGCTTTTCCTACGCACTCCTTCTGATGAACGCCGTCCAGCCTTCTCGCCGGACGGTCACTGGATGGCATACCAGTCCGATGAGTCCCGTCGTTATGAAGTGTACGTGCGGCCGTTTCCAGGTCCAGGCGGCAAGTGGCAAATCTCCAACGCCGGCGGCCAGTTACCAGTATGGTCGCGTAATGGCCGGGAGCTATTCTTCGAGAATCTGGATAACCGCATCATGGTAACCGACTTCGAAGTGAGGAATGGATCTTTCGCCCCCGGCAAGCCGCGCGTGTCGTCCGATCAACAACTTCAACGCATCCAAGGAGCTCCGAACTACGATCTCGCGCCAGACGGCAAGCGCTTTGCCATACTTCCTGAGCTGACGGCGCCGGTGGAAGAGAAGGGGAATGTGCATGTGACGTTCCTGCTGAATTTTTTCGACGAATTGCGGCGACGCGCGCCCACGGCGAAGACCAAGAGTTTGCTCCCGATGAAGCGGTGAGGTCCGATGCACGCATGACGGCTGAACGCTATCAACGTGTCGTGGAGATATTCCAGGCGGCTTCCGAGCGAGGTGCGGATGTGCGCTTAACGTTTCTCGCGCAAGCCTGTGCTGGCGATGACGACCTACGGCGTGAGGTAGAAGCGATGCTTGCGGCTGATGCTCGGTCCGGTGGATTTCTGGACCAGCCCGCAGGTGATCTCGCAGCCGCAGCGGTGGCGGCTCGCGAGACTCTATCGCTCATCGGCCAGAAAGTTTCACACTACGAGGTGATTTCCCTTTTGGGGGCGGGAGGCATGGGCGAAGTCTACCGCGCCAAAGATGCCAGGCTCAATCGCGAGGTCGCCATCAAGTTCGCCAATGTGTCCTTCAGTGATCGGTTTGAGCGGGAAGCCCGAACTATCGCAGCGCTCAATCATCCCAACATTTGCACCCTGCACGACGTCGGTCCGAACTATCTGGTGATGGAGCTGGTGGAGGGCGAGACACTAGCGGAGCGGATCAAGCGCGGCGCTGTGCTGTGGAAGGATGCGCTCAGCATGGCAAAACAAATCGCCGACGCGCTCGAAGCGGCCCACGAACGGGGTATTATCCATCGGGATCTCAAACCCGCCAACATCAAAATCAAGCCGGACGGCGCCGTTAAAGTTCTCGATTTCGGACTAGCAAAGATTGATCAGCAGATTGCGCCTGTAGATGGTCCGCTGACAACGCGCCCGGGGCTGGTACTCGGCACGGCAGCTTACATGAGCCCAGAGCAGGCTCGGGGCAACGCTGTCGACAAACGCACCGACATCTGGGCATTTGGTGCGGTCGTGTACGAGATGTTGAGCGGGCGGCGAGCTTTTCCCGGCGACACTACTACGGATATTTTGGCGGCAGTGGTCACCAGAGAACCGGAATGGGAGCGTGCGCCCGTAAAGGTACGACGTTTGTTGCGGCAGTGCCTGGAAAAAGATCCCGAGCGCCGGCTGCGCCACATTGGAGATTTCGAGTTGCTGCTCGAAGAGGCGCCAGGGCCCTCGAACTTCGGCCGTGGAAGACTCCTGTGGGCAGTGGCTGCGACGGTGCTGGCGATCATCGCCGTTGGCGCTTTGTGGGTTGCGTGGCGCGCGACACCTGTTGCACAACGTCCGCTTATCCGTTTGACTCTCGACCTCGGCGCGAATGCGGCAAGCAGTCTCAACTCGACAGTTGTTATCTCGCCGGACAGCAAGCGCATCGTGTTTCCTGCCCGTGGACCGCAGGGCAAACGACAGCTTGCCACGCGGTTGCTCGACCAAGCTCATGCGACTTTTTTGCCTGGTACCGAGGACGGCAGCGGCCCGTTCTTCTCGCCTGACGGGCAGTGGGTAGGATTCTTGGCCGCTAACCAGTTGAAGAAGATCTCGATATTGGGGGGTGCGCCTGTAACACTGTGCGCCGCCGCTGTTGAGAATGGCGCCGGCTGGGGCGAAGATGGCTACATTGTCGCAGCATTGAGCAACGTAGCTGGGCTCTGGCGCATTCCCGCCACCGGGGGAACGCCACAACCTCTGACTTATTTGGCCCCTGGGGAGGCCACCCACCGCTGGCCCCAGATCCTACCCGGAGGGAATGCCGTTCTGTTCACTGCCTCTCGGACGCCCTTTGGGATGGATGCTGCCAGCGTCGAAGTGGTGCAATTGAAAACCGGCGTGAGAAAGACCTTGCTACGCGACGGTTATTTTGGCCGGTACCTCCCTTCCAATGGGCCGAACGGCCACTTGGTCTATATACATCAAGGGGTGCTGTTCGTCGTGGGATTCGATCCTACGCGGCTAGAGTCTAGTGGGACACCGATGCCTTTCCTTGAGGACGTATCAGTCGATCCGGTGCGAGGCTCTGCACAGTTCGATTTCTCAGCGGCGCCTTCTAGCCCTGGCACCTTCATCTATTTCGAGGGCCAGAGAGCGACGCAGAGCTGGCCCGTCGTACTACTGGACAGTTTTGGGAAGACCGAACCACTCGTGGCTACACCCGGGGTCTACAGCTATCCCCGCTTTTCGCCCGACGGCAAACGCCTGGCGCTAACGGCGAGCTCCATGAACGGGAATGACCTCTTTATTTATGACTTCCAAAGAGAAGCAATGAGCCGCCTCACGTTCACGGGACAGGCGCAGGTACCAGTCTGGACACCTGACGGAAAACACATTGCATTCCGGTCGATCTCCAATAACGGCTTTGGCATCTCGTGGATTCGAGCTGATGGCGCGGGAGAAACGCAGACGCTGCTGGTGAGTCGGGATAACCTGGTGCCGTATTCGTTTTTCCCTGACGGCAGGCTCCTGGCTTACCAGGTTGTGGTAAGCGCCACGGTCGACTCAGATATCTGGACTCTGCCATTGGACACAAGCGATCTTGATCATCCTAAGCCTGGTAAGCCCAAGGTGTTGCTGCATACGCCCTATGACGAAAATATGCCCGTCTTTTCTCCAGACGGGCGCTGGATAGCTTATCGGTCCGATGAATCGGGAACCACGGAGATATACGTGCGGCCGTTTCGGCTGCCAGGAGGAAAGTGGCAGATCTCGACCAGGGGCGGCTTGTATGCAATGTGGTCGAATGCCAACCACGAGCTGTTCTATGAGACTTTAGACAATCGAATCGCAGTGGTAAATTACACCGTGCACGGCGACTCGTTTGTTCCAGGCAGGCCACGTCTCTGGTCCCAGAAACAAATTTTTAACCCGGGCCTGACGAATCTGGCCCTGGCTCCAGATGGGAACCGCTTCGCGGTGTTTCCGAGGTCGGAAGCGATGGGAGAAAGCACCGGATCGGTGCGCGTGACCTTCCTGCTGAACATTTTCGACGAATTGCGAAGGCGAGCGCCGGCGGGAAAGTAAATACCGGCCAGTTAGGTCAATGACCCAATGCTATCAAGACGCGCTCGGTAATTTCACGGATCATGGCAGGCAGGGCGGCATCGAGGGCGAGAGTGATGGCGGCGCGAATACGCTCAGGATCGATTTCAGGGTCAGCGGCCGGAGAGGGACTGGAAGCCGGAGGACTGGGAGGCGACGAAGCCGCGGAAGCTAACGCTTCGGCGAAAAGTCCGCGCGCCAGTTGCGCCGCCTTCACCAGGGGATGAATCGTTTCCATGACCTTGGAGGCTTCGAAGGGCTTCTTGAGAATGGCGTCGCAGCCGGCCCGAGTGGCTTCCTCTTCATCGAACGGTTCGAGTAGCCCGGCAGTGAGGACGACACGGACATGCCTCAAGTGCGGATCGCCCTTGACATGGCGGCATAGGTCGAAGCCGGATTTCCCCGGAAGAAACACGTCGGCCAGAATGAGATCGGGATCGACATCGGACAAACGCAGCACGGCTGCGTCGCCGTCGGTAAGGCTGACCACTTCGAAACCTTCTTCCCGCAGGATGCGCTCGCCCATACGTTGCGCGTGCGGGCTATCGTCAGCCAGCAGGATGCGGCTCATTCAAGGCTTGGGCGTGGTCGAGCTGGTCGAAGAGGAAGCAGGAGCGGCAGCCGGCGCGGTGGTGTCCGGTTGCTTTGGCTTCTTATCCTTCTTCTTTTTCTTTTGCGCCTTGGCTTGATCGCCGGCCGTTTGCGGCTGTGATTGCGGATTGCCCGGAATAGCTTGTGGATTGCCGGGTTGACTGGCGGCGGCTTTCCCCGCAGCATCAGTGGTGGCTTTGCCGTTGGCTTCGGGGGAGCCCGGCGGATTGGCGCGCGCGTCCGGTTTGGTGTCAAGCGCCGTGGGATCGCTGACCGTGGTGGCAGTCACATCGCCTGTAAACCCAGGCGCGCCGGTTTGCGGCGGCACGCTCAGGGGCACGGTGGGCCGCAGGGTGGTCATGGCGGGAGCACCGGAGCGAGCGGCGGCGCTGACATCCGGTCCGCGTTTCAGCAGCGCACCGGTCGCCTTTGAAAACATTCCCGGTTTCTGCCGATTCTCCTTTTCAAACTGCATACGAGCGACCGCCTTAGGATCAGCTTCGGGAACCGGCATTTCCAGCTCTTGCAGCCTTTTCTTGGCGCTGTCGGCATATTCGCTTAATGGATAGTCTCTTACGATTCGAGCGTACGCCTCACCCTCCTGCGAGCGAAAGCGACTGCCCAGGCGATTGTAGGAGTCGCCCAAATCCCAAAGCGCTTGATCGGCGGCGCTGTACAAAGGATACTGATCCACCAGGCGCGTGAACCGGTTGGCGGCGGCAAAATTGCTTCCTCGCTTGTAATAGTAAAATCCAACCTTGTACTCACCGTCAGCCAAGGCCTCCTGGATGTTGCGCAACAATTGCTGCGTCTCGTCCACGAACTTGCTGTTGGGGAACTGGACAATCAGTTGACGGCACTCATCCTCGGCGCGTAGAGCCTGGCTGGGATCGCGGTCTACTTTGTCCATCTGTTTGTAGTGGATCATGCAGACTTTTTGTTGGGATTCGGCCGCTTCCTCCATGGTGGGATAAAACAGAATGAAGTCCTTGTATTCGGCTTCAGCCTGCGCGAGGCCCGCCGTGCCGCCCTCGCGATACCAACTGTCGGCGACGGCCAGCTTGGCTTTGGCCAGGAACTCGCTCTGATCGTAAGTATTGATGAGCGTGTTGAGGGTGATGCGAGCTACTTCAAAGCGGCCGTGCTCGATGTCGGAGATAGCACGATCGAACAGCACCTTGTCGGGCTGCTTGGTGTCTTTAGTGATAGGGTTGTCGTACTTCTTACGTTTGAAGCCGCACGAAGCCAGCAGACCTGTCATCAGAATCACAACCAAAATGTATTTAGGCATAGTTAACCTACAGGCTTAATTTATACTCTCGCGAGCGTAGCCTCGCGGGCCGCCCGCTGCATCTGAACGAACACTTCTCCAGGGCCGGGAGTGTGAAAAATCGACGTCCCTGCAACCAACCAGTCACACCCAGCGCGCGCGATGTCCGGGGCGTTATGAAGCTCTACGCCGCCGTCGATTCCAATTGCAAAATCCAGACCTAACTCCTTGCGCCGCCACGCCAACGCTTGAACTTTCTTGAGAGCGTTGGGGATGAAATGCTGGCCGCCGAAACCAGGATTGACGCTCATGACTAGCACTTCGCCGGCCAAGTCGAGGACCTCGCTCAGCGTATCCACGGGAGTCCCAGGATTAATAACCACGCCGGCCAGCGCGCCTTCCTGTTGGATCATGCGCAGTGTTCGATCCAGGTGAGGGCAAGCTTCCTGATGCACCAGCACGTGATCGGCGCCGGCGCGGATGAACTCAGGTGCAAAGCGGTCCGGGTCGCTAATCATAAGGTGAACATTCAATTGTAGCTTGGTAATTTTCCGGATGGACTGCACCACCGGAAGCCCCAGGCTAAGATTAGGCACGAAGTGGCCGTCCATCACGTCCACATGCAGGATGGAGGCTCCGGCCTTTTCGACCTTAGCGATCTCCTCGCCCAAGCGCGCAAAGTCCGCCGCGAGGATAGATGGAAGGATTTCAACCATTTACGAGCACATTACTCCACCCCATTGCGGAGTAAATTTACTCTTCCGATGTTAGCACAGCGGCGAAAAATCCATCCCCTTGGTCCCGGCCGGGCAAGCGCTCCACCACTTGCCAGCTCCGCCGCGGGGTTTCGATCACCAATCGATTTTCTTCTTCCTCGAGCGAGCAGGTGGAGTAGACCAGCCGGCCGCCAGGTTTCAGGTGTTCGATGGCATTTCGAAGAAGAGCGACCTGCTTGCGGTGCAGGGTGATGAGATCGGACGGCTGCAAGCGCCACTTGATCTCCGGATTACGCCCTAAGGTGCCGGTACCGGAGCACGGGGCGTCCACGAGAATGCGGTCGAACTTGGCGCCGAAGGGCAGCGGTTGGGTACCATCCAACACTAGCAGGTGGCAGTTGAGATCGCCCATCTGTTTGAGACGGTGCCAGTGCAAGTCGGAGGCAACGGCGTGCACGCCGTACTCGATCGCTTGCGCGGTTTTATTGCCAGGGGCAGCGCAGAGATCGAGAAAGGATTGACCTTTCTGGAGGTCTAGCAGCGGGACGATCGATTGAGCCCCGATATCCTGAATTCGCCCGGTGCTCGCGGTGTAGGTTTCTGCAGGCTTTAGGAACTCGCGGGCGATGGACTCGGTGGTCTGGGCTCCCAATCGCCGCTCCCATTTTTCAAGAAGCCATTCCGGGGTCGACAGCTCGACGGACCGATTGGGCCAGGCAATCGGCTGGCGGTCCACTTTTCGAAGCACGGCGTTGACCAGCCCGCCGGCGGAGCTTTTCTTAGCTCGCTTGACGAGCTCCACGCTCTCACTCACGGCCGCATGCGGTGGAACGCGATCCAGGTAGCGCAGCTGGTAAATTCCCATGCGCAGCGCGATCCGGACTTCTGCATCGAGCGATCCGGTGGCAAGCAGCGCGATCACGTGGTCGAGCTGAGCCTGATAGCGAAGACAGCCGAAGACGATCTCGGATGCGAGGCCGGCATCGCGGTGTTCGAGGTTGGCGGAGTATTTCAACAACAGATCGGATGCGTAGCCACCGGTTTCAACCTTGCGCAGGACATCGAACGCGACTTGGCGGGCGCGTGAAAGCATGACAATATTTAGTGTGGCAAGATTTCACAACGGCTCCGTTCGGTCACGGCTCGGAAAAATGAAGCTCGTGCTAGTGGCGATGCTGCTTGGGCCGGCAATCGGCCAAAGTTCGGATTTCTTTTTCATCCAAATGTCGGACCCGCAGTTCGGCATGTATACCGCGGATGGGGAGTTCTCGCAAGAGACGGCCAATTTCGAATTTGCGATTGCGAACGCCAATCGCCTGCGTCCGGCGTTCGTAGTGGTGTGCGGCGATCTCATCAACAAACCAGCCGACCCAACACAAACCGCGGAATATCTGCGAATCGCGGCCAAGCTCGACGCGTCCATCAAGATTTATAACGTGCCGGGAAATCACGATGTCCGCAACGCTCCGACCGGCGATTCGCTGGCGGCATACCGCGGGAAGTTCGGACCTGACTACTACAGTTTCCGGTACCAAGATTTCGCCGGCCTGGTAATCGATTCGAGCTTGATCCAGCATCCCGACCAGTCACCTGAGGAGGCGGCGCGGCAGGAACGTTGGATCGCTTCGGAATTAGAAAAGTTAAAGCACGACGGCGCACGCCGTATCGCGGTGTTTCAACACATTCCGTGGTATCTCGATAACCCGGACGAGGCCGATCAGTATTTCAATCTTCCTCGGGAGGCGCGGCAGAAGTACCTGCCGTTGTTTGAGCGCTATGGCGTTGCATACGCCTTCGCAGGCCATTATCATCGCAACGCCTATGGCGAGGGCCCTGGGCTGCATGTCATTACCACGGGACCGGTGGGAAAGCCGCTCGGCCCCGATCCTTCGGGCATCCGTGTTGTGGTGGTGAAGGAATCGAGCATGGAAAGTCAGTATTACGGCTTGGGAAACATCCCCAATCAAATAATTTTGAAAACCTCCTCCCCGAAGTAGCTTGACGCCTGAGGCGCTAAGGGCGTCTTAATAATGCGCCTTCCACGTTAAAAACCGACCTACCGGACGGTAGGCATTGACAGATACCTCCATTCAGCATATAATCCACGGAACGTAGTTTTTGTTTCTAGGGTGTTTAAATAGCTCGAACTTAGTACCTGGAAGAAATACTAGGAGAAGCGATGATTAAAGCCAAGTTCGCTGTGTACATCTTTGCGAGCCTTGTAGTCCTAGCTTTGTTGCCATCGTTGGCCTCGGCTCAGAGCACGATTTCCGGTCAAGTGAGAGACACCAGCGGCGCCGTCGTGGCCAATGCCACAGTAGAAGCGTCCAGCGATGTCCTGATTGAAAGAGTCCGTACCGTCCAGACGAACGGGGAGGGACGATACGCGATTGTCGACCTCAGGCCGGGAACCTACGTCGTTACTTTCACGGCGCCGGGGTTCGCTACTGTCAAGGAGACCATCGAAGTGCCCGCCAACGTAGCTGTGCCGGTTGACGCGGATATGAAGGTCGGAGCGGTCGGGGAGACGGTGAACGTGGAGGCGCGCGTGGCCACTGTGGACATCGAAAACGTCGCCAATCCCAAGACTTTGACGCGTGCAGAAATGGATGCGCTCCCGAACGCGCGCTATATGCAAGCGATCGGCGTTTCCATGCCGGGCGCGCACTTGAATCTCCCCGATATAGGCGGTTCGCAGCAGGTCGAACAGAACTATATATCAGTGCACGGAAACGGTTCGGTGCATGATTCTTATTTGTTGGATGGCATCCTGGTGAACACCACATATGCGGACGGCCAGATTCAAAACTATATCGACAACGGAATGATTCAGGAGTCGACCTACCAGAACAGCAACGTGACCGCGGAGGTATCGTCCGGGGGCATGCTCACCAATCTAGTGCCCAAAGAGGGTGGCAACGCGTTTCACCTGCAACTCTTCGCGGGCGGAAGCGCCGGTAGCTGGCAGAGCACGAATGTGGATAGCAATCTGACTGCTCGCGGTGTTACGGGCCAAGACGCGATCGACAAGATCGAAGACTTCGATGGTTCTTTTGGCGGCCCGATCATGAGAGACAAACTGTGGTTTCTGTTAAGCGGGCGCAAGCAACTGACCTTTACACAGGCTGCGAACTCCACCTACCCGGACGGCAGACCTGGCATTCAGGATGGGTACATCTATGCCGGATCGCTGCGGCTCACGTATCAGATGAATTCCAAGAATAAGTTCACCGTCATGGACCAGCGCAACTGGAAGTACAAGGGCCATGAGATCCTAGATGGCGGACAAACCGGCATCCCTGCCGACCCCTCAACCGCATCCACGCAGCGCGCCAAATGGCCCCTGTACTACATCGCGCAAACCAAGTGGACAGGCACCCTGACACCGCGGCTGATCCTCGAAGCGGGATTCATGATGGATCACCTGGATTACAACGATCTGTACCAGCCGGGCATTCTGCAAGCTCCTTTCACGCAGGCCTGGTATGCGGGAACATCGGATTATGACCTTTCCAGAAATGCTCGTTACGTTTCGGGATTCCTAAACCAGTATTTTCAAACCACTCGCAACCTTTTGCACACTTCTGGGGCCTACGTTACTGGATCGCACCAAATCAAGTGGGGGACGCAATGGAGCTTCGGGCCCAACTATTACGGCGCCTTGATGAACGGCGATGGCTGGAACGAGTTCACCAATGGCACGCCGTTGCAATTCTTGGCATACAATACGCCGTTCCATCAACGGCCTTATCTCGACGCCGACCTGGGGATTTACGCCATGGATACCTGGCGCATCAAGAGGCTGTCCATCACCGCGGGGTTGCGTTGGGAGTACCTGGCGGCAACGATTCAACGGGAAACTGCGGAGGCGGGCCGGTTCGTTCCGGCTCGCAACTTCGCTCCGATTGACTGCTCCACGGTTAAGGGTATGGGCTGCTGGAAGGACTGGGCGCCGAGGGTTGGGGCGGTCTACGACTTGTTTGGGAATCATAAGACGGCACTGAAGGCCGGCTTTGGCAAATACAACACTCCCTATAGCACTGGCTTCACTGCCAACTTTAACCCCATGGTGTTAGCCACTCAGCCTGTCTTTTGGAACGGTGGAACTACTGCCTGCGAGCCCACGTGTTTCCCAACGGGCGGATTTGCCGCACCGGGGACTCCTAATGCCGCTGTTCCAGCGGGCGGCCTCGGTGTCAACACCAATCCGTCGTTCGGTGTCGCCCCGAATATAAGCCTAGATCCCAATTGGCACCGTGAGTACAATCTGCAATATAGCGCTGGAGTCCAGCAGCAGGTCGCCTCCGGCGTTACCTTGAACCTCAATTGGTACAGACGGGCCAACTACCAAGCTACAAACCTGATCAACTATGCGGTCCCCGGCTCGGCTTGGACTCAAATCACCGCTATCAACCCGCTAGATGGTACGCCGCTCCCCATCTATAACCTGGCACCGCAATATAACGGGATCACCCCCGTCCTGCATCAGACCAATACGCCGCAGAGTTTGGTAAGGGATACCTACACTGGTTGGGAAGCTTCAGTTGTAGCGCGGCTGCCCAGGGGAGCCTTCCTGGTGGGTGGATGGACCATCGATCGACAACTCGACCGTTCCTGCGCCGAAAGCGCCGGCAGCGCCACCACCAAGCTCGGCAACGCTCTCAATGACCCGAACACGCTTCGGTTCTGCGACATGACGGGTTCACTGTTCCAGGACCTGGGTAAGGTTTCGAGCCCTGCCTGGCAAAACGAGTTCAAACTCCAAGGATCCTATCCGATCCATTTTGGAATTGTTGGAAGCGCCGCCCTGGGTAGCAACCGCGTGGGCGGCAGTTTCTCGCCGGCAGGGAGCTCGGCAGTAGTCGGGAATGACGGATATCTGGCGCGAACTTGGACCGTCAGTTCCGCCACGAGATATCCGTCCGACTGCGCTCAGTGCCCACAGGATCCGGCGGCCCCGGCCCTGAAGGCCAAGGTTGACCCCACCATGGCCCAAGCCTCGGAGACGCTTCAGTTGGTTGCGCCGGGGCAAGTGCTCACGCCGCGGCTAACGCTGCTTGATATTGGATTCAAGCGTCCGTTCCACATCAAGGAACGATTTGTGTTCGAGCCCGAAGTCCAGATCTTCAATCTGTTGAACACCAACGCAGCGATAACACAGTCCACAACAGTTTCCACAACTGTGGCGCCGTTCCTGCCTACATCTGCTTGCGGCTCCAGCACTACCCTGGTGCACTGCGGGGTCGGCGGCCCGGTGACGACGCTGACGAATCCGCGGATTTTGCGGCTGGCGTTGTTGTTCAGGTTTTAGTGCGTGACGGTGATTGTGACGTCGGTGGTGGTGGATAACGCGCCGTCGTTGGCGGTGAACTTATGTACATAAGTTCCGGGCTCGGTGAAGCGCGCGGTCGTGATGGCTTGTCCGCCTGAGACCATGATCATACCGAGCGGGTCGAAGGTAACCTTGGCTGGTCCTTTGTATTCGAGCCAGCTGACATTGAGCCCTCTGGGACGATTCACGACGGTGTTGCTTTGAGCACCCGGCCGAGGTTTCGGAGCGGGACGGGGCTTGGGCAGCCCGTCGTCGGTCACCAATGCGGTTAGAGTCAAAGGTGTCGCCACACTGGCAGTGCCGAGCGGAGCCATCGTGATCGATGGCGGCTGGTTGGGATCATCCTCACCCGGATTTAGGCCGCCGCGTGTCATGATCATGCGTTCGCTGATCTCCTCGACCGGCAGAAGCTGCCCGTACGCCTTTTCGGTTTTGCCGTGAGCGGTGATGGTCCAGATCAGCTCTTTCTGCCCCCAATCCGATGGGACTTGCACTCGAAAAATGAATTGCTGGCGCCGGGGCAGAAAGTAGGTGGGTTGGCCGCGATCCGGATCGCCCGGCTCGAGCTTGTTGTCGGGGCCAGCCGGAATCGCCAGCTCTTCCTGCCAATTCCGGTTGAAATATCCAAAGACCATGGTGAACGTGCCGTCGGCGTTTCGCAACCATCCTTCAAAAACCGGTTGGACGTCCTGACCGCTTGAAAACTTCGTTTGCGGAATATAGGTGGGCGCGGGTGGCTGAGCGCGGACACTTCCCACGAGGCTGAATGCCAGAGCGGCCCGGCACAACCGCTGCTTCATTGCTGTTTCTTGGCCTGGAGACTTCTGGCTTGGACCCGCTGCTGATAGTCGGCTTCATCGAGATAGTACAAGCTGACCCAGGCGAAACTCATTTCGTCGATGGTCCGCTGGCCGTATCCGACCCAATTCTTCGGATTGGGATTGAACTTGTTGTTGTCCGTGTTGTCGTGCCAGGTGGTGACGTGAATCACAGTGCCGGCGGGCAACAGAGGAGCAACATCTTCGGCATACGGATAAGTAATGCTCCAGCCGAACTGATAGTTGCTCACACAACTGAGCGTCTCCGATCGCGCGGGACCGGGACGGGCTGAGTCGGCACGAACGTCGGGATAGATCGCTTCCATACATTGCGCCTTACCGCGGGTGTGAAAATGGGGCTGAAAAGCGGACAGCATAGCCGGCTTCGGAAGGCGGAAATAGCCGTCGCTGCGAGTGATCTGGCCGGCCGGCAAATCGAGATCGCCCACGACATCGCCCATGTGCTGCGTGAACGTCACGTACTTCGGAACGACTCCTTTGGGGAACAGCTTGAGGCCGAGCGAAATGCTGACGGGAGTCACCTCGCCATTGGGATGCAGATGCAGATTGAAATGCACCTTCGAGCCGGCGCGAATCAAGCGGCCGGAATTCTCGGGGAAGATGTCGGCGTTCTTGCCAACGGCGTATTCATTCAGGAACAGGCCCACCGGATCGTCTTCGGGATCCTCGATCAGATTGGTTGTGGCATGATGGACGACCTTAAATCCCATGTCCGGCTTAGTCTCGACGGCCTGGATGTAAACGTCTTCCTTGAAACCGGGATCGATGTCGACGTCGTAATATTCGTCCTGCCCGTTGGCCTTCAGGCGATAGGGCCTCTTCATCGATACAACCACGTCCGGTTTGCCGATCTGCCACTTGTCGAGATCGGTGAACTGGCGCGGGGGCGGCATATCGGAGGGATTGCCCTCGGGTGCGCCGCGGTCGACCCAGTTGGAGATAGTCGCGATTTCGGCGTCGGTCAGGGAGGGATCTTCCTTGAACTTGGTGATGCCGACGTTGCGATCGATGTGCCAGGGCGGCATCTCGCGGCGGACGACTTTCTCTTTAATTGACCGCGCCCACGGTCGAGCGTCTTTATAAGTGAGGAGCGCCATGGGTGCGATGGATCCGGCGCGGTGGCAATTCTGGCAGGAGCGTTCGAGAATCGGCGCGATGTCTCTGGAAAACGTAGCATCGGCAACCGGCTTGGTGGAATCGGCGGCGAATGCGAACGCAGATACCAGAAACAGGCTCGAAATCGAGATCAGTTGCTTATTCACTGTGACCTCCTCTTAACGGCTGCGGCTTTATTGTCTGCAATTCCGGCTTGACGCCGTCGGGCAGCGGATAACGGTCCAGGTTGAGAATCATGGAGACGAATTGGTAATAGCCCACCAAGGCTGTCAAATCCACGACGCCTCGCTCGCCCAGCTTGTCGACCGCGGCTTTGTAAGTGGCATCGCTCACCTGCTTGGTGTTCAGGATCTCGTTACAAAAATTGTAGACGATCTCTTCGTCCGGCTCCAGGGAGGGGGGCCGTTTGCCGGCCGCAATGGCATCCGCGATCGCCGGGGTTATGCCGGCCTGCAGCGCGAGCCGGCGGTGCGCGGTCCATTCATATTGCGCAGTCCAATAGCGCGCCGTGATGATGATGGCGAGTTCTCGCTGTTTGGCTGAAAGCGCCGAGTGGAATCGCAATTGAGCGCCGAGCTTCTGCGCCAGGTCGCCCATCTCGGGACTGCGCAGCAGGACGTTGAACGGCCCGTTCATACCGCCGCGTTCGCCCGCAAACAAGTGCTCCACCATAGCCTTCTGCTCAGGCGTCAATTGGTCATAGGTGAGTGGTTTGAAGCGGTCGCCTTTGAGATTAAGGTCGCGAGTGGCGGGAGTCTGCGCGTTGGCCATACCCATTAAGGCTATAACGCCGGCAGTCACTAAGTGGAGGCGCATGAACCGGAGGCACATAGTAGATCCTTTCATTGACGGGGGACGTCTTTGAACTGCTTATGGTCGCGCCAGGCCTGGTCGTCGGCTTTCTCTTCCTCCAACTGCTCGAGGAACGCGTTTTCCTGGCGATCAATGACGCGAAGATAAATGCCGTGGTCCAGGAATCGGTCGGGATCGTAGGACATCCCGGGGCGGTATTTGCTGAACAGTCCGAACTGGGAGGCATGCGAGGTGAGGAAAATGTCGCAAGGAAGGGCGCGCAGAATACGGAACGTTTGCGCGTAGTCGCCGGCGATGTCGGGATAGTCGGGGTTATGGACCAGGACGGTTCCGGGGTTGATGGTGCCCAGGTTCGCGATCAGAACATGGTAAGTGCGGCCGCCTTCGGTGATGTCGAACGTATAACTGGTGCTGCCTTTGGTGTGGCCGGGTGTGAGATGCGCCGTAAGTTCGGTGCCGCCGAACTCTATCTTGTCGCCGTCTTGGAAGGTGCGATCGACTTTGACTGGATTGAACCAGCCATTGCTGCCGAACAGATAGTCGGTCTTGCCGCCTGATTCGAGCAGAGGCGCTTCACGCTCCATGGCCAGCATTTTCGCGCCGGTGAGCTTCTTCATGGTGGCCATGCCAGCCGCGTGGTCGCTATGGGCGTGGGTGACGAGCAGGATCTTGATATTGGTGAATTGGAATCCGAGCGTCTTCATCCGGGAACGGATGTCTGGAACCGAGAATTCGTAGCCGGTGTTGATGAGGATGCTGCCTTGGGGCGTGACGATCAAGTAGCTGGCGAGGTCGTCATCACCGACGTAGTAGAGGTTTCCGAGGATCCGGAATGGTGGGAAAATCGGCGAATTGGCGGCGAATAGAGGGAACGCGGCGGCCAGGAGGACCAACGCGCGCAGCATGGGGCCAGTTTACCGCATTGGGGCTCAGGCTAAGATCGCTTTTCCAGCCGAACCAAGATATTTTTGCCCCGACCGTGATCGCTGCAGCGGTCTTCGCTCAAGCTTCCCGGTCGGTTTGGGACGGCGTCTGTATGGATGCCCAGCCAAGCGCGGTGAAGCGCTGTTTAATCAGAACTGCGTTTCATGCCATGGACCGGCATTGGAGGGTGCACCCCACTTTCAGGTGGTGAACCATTTTGGGCGTGGAGTGGGAAGCCGATGACGGCGTTATTCGATAAGATTCACAAGGAGATGCCGCACAATCGGCCAGGAACAAGTTTCCAGCGGGTGAAGCTGAGCTTCCGCATGACGCTGCGGCGTTGAACCAGATTCGCTACGAGTCGAAGAAGCCTTCAAAGAAATAATCGACGATCACATCTGTCGCGTTACAAACCAGAGGACCAGCCCAAGCAGTAAACGTTCGAGCAGATAGGCGGCGGCGAGTGTGGGGGCGAAGATTGCGATGGCGGCAGCAGTCTCGTGCATCAATCCAGTTATCGGCGGATGCGCTGGCGAACTTCAGGGTTAGCTACGAGGAAATCGCATTCCAATTCTTGGCGAGATGCTCGGCCGTCCGCCAGGACAGCGCCTGCACCGTCAACGTCGGGTTGCGCGCTCCGCTTACGCCCATCACCGATGCACCAAGTACGCCGAGATTGCGCGCTTCGTGAGAAAATCCCCAACGGTCGACTACATTGGTTTCAGGATTATCGCCCATACGAGTTCCGCCATAGGCGTGGGTTGTAGCGCCAGGCGGGCTGGCCGGCGCGCGTAGAATCTGTATCGCTCCCGCCGCCCGAAACCATTCTTCCATCTTTTTCTGGCCGAACTCGGCCGCCCGCGCTTCATTCTCCTTGAATCCATTGGTGATACGGCAGACCGGATCGCCCAGCGGATCGCGGACGGCAGGGTCCAGGTCGAGGAAGATGTCTTCATACGGGAAGGCCGAGGTTTGCAGATACGCCGCGGTCCAGCGGGCTGCGTTTTCCCGAACAAACGCCTTCCAGCGCGAACCCCAAGCCGGCGCCCTGCCGGAGCTATCCATCAGAGTGGTGTTCATGGAGGCAGCCTCGATGGGGTGCATCTCGGTGTGTGGCTGTAAGGTGCTGCCGCCGATGAAACCGAGGCCGGAGTGGTCGTAATTGTCGTCGGCCCAATCGTCTACGGCGGAAGCTTGCGCTGGGGTCCCGTACCAGACATTGATGTCATATGGAAAGACGGCAGTGACACCGCTTTGCCAGTGCCCGAAGTAATGACGGCCGATCTGGCGGTGATTATTCGCCAATCCCTGAGGATAAGCTTTGGATTTCGACAGCAGCAGGAGCCGCGAGTTTTCGTAGGTGTAGGAGGCAAGCAGCACAACGCGAGCCGGCTGAAAATATTCCTTGCCATCGCGCAAATAGGTGACGCCGCTGACGCGCCCATCCGCGCCGGCGACGATGCGGGTGACGTGCGCGCGATCAAACACCGTCAGGTTCTTCGTTTTGAGCGCCGCGGGGATGGTGGTGACCGCAGTCGAGTTTTTGGCGCTGATGTGGCATCCCCCTCGATTGCAATATCCATGAAAGGCGCAACCGGGGCGCCCGCCGTACTCCTGGGAGTTGATCGCAGCCGGCGGACGAAACGGCTTCCAACCGAGTTGGCGCGCGACCTCCGCCATGTGATCGGTGAAGCCGCTGCCGCGCAACGGAGGCATCGGATACTCGCGCTGGCGCGGGCCTTCGTGGACATTGCCCGCTGGATCAAGCTTGCCTTGAAGATTTCCAGCTTTGCCCGACACACCGACTTCGTGCTCCACGATGTCGTAATAGGGTTCCAGATCGTCGTAGCCGAGGGGCCAGTCTTCGAGCGTCGATCGCGCCGGAATCGCCGTTGGCCCGTAGCGCTTGGCCGCTTCGCTCCGCGCCTTGAAATCCCACGGATTCAGCCGCCAGCTCTGCGCCCAATAGTGGATGGATGTTCCGCCCACGGCGTTCATCATGGGATGAATCTGCGCGCGCCGTGACGGTGACGACTCGCTATCCCTCACAGTCGGAACTTCCCGATTGGCCTTAGGAACCGAGGTGAGGAGTCCTCGGACGTTATTGCGCAGCTCGTCCGGACGGAACGTCTTCGGATCCATCCAGGTTCCGGCTTCCAATCCGGCAACCTTGAGGCCTGCGCGAGCGAGCGGCAGCACCGCCACGCCGCCGGCCGCACCCAGACCGATCACTGCGACATCGACAGGCTTCAGATTGATCGCCATAGGCGCGCTCGTATATTATCCCCACAATCGCGCTGTGAAGTACAATCGCCCATATGCCCAACCAAGAACCCGGACGCCGGCAACTCCTCCAGCAAGCCACCGCATTGATCGCTGCCGCGGGCGCAAACCTCAAACCCGCCGAAGCTCAAGATTCAGGCGCCGATGCTCGTCTCTTTCCCGGCTTCAAGGTCTCCAAAGTCCAGACGTCGGGCGCCACGATTCACGTCGTCTCGGGGGGCCAGGGTCCACCGCTATTGCTGCTGCACGGAGCCCCGCAGTCGCATGCGACATGGTACAAGATCGCTGCAGACCTGGCCAAAGACTACATGCTGGTCATTGCCGACCTACGCGGTTATGGCGACAGCAGCAAGCCAGAAGGCGGCAAGAATCACGAGAACTATTCCAAGCGCGCCATGGCACTGGACGGGGTGGAGGTGATGAAAAGCTTCGGCTTCGACAAATTCGCGCTGGTCGGCCATGACCGCGGAGGCCGCGTAGGGCATCGCATGGCGCTCGACCATCCCGATAAAGTGACCAAGGTGGCGGTGATTGATATCGTACCGACACATAAGCTATTCCAGAACGTCACGAAACAGTTTGCGACGGCCTATTATCACTGGTTTTTTCTGATCCAGCCTGCTCCGTTTCCTGAGACCTTGATCAACAACAGCATCGAGTTTTACATGGGCCGCGGCGAGTCCGAAGTCCACTCGGAGTATGTACGGACCTTCAAAAATCCCGCCACCGTCCACGCCATGTGCGAGGACTATCGAGCGGGCGCCTCCATCGATTTGGAGCACGACGAAGCCGACATGAGCCACAAGGTCGAGTGCCCGCTACTGGCTCTGTGGGCAGCTAATGGCGCCATGGGCCGGATGTATGACGTCCTGGCGACTTGGAAGGAACGCGCCTCGAACGCAACCGGCAAAGGCTTGCCCGGCGGTCATTCGCTGCAGGAAACTACGCCAGACCAAACGTTAGGCGAGCTGCGAGCATTCCTGCGTTCGTAGCGCTGAAACGGTTTCATCTGAAAGAGCCAACGAAATTACGGACAGTACACGCAAATACCAATTTCCGCCAGTCGGATGTCGCGAGAGGCGAACATGAAACTGGTATTTGCGTGTACTTATACTGTCCTTAATTTTGATACACTGCGCTCACTATGCGACCCTATCGATTCCTCTGCTGGTTTGTACTCGGCGCGGCCCTATTCGGGCAAAACAAAAATGGGCGAACCGATTGGAATAAGCCATTCCCACCGCATAAGGTGATCGCCAACGTCTATTTCGTCGGCACCGCCGAGCTTGGCTCCTTCCTGATTACGACGCCGGAGGGGCACATCCTCATCAACAGCGATTTCGAGACCACGGTTCCGGTGATTCGCGCCTCGGTGGAGAAACTGGGATTCCGATTCACCGATATCAAGATTCTTCTGGGGAGCCACGCTCACGGCGATCACATGCAGGGCGACGCCATGGTGAAGGAGCTGACAGCAGCGCGAGTGATGGCGATGGAGCAGGACGTCCCGGCGCTCCAAAAAATGATGCCCGGCGGCAAACCGCACCCCATCGATAAAATACTGCACGATGGCGATGAGGTCACGCTGGGAGGCACCACACTGGTGGCGCATCTCACTGCCGGACATACGAAGGGCTGCACCACCTGGACCATGAAAGCGAAGGAGGGCGACAAAACCTACAACGTCGTAATTTTGGGCAGCATCGGCGTGAATCCCGGCTACATACTGGTGAATAATAAGGATTATCCGCAAATAGCCGATGACTACATCCGCAGCTTTAAAGTCCTGCGGGCCCTCCCTTGTGATGTTTTCATCGCGTCGCACGGCCGGTTTTACGACCTGGCGTCCAAGTTTCCGAAGTTAGGAAACGGCCCGAACCCGTTCATCGATCCGGAAGGCTACAAGGCGCACCTGGATCTTCAGGAGAAGAACTTCTACGCCAAGCTGGAAGAGCAGAAGAAGTCGCAATGACGCGGCGCGAAGCACTCACTGTTCTTGCCGCGGGCGCTATTTCGCAAGCAAAAGCCGCCGGCGCGATTATCCGCACTGTCTTGAAAGACCTGCCGCCGGAGGCCCTTTCAGGCGGCGCGACGCTCTTCCATGAGCATTTGTCGCTGGCGCCCGACTTCATGCCTAAATGGATCGGCCTGGCACGTGGTCAAAACACGGCAACGAATGCCGGACCGGCCCCACCGTCCGATGGTCCTTTTTTCATGCAGGATGCCGATCTCATGGCCGACGAGTTGCGGGCTGCTTCCAATGAAGGCGTGGCGTGCATTGTAGACGGCGGCCATCCGGATATGGGCCGCGATCTCAACTTTCTGAAAAAGCTCTCCATGCAATCCGGCCTGCCGATTGTGGCCGGTTGCGGCTACTATTCGGAACCTTTCTATCCGCCCGAAATCGCCAGCATGTCCGAGGATCAGATCACGCGGGAGCTGGTGCGGCAGGCGCGTACACAACCCGTGGGAGCTTTCGGCGAAATCGGTAGCTGGGGCGATATCACCGATCTTGAGCGCAAGGTTTTTCGTGCGGTCGGGAAGGCGCATCTCCAGACCAACCTGCCGATCTTTACGCATACCGGCATCCCCGGCAAGTCGGCCATGGAACAGCTCGACATTCTGGAAGCAGCCGGCGTAAAGCCACAGCGCATCGCGATCGGCCACATGGGCAACCTGGTCGACCAGAAGGTTGAAGTGCACAAAGCGCTCTGCAAACGCGGTGCATTCATCGGATTCGATCGGCAGGGCGGCCCCGGCGACGCCAGACAGGTGCCGATGGTGGTGGCCCTCATCGAAGCGGGCTACGCGGACAACTTGCTCTTCTCGTCCGATCTTTCATCGGCGAACCAGCTCAAACGCAATGGCGGCGCAGGTTACGCCAAGACCGTGACTGTCTTCGTACCGAAGGTACGCGAGGCCGGCGTTAAAGAAGCCACGCTACACGGGATTCTAGTGGACAATCCGCGTCGCTTCCTGGCATTTGTTCCGCCACGCTGACGCACTTATCGGCTTCGCAAATCATAGTCCGGCTTGCGATAGTGGTAACTTGTATGGTCACTCCTTCTCGCATCATCGTAACGACAGCTTTGTGCCTGCTGACCCTTCGGTCGGCATGCGGCCAGACAGCGGAAGAAGTTTTCAAGAACATTCAAGTGCTCAAGGGCGTTCCTGTGAACGAGTTCATGGGCACGATGGGCGTCTTTTCAGCCGCACTGGGCATGTCCTGCGAGGATTGCCACGCCGCCAACGACAGCAAGTGGGAAAACTACGCTGCCGATACCAGCGAGAGAAAGCGCACCGCGCGCAGGATGATTGCGATGATGTTCGGCATCAACAAAGCCTACTTCGGCGGCAAACAAGTGGTGACGTGTTACTCCTGCCATCGGGGCGGCGATCATCCCAAGGCCACGGTGAGTCTGGGCGCGCTGTACGGCGCGCCGCCTGATGACGACGACGAGATGGTCCAGCAGGCTCCGGATGCGCCTTTCGTTGATCAACTTTTTGAAAAATACGTCGTCGCGCTGGGTGGCGCCGAGCGGCTCGCCAAGGTCAGCAGTTTCGTGGCAAAGGGCAGCAGCTCGGGATACGGGCCAGAGAGCGATAGGCGCCCAATTGAAATTTTTGCGGTGTCGCCACGTCAACGCACCGTCGTTATCCATACGGCGAACGGCGACAGCACCACTACCTACGACGGCCGCAGCGGTTGGATCGCAGCGCCACTGCGCCCGGCGGCCGTGGTCCCACTCACGGGAGGGGAACTGGAAGGGGCGAAGCTGGATGCCGAACTGACTTTTCCGGGGCAGATTAAGGAATCACTCGGCCAATGGCGGGTTGGCCGTCCAGTGACTATTGACAATCACAAGGTCCAAGTGGTCCAGGGAACCAGCGCCAGTGGGAACGCAATCGCTACCTTGTATTTCGATATGGAGTCGGGGTTGCTGGTGCGGCTGGTGCGCTATGCCAGCTCGCCAGTGGGCCGAATGCCAACCCAGTATGACTATTCGGATTATCGCGAGGTCTCGGGAGTCAAGGTGCCCTTTCGGTGGACGATGACCTGGCTGGACGGCCGCGAAACTGTCGAACTAATCGAAGTGCGGTCGAACGTCGCGATCGACCCGACGAGGTTCGCCAAACCCAAGAATTAGGGATCGCGCGCTGGTGGGTTCTGGGCGTTCTGAGTGGTTCTCACTCGAAAATATCCGGGCCAGCGAGTTCGATGCCCAGCTCGGAAATCTTGAGAGACTGCGCTTCAAGAAGACCGGCCTCGTACATGTACATCCGCCGCGAGTGCGGATCCACTAGCCAGACATGCGCGACGCCCCAAGCCTTGTACTCCTCGAGCTTGTCGCGAACTTCGGCGAGCCGGTCATCTAGTGAAAGAATCTCGATGGCAACCAGCGGAGGCGTTTCCGGCACTCCTATCGGCTCTTCGGGCCAGAAGACCGCTAAGTCCGGGATCACGTACCGCCGGCTGCGGATTTTCATCCGCGTTTCAGTGCAAGGAAAAATGGAAAGCCGCTTTCGCAAAGCAGCGAAAAACGCAGCCAGGAGTAGCTGCGTTTTCCCGTGCAGATAATCGGGCAAGCTTCTCTCCACGAGTTCGCCATCCCGGTATTCGCGGTCGAGATCCGGGAAGCTGGTGTGCAGGTACTCTTCGACGGACAGTCCGGTCTTGGCACCCATGGGTTCAGAATAACAAGGCCAGCGGCAATTTTACTCTCGCGGTAGCATCCATAGGCTGGGCGAGCTGTTGTTGAGTGAATTCGGATTGAACACGCGCGCGGATCACGCTGCGCGTCAGCTCGCTTACTGATTCGTGAAGATATACACCGCCCCGGCGCCCATCGCCGAGTTGTCCTTCATATCCCCGTTGATGCCCTTGGCCGCACTGGCCTCGCTGCGGGCGCCTACGGCCAGGATTTTTCCGTCGCGACTCAACGCCATGGCGCTTCCGAACTCATCATAGGCCTCCGCATTCGACGCTTTGATGTAGGCCTTCTGCACCCACGTCGTACCGGTGCGAGTGAACAAGTAGATGGCTCCCGAATCCTCCGCCGACAGATCCGTCTGATTGCCGTTGATGCCTTTCGACCCGCCATTCTCGAGTTGAGCGCCTACGGCAATCGTATTACCGTCACCGCTGACGTTCAGCCGCGATCCGAACCAGTCCTCCTTGTTCGGATGCGATGATTTGATGAAAGCTTGCTGGATCCAGTTGTTGCCGTCGCGGAAAAAAACGTAAACTGCGCCGGTGGACGTATCGGTTTTGTAGTCGTTATCGCATCCCGGAGGGTTGATTCCGGCTGCGAAACAGTCTTCGTCCGCGGCACCACCCACTACGGTGTTGCCATCCTGGCTGATAGCAATCGCGTACCCGAGCGAGTCCTCTTGTTCAGCATTCGAGGCCTTGAGATACGCGGTCTGCGCCCAACTGGCCCCGGTACGCGTGAAGACGTAGATCGCGCCCGAGCCCCGGCGGCCTTTCTCCTGAGGTCCATTAATCTGCCTGGAAATACCGCCTTCGTCGTAAGCGCTGGCGGCCAGCGTATTGCCGTCGGCACTCAGCCCGACTGAATAGCCGAACAAATTGTTGGCGTCGGCGTTGGCGGCCTTCACATATGCCTGCTGGCTCCAGGTGGCACGGCTGCGTGTGAAAACGTAAACAGCGCCGGACGACACCAGCGAATTGTCGTTCTGATCTCCGTTGATGCCCTTGGCGCCGCTGTCTTCGGAGATTGCGCCCACCGCCAGCGTGTTGCCGTCGGCGCTCAGCCCAATGGAGAATCCGAATTGATCACCTTTCGATGGCTGCTTTCCAATCGCCTTCTCGCCGGTGTTGGATGCCTTTACATAAGCCTCCTGGCTCCAGGTTGTGCCTGTGCGAGTGAAGACGTAGACCGCGCCGGCTTGCGGAATCGATCTATCGTTCTGGTCGCCATTGATGCCCTTGGCCGCGCTGGCCTCGAAGTGAGCCGAGACTGCCAGGGTGTTGCCGTCCTGACTCAGCGACACGACGTGTCCGAATCGATAACTCAGACCCGGGTTGGACGGTTTGATGTAGGCCTGCTGGCTCCACGCGCCGTTCTTTTGGATAAAGACGTAAACCGCGCCGGAGCTGTAGACTGAGTTGTCGTTCTGGTCGCCATTGATGCCTTTGGAGCCGCTGCTCTCATAAGGAGCGCTCACGGCCAGAGTGTTGCCATCGCCGCTGAGCGCGACTCCGTGACCATCCAACGTGCCTCCGTTGCCGAAATGGTCGTTCGCCTCGGTGTTCGATGCCTTGAGATACGCAACCTCTTTCAGGCCCGCCACAGGGGAAGATAAAGGGGCTGCCGAGTGTGTTTGGGCCAGGGCGGACACTGCGAGCGCGGCGATGCACAACAGGAGGAGTGCCGAAATATTTCTGCTGGTCATTTGGCGCCGGCTCGTCCGGCTGATGGCTACTGATTGGGATTACCGTAACCGGCCGCCGGACGCTTGCGTTCTTCAGTCCCGTAGTTCTTCGTGCGGAAGATTTCTTTGCCGCTGTCGGTCATCACGATGTTGGCTCGGTCGGTCAAATTCATGTATGGCCCGCCGCTCTTCACACGACGGCCGGTGAGGGTGATTCTGTCGCCGGGCTTGATAGTGTCGGTGGTCCAGCCGAAGTCCTTGATCATGGCGGTTCTGCCGCCCATTTCCGCCTGCCAACGCACCACTTTTCCGTTTTCATCAGGCACGTCCACAACGACGATGGAATGCGGAGTGATCAGTTGCACATCCACAACGGTCCCCTTCAGGATGGTCAGGTTATCCTCATAGCGGCCTGCATCGCCGTGATGGGCACAAACGGGAAGACAGGCCAAGAATAGACTCGCGGCGAGCAATGGCAGCATCTTACTCTTCATGATGAAGACAGCCTCCTCGGAGGTAATGTCGCATGCGCCTCGTGGGCTTGTCAACAGGCATTCGCACGCCCCGGCATTCGGACACCGCATAGTATACTGACACCTTCGACCTTTACATGGTGCTCTACGCATGGGTGATTTTTCTCGGCGCTTTCCTGCTATTTCAAATTCAGCCGCTTATCGCCAAAATCATCCTGCCTTCCTTCGGCGGCTCCTCGGTGGTGTGGAGCACATGCATGCTCTTCTTCCAGGTGGTCCTGTTGCTTGGCTACGCCTACGCACACTGGCTCAATGAGCACCTGCGCGCTACCAGACAAGCGATGGTTCACTCGGCCCTGCTGCTGGCAAGTATCGTGGTGCTTCCGATCGGACCCGACGCGGTACGCAGTGTCACAGGAGTGGACCATCCTTCATGGCAGATTCTAAAGTTACTAGCCATCAGCATCGGTATTCCTTATTTCCTGCTGTCTTCCACGAGTCCACTGTTACAGGCCTGGTATGCAAGACGGCAGGGCAAAACGCCGTATCGGCTTTATGCGCTCTCAAACCTCGCGTCCATGGCTGCGCTGCTCACATACCCGGCGCTGCTGGAACCTAATTTCACCACCCGCCACCAAGGCGTGATGTGGTCGATCGCTTACGCCACTTTTGCTGCGCTATGCGCCGCCGCTGCCTGGTTTAGCGCGCGAGGTGCCGCAAAGGCTGCTCTAAGCGAATCCACCAAAGCAGCTGTTTCGGGCACGCCGCCGCGTTGGCCTCTGCTGTTGCTATGGATCGCACTGGCCGCCTGTGGGTCTATCCTGTTGCTCTCAGTGACTACTTATTTGACGCAGGATGTGGCCGCCATCCCGTTCCTCTGGGTCCTGCCACTCAGCATCTATTTGCTCACCTTCATCATCTGTTTCGACTCGCCGCGGTTATATGTGCGCGCTATCTTTTATCCGCTGCTAGCAGCGGCCCTGGGTCTGCTCGCCTATCTGCTAAAACATCCCAATGGCGTCTTCAAAATCGGCTGGACAGTCGTAATGGCCGTCTCGGCGTTGTTCTTCTGCTGCATGGTGTGCCACGGCGAACTGGTCCGCTTGAGGCCGCATCCCCGTTACCTGACCCTGTTCTACACTATGCTCTCGGTGGGCGGCGCGACGGGGGGAATCTTCGTTGCGCTGGTAGCTCCAAATGTCTTCAACGGCTATGAAGAATTTCCGATTGGCTTGTGCCTGTGCGCGATTCTCGCGGCCAGCGTGTTGCTCGCGGCCCATAGCGAGTGGTTCCAGCAGCGGTGGGGCCGGGTGTTGAGCGGTGGACTGATCGCTCTGGTTGCGGCATATCTGGTCTTTCTCGGAATCATCGTTCATGATTCCCTGGCCGGCTATCGGCTGGCGCGCCGTAACTTCTACGGACAACTGCGCGTGCAGGACGTTAAGGACGAGGACGATAACTTCGTCCACCGCAAACTGCTTCATGGAGTGATCAATCACGGCGAGCAGATTCTGGATGCGAAATTCCGGCGAGAGCCGATCTCCTATTTTTGCCACGGCACTGGCGTGGCCTATGCGATGCTCGCGGTGAAGCCGGGAGTCCCCAGGCGGATCGGGATTTTAGGATTAGGCTGCGGCACGCTCGCGGCGTATGGAAGGCCCGGGGATACCATTCGGATTTACGAAATCAATCCACTGGTGCTCGATATCGCGCGCAGCGAATTTACTTATCTGGGCGACACGCCCGCCCAGGTCGAGACTGTGCTGGGTGACGGCCGGCTTTCGCTCGAGCGCGAGGCCAGCCAGCAGTTCGATGTCCTGGTGATGGATGCGTTCTCGGGAGATTCCGTACCGGTGCACCTCATCACACGCGAGGCGTTTCAGACGTACCTGCGTCACTTGAAGCCTGGGGGAATTCTGGCAGTCAACGTTTCGAACAAACACCTGGATCTCCGTCCGGTAATGGAACGGGGCGCCGCTGCGGTTGGAAGAATCGCTCTGTTTTATTCCTACGACGCCCCCGAAGAAGATAGCTTCTGCAAGAATGCCGACTGGGTTCTCATTGCCGAGCCCAACGTGCGTGAAACCCAGCCGAAGCTGTTCGCGGCCGGTCAGGTTCTCAAGCCCTATACTGGCTTCCGCGCCTGGACCGATGACTTTTCGAACATGTTCCGCATCCTGAAATGATTGTCTGCCCGCGGAAGGCGGCCAATGAGTCGCGACCAGACTGTTTCGGGGTGGGGATCGAAGACGACACCTGCGTCTCCCGCGAAAATATGCCACAGACCGCGACCGACTTCGTCGTTCAGTTGACCAGCGGCCCAACCGGTGTAACCGGCATAAACGCGGAGCACGCTGGGGGGCGTCTCAGCCGCGGCCATCTTGCCGAGCAGAGTCTTGGTGGAAATCATGAACACATCATCGAGAATATGCGCGGCCTCTGCGGGCTTGGCGCGGGATCGGTACAGCGCCCGGATTCCTACCGTTAGCGGACCACCGGCATACAGCTTCAATTGCGCGCCCTTCAGGTCGGGATAGACCTCCGATAGTGGAACGTTCAACGGACGATTTAGGAATAGCCCGACGGTGGCCTGCTGATTGTGCCGGACCAGCAGAATCACGGTCCCGGCAAAATCGGCGTCGTGCGATTTCCTGCTGGCAACCAAAATCTTCCCCACTGCGATCTCTTGGGTCCATGCTAACGCACCCGCCAGCAGTAAACACGCAATCGCCCGTTTCATGTCGAGACCGGCGCCGCAATGAAGCAATATCCGACGCCCCGAACGGTCACCAAGTGGCGCGGACGGCTGGGATCATCTTCGATATAACGGCGCAAGCGCACGATGAAGTTGTCGATGGCGCGAGTGTCGGTGTCTTCGTGCAAACCCCAAACTTCGGCAAGCATGGCCTTACGCGAGACGTGCTTGCCTTCGCGTTGGATCAGGTAGCGCAAAACATTGGCTTCCATGAGCGTCAATGGAAATATCTGATCGCGAACACGCAACTCCAGGCGGTCGAAATCCACCGATTTGTCGCCAAACGTGAAAGCGTCCTCGGGTTGGGGCACCGCAGTGCTCGCCACCGCCGCGTCGGCTCGCAACCACTCCCTGCGACGCAGTAATCCGCGGATTCGCGCGGTTAGAATGGATAGCTCGAAAGGCTTGGTCAGGTAATCGTCTGCGCCGGCGGCGAAGCCTTGCAGCACATCATCCGGATGGCCGCGCGCTGTAAGCATCAGAGTTGGAATGAACTGTCCGGTCTGCCGCATCTCCGACATAACGGCGAAACCGTCCTTGCCGGGGAGCATGACATCCAGGATTACGACATCAAATCGATTCGATTCGGTGCGCAAAGTATCTAGCGCGGATTCGCCCGTGTCCACCACCTGAACTTCGTAACCCTCGGCTTCCAGGTTGAATCGCAAACCATCGGCGAGGTGCTGCTCATCTTCTACCACCAGGACACGGCTCATCTGACAATGGGTAGCTGCAGAACAAAGGTGCTACCGCGTCCGGGACCCTCGCTTTCCGCCCAAGCGCGGCCGCCGTGCCGTTTGGCTACCGAACGGACGATATACAAACCGAGGCCGGTTCCTTTCACCCGCGCCGCTAACGGACCTGGAACGCGATAGAAGCGCTTGAAGATCTGCTTGAGTTCGATTTTCGGAATTCCGACGCCCTGATCCTTGACCCGCACTGTTACGAACTTGCCGTCGACCGGCGCGGTTTCGACCACCACGTTCACGTCGCTGTCTGAATACTTCACGGCGTTGTCGATTAAATTGGAAACTGCCGCGCGCACCTCGTCCAGATCACCCAAAATCGTGATAGCCGGGCCAGGCTGGTATTGGAGTGATTCGGCGGGAAGATGATGCAATGTGCGAGCACGCGTAAGGCACTCTTCGACGACGCCGTTGACGTTCAGCCGCGCGAGATTGGGCTTATGGTGGATGGGGGAACCGATTCTTCCGGTCCGCAGAACCTGCTCGATGGTCGCCAGCAGACGGTCGCTGTCCTCCACCATGGTGCGGTAAAATTCCTGGCGCTTGGGCTCGTCCACGGCGCGGGTCTGAAGGGTCTCCAGGTAAAGCCGGATGGATGCGACCGGGGTCTTCAGCTCATGCGTGACCGCATTGATGAAGGCGTCATGCTGCTCGTTCCGTCTTATCTCGCGAACCAGAAAAGTCGTGTTCAACACCACGCCACTGATGATCGTCAAGGCCAATATCGTGGCCAAGAACAGCAGAATTCCGGTGCGCCAATTAAGCAAGACCCACCCGATGTACAGGAGGATCATGACCGAAATCAGGCCGATGCCTAGCGCAATGAAGAATGCGATGGACCTACGGCGGCCGGCGACAACCATACCTTCAGCTTATCGATTTGTTGGCTCTGAGTGCCGGAGGAGCGGGGCAGTCTTGGATCTGCCGCGACTCAACTCACAGGATATCGAGCAGGATCTCCAACTCGCTATCGAACCTCGACAAGACCGATGAGTCCTCGAAGCCTGGACCTAACTGGCGCAATATTGCGAGCTTATCGTCTTCTTCCCGATGTGCGCCGCTGATCGAAAAGCCTTGGCAATCCACGCACCAGTCGGCGGCATTCACGATATGGCTCAGCAGAATCTTGTCGGACTCACCCCGGGCTGGATCCGCATTAGGACTTTCATGATAACGAACCGCAGTCTCGATAGAGACGGGCAAGTTCCAGGATCGGGCAACGATAGCGGAAACTTCCGAGTGCGTAAATCCAACCAGTTCTTTCTCCACTGTTTCCAGATCCTGATGCTCATGCCGATTGAGTTCTTCCAGAATATCTAGCTGATCGTGCAAAAGAACCGCGATGATGAGCCGGCCCGTGTCGTGGAACATTCCCGCCAGAAACGCAAGCTCGGTGTGTTCCGGCGCCAACGCGGATGCGATGATCTCCGAAAATACCGCAGTGGCGATCGAATGCGTATTGAAGCGGATTGACGACCACTGCACCGGAGTGGGGAGTTGGCTCCAAACCTTGGTCATCGACTCGTGAAAGATCAGATTGCGCAGCGGATTTATTCCCAGCCGCGCCACCGCCTTGCGAACCGACAGTGTCGGCACCAGCCGGCCATACAAAGCCGAGTTGGCCAGGGCCAGGACCTTACCCGAAGTCATGATGTCTTTTTCGATCCAGCTAGCCACCTCGCGCAGCGATGGGCCTTCTCCAGGAGCGGATATGGTCGCCAGCAAGTGCCGAGCTAGCGGCGACAGCGGCGGGAGGTCATTGGCCAAGGCGAGAGCCTGCGCTAAATGATCTTTATAGCGCGGAATCGTCGGCGAAACAGCCATCATCATCTTATTCGGCGGCATTCCTATTACCAATAGGGTAAGGTCCGCTAAACACAAGAAAAGTAGGCGTGTCTTGCCGTATTCAGCTCTTTTGCACCATCAATCCAAGACAAATTGGCACAACTGGCGGACTACTTGGCCTTAGCCTTGAGTTCGCGCGATTTGGCCAGTAGCGATTGTAGCCGCCGCTCGAGTTCGCCCACCGTGGCCGCCGCCTGCGTGGTCGGTGTCGCGTCGGCGCCTTCGATCACGCCCAGCACAGTATTCAAGTCGTTGTTGAGCTTCGTTAGACCGCCGGCATCCTCGTCTTCATCTTCGTCCCCGGGCGGCCGGCGGCTACCCCCTTCGAGTGCCGCTACTTGCTTTTCGAGATCCGGATTCTGCTGGCCGAGCTTCGATCGCAACTCGCGGATCTCCTGGAGCGCCTGGAAATCCCGGTGCATCATGCCAGTCACTCTGGTGGCCAGCGTGAACTGCTGCAGCAGGCCAGCCGACGGCGTCTTGACGCGCGGGTCCATTTTCACCGCCAACGGCTGCGTGTAACTCACGCCGTCGACTGCGAGCTTGATGGTGTACTGGCCCGGCATCACGGCCGGACCGAGCGGATAGCGTGGTGTGTCGCGATATATCGCTGAGATCGGATATTCGTGGCGCAGCGCATCGGGCGGTGGATAATGAAGATCCCAGACGAAGCGATGCATGCCCGGGTTGGCCGCGAGAAACTGCGGCGGCCGGATCCAATAAGTCGGAACATTCAATAATGGATCGACCGGCTCGGGTTTATCATCACTAGCGTAGCGTCGTACAAGCTTCCCGCCCTTGTCGAAAACTTCGAGGGTCACAGGCGCTGAGGCCGGCGACTTCAAGTAGTAATAAAGGATGGCGCCGTCGGGCGGATTCTGGCCGGCTGGTTCCTCGGGCGGCAGGGGAGTATCTGGGTAATTGTCGCGACGAATCCGGTATGCGGCGGCCGGCCGGAACAGGACCGCATCGGAAGCCGCTATCTGAGCGCTGATCTGGCGCAGTGGCGAGATATCGTCCAGAATCCAGAAGCCGCGGCCATGCGTGCCCGCCACCAGGTCGTTCTCGTGGATCACCATGTCGCGAATCGAAATCGCCGGCATATTGAGCCGCAGCGGCTGCCAGCTATCGCCATCGTTGAAAGAAACATAGACCGCCAACTCGCTGCCCCCGAACAGCAGCCCCTTGCGAACAGGATCCTCGCGGACCGTGTTGATCGGGCCCTCAGGCAGTCCGCCGGTAATCTCTTTCCAGGTCTGCCCACCATCGTGCGTGCGATAGATGTGTGGTTTTAAATCGTCCAACCGGAAGCGATTGACTGCCGCGTACGCGGTGAGATCGTCGAAGTGCGAAGCCTCTAGGATGGACACCTTGCTCCACGGCGTCAGGTCGGGCGGCGTGATGTTCTTCCAGGTCTTGCCGCTGTCACGCGTGACGTGAATCAGTCCGTCGTCCGTTCCCGCCCAGATGACGTTTATGTCCTTATGTGACGGCGCAACGGCATAGATTACTCCGCGCCGCGTCGCCTCTTTGCGCGCGTCCTCGGTATAGACGCCAACGCTGGCAGGTATTTCGTATTTCTCGCGCGTCAGATCAGGACTGATCGCCTCCCAACTGTGGCCGCCGTTGATGGTCTTGAACAAAACCTGCGACGCCAGGTACAAGACGTGCGGGTCTACCGGCGAGAAAAGAATTGGCATGGTGCGAACAAATCGGTATTTCCCGCCGCGCAACACCGCCGGGCCGACTTCCTGCACTTCGCCCGTGGTCTGATTGAAGCGCGTCGCCTTTCCGCCATAGATCAGGTTCGGATTCAGCGGATCTGGCGCGACGTAGCCGTACTCTTCCACCGCCACCGGATGCCACTCGCGAAATGTGACTTCTCCGTAATCACTACGGCTGGCAACTCCGGCCGATCCGCTTTCCTGCTGGCCGCCATAAACCCAATACGGAAATCGGTTGTCGGTGATCACGTGATAGAACTGCGCCGTCGGCTGGTTGTACCAGGAGCTCCAGGTCTGGCCGCCGTTGACGCTAATGGTCGCGCCCTGGTCGCTGGCGAGCAGGATAATTCGCGGATTCTCGGGATTGATCCAGATGGTGTGATAATCGTCGCCCCCGGGCGCGCCTTTGATCGCGGTGAACGATTGCCCGGCGTCGACCGAACGATACGTCGACGTATTCGCCACATAGATGACGTCCTTATTCTTCGGATCCACGCGCACGCCCGCGAAGTCGGAGCCGCGCCCCGAGATGCGCGCTTCGGTATTGATGCGCTGCCAGTTAACGCCGGCGTCGTCGGAGCGGTAGAGCGCGCTGGGCTTCGCTTCCACCAACGCGTACATGCGGGTGGGATCAGTGGGCGCGATCGCGATCCCGATGCGTCCGAGCCCTTGCGCAGGAGTGGGGAGTCCGTCGGTGAGTTGCTGCCAGGTTGTTCCGCCATCGGTGGATTTGAAGAGGCCGCTGTTCGGGCCGGACCACTCGCCGTTCTCCCAAGGACCCTGCCGTGCCGCCCACAAGACGGCGTAGATCGTGCGCGGATTCGTGGGATCGAATGCGAGATCGATGGCGCCCGTGTTCTCGTCCTTATACAGCACCCTCTGCCAGGTCTCGCCGCCATCGGTCGAACGGAACACCCCGCGTTCCGCGTTCGGCCCATAGGGATGGCCAAGCACTGCGACGAACAGGCGATTGGGATCGCCCGGGTCGACCAGGATCGCCGGAATCTGCTGGCCGTCGCGCAGTCCGAGATGCCGCCAGGTGTTGCCGCCGTCGGTCGATTTGTAGATTCCGTTGCCTACCGAAAGATCGGGCCGCTGCAGTCCTTCGCCGCTGCCCGCATAAATGACGTTGGGATCGGATGGGGCAATCGCGAGCGCGCCAATGGAGCCGGTTGGCTGGTCGTCAAAGAGCGGATTCCACGTCCGGCCGTAGTCGTCGGTCTTCCAAACGCCGCCGTCGTTGGCGGCAATGTAGAAGACATTTGGTTGCGAGGAAATGCCGGCAGCGGCTACGGTCCGTCCGCCGCGATAAGGGCCGATCGTGCGCCAGCGTAGTCCAGCGTAGAGATCGGGTGAAAATTGTTGCGCGGTCAGGGGAAGTAGCGCGATCAAGAGAAAGGTTAGTCGAAGCACGGCCATCGAGTTTAGCTTACCGGGTCCCATCTATTGGCGTCTTTTCTGTTCTAGTGTTTTGCGCAAGATCGGCAGAGTAGCCAGGTCTTTCTCGCCTGCTGTTTCCGATTTCACTTCAATCAGCTTCGCGAGCTTTAGCACTCGGATTGCGAGGCCGGCTCCAACTTTCATTTCGTTTATGTGTTCGAGTAAATCTTCGTAGACATGGGAATGCCCAATCGCACCCAAAACGTCCAATGGTCCATACCGCGTCATCAATAGTTGGTGACCCGCGGACGAAAGATGCGAGGCCTGGGGTCGAATTCGACGCTCCGGTTGCAAGCGATAGTGAGCATCCAGCGCTGTCAGGGCTCCCATAAGACGTTGGATGTTGTCGCCCGTGCGGGAGTGTACAATATCGAGATCGAAGGTGCTAAGGGGAGCGCCTTCGAGGACCGCTGCGATGCCGCCTACGACGATGAAATCGACTCCGTGCTCATTCAGAGCGCGTATGACGGCGAGGAAATCAGTTGCCGGCATTCTGGGCGCGGATCTCTTCGACCGAACTGACGAACCGCTGCAGAACCTGGAGTCGCTCGGCGGGAGTAAGGGACAGCATCCAGCTGATTAGCGTGAGGTCGATGCCATCCGCGCTGTATTCGAAACGCGCAACATCGATTCTTCGTGGTTTGTAGATCGCCGTGTGCCGCACCGTCTGGATCAGCCGTTCTCCAACCAGAAGCGCCACATCCAGCACTACGATCTCGTGCCCCTTGCGATCGAATCGCTCTCGAACCCGGCCACGAGCGGAAATCGCTTCACCCTCGCGCGCGGTGCCCCAGTTATCGATTTCGCTGGCGGTATGAATCCAGGGACCGAGCCGGAAATTGCGGGCCAGAACCTCGTTGGAATATTGCAGCAGTCGTTCCGCATAGGGCCGCCAGCCACTCAGATCGAGAGGCTCAACCATAGTCCCCAACGGCTCGCCCGGAATTACGTTGTCGCGCGAAGGCGCGGCCCGCTGATCCATCGCGGGCAGCGAATGCTCCGGCAATGGCTGCGGGTGAGGCACCGAGGCGTCCCGAATCGAGGCGATGCCCCGAGCGCAGATGGTCCCGTCCTCCCGTTCCGCCGTAACGGCGATTGTTTCATCGTCGCCGGCTTCCGCTCGAACAATTACTTCGTCGCCGTCGTAGAATGGCTCGATCAATCGGAGACTCATCGATCCACGCTCCAACCATTCCGGCGCCATTTCTACGATCGGAGCCGTCATGTAGCCATAGACCGTGACGCCTGGAACCAGCCCGCCGCGAAAACCATACGTCGCGGCTACTTGATCGTCGTGAATTTTATTGGCGGACTCGGCAGCTACGTTTTGGGCTCGAACGCGATAAATAGGAAGGGCGCGGCCCACTAGACCGAGGTCGTCTCCGCCGCGCGCTCGGCATATCTGCGGTCGACGTACTTATCCAGGATTTGGATGAACTCGGCCACTATGCGGTCGCCACGCAGCGTAGTTGAAAGCTTGCCGTCGACGTACACCGGCGCCACCGGCTCCTCAAATGTGCCTGGCAGTGAAATGCCGATGTTGGAGTGCTTCGATTCGCCGGGCCCGTTCACCACGCAGCCCATCACCGCCACCTTCATCTCTTCGACGCCAGAGTATTTGCCCTTCCAGATCGGCATCTGCTCGCGTAAATAAGTCTGGATCTGGTCGGCCATGTCCTGGAAAAATGTGCTGGTCGTCCGGCCGCAGCCCGGGCACGCGGTAACTTGCGGCGTAAAGCTGCGCAGCTCCAGGGCCTGTAAAATCTGCTGGCACACGATGACCTCATCGGTGCGGTCGCCGTTGGGAAGCGGCGTGAGCGAAGCGCGAATCGTATCGCCGATGCCCTCTTGCAGCAGCACGCCGATCGCGGCCGTGGTTGCGACGATCCCCTTCGATCCTAGCCCCGCTTCAGTCAAACCCAGATGCAGCGTGTAATCGCACTGCGCGGCCAGTTTTCGGTAAACCGCGATGAGATCTTGAACGCCGCTGACCTTGGCGCTCAGGATGATCTTGTCGCGGCCTAAGCCGTAGTGCTCGGCAGCCTCAGCGGAACGAACCGCGCTGGCCACGATCGCGTTCATTGTGACTTCTTTGGCATCGAGGGGTTCAGCGAGTTGCGAATTCTCGTCCATCATGCTGGTGAGCAGAGCCTGATCGAGCGAGCCCCAGTTGACGCCGATGCGCACCGGCCGGTCGTATTCAATCGCCGCCTCGATCATGGTCCGGAAATTGTCGTCGTGTTTCTTGCCGATATTCACGTTGCCCGGATTGATGCGGTACTTGGCTAGCGCTCGCGCGCAATCCGGATATTTCTTGAGCAGGATGTGGCCGTTGTAGTGGAAATCGCCGATGATGGGAACGCGCACGCCGAACTTGTCCAGCGTGTCGACGATCTTGGGCATTGCTTGGGCGGCCGCTTCCGTGTTAACGGTGACGCGGACGAGTTCCGAGCCCGCCTGAGCGAGCGCCATCACCTGATTGACGGTCGACATGACATCGGCCGTGTCCGTGTTGGTCATGGACTGGACCACGATCGGGTGATTGCCTCCCACCCACACGTTGCCAATCTTGACCGCGACCGATGCCCGGCGCTTCAGAGCCGCCATGCCACCTCCCAGGAATTTTCATTGTAGCGTGGCGCCCGCGTTCTTTGAACGTCATTTATGCCTAATCGAAATTAATGCTTAATCGAAGGCACCCCTAGTTGCCGGCAAATTTTTACCGCCAGACGATTGTCGATTTCAGCATGCCGGGGAACCGGGGCCTTGGCGCGATTCAGCGGATTGATGAAAATCGAGTGTCGGCCACCTTCGCGTTCAAGCCGACAACCGTTGCGCTGCAGGTGAGCCACTAGCTCGTGGCGCTTCACAATTTCTGTGCGCCAACACCCACGGACAGCGGCAGCAGTTCAATCAAATCGGCATCCGCATCCGCCGCATCCGGATTCGGTACAGGTAAGGCCTTCCCTGCCTCCAGATGCATCTGCGCCACATCCTCAAGCGCGCTCGCGATCATCAGGCGAGCATCGGCTAGATCGAAACCTTGGCTCACCACGCCGGGAAAGTCCAGGACCTCCGCCACGACCATGCGATCGTCCCCCGCCGGTAAGTAATAAGCCACATGGTAGCGGAGCATTGCTTCCAGAATAGCGAACCAGCCTGCCCTCAAGTTCGGTACAATCTTCCCAATATGAAATTCGCGCGCCCGCTGCTGCTTACCGCCTTCCTGATGCTCCTCTCGCTCGGCTTCCTCCTCACCCGAAGCGATGCCCAGCCCAACTCCGTCAAGCAAATCGCCCCGGGCGTATGGTTCCGCGAAGGCGACATCCAAAACGAAGGCCACTGCAACAACACCATCATCGAGATGAAGGATTACCTCATCGTCATCGATGCCAATTTCCCCAGCGGCGCTCGCAAGGTGATTGAGGACGCCAAGAAAGTCTCCTCCAAGCCGGTCAAGTTCGTCTTTGACACGCACCACCACGGCGATCATGCCTACGGCAACGCGGTCTGGACCCAGATGGGCGCCGTCACCATCGCCTATCAAGGTGTCGCTGATGAAATGAAGCGCTATGAGCCGGCGCGCTGGCAGTCCACCATGAAACAGCGCAAGGATGTCGCCGACATGCACTCCGATCATCCCGAGCCGCCCAAGCAGACCTTCACCGACAGCCCGCACGTCATGACCGACGGCACGCGCCGGGTGGAATTCCGCTTCTTCGGCTGGGCCCACACGCGCGGCGACGGCTTCGTCTATCTGCCCGCCGAAAAGGTCCTATGCACCGGTGACGCGGTCGTGAATGGGCCCTATAATTACACCGCCGACGGTAACATCGGCAACTGGCCCAAGGTAGTGGAGGCCGCGATGAAGCTGAACGTCGAGCATGTGCTTCCCGGACACGGGCCCTCCGGCGGCAAAGATGTGATGGTAGGCCAGCGAGCCTTCATGATCGAACTGCACAAGGCGGTCGCCGCGGCGATCAAGAGCGGCATGAAACTCGACGATCTGGTCAAGACTCAGAACGGCAAGCAGATGGCCGCGCTCGAACTTCCCGATAGTGTGAAGAACTGGGTCAGCCCGAACTCGCTGCCTCCGCAGGTTAAGGACGCCTTCAACGAAATCACCAGCCAGAAGCCGACGGGCGACCTTCCGCATTAAGCCACGGAAGCTACTCCCCCGTGAAGAAGGCGGTCTTGAGAGCGCTGATCGAAGTCGGGTTTATCGTTTTCCTGTTCTATTCCAACCTTCTAATGGGCGAGTTTGAGCGCTCCGGGCAGGGACGGAAAATGGGCCTGGCTTGGGCTGTCACAGACATTTTGACCTCCACGAATTTTGCGATCGCCATTTCCGCCGGACTCGTCGGCTATGTAATTTTCGAGTTTCTCCGGAGCAAATTCTAAACGGCCAAGCCCACGGTCCCTGCGCTCCCCTATTGACCGCCAAAGGGCTTATAATCAAGAAGGAGTCTATCCCCTTGTCTCTTAGAAGCTTTTTGCGCCTCAACGCGCACCTGCAGATGTTGCCTATCTTGGAAAGTGGCGAGGAAACCCTCGTCGGCGGCCAGGCCGTGATGGAGGGCGTTATGATGCGCGCTCCGCACAGCTATTGTGTCGCGGTGCGCAAAGCCGACGGCGAGATCGTCACGGAGATGAGCCCTCTGCCGCGCGTCTCGGAAAAGTATCCCATCTTCAAACTCCCCATCTTCCGCGGCGTCGGCACTTTGGGCCACGCCATGTGGCTGGGAGTAAGGGCGCTCCGGTTTTCGGTCAACGTCGGCCTGGAAGCGATAAATAAGACCATGGCCGACAAGGGCGAAAAGCCCGTAGAGCTGTCGCCTTGGATGATGGGAATGAATCTCGCATTCTCGCTGCTGTTCTTCCTTTTCATGTACAAGTTCGTGCCGCTGCTTCTCGCCACGAAAATCGGTGACGCGATCCCGGCCGTGCATAGCCGACTGGCTGTGAATCTGATGGACGGCGTCATCCGCATGGTCCTATTCTTAGCGTTCCTGCTGGTGGTTTCGCGAATGAAGGATATGCGACGAGTGTGGGAATATCACGGCGCCGAGCACAAGGTGGTCTTCAATTTCGAGTCGGGCAAGCCCGTCACAGTCGAGAACGCGCAGAAATTCGTCACTTTCCACCCGCGCTGCGGCACCAGCTTCCTCATCGTGCTGATGCTGCTGGCGATCCCAATTTACGCCTTCCTGCCGTTCGATTCGTTCCTGCTCAAATTCGTAGCCCGGATCGCATTGCTGCCTTTGATCGTCGGGGTAAGCTACGAGCTGATCCGTTTCGCCTCGAAACACCAGCAAGGGCTGCTTGCGACTCTCGTGACCCCGGGTCTCTGGTTGCAGCGCATCACCACCAAGCCTCCCGCCGATGAACAGGCTGCGGTGGCAATCCATGCCTTGGAGCAAGCCATGGACCTCGAAAAGTCCCAGGGCGGCGAGCTCGTAATCGCTTAACGCACAGGCTCAAAGCGGGAGCCTTCCATGCAATATTCGCAAAGACTTGACGACATCGAAGCGCGATTCGAGGAATTCACGCGCCAGATGACCGATCCGGCGGTGATCAACGACTCGGAGAATTACCGGAAGACTGCCAAATCGCGCAGCGACATTGAAGAGGTGGTCAACAAGTACCGCGAGTACAAGCAGGTCAAACACAACTACGACGAAGGCCGCCAGATGCTCGAGGATCCCGATCCGGAATTGCGCCAGATGGCCACCGACGAAGTGCATCGGCTGGAGCCCGAGCTCGTCCGCATCGAAGAAGATCTGAAGGTGTTGCTACTTCCGAAAGATCCGCTGGATGAAAAGAACGTGGTGATCGAAATCCGCGCCGGCACCGGAGGGGATGAAGCCACGTTGTTTGCGGCCGAGATCTTCCGCATGTATAGCCGCTACGCCGAATCGCAGAAGTGGCGTGTGGAAATCACGTCCAGCAGCGAATCGTCGATCGGCGGTCTCAAGGAAGTGATCGCGCTGGTGAGCGGCAACAAGGTCTACAGCCGGTTGAAGTACGAAAGCGGAGTTCATCGCGTGCAGCGCGTGCCGGCGACCGAACAGCAGGGTCGTGTTCACACGTCAGCCATCACAGTTGCCGTTCTGCCGGAAGCCGATGAAGTGGAAATCAAGATCGATCCCAAGGACATCCGGATCGATACCTTTTGCTCGTCGGGACCCGGCGGCCAGTCGGTGAACACAACTTACTCGGCGGTGCGCATCACGCATTTGCCGACCGGTCTGGTGGTTTCCTGCCAGGACGAGAAATCGCAGATCAAGAATCGCGCCAAGGCTGAGCGCGTGCTACGGTCGCGGCTGTATGAAATCGAGCTCGATAAGCAGCGCCAGCAGATCGGCGCCGAGCGGCGCAGCCAGGTGGGCAGCGGGGATCGCAGCGAAAAGATCCGGACCTATAATTTCCCGCAGAATCGTGTGACCGACCATCGCATCGGGTTGACCCTGCATCAGCTCGATCTGATCATGGAAGGCCGGCTGGACCCGCTGATCACCGCCGCCACCGATTACTACCAGACCGAGAAGCTGAAAGATCAAGGCGAAGCCGCCTAGCTTTTTGTAGCGCACGCGGTGGTTTCGTGGCGCACGCACTCTTTGCGTGCCGCGTCGCGACTCATCCCGACGCCTTTCAAATCCGATGACCCTTCAAACTGCCATCCTCCAAGGCACCCAGTTGCTAGAGGAAGGCGCCATCACCGCCCCGCGCCTCACAGCCGAGGTCTTGTTGGCGCACGCTCTCGGGCGCGAACGTGTATACCTTTTCGCGCATTCCGATGAAGAGCTAACCGAGGTCGTCTGGATTCACTATGGCCGCTATCTTCACGAACGTCTCAAGGGCAAACCGACCCAATACATCACCGGACGCCAGGAATTTTATGGCCGAGATTTTCGAGTTACCCCGGATGTCCTGATTCCCCGCCCCGAAACCGAGCATCTCATTCAGGCCAGCCTCGCCCGCATCCGGACGGGCGGTGTCGTATTAGATGTCGGCGCAGGCTCCGGCGCGATCGCCATCACACTCGCGCTCGAAACCAAGGCCCGCGTTCTCGCTAGCGATGTTTCAACCAACGCGCTCAGCGTCGCCGTCGCGAACGCCCGCCGCCTCTCCGCTCCAGTCACCTTCTTCGCCTGCGATTTAGTCGACGCCATCGCGGACCATAGCGTCGACGTCCTGGTCTCGAATCCTCCGTACGTCCCCAAAACCGATCATCCCGCGCTCCAGCGCGAAGTGCGTGATTATGAGCCGCACGTCGCGTTGTTCGCCGGGCCCACAGGACTCGAGATTTATGAGCGCCTCATCGCGGACGCCCGTCGCGTCCTCCGTCCAGGCGGGTGGCTGCTAGTCGAACTCGGCTACAATTCCCTAGAGCCTGTCCAGGCTATGCTCAACACTGGATGGACGGACATCGCCGTCGAGCATGACCTGGCGGGCCTGCCGCGCGTTTTGGCTGCGAGGCTGCCTTAATCCATGGCACACGACGATAACAGTTTCGTGATTCCGACCAGGTCAAAATCGAAAATCCCACAGACGCATTCGTATCCGCTGGGAGCTAAAGCGATTTCCGAGGCGTTAATAGACGTGCCCCAGCGTGAACTGCTCAGTATTGAATTCTGGTTCCCGAGGCGCTGGGGAAAGGAAAACGGAACATCCGTTCCGTTTCAGGTGTTGCGTGTTTATTATTCTGGACCAACGCATTTCTTCTCTGCGTCAAAGAGCATGGCTGAGAAGGGTTACTACGACCCCAGATGGGCCATTCGGGTTCATTCCGTTCTCCGCCCTTCGAAGCACGTCGTACAAGGCAAGCTCATTACCGAAGCCCTGCCGAAGGTCAGGGATTGGTTGATATCCAACGTTCATTCTTCGGATCGCGAGGGTTTTCACGCGTTGACGTTCTCGTTCGATGAACTGAAAAACGAAATAATATCGGAGGAGTCCGCATCGGCTGAATTTACGACGGAAAGAAGTTGACAATCTTGTCCTACGGCAGCTAATGAGCACCTACTTCCACGTCGACATGGACGCCTTCTTCGTCTCCGTGAAAGAGCTGTTCGACCCCTCCCTCATGGGCAAGCCCGTCGTGGTCGGCGGCCAGGCCAACCAGCGTGGCGTCGTTTCCGCGGCATCTTACGCTGCACGCAAGTTCGGCGTTCATTCCGCCATGCCATTGCGGACTGCAGGCCGGCTTTGCCCGCAGGCTATCTTCGTCAATGGACATCCCGACCGCTACCGCGATTACTCGCGCAAAGTCTACAAAGTGTTGAAGAGCTTCTCACCACAAGTCGAGATGGCCTCCGTCGACGAGGCCTACATGGACATCACCGGCACCGAGCGCCTGCATGGTCCTCCACTGCGAGCCGCGCATCGCCTCCATGAAGCCGTCAAAAAAGAGACGCGCCTCAATTGCTCCATCGGAATCGCGGCCTCGCGCATGGTCGCCAAAGTCGCCTCCGATCAAGCCAAGCCCAACGGCGTACTATGGGTACTCCCTTCTGAGGAGGCGCGCTTTCTTGCCCCGCTCGATATCCGAAAAATCCCGGGCGTCGGTAAAGTAACCGAAAAAAACCTGCAGGCCTGGGGCATCCGCAAAGTGGGCGACCTCGCCCGCCTGGAAGAGGATTTCCTCCGCCAGCACTTTGGCCAGTGGGGGCTCGCGCTCGCTGGAAAGTCACGCGGCCTGGACGCCGGCGGATGGTTCGATGGCGTGGTCGGTGAGGAACATAACCCGAAATCCATCAGTCACGAGTTCACGTTCAACGAAGATACTGCCGATCTAGAAACGCTGGAAGCCGTGCTGGCGCGGCTTTCCGAGATGGTCGGCCGCCGCCTTCGCGAACACAAACTGTTTGCCCGAACTGTACAGCTCAAGCTCCGCTACTCGGATTTCTCCACCATCACCCGCGCCCGTTCCCTCGATCACGGCACCCAGCTCGACACCGAAATCTTCCGCGAGATCCGCGCCCTCTTTCGTCAAAATCGCAAGAACGAAGCCAAGGTCCGGCTGCTCGGCGTGCATGCCTCATCGCTCGAAATTGACGAAGGCCAGCTCAGCCTGATAGGCGAAGAAAACACGAACCGCTGGCGTAAGGCACTTAATACTGTCGATCAGATTCGCGAAAGATTTGGCGAAGATAGCGTCTCACTTGCAATGGGGCTGAAGGGCCGTTTTCGAGAACGCGTGCACGAGAACCCGGCGGGACTACCTGGAAATGATCCCAGTGAGGATTGACGGCCACAGCGCTACACTATATGAGGCAACCTGGAAATGAAGCAACTCATTGAAGATATTGCGAAAGCTCTCGTTGATATACCTGACCAGGTTATCGTCCGCGAAGTACAGGGCGAGCAGGTCACTGTGTTGGAGCTGCGAGTTGCTCCCACTGACCTCGGGAAGGTCATCGGAAAGCAGGGCAGAACTGCCCGCTCGATCCGAACGCTATTGGGAGCCGCAGGGATGAAACTGAATCGGAGGTTCACGCTGGAGATCCTGGAATAGGCTCCGATCCGAAGCTGGTCACAATCGCCCGCCTGCTCCGAGCACGCGGTAACAAAGGTGAGCTCGCCGCTTTACCCTTGTCCAACCGATTGGCGGAAGTGACGCACGTCATCGTGAATGATGCTCCCATGGAAGTGGAGCATTTTTGGATTCACGGCGATCGCGTCATCTTCAAATTCAAAGGTGTCGATACGATTACAGACGCCGAGCGCTTGGCCGGCGCGGATGTTCAGGTTCCGCTCGAGCAGCGTCCCGCGACTCCCTCGGGCGAATACTATCAATCGGATTTAGTTGGGTGCGAAGTTGTGGATCAGAGCGGCCGGCTCCTAGGTACTGTGCAAGACTTTCAGGAGACCGGCGGCGTCCCGCTTCTGGAAATACGAACCCAAGACGGCAAAGAGCTATTGATCCCTTTCGCCAAAGCGCTGCTCATCAATATCGATCTGGAACGCAAACGCATTGACGTCAATCTTCCCGCGGGTTTGGACGAACTAAACTAGAATTTGGTTTTTCACATCCTGACCATCTTCCCCGACTTCTTCCAGGGCCCCTTTCAGCACGGCGTTGTCGCCAAGGCCGCCGATGCGGGACTTATCGAAATCCGCATCCACGATTTGAGGAACTGGACCCATGACCGCCATCGCACGGTCGACGACCGACCCTTCGGCGGCGGCGAGGGCATGCTGCTTAAGCCTGCGCCGATCTTCGAAGCGGTGGAAAGCATCTGGCCCGATCGCTCACCCGGTCAGAGGCTGGTGCTCCTTTCGGCCCAGGGCCAGCGGTTTGACCAGGAAGCCGCGCGCCGGATAAGCCAATATAAAGAGCTATTTCTAATCTGCGGCCGATACGAAGGCGTGGACGAACGAGTGGCCGAGCATTTAGCCGACGAGGAGCTTTCGATCGGCGATTTCGTGCTGAGCGGCGGCGAACTGGCAGCGGCGCTGGTGGTGGATTGCGTGGCCCGGCTGCTGCCCGGGGTGCTCGGCAATGAGGATTCGGCGTTGCAAGAATCGTTCACCGAATCTGGTCTGCTGGATTGCCCACAGTACACGCGACCCGCCGAGTTCCGGGGCTGGAAGGTTCCCGAGGTCCTGCTGAGCGGCAATCACGAGGAGATTCGCCGCTGGCGGCGCGAGCTTGCCCGCCAGAAGACTGCACGAAACCGTCCAGATCTATTACAATAAAGAATTCAAGGACTTGTGACCATGCCCCATCCACTACTCACCAAAATCGTCGCCAAACATAAACGCGCGGAGGTGCCGGAGTTTCGTCCCGGCGATACCGTCCGCGTTCACGTAAAGATCAAAGAAGGCGATAAAGAACGTTTGCAGGCTTTTGAAGGAACCGTCATAGCCCGGAAGAATTCTGGTTTAGGCGAAACCGTTACCGTGCGCAAAGTCAGCTTTGGACAAGGCGTGGAGCGCATTTTTCCGATCCATGCGCCGGTGGTGGATCACATCGACGTGATTCGTACCGGCCGGGTGCGACGCGCCAAGCTCTACTATCTTCGAGAGTTGAAGGGCAAGGCGGCTCGTCTTCGCGAGCGCGATTAAAACGAACCCAGCGCCCACTACCGCGTTCTACCGGCGAGGTGGCTGTTAATATTCGATGAGATGCCAGGCCAAACACGAACGCGAGGCCCGCGCCCAGGGTTTCACGCGTATTGCCGGTGTTGACGAAGTCGGCCGCGGCGCTCTGTTCGGCCCGGTTTTCGCGGCTGCGGTGGTTCTCTCGCCGGATAATCCCATCCGCGGCTTACGGGATAGCAAACAACTCGACCGGGAGCGGCGCGAAGTGTTGGCCGGCCGGATTCGGGAGCGCGCCGTCGCCTGGGCCGTGGCGGCTGCCGATGCATTTGAGATCGATCACATCAACATCTACCAAGCCTCCCGTCTGGCCATGCGCCGCGCGGTCGAACGCTTGAATCCAGCGCCGGATTATCTGTTGATCGATGCCATAACAGTCGACCTCCCCATCGCGCAACGCGCCCTAATTCACGGCGACGCCCTATCGCAATGCATTGCGGCCGCGTCTATTCTGGCGAAGGTGGAGCGCGACGCTTGCATGTGTCAGTGGGACAAGGTCTTCCCACAATACGGCTTGAAAAACCACAAGGGCTATACCACCAACGAGCATTGGAAGGCGCTCGAAAAACATGGGCCCACTACGCTGCACCGCTTCAGCTTCTGGCCGGTACGCGACCATTCACCGGATACGGTCTGGACCGGTTATCCGCGACAGGCGGAATTGTTCCCGCCCGACGAACCACCGGCCGAGTGGGCTGAAGAAAAGGAAGCGTTTCAACAAGCCGCTGCATGCAACCCGTAGAACCCCATTCTCCGATCGAAGCACCGGTCGAACGCGTCTCCACCAAGACCGCGTGGTATCAAAAGCTGGGCGCGCTGCTGTTCATCATCGTATGCTTTGAGGTGGGTGTATTCCTCCTGATTTTCCCCTGGATGGAGTATTGGAACAACAACTCGATTGCCAGTCTGGCGCCTTGGATGCGCGACGTTTGGGACAGCCCCTTTTTCCGAGGCGCGTTGAGCGGACTGGGCGTAATCAATATTTGTATTTCCTTGGCGGAGGTCTTTCGGCTTCGGCGGCCGCCTCCTGATAGACTGAAGGTATCGGTACTATGAAACCGCCCCCCGATCGTGGCAAAACCGCTCTGGCCGAACCAGCCGTAGCACCGGCAACAGTCCAACCCGATCCACCCCGCGGAACCATCGCGGAGTGGGCCATCACTATCCTTCTTTTGTTATTCGGAACCACTACATTGGTTCAGGCTTTCGTGATACCCACCGGGTCCATGGAAGACACGCTGCTCATCGGCGATCACTTGCTGGTGGATAAGTTGGCTTATGCGCCAGAGGGCAAATTCAGCAAATATATCCTGCCCTACCAAGAGCCTCAGCACGGAGACATTATCGTCTTCAGATATCCGGTAGATATCAGCCAGACATTCGTTAAGCGCACCATCGGTGTTCCCGGCGATCACCTCAAGATCATAAACCAGCAGGTTTATCGGAACGGCGTGAAGCTGAATGAACCCTACGTCTATCACAAGAACCCGTATCCGGATTCATTTCGCGACAACTTCCCCAGCAGCGAGCCGAACCTGATGCTGTCGGACCCGGCGCGGGAGATGCTGGCCAATAACGTTGTGAACGGCGAAGTGGTTGTGCCTCCCAACTCATATTTCGCCATGGGAGACAATCGCGACAATTCACTCGACAGCCGTTATTGGGGTTTTGTTCCTCGCGAGAATATCATTGGCAAACCTCTGATCATTTATTGGTCCTACGATGCAAATACGGAAAGCCTGGCGAGTTCGTCGGTTCACACGCTGGTTCAGCATTTCATCGATCTCGGCGAGCATTTTTTCACCAAGACGCGCTGGAACCGTACGTTCCGGCTGATCCATGGCTACCACAGCGACAACTAAGCCCAAGGCGAGGCCGGCCGCCCAACCCCCCGCAACCACACAGCGCAACTCCATAGCCGAATGGGCCATCACCATTCTGATCCTGCTGTTCGGCACGTCCACCATCGCCCAGCCTTTCGTCATCCCGACTTCTTCGATGCACAACACACTGCTGACCGGCGATCACTTGATCGTCGACAAGCTGGCGTACGCGCCGCCTGGCCCATTAAGCAAGCATCTACTGCCCTATGAAGACGTGAAGCGCGGCGACATCATCGTCTTTCGCCATCCTACGCTGATCAATGTCGATTATGTGAAGCGCGTGATCGGCCTGCCGGGCGACCATATCAAACTGGTCAACAAGCAAGTCGTTGTGAATGGCAAGCCTTTGATTGAGCCGTATGCGATTCACCTCGACAATTTCATGAACTATCGAGACAACTTCCCACAGGACGAGCCCGACTACGATCCAGATCCGCAGATGTTGCAGCGCGCCCAAGCCATGTTGCGCGAGGATGTGGTCAATGGTGAGTTGGTGGTGCCGCCCGGCAGCTATTTCGCAATGGGCGATAACCGCGATAATTCGCTCGACAGCCGCTACTGGGGACTGGTGCCGCGCGATAACATCATGGGAAAGCCGCTGATCATTTTCTGGTCCTACGATGCCCCCACCGATGATCTGAAAGATTATAACCTGCATCATATGGTGGATTTGGGGCTGCACTTCTTCACCAAGACCCGCTGGGATCGCACCTTCAAGCTGATTCACGGTTATCCGCTCGGCTGATGCCGCGCCAAACCAGCTATTACGGCCTGATTCTAGCCGGTGGCCGAGGCACGCGTTTCTGGCCGCGCAGCCGTCGCGCACGCGCCAAACAGGTACTGCGGTTTTTGGGCGACCGGTCGCTAATTCAGCAAACCGCGGACCGCCTGAGCCCGGTCATCCCACCCGATCGCCTATGGGTGCTCACCAACGACCATCTGCGGGCCGAGATCGTGCGCCAGTTACCGGAGATTCCCAAGAACCAGATCCTGGCTGAGCCTGCGCAGCGGAATACTGCCCCTGCCATCGGGTTGGCGGCGCACATTCTCCAATCGATGGACGCTAATGCTGTGATGGGGGTGTTTCCATCCGATCACATGATCTCGAAACCGGCGCGCTATTTGCGCTTCGTCCGCGGCGCCTTCAAAGCCGCCGCCGAGGGCAAGATCGCCGTGCTAGGGATTCAGCCGCGCTGGCCCGAGACCGGTTACGGCTACATTGAATTTCCCAAGGGCGCTCGCGCCGGATCGCCGGAACCTCTGGCAGTCCGCCGGTTTCGCGAAAAGCCGGAGCTTCCTCGGGCTAAACAATACGTGACGTCCGGAAATTTCTATTGGAACGCGGGAATGTTTTTCTGGAAGACCTCGGTGCTGCTCGAAGCCTTGCGCGAGTTTCTCCCGAAAACCGCCACGCTGCTCGCAAGCCTGCCTGCGTTCGCAAATCGCCGATTTTCATCGCAGTTGAAGCACGCCTTTCCGCACTGCGAGAACATCTCGATTGACTACGCGGTGCTCGAAAAAGCGCGCGGCGTGGTGGGTTTCGCGACGGATGACTTCGGCTGGAATGATGTAGGTAGCTGGAACGCCTTATATGAATTGCTGCCGCGCGACGCAAGCGCCAATGTGATCCGTGGTGAAGCGCTGGCTCACGCGAGTTCTGGAAACTACATCGATGCCGAGGGCAAGCTGGTGGCGCTGGTGGGAGTGAAGGACCTGGTAATCGTGGATACTCCCGATGCCCTGCTGATCGCCCACCGCTCGCGAGCACAGGAAGTCGGGGATGTCGTAAAGCTGCTCGAAAAGCAGCGCCGTCACGATCTACTCTGAAGCTTCGGGTTACCGTGGGGTTTCGGGCGCCAGCTTCTTCAGCTCAACCGTGACACGGGCGTCCTTTCTTTCGCTATCGCGAAAGACTATGTAGTAGGCCTCTGCATCCGGTCCTCGATTCGGCAGCGTGACCGTCACGTGCCCGGTTCCACTGGCAAGCTGGTTCAAGCTAGGGTCCCCAATTGCCACGAAAGCTTGACGGTCTTCCGACTTGACAACCACATCCACGCGCTCGCCGGCTTTGCCATTGAATACGAAAGCGTAATAGGGGGATGCATTCGAACATTCGACCGCATTACTGGTTTGCCCATATCGCAGATCGCCCATTACTTTAACGTCAGCGGGCGGAAAGCTCTCCGCGATCAAGCCGGCAGCGAACAGAAACACGCCAACCACGAAACGTCTCATAATCATGAGATGCGGGGCAACCTGGAAGGTGACACGGAAGGAAGGTTTATCCGCAATTGGAAGGCGCGGTAAAAGATACGCTGCCTTAGCAATGATGTCTCCTATCTCCAATGGGTTTCGCGTGGCCCGTAACGTGCTATTTGCTTGGCTAAGGAGCGAAATGGGGAAGAATCAAAGTGCTCAAAAAGACGAACAGGGCGTGCTGGAAGCGACCGCTCAGGCGATCGGTTCGACGCTCGGAAGCCTGGCTGTGAAGACTGGTATCGCAAAACCGCCGGCCGCTGTGGCGCATGTAGAATCGCAAGCCCGGTCGGGGCACAAGCACCCGAATAAAAAAGCCCGAAGAGCGAGTAAGAAAAAGTAGCGCTAAACCGGGAAATCAGGCTGCTGGCGGACCGTCCAGGCCTGCCGCAGATGCCGCCGGTCGTGCGCGGCTAAGAGAGCGAAGCGTTGGCCCAGGCTGAATTTTACGTGCTGGATCAGAGTTCCCACCTTCACGCGCGCCAAATCTAAACCGTTTGCCTCGGAAATCAAGTGCAGCAATTGGTCGTGGACGGCGATAAACTCCGCAACCACTTTATCCTTCGGTTGATCCGAGGGCGGCCGATAAACTTCGGGCGCCTTGAATTTCAACTTCACCGGTGGCTCCGCAAAACGGACAAAGCCGCGGCTCAGGAAGCCATAACGGAACGGACCTTTTCCACACAGCCCCGCCGCACGCCCCTCGTCAATTGCGTCGCGGATGGCCGGCAAGTCCAAACCGTTGAAAATATTCAGGTGAGCCAGACATTGTGAAATCGACCATTGTTTGAGAGACGGCCGCCAATTGAATTGATTGTGGTTGAGCGACGCGGTCAACTCCAGAGCATCTTCCTTAAGATTCTCGAACTGCTCGTAGTAATCTCTCAGCTCTTCGATCAGAGCCTGTTTCACCGATGCTCCCGCCGCAGACATGGTCTTAACGTGCGGTCATTGTACCGCCGTAGCGGGCATGTTGTCTTGGAACCACTTAACAATGCGAGCGAACAGGTCACGAGAATGTTCCGGATCGTGGAACGCATGCCCTTCGCCCGGATAAAGCACGAACTCGGTCTTCACCCCGATGGTCTTTAAGGCATGCCAAAATTCGTAGGATTGCGGAGGGGGGCATTCGCCGTCACGTTCGCCCACTACGACCAGGGTCGGCGTAGCCACGTTCTTGATGAAATTGATGGGCGAGCTTTTGGCGTACACGGCCGGATCGTCATAGACCGACGCACCGAAGTAGGGGATCATCCACTGATCGATCGCGTTCTCTCCGTAATAGCTTTGCCAGTTCGCGACGCCCGCCCCGGCGAAGGCCGCCCGGAAACGATGCGTCTGCGTGACGGTCCACATGGTCATGTAGCCGCCGTAGCTCCAACCGGCAATGCCAACGCGCTTGTCGTCTACCGGATACTGCTTTACCACCGCGTCGACACCGGCCAGAATGTCACTAAGATCGCCGTGGCCGAAATCTTTCACGTTCGCGCGTGTGAATTCTTCTCCCTGGCCATAGCTACCGCGCGGATTCGGATAAAACACGAAGTTGCCTTCCGCCGAAAGCAATTGCAATGGGAGCCCCGGACGGGGCCAGGCGCTGCGCGTATCGGCCGCCGGACCTCCGTGCACCACAACAATCATGGGGTAACGCTTGGAGGGATCGTAGGATTGGGGAAATAGCAGCCAGCCTTGCACGCGAAAGGCATCATTCGACCATTCGACGCTCTTCGCCTGTCCCCATTCCGGACTCAGATTGGCATTGGAATGCGTGATTTGCTGCCAGGCGCCGGTCCGTCCCGCCCAAACCTCTGGCGGGTGAGTCCACGAATTTCGAATCACGGCACTGGTGCTGGCGTCGCCCGAAAACACTACGGTCTCGGCGCCCTTCCATATGTGCTCCACACTACCGGACGCAAGGTCTAACGTTGAAACCGCCATTTCCCCGGATGAATCTTCGGTCATTAAAATTTGATTCGAAGATGGCATCCAGCGGAACCAATTCGGCGAAGACTTGCGATTCGGCGTCAGGTCGCGCAGAGTTCCTCCGGCCGCGGGAAGAACGAAAATGTCACCGCCGGTGGATCCTTCGTCGCTCATTAAGCCGCCGATGAAGGCCAGATTCTTTCCGTCGGGAGACCAGCGCACGTTGGCGACCTGCATGGGCGGCTTCAAGATATGGCGCACTGTGCCGGAGGACGAATCGACGGCGTACATTTCGGCGATGTACCAATTGTCGTCACCGGCGCCGGGCGAGGCGAGATATACAAGCTGCTTGCCATCGGGCGACCAGTCGAATTCGTAGACGTACATTTCCGGAGGCGTGAGGGCGTGAACCGCACCGGTCGCGACATCCACCAGCGCCAACCGCTGCTCGTAGATTTTGGATGAGACGACACCGTTGTCGGGCAGGGTGGCTTCAGTAGGACCCGGCACGCGAGTCAGGCCTTCGATCCACAGAACCGCGATACTGCGGCCATCCGGCGACCAGCGCGGACCGTCGATATATCCTTTGAGGTCGGTCACCTTGCGGGGCTTGCCGCGTCCAGGTTTGTCGGCGATGTACACCTGAAGCTGCTCCAGGGAATCGCCACTAGAAAGAAACGCCAGTTTGCCGTCGCGCGACCACCCCAAGGCGTGCTCCGATCCAGCACCCCCTGCAATCTTATGAGGCGAGCTGCCAGCATCGCGAAGATCCTTAACATATACAGACGACTCTCGTGGTTTGCCGTCCCGGCCGGGATTTGTCTCCGTCCAGGCGGCAGTCGCGCCATCGGGGGAAAGGGCCAAGTCGTGAAACTGGTGAACAAAAGAAAGCGAGTCCAATGCTCTATCGAGCGCCGGACCCGCCTGGAGGGAAAAGCAGCCAAAAAACAAGCCGGTCAAAAAACTGAGCGTTCTCACAAGCCCATGGTAGTACAGGCCGCGGCCTGTATCACCGAAAACGCCGTTATTGAGCGGGGCCGCCTAACCGGCCTTGTTGTACCTGATAATCTGAAGGAACCGAGAATAGCGACGGATCGGGCTCGGCGCGGCTAATGTTGGTCAGCTGGTAAAGCGAATCGCCGAAGCGCGGATCGCTGGTTTTGCTCATTACGACCATCTGCAAATCCGGCGAGTACCATGTTTCGGTGACGACCTCGATGTCGCGCGCACTGCCTGCCTGCGCAGCCAAGATGGTTTTGGTTTTCCGTTTGCCTTGGACGCTCAATCCGTCCATCACCTGAGTACCCAGATCATCGATCTTAACGTTGGCATTCGACCGCTGCTCGCTGAAAGCATGCGCCTGCGTACCCGTCCCCGGCAACAATGATGGATCCGAAGGCGGCCGATGCCTATTGGCCGGCATTTGCCGGGCGGTCTTGTGCGTGGCATCGAGCATATAACCCGTGCCTGCCACTGGATCGTTGATAAACACGGCTTTGGACGCAGCGCCGGATCCGGCCAACGCTCCGATAGCTGCCATGGACCGTTCGGTGCGCGTTCGTCCTTGGCTGTCGCGGGCCATGGACGCCGTAGTGGACCTCTGAATATGGTTCCCATCGGCCAACGTCTGGGTGAATTGCGTCACCGCTTGGGCTGAATACGGAGCACCCGTGACGACCTTGCCGGCCATTCCAAACTCGCCGCGCACAAAGGCGAAATCGCCGGGTCCGCCGGGCGGCATTCCCATTCCGTGGCGACCCGGCTGAGCGAATGAGGCGCCACCCATCAAAATGACTCCCAGTGTTACATAGCGTAGCTGGAACATTTTCTTCTCCTTCAATTACTCAACACATTACTCGATCAGTCGAACCCCGCGTGCCAAGCCGTCCTGGCCCAAGAGAACTTCCGCTTCGACGGGATCGGAATCACGATCCTGATTTACCGGAAACCCGATCAACTCCAGCGATGACACAGGCAGTTGTACGCGCACCACCATGGCACTTTCGACAGGCGGCAACCCATCTGCATCAGGAAGCGGATAGAAGCCAGCGGTGGTCTCATCCGCCCACACCGCCGCGTCTTGCGAAGGCACCGTGTGCTGATGCGATACCGGACCGATCCATAACAGGACCGCGATCGCGGCCGCGATCACTCCACCACTGGCTGCGGACATCCACACTTGCGCGCGCCGCAGCCGGGATCGCTTTCGGAACTCGGACACGAGCCGCTGTTCGATGGGTACCGGCGCCTGGCAGGGCCCCTCCGATGCCAGATCACGCAATCCTTCCAAAAGGTCTCGTTCGTCTGCGTTCATACAGCACACCTTTCAGCGGCACGCATTTTTTCCATGAGGAGGGCCCGGGCGCGATGTAATCGCGATCGGATGGTTCCGATGGCACACCCCAGCGCGCCGGCAGCCTGCGCATAATCCATTTCGTTCAGATCGCAGAGGACCACAACTTCCCGATAGGCCGGCGGCAGCGCCAGGACCGCCTTGCGCAGCGACTCGATCCGTTCGTTGCGCGCCAGTTCGCCTAAGAGATCGCATTCATCGGCCAGCGTACCTGCATGTTGACTTTCGACGTCTTCCAGCGCCGCGACATAGGGGCGTTCCCGCTCCAGGCAGCGCAGCACGAAGTTGCGCGTAATGCCGTATAGATAAGAGACTGCGGTTCCGCGCTTGGAATCGTATTGCTTCGCCACGCTCATCACCGTCAAAAAAACTTCCTGCGTAACCTCTTCGGCGACCTCCGTCTTGCCGCTCATGTGAAGCGCGAAGCGATACACCGAACTCTGATGCTTCCTATAAAATTCTACGAAGGCAGGTTCCTGACCCTTCGCAATCAGCCGAAGCAGATCGTCGTCACTATGGGACGGGGATTCCAACATTAGTTTGTTTCGACGATCCGCATCGGTCTGTTAATGAGCATTCATGTGAGCGCATGAAAAAGTTCCACAATCTTGGTTAGTAGTCCAGCTTACCGCAGCGTTACTAGCGTCGCTCCCCACCCGCCGGCCTCCGCTGGGGCATCGCCGAAGCTTTCAACAAAAGTCGTCCTCGCCAGGATCGACCGTACGATTTCGCGCTGCACGCCGATTCCCCGGCCGTGAATGATCCGCAAAGCCTTGAGACCTAACCGCCGCGCCTCCTCCAGGTACTCTTCCACGATGGGCTCGACATCCCGCGGCGGAACAGTGTGCAGGTCGAAAATATCGGTGATCGGGATCCGGACCGGCTCTTCTGGCTGCTCCACTGCTGTTAGCCTAACATTGTGAATCCACTGGCTGAATACCAGAGCCGCCTGGCTGAAAGAAGCGAGGTCGCGGAGCGTCAGGCGCATCGATTTCGCCGGATCGGGAACGCGCGGCTGGGGACGGGCATGGTGGGTGTCATTGTGGCTTTCTTCGTTTTTGGGGAGACGGTTTTGTCGCCGTGGTGGCTGGCGATTCCGTCCGCCGCCTTCTTAGTGCTGGTGGTCGTACATGCCCGGGTTGCGGAAAGGTTGGAGCGAGCTCAGCGGGCGGTCAGATTCTATCAACGCGGGTTGGCGCGGCTGGAGAATCAGTGGATTGGCACGGGAGAAACCGGCGAGCGTTTTCGGAATCCTTCGCATGTGTACGAAGAAGACCTGGACATTTTCGGCAAGGGCTCTATATTCGAGCTGCTGTGTACAGCGAGGACGCGCGCCGGCGAAGACACACTAGCGCGTTGGCTGTTGGCGCCTGCTTCGCGGGAAGACGCTGGCTTGCGGCAACAGGCCATCGCCGAGTTGCGGTCTCGGCTCGATCTGCGCGAGGATCTGGCCGTACTTGGTGACGCGATACGCTCCGGCATCGATCCCGAAGTGGCGGCTCGCTGGGGTAAAGCGCCGGTGGTGAATTTTCCCATGGGCGCGGCTTTCATTGCGGCGGCGCTAGGGGCGGCAGTGGTCGTCACCTTCAGCCTCTACATGACCAGCCTGCTTACGCGGACGCCCTTCCTGGCGGCGCTGCTGATCACGCTGTGCTACGGCTTTTTTCTGGGCAGCCGAACTTTGCAGGTTGCCGGAGCGGTGAACTCACCGGCGCGAGACCTAGCCGTTTTAGCCAAGCTGCTGCATCGACTGGAGAACCATCGCTTCGAGGCGCCATTGTTACAGCGCCTGCGCCGGGAGCTGGCGGCTAGCGGATTGGTGGCATCGTTCCAGATCGGCCGTCTGCAGCGTCTGGTAGCGCGACTCGATTGGCAGCGGAATCTGTTTTTCACACCCATCGCGATGGCCATCCTCTGGAGCGCACAGGTCTCGATGGCGATTGAGCGCTGGCGCAAGCTATCGGGACAGCATATCTCGGAGTGGATCAGCGTGGTGGGTGAGTTCGAGGCATTGGTTGCGCTGGGCGGCTACAGCTACGAGCATCCGCACGACAGTTTTCCGAAGCTGTTGGATGCAGCCGAGGGGCGATTAGAAGCGCGAGGCCTGGGGCATCCACTGATGCGAGAAAGCCAGTGCGTCCCGAACGACGTGCGGCTGGGCGGCGATCTGCGCCTGCTGATCGTTAGCGGTTCCAATATGTCGGGTAAGAGTACGCTGCTGCGCGCCGTGGGATTGAACGTGGTGCTGGCATGGGCGGGCGCGCCGGTGCGAGCGCAAAGTTTCGCGGTGTCGCCCCTGACCGTTGGGGCGTCGATCCGAGTGTTGGACTCGCTCCAAGACGGCAAGTCGCGGTTTTATGCCGAGATCACGCGGCTGCGCGAAATCGTGAACCTGGCGAGCGGCGACCGGACGGTGTTGTTCTTGTTGGATGAACTTCTGAGTGGGACGAATTCGCATGATCGCAAGATTGGGGCGGAGGCGATAGTGCGCAGTCTGGTCGATCGCGGGGCAATGGGGATGATCACCACGCACGATTTGGCGTTGGCTCACATTGCTGATGATCTTCCGGGCCGGGCGATGAATGTCCATTTCGCCGACACGCTGGAGAATGGGCGGCTACACTTCGACTATCAGCTTCATCCGGGAATCGTGGAGCGCAGCAACGCGCTGGATTTGATGCGGTCGGTAGGGTTGGAAGTTTAAACGACCACCTAGGCACGCACCCTTGGAGAGCGTGCGCGCGCTACGAGACACTCATGTGGACCGGCTCGGCCAACCGTTCCACTACTTCGCGGAGCTTGTCGAGGCCCACCGGCTTGCTGATGTAATCGTCCATTCCGGCAGCCAAGCATTTCTCCCGATCTCCCTCCATAGCGTTAGCGGTAAGAGCGCAGATGGGTGTATGGCCCTTGCCCCGTTCCCGGTTGCGGATGACCGCCGTAGCTTCGAAGCCGTCCATATCTGGCATCATGCAGTCCATCAGCACCAGGTCGTACTTTTTCTGCGCCAGCGCTTCGACCGCAGCGCGCCCGTTGTCGACGGCATCGGCCGCGAGCCCGAGCTTTTCAAGCAGCCGCAACGCAATCCTCTGATTGATCTCATTGTCTTCGGCCAGCAATACACGCAATTTTCGAAGGCCGCCATTCGATTTCTCCGGCGGGACGCTGGCAGGTTTCGCGGCGGGTACCGGGACCTTTGGCGCGGGCGTGGGAGGCGCGGGCGCAGGAATGGCCCGTTTGGGCGGCGCTCCTGGCGCGACGGTGAGCGGCGCTTTGCCAAAGCTGGCGGTGAACCAGAAGCGGCTCCCTTCACCGAGTTTGCTTTCCACTCCGAGCTCGCCATTCATCAATTCCACCAGTTGCTTCGATATGGAAAGCCCCAAGCCGGTACCGCCGTATTTTCTGGTGCTCGATCCATCGCCCTGGGTGAAGCTTTCAAACAACCGGCTTTGGTGCTCGGACGGAATTCCGATTCCGGTGTCGCGGACGCTGAAGCGCACCAAGAATCCATCCTCGGTGGGGCGTAACATCTCGGCCTCCACATCAATCCGCCCGGAATCGGTGAACTTGACTGCATTGCCGATCAGGTTGGTGAGCACCTGGCGAACTCTTCCCGCGTCCCCGACCAGTATGTCCGGCAAATTGCTCGAAACAGCGCTCGAGAAATCCAATCCTTTGGTGCGCGCTTGCAAAGCAAAAAGAGAGGACGATTCTTCCACTGTCGCGGCTAGCGAGAAGGGAACATGATCCAGCCGCAGCTTACCCGCTTCGATTCTAGACAGGTCCAAGATGTCGTTGATCAGAGTGAGAAGCGCGTCCGCGGATTTCTTGATGGAACCGGCATACTCCTGCTGCTCCTCAGTGAGGTTAGTGCCCAGTAAGAAGTCGGTCATTCCGAGCACACCGTTCATGGGCGTGCGGATTTCATGGCTCATGTTGGCCAGAAAGCGGCTCTTGAGTTGCGTGGCATCGCGCGCCGTAACTAGCGCCGACTCGAGTTCCTCGTTCTTGCGCTCCAGTTCCTGGGCGTATTCCTGCAGCCGTTGCTCATCGTTCTTCCGGGCTGTGATGTTGCGCAGCGTTGCGATGGAGTGTTCCCAATCGAGCGGAACTAGCCGAGTTTCGTAGACCTGCTGTCCGGCGCGGCCATCGACGTTGAACTCGACGACCTGCGGAGCTTTGGTCTTGCGGGCTTTCTCCTGCGCCTCGCGCACTTGATCAACCACGCTGGCCGGCAAGAGATCCTGCAAGTTCCTGCCCCGAAACTTATCGGGCGAGAGGAACTGGTCTGAACTTTGGCCTCCCGTGCTCTCCACCACTTGCCCGCCTCGATCCAGCCGAATAAACAGATCGGGAAAAGTCTGAAAAAGCGCGCGGAGCTCGGAGGCAGCTTCGTAGGCCTGGTCCTCGCTTTTCTTTCCCTCGGTCATATCGATTCCAGCCAGGCGCATACCCACTACGCGGCCGGCCTGGTCACGCAGCAGTTGCTCGTGAACTTCCACTGTGATGGTGCTGCCGTCAGGGCGCAGATACTTGCGCTGGTAGGGCAACAGAGCGATATGGCCGGACATTTTGCGCTCGATCTGCTCGCGGTATCTTTGGCGCTCGGCAGGCGGAAGCAGGTTCCAGCAAATCTTTCCCATCAACTCGCGCCGCGCGAAGCCGCGCAATTCGCACTCCTTGCGATTGACGCGACGCACCACGCCCTTGGGATCGATTTCCAGATAGCCGATCGGAGCCGCCTCGAACAGGCCGTCGATGGGATTGGCGGAGGACGCTTCCGCCTGAACGTGCATTCGGGAGCGCAACCGGAACGATAGCCACAAGTGCCGGCCCAATATGGCCATGACGACCAAGCACAAGAACGATACGACTGGTTGCGAGTACGACAAGTGTGTGGGCTCCGGATCGAAGCGAAAAAAAGGCTATCTCTGGTCCCATCGGCAACATCTGATAAAGCCTTTAGATGGAACTTCTTAACCGATGGTCCCTAGCCCGGAGCCGGGCCGAGTACTGGGTGTTACTATTCAGCTGATTAGCTACCCACCAGATTGATAGCGCCAATGCCGCCATGGACCTCTAGCCGGACGGTGGTCTTGGAATGCCCGTAGGCCTCGTTGACATAACGATCGTCGCGCTTTTCGAGGCCTCGGGCGTTGATTCCGCCGATGCCCCCGTGGGCTTCGGCAACAATTCCGACGCCTTCCGGCAAGTAAATGGTCGCCTCGCCGACGCCGCCATGAATGGATACGTCGTAGTCGTTCCTAGGTCTTCCGCGAAGATCCACTCGCAGTTCTCCGACGCCCATGTGGATCTCCAGGCTCCGCAGCCGCAACTCCCCAACATCCAGCCGGCCTTCACCCGCCCCGAAGTTGACGATCAGATCGAGCGGTTTATCGTCGTTGAAACGGAGGTCCCAGCGGTAGTTGGAATTAACGTGGTGTACATTGGAAGGCTCTTCCACCAAGAGATGGCCACGAAATCCACTGGCGTCGTAGTGGATACTGGGCCTCATCATAGGGCGATTGAACGTGAACTCGGCGTCCATGAGCTGGGGAGAGCCGCCCCGAACGTGGAGTTCACCGGCGCCCATTTTGAGCTCGGCGCGAACCAGTTCGGAATTGTCGAGGTCGACCGAGCGGGTCTCGGTGCGAGACGGGCCCGGCGGCCCGAAGTTTTCGTCGCACCCCGTCAATGTCAATAGGCTTACTGTGGTTGCCGCGGCCAAAGCACCCCAGCGGATTGTCAGCATAGGATCATCACCTTACCCTGGTTATACGACAGACAGCGTGCTTCCGGTTCCAGCAATTTGGGTGAAAAGACCCTTTCTAAGGCGCTTCCCCTAGTCTTGTCCATCTGGTCTTCCAACCATTCTTCGATTCTTGCCTTAGTACATTCCTTTGGCGCAACCCACCTGTTACACTGGGGCATCTTGATAGGCAGGACTATGGTTTGCTCGTATTGCCGCAAGAACATCGGGCTTCTCCGGAGGCTTAAGGATCAGCAATTCTGCTGCGATGAACATCGCCAGAAGCTGGCCTCAGGTTCTGCCCGGGCGTTACGGGAAGCCGAAGATCTGTACGGCTTTGAAGATACTCGATTGCCGACCTGGCGGAGCATCACGCAAGCTAAACCAGAAGATAAGATCGAGCGGCGTTCGGGCTTCGCAGCCACGATCTTTGCCGGGGTGGCGGTGCTTTTCCTGCTGCTGGCGATGTCGCAGCTTCCATCGGGAGCGTCCAGTCGCAAATCGATTTCTCCGGTGCCGGAAGCGAACTTGCATGGCGGCCAGAATGGAATGGGGCAGATGCTCAGCAATATGATCCAGAGCAAAACATCGGGCACCATGCGCGAGGATTTCCACGGTGGTTTTGTGGACTGGGAGGGCCTCAAGCAGACTGGCGCGGATTGGAGCGTAGCGGACGGCGTGGTTCGTCCGGCGGCGCTACGAGTCTGGAAACCCTCGACTGGGCTATCCAATTACGAGATGGAGTTCATGGGACAGATCGATCGCAAGAGCATGGATTGGGCTTTTCGCGCGCCGGACCTGCGCAACTATTACGCGACCAAGCTGGTGATCACCAAGCCCGGCCCTCTACCCAATGCGGGCCTGGTGCGTTTTATCGTTCTGGATGGGCGCGAACGCGAGCGCGTGGAGCTGCCGCTGCCGCTCACACTGGAGCGCGGCACTGATTACCGCGTGCGTGTCAGCGTGCGGGGAGATCATTTCCTGACCTCAGTGAATGGCCAGCTGGTCAGCTCCTGGACTGACAACCGCCTCAGCCGGGGCGGCATTGGATTTTTCTCCGAAGATGGCGAATCATCGGTGGTGAAATGGGTGAGCCTGTCGGAGCGCGACAGTTTTCTTGCGCGCCTGGTTTCTCACTTTTCACTGATTTCATTCCCCACCACCGCGCTAGCTTCGCGCCCCTAACCAGATCGGCTTCGCCTCGTGATTGCAACGCCAGCTTGCCAAGACTTATGCTATCTTTGTTCTCAAAGCATTTAGATGCGCAATTGTTGTTTCCTGCCCGTCCTTTGCTTAGCAAGCGACGTTGCCTTACCGGCCGCGAATCCGAAAGCGCAAAAAGCGTTTAGGGAAGGCCTGCGCTACGAGGCAGCCGGCCAATGGAAGGAAGCCGAGCAAGCGTTTTCCGAGGCGATTCAAGACGATCCTACCTTGGCTCCGTCTTATCAACATCGCGCCAAGATTCGTTACGCCTTGGAAGATTATTCGCACGCCATTGAGGATGCTGACCGCGCGATTGGGTTGGAGCCGGACAAAGCAGAAGCCTACCAGGTTCGAGGCGATGCATACCGGAAACTGCCGGATCTTTCCAAAGCGCTGGCAGACTATAACCGGGCGATCGAACTGAAGCTGGATTCGGTGGCGATTTACAATAGCCGCGCCGCGGTCCACTCCGGCCTGGGAGAAAATGCCGAAGCCATAGCCGATTACACGACCGGAATCAAGCTGCGGCTGGATGATCCGGCGCCCATCAAAGAGCGGGGCAATGTCTATGCGGCCATGGGACGCTATCGCGACGCCATCGACGATTACGACCAAAGCATCAATCTGAAACCGGATTACCTGGACGCTTATCTCGATCGTGGTTTCGCTTGGGGCCAGTTAGGCGACTTCCATCGCGCCATCCAGGATTTCGATGCGGTTCTCAAGATCAGGCCCGATGATGCCAAGGCCTACACGCTGCGCGGCGCCGCGCATCTGAAGCTCGATCAGAACGAAAAGGCCGTCGCCGATTTTTCCGAGGGGTTGAAGATCTCTCCCAGAGATCCTTACCTGTATCTGGCGCGTGCGGCCGCTTTGGTAAGGCTGGACCGCCACCGGGACGCGCTGGAAGATCGCGAACAGGCGGTGCGGCTGCGGCCCGATCTGGCGGAAGCTTACCTGGCGCGGGGCGGATCGTACCACCAGCTCGGCCTGCACCAGAAGGGCTTGGTGGATCGGGATAAGGCGATCGAGTTGGCGCCCGATCTGCCGGAAGCCTGGTTTGCGCGCGGGAGCGCATATTATTTATTGGGCGATTTTGGAAGGGCTCGTTCCGATCTGTCCCAGGCGGTGCGCCTGCGCCCTGATTATCAGGAAGCGATCGAGGTACTCAAGAAGACGAACGAGAAGCTCGCCGAGCCGAAAAAAAGCGAGCCGGTGGAGACAGCCCAGGTAAGCGTTCCGCCGCTTCCGACGCAGGAGCCGGTCAAACCCGAGCCTCCGCCTCCCCAGCCCGTCCAAATTCAGCCGGCGCTACCCGAGCCTGCCCGTCCTCTGCCAGTGAGACCCCAGCAGCCGGTCAAAACCCAGCCGGCACCCGCGCCCGCGGCTATTCCGAAGGCGGCCGTCTCCGCCGAAGAACACGACCGGCGGGGTCGAGCCCTGACGGCATCCGGAAAATATCCGGAAGCGATCGAGGAGTTAAGCGAGGCGATTCGTCTTAAGCCAGATTTCTCGCGCGCTTTGAACGCGCGTGGGTACGTTTATCTTTTGAAGCGTGATTATCCACACGCGGCGGCGGACTTCGATGAAGCGATCCGGTTGGACCCGAACTATATCAACGCCTATCACAATCGATCGGTGGCGCGGAGAGCGCTAGGGGATGCGGCGGGCGCGGCCGCGGATTTACAGAAGGGGCGGTAATCAGATTGCGAGCCACTGGGCCAGATCGGCGGCGGGGCACCTGATACCGACATAGAACGAACCAAACAGCGCATAGACCGCACTGACTTCGTCAAAGCGCATTTCGTAGATGAGCTTCTTGAAGACCAGTGGATCGTCGGCAAATAGATCCACACCCCACTCCCAATCATCGAATCCGATGGAACCGGATATGATCTGTTTCACCTCGCCGGCGTAGCGGCGTCCGATCATTCCGTGATCGTGCATTTGGCGTTTGCGCTCGGCCATGGGCAGGCTGTACCAGTTCTTCTCTTCGCCGCGCTTGCGATCCATGGGATAAAAACAGATGTACTTGTGGGGCGGCATGTCGGGATAGAGGCGGGGATGCATGGCCTCGCGCTGGCGAGCCAGCACCTCTTCGATCTCGGCTTTCCATTCCGGAGAAAAGGGCGCGATACCGCGCGCGACCAGCGAATTGTAGGTCTGTAAGCTCGAATCGTACAGTCCCAGCTCAACCACCGATAGATAAGAGCTGGCGGGCTCCAGGAAATCGGCCAGCCGAAGCTGCGCTAGCTGCCGTTCCACCTGGTTTAACTCGTCGAACGAGCGGCGAAAGTGCACCAGGATCAAGTCACCTTTGTGTCCAAGTAAGGAGAACGCGGCGCTTTGCCCGCCGACATTCTTTTCCATTCCATGGAGGACGCCCGCAGCTTCCCTGGCGATTTCGGAGCGCTCCGCGGCGGCGAGAGCCTTCCATGCCGTCCAGCGCATCCTCAGCATCTGATGCAGTACGCTGGCGCCTTCGAGAGTGAGCGGAACGGGCGGGATGGATTCGACCGCGACTGCCGGAGGGGCCTGGGTGGTTCCTGTCATATTGGGAATTCTTTTGTTATTTTACTGCGAATTTTCGCCGCTAGCTCGCACTGTAGTGCATGAAGACAATTCTCTCCAGTTTCCTAACCTTGACTTTACTCGTAGGCGCTTCATCGCTCGCATTCGCCAAGACTAGCGGAAGTTCCTCCAAGAAAGGCAACCGCGGCAAGAGCCGGAGCGGTTCGCAGCGCAATCCCGGCCGACAAAAAACGAACATACCCAAGAACAAGAACTGAGGGGCCGTAGATACTTCTTCGTTGGACAGCTAGTCGTTTTTCTTCGACCAGGGCGGCGTCACGTGATTGGTGCGCGCATAGGCAATCGATTGTCCCAGATGCTCGTGCATGTGGTTGGCCGTGAAGAACAACATTTCCCGGTAGGTCATTTCCTGCCCGAAGAACTTGGTTTGTTTGTCCAAGTCGGCATCCGGAAGATTCGTAACCACTTGACGGATGTGCGCGAATGACGCCTTCACTGTTTCCAGGACCTTTGCTTTATCGGCGGGAGCTTTCTCCATGGCGGGGCTGATTCCAGCGGGCGGCTTGGCGCCGACGAAACTCGGCAAGAAGTAATTCGCGAAGGCGATATGCAGGAAGACTTCCTTGACAGAACGGACGCCTTCCTCGGGCCGCCAGTTGTATTTCTCTTCCGGCATGGCTTCGACCAAGCCGGTCACCTTGCTTTCGACGTCCTTCAACTGCCCCAGGAACATGTCGCGAAAACCAGGCCCTTTCATGGGTGTCTGCGCTCGCAAGCTGACGGCTGCGCAGGCGGCTGACAGAAGGCAGAAGGCTGCCACATTCGCAATTTGTCTCATGGCTCTGTTGTACCACTTGCAGTAGACTCGCGTTATGTTCTCCTCGCGGCTCAACTGGAGCATTCCGGCGAATCCGCTGGCCAAGTTGCTAGCTGAGAAGCGAGCTTCGGGGGCCGCGATTCTCGATCTCACCGAATCGAATCCAACCAGTGCTGGAATTGTCTATCCTGCGGATCGAATCCTGGCCGCTCTGGCCGATCCCAGATCGCTTTGCTATGAACCGGCGCCGGCGGGGTTACTAGCGGCCCGGTCGGCCGTTTCCGGGTATTACAGTGGACGCGTGGACGCCGCGCGTATTCTCCTCACCGCCAGCACAAGTGAAGCCTACGCGCTGCTGTTCAAGCTGCTGGCCGACCCCGGCGATGAGATCCTGGTCCCGCGCCCTTCCTACCCGCTGTTCGATTTCCTGGCCGCGCTGGAGTCGGTGCGCATGGTCGAATATCCGTTGGTATATCACGGGAGCTGGTCGGTCGATTTCGACGCCCTGGCGCGCAGAATCACGCCGCGCTCCCGCGCCATCGTGGTCGTGAATCCTAACAATCCCACCGGCTCATATCTCAAGAAATCGGAACTGGCCCAGCTCACCGGTCTCTGCCGCCGTCACAATCTGGCCATTCTCTCGGACGAGGTCTTTTCCGACTACGCGCTGGCCGATGATCCGCGGCGTGCGGCATCACTCGTGAACGTGAATGACGTACTGACATTCTCGATGAGCGGGCTCTCGAAGTTAGTTGGGTTGCCGCAACTTAAACTGGGCTGGATCGTCACCAGCGGACCGGCGGACGTTTGCACGCATGCCCTGGAACGTCTGGAGCTGATCGCGGACACGTATCTTTCTGTCGGGACTCCGGTCCAGTGGGCGGCCGGTCCGTTACTGGCACTACGCGAAAGCATGCAGGCACAAATCCTGGAGCGCGTGCGTGGGAACCTTGTCTACCTTGAAAGCCAGATCGGTCGCGATTCGCCATGGCGAGTAATCGAGCCCGAGGGCGGCTGGTACGCGGTTATTCAGGCACCGCGCATCTATAGTGAGGAAGAATGGGTGCTGACTCTACTCGGCGAACATGACGTGCTGGTCCAACCCGGTTTCTTTTTCGATTTCGAGAGCGAAGCGTTTCTGGTGGCGAGCCTCCTGACGCCGCCCCAGATTTTTCAAGAAGGCATCCGCCGCATCCTGTCGCGGGCCGCGTGATTCAACCGGCCTTCGTGCGTCATTGCCGAAATGATTTCGAGAATCGTTTATAGTGCTGTTCGGCCATCACCCGCGCAGGGTTGTCGCTGGCGGTGGTGCGGCGGTAGATGTCGAGGGCTTGCTGATAGTGAGCGGCGGCCTGGGTACCGAGCCGTTGGGCCTCGCTGATTCTGGCTGCGGTCAAATACGCTCTGGCCAGTTCGGCGTGCGTATCGCTCAGAAGAGTACGTTCTTTCGCCAACGCATGCTCAATCAGCGACTGCGCCTGGGAGTAATTCCGCTCGCCCAGATAAGCCTCCGCGAGTCCAACTTGAGCGAAGGCGATATTGATATGATCCGGGCCGAGAAAATTCTGATAGATGGAGATGCTTCGGAGAATCTGCTGCCGGGCGATGGCGTATTTCCCTTGTGTAATGGCGATCAGACCCAACTCCTGCAAAGCTTGGGCGAGACACGGATCATTGTTCTTCTCGTAAATGGCTGCGGCCTTCTTGAGCAATGGCTCGGCGCGATCATTCTCTCCCTTAGTCCGATATAGCAGCGCCAGCGCCAACAAACTGTCGGACACCTCGGCGCTGTCCTCTCCAAGTTTGCGGCCCAAATCCAGAGCTTCCTTCAACAAGGGCTCAGCTTGCAGGTATTGACCCCGCGCGACCAGGATGAAGGCATAATCCCTCAGAGCGAGCGGGAGAAGTTTTGGCCCAGCGGTGGCGTTCGGGCGAGCGGCTTCGATCATCTGCTTCAAGATGGGCTCAGCTTCCGCTAACCTTCCCTCGGTGGAATAAATCTCGGCCAAGTGCCGGCTGGCGGCCAGAGTATAGGGGTCGCGTTCACCGCGGGCCTGTCGGCACATCTCTATGGCCTGATGCTCGAGCTCTTCGGCATCTTTCCAGCGCTCTTCGACGAAGTAGAGCTGAGCGAGCGCATCGAGCGTGAAGCCCAGCACCTTGTGTCCCGCTTCCCCATTCGCCTCGCGGATGCTTTTCGCCTGGAGATAAAGCGATTCGGCGCGATCGAATTTCCCCAGAAACTGATAGGAATCCCCGAGAAAATGCGCGGCGTCGGCACGGCGCAGATCGAGCGGTGGAAACGCTTGTGCATCCTCTAGCGCGGCCGACAGCGAATCGATGGCTTGGTCATAATGACCGGCGCGAAAAGCCTTGGCGCCGTTCTGAAAATCCTGGTCCCACTTGGTTGTTTCCTGGGCCGCCAGAATTAGCGGCGCTAAGAAAATTATAAAGGCACACCTTCGGCTGAGACTCCAGGCATAAGCCATATATTTCCTCCCAATCTGTCAGGAATACGGCGCCGTCTCGCGAGTGTTCAGACGAATCAGCGAGGCAATAGTTAGTAGTGCGGAATTACCGTCGCAACGAAAGCGGTGGGAGCGTTTCGATCCGGCAAAATGCGCTAAGAAGCTTTTGCGGACCCGGTCTCACCTTCACTCAAGCAGGGCGAGCCGATGCGCGCGTTGGCGATCTCCATCAACTTAGAGCAACAGCCGCTGAGGGAGAGGGTGATATCGTGCAGCGAGGTTCCATGGAAGCGGAGACGCGGAGGTTGGTGATGGTCGGGACATCGGACGCCGCGCAGCTTTTCCTCGGTCGCCCGCTTGAACCGTTCGACGCGAAGCTGGTCGAAGTCCGTAACCACCGAGAACATTCTAACATGGTTCTGTTACAAACAAAAAACGAAATAATGCTGGATGTTCCAGGCCAAAGGTCTAAGTCTTATACAGACCCAAATACTGTTCTTCGGCTGCCGGTGGGACGCTTGCCAACTCCAGATTGTCGCGCACATGGGATGGGTTGCTCATGCCAACCAGTGCCACCGTGATTCCCGGTGTCGAGCGCGCGAACTGAATGGCGCGCTGGGCGTCGGTACGCGCGCCGGGAAGCCGATCCCGAATCTCGGTGGGCAGGTTGCGGGCCAGCCGGGCCTGCAACAGACTCGCGCTCGCCACGGCCGTTATCCCGAACCCCGCAGCCAGACTCAGCACGCTTTCGCCATCTTCGCGATTACCAAATGCCTCCGGCATGGCCAAGTTCACCGGCAACTGGATGAACCGGAAATGATGACGGTGGCCACCGGCTTCCCGCGCGATATCGTGCAACCGTTTGAGGGACAGCCTTTCGGGAGACTCCGCCGGACGACGGAATCCTTCCCAGGTAGCCGCTCCATAGAATTGAATGCCGCCCTGCTCGACAGCTTCTTCCAGAAAAATGAAGGCCTGATGAATTCGGGCGTAGAATTCGTCCGGGCCGAGGTAACTCAATTGGGTCTCCGGATTGTGCAGATAAAATACGTCGATCGTTTCGATTCCGAGGTTCAGGCGGCTTCGGCCCAATTGGTCCGCGAGAAACGCTGGGGCCATCGAATGCATGCCGCCCACCACGTCACGCGCGGTTATGGCGCCTTTCGGGATCGCGTCCGGTACCAGGTAGCCCGCCTTGGTGCAAATCACGACCTCATCGCGCTGGACGTGGCCGGCCTCCACCGCCTGGCGCAATGCCGTCCCGATGGAGCGCTCCGAGCGCTGGTTCCGATAGTTGAGCGAGGTGTCGATGAAATTTACGCCGGCCGATAGCGCCATCCCGACGGCTCCGACGTAGCCTTGGTCGGTAGCCTGATCCAGTTCGCCGAGATAGGTCCCGATGCCGATGTTACAAACCGTGAGCGGCTGACATTTCCGATAAAAACCCACCGCTTGGTGGGTGGGGAAGCGCGTGGCGTAACGGGCCGTGCCGGAAGCATTAGCGTGACCTGGAAGCATCCCTTATGGTACCGGGAGCGCCCGCGGACCGCGTTGCTAGGACCGAATCCCGCCGACTAAGGCAAAGGGGGGCTTGACAAGACGCGCAGTCTGCTTAGAATGGGTTTAATCTGGCCTTTTTATGCAGCCCTGCAAGCATAGTCGTACCGAGATTCTGGCGAGACGCGACGGCGTAGATTACGTGCGCTGTCTGGATTGCGATCAGGTCTTTGAAGCCGAAGATCTGGAATCTGTCTCCGCCTACGAAGAGGACGACCAACCCGCCGCCTGAGCGAACTCGATTAACAAGAGGCTTGCCTCGGTAGGCGCAATCGAGCGCTGAGTGGTAGAGGGCTGTGTTCAATTGGTTCGGCGCGGTCCGCGATGGAGTCGACGCGGCATCAGTTTGTCACAACCGGGCTTACCTGATTTGCGGAGCCGATGCGAGAACCGCCAATCCTTCCACCGGCCGATCTGAACGCTATCCACCCGATCTGCCAGCATCTCGCCAAAGAACGGCCGCAGTCCGTGCTGGATCTTTCTCTTCACATCGCGGACCGTTTTCTGCCCAACGCGAACCTCACCGATGGGCGCCGAGCGTCGCTTACTATTTTGCCTGTCGTCGCCGGCTATCTTCTTGATCTTAGTCTTTGCTTCAGAAAGCTTCTCCGTTTTAAGAGAGATCGTCTTTCCCCGCATGCCGAGTGTAGTAGGTCGGGTAGATGACAGCTGTGCCGTCGGCTCGCTCTTCTTCGTATTTGAACAAGTGATAGCCCCTGACGGGACTCTTCTCTCTCTTGTTGAAGTAGCGCTTCATTTAATATCTCGGCAAGCAATATCTTGGCAAGGATTGCAGCAATAAAACTGGGAGGAGCACTGCCGACCGTGTCGCCTAAGTCCTTTATTTTATGGTGAGCGCGGAAGGAATCGAACCTTCAACCTACTGATTAAGAGTCAGTTGCTCTGCCAGTTGAGCTACGCGCCCATCTTGTTTAAACTAAGTAACTTGGATGAGTTTTTCTGAACTTTCCGCTTTTGGACTGTGGCGGATTTTGTGGCTACCCCAACAGCTCCCACCGCTGCCTTCGCCGTTGCTCGAGCGACACCACGGAGCGAAGTATTCATCGTGTCCAGCCGCTCGAATGCCCGCTCGAGAGACTCCGGCGACGGATGAACGTAACGCTGCGAGACGGTGACGCTGCTGTGTCCTGCGATTCGCATGATAGTGAAGGCATCCGCCCCGGATTCTCCAAGGCGGGTTAACATCGTGTGCCTCAACGAGTGTATCACGAACTCCGTAGGCAGCCCCAAAAGCGATCGAAAGTCATCGTGCTGATGATCGAGCGAAGACACCAGGAACGCGCCGCCGGCGTCGCCAGGAAAGACGAACCGGGCTAGCACCGCGCCCGGATTTCTTCCTGGCCAGCATCGCGGCCACGCGAGCCGTGAGACTGAGATTGCGTTTCGCGTTCTTCGTTTTGCCTCCGGGAATATGCAGGTGGCCGAACTTCGACGCGGCCGCCGGCTCCAGCCGCACGTGCTTCCATTCCAGAGCGGCCGCCTCGCCGGGCCGCATCCCGGTATCCAGGATCAGAGTCGCAACGTCACCCAGCGGGCGCGGTGCCATGTGCAGGTACAGTTCCTCTTGGGCGTAGCCCAAAACGAACTCGCGACACTCTTCACCCCGGAAAAGCCGGATGCGTGGAACACGGGCAATTACCTTCCATTCCTGCGCAAGCCGCAGCAGGCGCCGCAACGTAGCCAGCTCGCGATTGATTGATGCCACCGCCAACGGCCGGCCGAGCCGTGACACCTGGCGTGCTCGCTGGCTTTTCAAAGCTTCGATCAGCTCTTCGTCGATCGCGTCCAAAGGGCAAGATACCAGCCGTGGGAAATCCAGCAAGCGCCGCATCCGTTCTTTGTAAAACGCGACCGTAGCGGGCTTGTCCTTGCACAGCGACTCGATTGCCTTCTCGAATCGCGGCGCGAATTCAAGGAAGGTCGGAACTGCGGGCTTGTCTGCAATGCCGACCTCACCTTTGGCAAGCTGGGTCTTGCGCGCCGCTTCCATCTGCCGAGCATCGTTCTGGTTGCCGAGCCGCGTGCTCTCGCGATATCGACGGCCCTTGAAGACGAAACTGTAGTGGTAGAACTTGCCGCGCTTGTATGTCACAACCTAGGATCTCATTTCCAGCGATCAGTTCGCGTGGGGATCGCGCGGCGCGACGAAAACGGGTGGCGGTTCGGCCGGCGTCGGCTTGAGCTTTTCCAGCAGCGGCACGGCGTTGATCACGAACAGCTTGGCGATGGCGCGCACCACTGTGTTATAGCAGTGCTCGCGATCGGTGCTTTGTAGAGCCACGGACATAGCGCGCTGAACGGCGGGCATCGACGCCACTGCGCCCGCCAGGAACTCGCAGACTTCGTTCAAATACTCGCCTGGTTGCGCTTGGACCTTCTCATCTTGCGCCCTACCCAAGCGGATGAGCGCCGCCAAGCGCAGCTCGATATGCTGGTTCACCAACTCGTTATCGTGCCAAGTGGTCGCATTGATCGAGACCCGCGTACCACGTTTATCCTGCATGATGATGTTTCCTTTCTTCTCGCGCAGCACGCGCCACGAGATCTCCTATCCAATCGTCTTCCCACCTGAAGTCAACTCCCGAGGAGAGGGGCCCGCGCCCGAAACTGCGTTCGAAACTAATTTCCGAGGGATCATAGCCCAAGTAATGTTTGAAGCGTGCCCGAATCTTCCTTGGGAGTTCCTCCGCTTCGACGAGCGGGCGATACCTCGGATCGCGAAAAAATGCGATCGCGCTTTCGAGCTGCGCGTAGAACTGCCTTTCTTCCTCTTCGAGAAAGCGCGTCATTTGATCAGCGTTGAGTGATGCCATTTGAAGCTTAATCCGTTCCTTTTTGAGAGCCGATTTCCACATATTGTAGTATGTTTCAAACCGGACAACTCTCTATGCATCATTACCGTCATGACGGCATGGAAAGGGACTCTTTCAGTGCGTGCGTTTGCTTGGCGGACCGCTACGGTTTTGGCGATCACGCGTCAGATATTCACTGAGCTCGCGCTGATCGTGAAGCATCTTGTAGATCTGATACTGGCCCCGAATGAACGTGGCCGGCAGTCCAGCGGCGAACGTTTCAAAGCTTGGCTTAACCGCGTCTAGAATAATCGGCGGGACTTGTGCAAACGCCGCCTCCAGCGCCGCGCGCATATTCGTTTCGAGGAACTGCTCGGCCTCTCTGAGGACCGCACGCAGCTCCGGATGGAGCGCTACAAACCTTGGATCAGTGTCAGCAACGAATTCCACGCTCACTTTCCTCCCGGCACGCGCTTGGCGTGCTCAGCGGTCGCCTGGATAGCGGTCGCGACTGCCGCGCGATGCGACGCCTCGATACCGCGCGCGATGCGGTTCTGCGCGCCCAAGTCAGCACCGCGAGCATCGATATGATACGCGATGCTGGTCGATCCACCCAGCGAACCGTGCGGAATGATCGTGCCCGGTTGCGATGGCACGAAGGGCTCCGGCCCATCCTCGCCCACCATGTAGGCCGTGCCCGGACTGACATCGCCACCACCGGCCATAAAGCCGCCGAAATCCGTGCCCGACCATGCATCGCCGGTTGCGACCGACGTGTCCATGCTGCCGATTGATTCGCCGCCGGCCGATCCGCCGCCACCGAATCCGAATGCTTTTCCTATCGCGGAAAGAATGCCGCCGCCGGACTTCGCAACATTAGCGCCCGGAATGTTCTTGAGTAGGCCGCCCGGCCCAGCGCCAGAAGTTTCACCCGCGCCGCCGCCGGCGATTTGCACCCACAGCGGATTTCCAAAAGTGCCGTCGGGCTTCGCGCCCACGTCCACGCCAAATTCCTTGCCCAGCTTCGACAGGCCCTGCTGCGCCATGCTCTTGATCGAGGATTGCAGCATCTGATCGCCGGTCTGCTGAAACGCCTTGGCCCAATCCGTTCTCTGGCCGGTGAACAGCTTCGCCAGGTTCGCGGCAGTTTTGTCCGTCACAGACGTTAGCGCTTCATCAATGATCGACGCCGCGGTCTTGGCGCCCTCCTGCATTTCGATGAAGAACGCCCGGACGCCATCGCGCAGCGTGCCCAGCCGCAGACTTTCCTGAGCGAGCGACTGCAGGCGCTGGTTTTCCAAATCGCGTAACTGGATCTCGACACCCAGACGGTCCTTAGTCACCGCCAGGGCCTCGATCAGTTTGGCGCGCTCGTTCTCTTGCGATTCGAGCCGCGTCCGCCCCGCCTCCGCGATTTGCTTGGCGTGATCGGCGGCGTCTTCGTCGGTGGCCGCTTGCTTCAACGCCGACCGGTCGGCCACCGGGGCCGTGCGGTCGATCTCAGCGAGTTTGTTTTCCAGAGCGGCCTGGCGCACGGCGGCAGCGCCCCGGCCAATCGCGGCGGTCAATCGTTCGGTGGCCGCAATCCGCTCGTTAATCTTGGCGAGCTCGGCCGACGAGGTATTCTCGCCCCCGGCGGCGGACAGATCCTTCACGGCCTGGATCTGTTCCGCCGTCGCGTGCTCACGGGTCATCTGCAAAATCTTCACAGCCAGTGTGGCCTGGCGGACCGCCTCGGCGCCTTGCGACTGCGCCGCCGCCAGAGCTTTCTCCAACTGGATCTGATCCTGCAGGCCCTTGACCGCTTGCGCCGCTTGCGGACCGCGTGCCGCATCCGATTCGCGTCCAAACCCCGCGCGCAGCCCGGCCGCGACGCCCAGCTCCTCGGGCTCCCAGTAGCGCTCGCCCATTTCCTGCATGACGCGCGCCTCGATGTTGGCCTCGCGCGTGGCCTCGTAGCCCTTACCGATCGCGGCGGTCAATCGATCATAGGCCTCGATGCGGTCCTCGATCGCGGCATTCGCGGCCGTGAATTTGGTACGCCACTGCTCTTCGGCCGAGATGTTCGCAATGGTCAGTTCGCGCGCCTGGATCTGACCCTGTTGCGTGCCGGTCAGTTGATGCGCCTTGTCGAGCCCGCGGTTAATCTCCTCGATCGCCTTCTGTGCTTTGCCGAACGCGTCGGCGATGCGCTGCGCGACGTCATCCTCCCCGACCACTCTTAGCTTGGCCCGCAGCCCGTCGATCTGGGCATTGAGCGCGGCCATACGGTTCCCGAACGGATCGGCCTTCTCGGCACCACCCAGGCCACCTTTCTTTCTTTCGAGTTCCGCATGGGTCGCCTGTAGTCCGATACCGGCCTGCTCGTACTTCAATTGGCGCTGCACCGCCGCGAGCTCCTCTAGCCGCGCGGTCTGATCGGTGGAGACGATGATAGGCCCGACGCCAGGCAACGACAAGACACCCTTGGGCAACGCCGCTACCTGAGCGTCCTCTTGCAACTTAGTAAACTTCGCAATTTCGTCGTTGTACTCCTTTTGCAGCCGGGTATTGAGCGCAGTCTGCGCCGCGATGGAGGCGGTGGCATCCTTGGCGGCCGCTGCCGCACGAATCTTCGCGTTCCCCTCGTCAGTGATTTGAGCGATGCGGGCGCGAAAGCCCCCGAAGCCTGTGTCACCGCCGATTTCCTCTTCAATATCCGTAGTGGACGCCTTGGTGAACAACGTTTTCCACGCGACGACGTTCTGTTCATCGAGGACCTTGTGGAGTTTTGCGAGATCCACATCGAGCGAATCGGCCAGTTTATCGGCCGCCGCCACAGCTTCCAGCAGCGCCACCTTTGCCGTGTTCTCGTGCCCGCCCGACAGCAGCGCGATCTGATTCTCCAGCCGGGCATTGGACACCGCCAGCTCGTCATTCGTCAGGCGGATCGGCGCGGCCATTCCACGGAATGCGCCCTGGGCTTTTTCGCCGGCTTCTTGAACCGAGCTCCAGAATTGGTAGGCCTTCGCGGTGAGCTCCACCAGCACGGCGGCGAACGCGATCGCGCCCGTTACGGTGAAGATCCCCTGCACCGCGCGCCCGGCGCCCAGTACGGTCTGAATGAACCTGAGGACGGCTTGCGATGTCCCGCCGAAATCGTTTTGCAGCGCACGCATGGCCGCCGCCGTGCCGTCCGCGCTCGCCACGCCCTCGCGTCCGAAGTCCTTCAGCTTCCCGCTGGCGGCGTCGAGCTCGGAATAAAACTTCGCCGTGCCGGCGGTCAGGTTAACCGAAATGGTGCGGACCTTGGTAGACATAGTTTTTCTCGCTTTCTTACAGCTCCGTCGAGTCTTCCAGCAGTTTGTGCGGGAGATTTAATTTGTATCCGCGTTCGCGTGGCGGGCGGTGTTCTTGCGTAGTCGAGCTGCTCTGCGCACTCAACCACCTCGTGTAGGCTTGAGCCTAGGCCAAGCGAGCTCCGTTCTTCCAGTGGCGCGCTAGCCGGCGCACGCACTGGCGTCGAGATGATCTTCGCTCCACCACAACCGCATTGGCAATAACGAACCACAGAATCACCTACCTTAAAAAAGCGGGAGGACCGCCTTCCAAAGTGCGGGCCTCCCGTCAGGGACGCGCGCCCGGCAAATGCACAAGACGTGCGCGCGGTGCCCGAAACTCTATAGGACTCCCGACAGCGTGTGCTCGATCGCTTTCAACCGAGCACAAGCGCGGCTAAATCCGCCTCTATCGGTACTGGGCCTCGCGCCCAGGCGTTCACGCCAAGTGTTGATATCGGCGAGTTGATCGGCCCTGTCAGAGAGCCGATCAGGATCGGATCCCGTATCGCCGGATCGGGAGTGAGGATCCGGCGCGGCCAGGAGCGCGGCCATCGCCATGTGCGCCGCATTGTGCGCGATGATCGCGGCCGGCGGACACCGGCCTGGTTGCATCCACGCAAAAGCTTGCGATTGCGATTTCATTTGTTTTCTCCTTCTAGGTGGCCGATTGCTGCAAGACCGCAATCGGATGGGTGCCAGCGTCGATCAGGTTCGAGTCCCAGCGCTCCCAGGCTAGGAAGCCTTGCTGCAGGAAGTCAGCATAGCGCTCAACCAAGCGCATGACGGTGATTCCGTCTTTGACACGGCGCATTTTGAAGGTTTCCATTGCGCCGAATAAAACGCTGTAGCTGTTCGCCGCCGGCGGAGCCATGTTCGGATTCACCACATACCCATGACCCAGGATCTGCGGGTTCGTGTTGAGCGCTACTCCCGGACCATCTTGCATGGAAGCGGTCAGGCCGGGCGACCATAACGGCCGGCCGTTTCCGTCCACCAGTTTTTTCAGGAGCTTAAGTGTGGTGTCGTTGAACATCCAGCGCGCGCTCGGAGCATAGCGGTATGACGGATCGACTGAGTGTTCCAGATCGACGAGATTGTTGTACACGATCGACGCGGTGCTCCCCGCGCCCAACGTCAAAATGTTGCCGGCGGCAACAGCGGCGGTGACGAGGCCGGTTGGTTGCCCGCTGCCCGTGCCGACAGTCGCGTAGTAGTTACGCAGGCGACCCAAGCGGATTCCGAGCAGGCGCGCTAACAGGGCATCGATGTCGAAGGCACTATCTTCGAGCAACGTCACAGGCACGAGCACGATGTCACTGGAGGCGATATAGGCGTTGAACGTGACTTGGTTAAAGACCATGTCGGTTTCAGTCACTTGCTGATTTTCGGAGATCAGCCGACCCCTGTTAGTCGTATCGTTTATCGTCGGCCAGGGGAATGGGTTGCCCGCGTCGGTTCGGAATTCGCCGGTGATGCCGTCAATCCCGCCCCACCATTTCATTGCCTCTTCGAGTTGGTAGGAGAAGCCTTGCGGTACTATATACCCGCCCTGGCCGCCGGTTCCGACGCCTTGGGCATTTCTGATTTGCAGGCCGCCTTTGTCATTGGCCACGAATTTTCCCCGCAGCAGTTTTCTTTCGTCATCGTCCAAGCTGTCGACCCCAGCTCGGATGTACTTCGTAAACATTTGGGCATGAGCATCCGGCGCGCGGCGCCCACCACGCCGGAAGGTATCGCGGACCTCTTCGAGACCACCGGATTCGTCGATCGCTGGGCCCTTACGCTGATCGATGTTGGTGATACCTTCGTTGCGGCAGACCTGTTGTTCTTGCCGATCGTATGCCGCTTCAAATTTTTCGAACTGCTCTCGTTCGGAACTGGTCCAATTCGTTCGACCGGATTTATCCACCGTGTCGATCAGATTCTTCATCTGGGTCGCGAGACGGTCAAGATTCTCGCGCCCTTTACGGTCATAAGCCATAAACGCAATTCTCCTTTTTGCTTGTGATTGCGTTTCGCCCCCGCAGAGCTTGGGCTCCGCAGTGCTCCACTATGCAGGCCTCAGCGCGTCGGTACGCCTTAGGGCGCATCCCGGTTTGTCACATCGCTCCTGCTTTGTCCAGCGATCATTACGATCGCCGGCAAACTCTCTAAGCCCTGCGCCGGAGCGCTGTGCTCGACAGCCAGGGCATGATGGAAATCGTCACGTCACGTCACGTTAACCCGCACACCCATCCGGCTGAGCCGCCATGCGGCCCACTTCATGCGGACGGTATAGAACCCAAAGCGGAGGCACGCACCAATCAGGGCCATAGGCTTTGCTGATCCTTACCGCCACCGCGCGCATCTTGATCCATGCCGAGCAATCGGAAAAGCTTGCCGAGCTCGTTTGTCAGTGCTGTCTCTTGTTGTGCGGCCGGGTGAACCTTCGGCTTGCCAAAGCGGTCTTTGAAAAACCGGCCGCCGTTCTCTCTCAGCACCGCCTGGCACTTCACGATTTCGTCTTTAATCTCCGCCATGCGGTACAGGAGTAAGCGCGCAGCTGCGTCGCTGAAGTCGTGAGTGCTCAGCATGTCTTCAACAAACGCGTGAGCGGCATCGGACAGCTCGCGCGGAGCATCCAGCGCGAGGTCGCGGGTTGACATGCTTACAACTTGCGCGCTCATTTTATTTCTGTATATTCCCAGGCACGCGAAAATTCGACTGGTGTACGGTCACCGGGCCTTGAGTTCGCAGAGATCCGAGACACCCCCCGCTTCATGGGTGGGCCTCGCCGCCACCGACTGCTGATAGCGAACAGCAAGCCCTCTGCTCTGCTTCAAGCCAGGCCTGCACCTGGTGGAGCTGATAGCGGATCAGCCGGTCCTCCAACCGTATGAAGGGCGGCCCAACTCCGCGCAGCCGCCATTTTTTCAGGCATGCGTGCGAAACGCTGAGATACCTGGCCGTCTGAGCCTCGGTTAGCAGGGCAGGCAAATTGGAATTCGGTACAGCGCCCACGTACGCATATTACGGGATAATTGCTGCACCAAGCAAGCGTTTTTGTCGAATATTCGCTTTATTCTTCAATAAGATACGGGAACACGGGAACACAGATGATTGAGTGACGCGGCGTGTCACACGATTTGACGGACTGTGCCAAACGGGGCGTTTCGTTCATCCGTTTTAAGTGAAAGGGTTTATCGGTCTATTAAACTAGTTTTGTGTCAGAGTGACACAAAAACACACACATTCTCGCACACATGCTACTGACTATACATGTATGTAGGGTGTGTAGCGGGGAAACGGACTTTAGGGGAAAATCCCGACACGACCGTCACGCGCCGGGCCAAAACATAGCTTAATGGTTTTGTTTAGCTGGGATTGGGCTAGGTGACGGCGCAGTCACATCGAGTGACGGCGTGACAAATCAACTCCGCGCCAGGTACGAACGTTTTTCTGATATTCGCCGCGCCACAATCCGGGACGGCAGCCCTTGGCCCGCAGCAAGCGTATCAGCTCGCCCCACACGCCGGCAGGACTCTTCCCAGGGCCGTCAGTGCGGCAGTAATCATCGAGCGCGTACACAAGGTCAGGACGCGGAATAAACATCACATCTGCGGAGGCGCGATCGCCAGCGCGCGGGAATCGCAGTCGCTCTTCGGCGAATCGCTTCACCAGGTCCCCAATGTCGACCGGCTGCAGATGCTTAAGCCAGCGCTGGTATGCCGACGCGCGGTACAGGATTTCGCGGCCGAGTTCGCGGCAAGGGGGGCCGACCCCAGCGGCGCGCAAGCTGGCCAGCAGCTCCGCCGGTATTCCGCTATGGCGCCTCAGCTCGCTGACATTCATCTCGCCGGGCCGCTTCCTCAGCAGCAACCGAAACGACGGGATGAGTTGAACATTCAGCACCACACGCACTCCACCTCGGTTAACCACCTCGAACGCATGGCCGTCTAACTGGCGCTCGAATTCCTGTTTGTTGCACCAGTAACCACGCTGTTTAAAATAGTCGGAATAGAGTAGCCAAAGATGGACCAGTATTACCGCGCGGCGCTTGGCCGGCCTCATGCAGCCCTTGAAAAATCGGATATGCTCTTCCCGCCACCACCTCGACTTACGCAGCTCTTGTTCCGCGAGAAGCCGTTCGACGCGCTTTTGCATTTTTTACTGCACTCTTAGAACTCAGACCTTCCAGGAGCGCTCGCCTTTCTATGTCGTCCAAGTCCATGGACGCCTCCAGAATCGGCCGAATGATACCACGGCGGATCATGCGTAAAAAGATTTCGCGTGCCAACCAATTCAGGTCCGCGCTCGACATTTGAGGCAAACTTTTCATCGCAGTTTTCATGATTTTGTGGATCGCCCTCCAACGGCGCTTGAATATCTTAGCTCCAAAGCACCTACGGCACAAGTTGGCCAACGCGGAATTTGTGACGCAGAAAAATTGCCGATCGTAATCGCCACTATCGGCGGGATCTCGACGCGCAAAAAACATTTTCAGGCACGCGCGTTTCAGCGGACGATCTAGGTTTTGTGTGGCGGATTTTGTGGCTACCCCCAGGGGATTTCGACAGAGATGGTCGCATAACGACGGACTAGCCGAAACCCTCATAACACGCTGACTCAATTGCACATAGTTGAAAATTAAAGGGAAGGTCGGAAAGTGCCAAAAACCGGGTTGTGAGGATTAAGAGTCAGTTGCTCTGCCAGTTGAGCTACGCGCCCGGATCGGGAATCAAAATCTTCAGGATGCCGTCGCGAGGCTAACATTCCACCTCCCGGCAACTCTTCGATTGTAGCATTGAAGCAAGGCTGCGCCCCCTGTCGGCCGCGTTCTCGAGACGTTCGCTCTACCTTGACGATCTTGCCCGCTCGATCGGATTCTAGCAACGCATCTTCGGCTTGGCGCGCTCATGGCCGATGACTCAACATTTCGACTATTTGAAGCTTTCGCTGCGGCCGGGCTCGCTTTCGATCGCGTGCACTGGAAGTATCTGGTGAGGGCCAACTCCGCGTCCCCCGAACCGAGCGCGAAGTCCCAGGCTCCGTGCAATGGCGTGTGGAGCGGCCCCGGCCGATTCTTCCGCCGGGGGAACAGGCGCCGGCGGCCGGCCGGAAATTGACGACCCGCTAGAACCAAATACTATCGAGAGCCGCACCGACCATCGGCCGGAATAATTCGCGGTTTTCAGCGTGGGTAGCCGCGACAAACGCACGAAATGCTTCTGGCGTGAGTGATGTTCGACTACAAGTCAGGTCGAGGAGAGCCGTTGGTATTTCGTCCCATCGTTTGTTACAGAGTTCTTCGCGTATTTCCTTGCACTCGTCACAATCGCAGGCTGTGATCGGGCCATAGTACTGCGTCGAGCGGTCCTATCCTCGGCGGGAAGATGAGCGGTAGCCGCTTTGAGGCCCTCAATGGTCATACGATCAACGTGGCGTTTTCCGCGCGCAATCGCAACGGCGAAGCGACAAAGAGCGATGCTACTGCCAAGCCCCCAACAGCCGCCGCAACAGAACGAGCTCGCCTAAGTGATACGCGTTGTGATCCGCCACAAGCAACGCTTCGCGCAGGATCGTCTTCCCCTCGCCATGCGGGATCGGGGTGAACAGATCCGTCGATTCGTTCGCGACCAACTCGGCCATCGTCTTAAGATCAGAGCGAAACGTGTCCGCGCTCTTATCCCAGGCCTTTTCGTTCGGAGGAGCCGGGGTGCTCGGCCAATATCCGCTGGGAAATTCCGGCGAAACATGTTTGGCGTTGCGGCTGAACTCGAGAATGTCCCATTGCGCGATGCGCAGGTGCTCCAGCACCTCCCAAGGCGAATGCTCCGATCCCTTTGGTCTTTTCCCTTGGAGACCGGGCGGCAGATTCTTGACGGCGACCTCAAAATCCGCGTGAGCCCCGTCGCCTTTGAGTAGATTGAGCAAATGTTCTCGCAGAGCTTTATCGTTTCGCATGGTCATTCCTTTACAGAGGCGACCCGCTTGGCGCGGAACTCGCCTTCGAGCCTCCAAGTCTGGCCATCCGGATTCAGCGCCTCGCCGGTCCAACGGAACGAGTCCGGTGTGATCTCGCTGAAGATCCAACGGATCGGCGTACCATCGGCGTGGGTCCCGATCTGCACGATATCCTTGCCACTCCACCGGCCGATCAGCTCGGCTCGTGCGCCGGTCACCGGATTGATCCAGGTCACGCGCCACGCCTGGATCGCACCATCCCACACGCGGAGAGTGGTGCCGTACGTGTTATTGGTCTTGCCCAGCTCAGCAGTTCTCGATGAACGCCGTGGCACGATCCAAACGTCCTGTACCGCGCGGCCTTCGAGCACCCAGGCAAAGTGCGCCTCGCTCTTTATGCCGCGCTCGGAAACATCAACCCAATAATGGAGGACGTCCAGTTCCCAGCTTCCAATCAGCCATCCATAGACATCTGCCGCGTCGGGTATTTCGGACGAGCGGCCCGTCGCCAGTAGCGCGGGCGGAAGTTTCATTGTGGCTTGCATGATAAAACTGTTATACGGCGTCTCGGAGACGAATTCTTGGCAAAAATTGCGGTCGAATTAGAACACGCTTTGGCGCGGCGCGCGTTGGATGGGGCTGCTGGCCAGGCAACGGCTCGACGGATCGCTCAAGGCCGCGGTTGGACTGTGCAAGATATCGTGTGCACTTCCGGTCCCCAAGATCGCCCATTCGAAGAGCGGCACTCCGGCTTCTCGATCGCAATCGTTGCGGCGGGCAGTTTTCAATACCGCTCCAGTATCGGCCACGAGCTTATGACACCCGGTTCGCTCCTGCTCGGCAACGCGGGCCAATGTTTCGAATGCGGCCATGAGCACGGCGTTGGGGACCGCTGCATCTCGTTTTACTATGCCCCGGAGTATTTCGATCGTCTCGCGGCCGACGCCGGTGCTCGCGGGTCGAGCCCGGATTTTCGCGCGCTGCGGCTGCCGCCTCTGCGTGCCTTGTCGTCGCTGATCGCACGAGCCTGTGCCGGCTTGACCATGAATGACGAGCTGGATGTACCGTGGGAGGAACTCAGTATCCAACTCGCCGCGCACACCATCCAAATCGCCGGCGGTCTCCGCTCCGATCCAAACGACGCTCCGCCGAGTGCCGTGGCGCGGGTGACACGCGCCGTGCGGGCCATTGAACGCCATCCCGACGCCACGCTAACCCTGGGACGCTTGGCGCAAGAGGCGGGTCTCAGTCCCTACCATTTCCTTCGAACGTTCGAGCGCCTCACCGGTTTGACGCCGCACCAGTACGTTCTTCGGGCGCGCCTGCGGGAAGCAGCCATTCGGCTTGCTGACACCGAACGCCGAGCGAAAATCCTCGACATTGCTCTCGATTCCGGTTTCGGCGACGTCTCTAATTTCAATCGCGCCTTCCGCGCTGAATTTGGAGTCACCCCGCGCGTCTACCGTTTCGAAGCGGGCAGGTAAACTACCGATATGGCCATTTGGCTCAGCGAAGCGGATGTCCGCGCGGTCCTTTCCATGCAGGACTTGATCGATGTTATGGAGTCGGCTGTCACGGCATTCTCGGCGGGCCGCGTCAAGCAACCTGTCCGCACGGTCATCGAAACGCCCGGCGGATTCTATGGCACGATGCCCGCTTACATGGAATCGCCTGCTGCCATGGGCGCCAAGCTGGTCACGGTTTATCACGACAACGCACACAAAGGACTTCCGTCGCACCTGGCGACCATCATCCTGCTCGATCCAGCCACCGGCGCACTGCTCGCCACTATGGACGGCCGTTTCATCACCGAAGCCAGAACCGCGGCAGTCTCTGCGGTAGCCGTTCGATATCTGGCGTCGGCGGACGCCCACAAGCTCGCGATCATCGGCTCCGGCGTCCAAGCTCGCAGCCATTTGGAAGCACTCTCGATAGTGAGAAGGCTTTCCGATATCCGCTGCTGGAGCCCTACGGTAGCGCACGCCCGCAAGTTTGTGGGGGACTCGCGCGGCGTTCCTCTGCGCCATGTCGAAAGTGCGCAGGCCGCCATCGAGGGCGCCGACATCATCGTCCTGGTAACGGCCTCGCCCACGCCGGTGATCTCCGACGCCTGGGTGAAGCCTGGCGCTTGCGTAATCTCAGTCGGAGCCTGCCGGCCGAACCAGCGCGAGATGGACCCTGCCTTGGTGGCCCGCGCGCGTGTGATTGTCGACTCGCGAGCGGCCGCGCTCCAGGAGTCGGGAGATATCGTGATGGGCATCCAGGAGGGCCGTTTCGGCGAAGACCATATAGCTGCCGAACTGGGACAGGTGGCCGCGAATCCGAGCCTCGGGCGGACCGGCGACGACCGAATCACAATCTTCAAGTCGCTCGGGATGGCGGTTGAGGACGTTGCCGCCGCCGATCTGGTCTATCGTCGCGCGAGCGAGATGGAAAGGGGCGCTGCCATTGCCTGATTCGTATGATGTCGCCGTCATTGGCGCGGGCAGCTTCGGCTCGTGGGCCGCTTACCTACTACGCCGCACCGGCCGATCGGTTGCGTTGCTGGATGCGTATGGAGCTGGAAATGGACGCGCCAGCTCGGGCGGAGAATCGCGCATCATTCGCATGGGCTATGGACAAAACGACATCTACACCCGGTGGTCGCAGCACTCGCTAAAGTTGTGGACTGATCTGTTCGCGGAAGCCAATCGGCCCGAGTTGTTCGAGCGCACGGGCGTCCTCTGGACTCCGCCGTTAGGCGATCCTAGCGCCGCGCACACCCGAGCTGCGTTCGGAAAGCATGGCGTATCGTTTCAAGCTTTGACGCATTCGGAGCTTGAGGCGAGATTTCCGCAGATCCGGTTTTCTTCGCCCAGAGAAGGGATCTTCGAGCCCGATAGCGGCGTCCTTCTGGCAAGAAGAGCCGTGCGAGCGGTGGTGGCCCAAGCGATTCGCAACGGCGTCGACTATTTCCGCGAAGCCGCCCTGCCCCCTGACGGCAAAACACTGCGCACAGTAGCGGGCCGTGTAATCCGCGCCGGCACATTCGTTTATGCCTGTGGTCCGTGGCTGCCCAAGATTTTCCCGGACGTCCTTGAAGGCCGCATTCGTCCCACGCGCCAGGAGGTCTACTTTTTCGGACCACCGCCCGGTGATGCGAGATTTGCGCCTCCACTCATGCCGGCCTGGCTCGATTTCACCGATGAACGCGGCGCATACTCGCTTCCGGATCTGGAAAATCGGGGCTTTAAACTGGCATTCGACCAGCACGGTCCCGAGTTCGATCCGGACTTGGGCGAGCGCGTCGTAACGGGCATACGAGAGGCCCGGGCTTTCCTCGCGGAGCGCTTTCCCGCGCTGGCTATCGCGCCGCTGGTCGAATCCCGTGTTTGCCAGTACGAAAATACTTCGACTGGCGATTTCCTGATTGATCGACATCCTGAATTCGATAATGTTTGGTTAGTCGGCGGCGGCTCCGGGCACGGATTCAAGCACGGTCCGATGGTCGGCGAATATGTAACGTCGCAGATTGAAGGCAGTCTCGCCGCCGAGCCGCGATTTTCGCTGGTCACGAAAGCCCGCGAAGCGCGTCGCGCGGTGTATTAGCGTGGCACAGGCATTCTTGCCGGTGTTTCGGTTTACGATCAGATCATGCGCACGCTCCTGATCCTTTGCTCCGCCGCCTGCCTCTTCGCCCAAACCTCAACAACCCGCATCGTCAGCGGCCGCCGCTACCCGCGCCTCATAGTACGCAATGCCCTAATCATCGAAGGCAATGGCACGCCCGCCTCCGGTCCGAAAGATATTGTCATCGAGAACGGACGCATCACGGACATCGTCGCGCTCGATCCTGTCGCACTTTCGCGAGGGACTGCCCGGCGCCCGGCGGGCGACATCGCAATCGATGCCAAGGGCAAGTACGTCATGCCCGGTCTCATCAACGCCCATGCTCACATTCAGGATGAACGCGGAGGCATTCCGCAGCCGGTCGACTACGAGCTGAAAATCTGGATGGCGTGCGGGATAACAACCGTCCGTGATGTAGGCAGCGACACCCAGAAAACTTTGCAACTTCGCAAGCAGAGCGCGGAAGACGAGATCGTTGCGCCGCGCATATTCGTTTATCCGATGTTCAACCGCAATCCCGTTCCGCGCAACGCCGAGGAAGGGCGCGCGCGAGTTCGAGAATTCAAAGCCATGGGCGTGGATGGCATCAAGATCCTGGGCATCTATCGCGATGTCATGGAGGCTATGGAGGACGAGGCGCACAAGAACGGGCTACGCGTGGCACATCACGCAGGCGTCGAAGAAACCAACGCCTGGGACGACATCAAGTTTGGAACCACCAGCATCGAGCACTGGTACGGCATTCCCGATGCTGCTATAGAGAGCGGCCGCCAGAATTTCCCCGCCACCTATAACTACAACGACGAAACCGACCGCTTCCGTTACGCCGGGCATCTGTGGCGCGAGGCGAATCACGACCGGCTCATGAAGGTGTTCGATGGCATGGTAGAGGCGCAGGTCGCTTGGGACCCGACGCTGGATATCTACGAAGCCAGCCGCGACCTGACGCGCGCTCAGAACCAGCCCTGGTTCCGCGATTACCTACATCCCACGCTGGCCAAGTATTTCGAGCCCAACCCCGCCAATCACGGATCGTATTTCATCGGGTGGACGTCCACCGATGAAGCCTTCTGGAAGGAGAATTACCGCGTCGAAATGGCCGCGCTGCGTGATTTCGAAAAACGCGGCGGTCTGATCGGCGCGGGCGACGACGCCGGCTTCATCTATCAGATGTACGGCTTCGGACTGATTCGGGAGCTGGAACTGCACCAGGAAGCCGGTTTCCAGCCACTTATTGTGCTGGAACACGCCACCGTGAACAACGCCAAGATTCTCGGGCAGGAAGGCCGTTTAGGACGCGTCCGCACCGGCTATCTGGCCGATCTGCTGGTGGTCGACGGGAATCCGCTGGAGAACCTCAAAGTCCTCTACCCCACCGGCGTCGACGACGTCCGCGATGGCAAAATGGTCCACACCGGCGGCGTCGAATGGACCATCAAAGACGGCATCCCTTATTACGCCCCTGGCCTGATGTCGGACGTCAAGGAAATCGTCGCCAAAGCCAGGGCCGCGTCGAAATAAAGCCCTAGGTAGTTGCGCTATCATGGCTGTAACCACCCTGATCTCTGGGGCAGAGGGATTACCATTCAAGAAAACGAGCCCAAGACCGGCCAAAGGACCACTCCTATGGAAAAGCTGGCACAAAACATCCAAGAAGCTTTTCTAAATAATGCGCGGAAGGACAAGACCTTTCTCACAATATACCTGATGAGCGGCGTAAAGCTTTCTGGCCGCATCAAAAGCTTCGACAAATATTCCGTGGTGCTCGAAACCAACAACCAGGAGCAGTTGATTTTCAAGCATGCTATTTCCACGGTCGTAGTCTCTAAACCTTTCCACGCGACGGCCGGCGCGCATCCTTCTTCGCCCGGCGCTCCTGGTGGAGGCGCTCCACCGTCCCCCCCGTCCGCCGAACCTGTCGAGGATTAGCGATCCGTTTTGGCTGTTCGAGGACAGGAGCGCGCGATCCTGGTCGGCGTAGAACTGAAATCACGTTCGCGCCGCGGCGCCGATCACATCTCCTACACTCCCGAGGAATCGCTAGAAGAGTTGAAGGCGCTCGCTGAAAGCGCCGGCGCCTCGGTGGAAGACACTATCGTCCAATCCAGAGAAGCCCCTGATTCGGCCACCTTGATCGGATCGGGAAAACTGGAGCAGTTACGCAACATTGTCGCCGCCCAGGAACTGGACGTCGTCCTGTTTGATTCGGATCTCACTCCCACCCAGCAGCGCAATCTCGAGCATACACTCGAGTGTAAAATCCTCGATCGCACCCAGTTGATTCTCGACATTTTCGCGCGGCGCGCGCGTACCCGCGAAGGACAGCTCCAAGTGGAACTCGCGCAGTTAAACTATCTGCTGCCGAGGCTCACCGGGCGTGGCGTCGAGATGTCGCGGTTAGGGGGCGGCATCGGGACTAGAGGACCAGGTGAAACGCAGTTGGAAACAGATCGCCGGCGCATCCACAGCCGTATCAAGAAACTGAGCGATCAGCTCGAACATGTCCGCAGCGGACGCGGCATCCAGCGCCACCAGCGCCAATCGGTGCCGCTCGCGACTGTTGCGCTGGTGGGCTACACCAACGCTGGAAAGTCCACGCTGTTTAATCGGCTTACCGGCGCCCAAGTCTTGTCCGACGCGCGCATGTTCGCCACGCTCGACCCCACGGTTCGCCACGTCCTGCTGCCTTCGCGCCGCAAGGTGCTCATGAGCGACACGGTCGGCTTCATCCGCAATCTGCCTACGACGCTCGTAAAAGCCTTCCGCGCCACGCTCGAAGAGGTGACCGAAGCCTCGCTGCTGCTGCACGTCGTAGATGCCTCTTCTTCCTACGCTCCCCACCAAACCGCGCACGTGCTAAAGGTTCTTTCAGAAATCGGAGCCGACCAGACCCGGCAGATCCTGGTACTCAACAAAATGGATTTGCTGCCCGATTCTGGAGAGGCATCGGATAGCCTCGCGCAGCGGATCCTGGGAGAGGTCCGGGCGCCCGCCGGCTGGCAAGCTCTGGCAGTTTCTGCTCGAACTGGCGCAGGGTTCGTCGAGCTACTGGGAGCCATCGATCGCGATCTGCCTCTCGATCCGCTCTCGCACGCCAAGTTTCGGTTTCCCGCCAGCGAGGGGTCCCTCATTCACCTGCTGCACGAACGCGCCAGGGTACTCGCCAGCCGCTACGACGGCGATTGTTGCGAAATTGAAGCCGAAGTGCCGGAGTCGGTAAAGCGCCAGCTCACCGACTACATCGCGGAATGATATTCTGGCATCAGGAATCCCCGAACGTTTAAATGGGCCGCCCGATGAATCTGCCGACCTTGCTCACTATTCTTCGGATCTTTTTCGTACCCTTCCTGGTGGCCGTCCTAGTAGAGCAGGACCTTCGGATTGAATGGCATGGCGCGGTCCTGGTCAGCAATGAGTTTCTGGCCCTGTCCATCTTTTTGATTGCCGCCGCCACTGATCTTCTGGATGGGTATCTCGCACGGCGTTGGGGACAGATCACAACCGTGGGCATGCTGCTGGATCCCATTGCGGATAAGTTGCTCATTTCGGCCGCCTTGGTTTCGCTTGTTCAGATCCACCGCGTGCCCGCTTGGATGGTGGTCCTGATCATAGGCCGCGAATTTGCTGTGACCGGACTGCGCAGCATTGCCGCCGCCGAAGGCTACACCATCCACGCCAGCGATTTGGGCAAAACGAAGATGATCACCCAGGTGGTCGCGATCTCGATGGTGCTGCTGAGCATTCATTGGGAGGCCTTGAATGGTTTCGCCATGCTGTGGATGTGGGGCGTGGTCATTTTCGGAATAGCCTCCGCCATCGGGTACTTCCTGAAGTTCTGGCGCAAGGTGGATGACTCCATCAAAATTCGACGCCGCAAGGAACTGCTGAGGATCGAGCGCCAGCGCAAGCGCATGGCTCGGACGCAGGCCCGGGAAGAGCCGCAGAAAGCCGGACAGCTTCAGTAGGGCAAGTCGCTGCCTTGCCTTATTCGTATCTCAACGCATGCATCGCATCTACGCGGCTCGCCCGAAGCGCCGGAATATACCCCGCCAGACAGGCTACCGCAGCCAAACCGACGGTCGCCGCCACCAGGGCAACCGGATCCATAGCTTCCACGCCGAATAGCTGGCTCTTTACGAGTCGCGTCAGTCCCATAGCCGCGCCGAAACCGATCGCGATTCCGATCGCCACCAGGACGATTACCTCTCGCATCACCATCCAAATCACGTCGCGTTCGAATGCTCCCAGAGCCATCCGGATTCCGATCTCGCGCGTTCGCCGAGCGACTGCATAGGCCATCACGCCATACAGTCCGATGGTCGCCAGCAGCGTCGCCAGCGCGCCGAACACCGTCGACAGGCTTGCGATCAATCGCTCGATCAGCAGCGAATTCGAGATCTGCTGTTCGACTGTCCGCATCGCATAGACAGGAATGTTGGGGTCGATCTGTCGCAGTTGCCCTCGAACGGCGGAACCGATCTGATTGGGATCCAGCGAGGTCCTGAGATACACCGTCATGCCGGCCACGAACCGGCCGCCGAGGTAAGGAATAAACATCTGAATCGGGATCTCATCGCGCAGATTAGTGTACTTGATGTCCTTGATCACTCCGATGATTTCCATGTCGGTCTTGGTCCCTGGATCACTGCCGAAGCCTACGTGACGCCCAACAGCATTGGTGGTGCCGAAGTACTTCCTCGCGAATTTCTCGTTGATGATCACCTTGGTCGGATTCCAGTCGTTAGGATCGGGACCATGCTTGATTTCGTCGTTGTCCCTAATGGTGAAATCGCGCCCCGCTAGAATCGGTACGCCCAGGGCTTGAAAATAACCGGGACTGATGGAGTTCATGTAAGCCTGAATGCTCTCGCCGTTCTTGGCGGTATAGCCTTCGACGGTAAGCCCGCTGTCCCATTCGCCCTCCTCCAGAATGCGCATTGCTGCCAACCCAACCGACCGCACTCCCGGAATCGATGCCAAATTATTACTCAGCCGCTGGTAGAATGCCTTGGCTCTCTGCGCATCGTAACCGTTCAGCGACGGGTCGATATTGAACGCTACAAGATTTTCCGGCGGAAACCCCGGCCCCAGATTTCGCAAATTCGCGAGGCTGCGGATAAACAATCCTGCTCCGATCAACAACAGGAGCGAGAGCGTCACTTGGGCGGTCACCAGCGCCTTGCGAAACCGCACCGGAGCGCCCCCACCCACCACTGCTCCGGCTTGATCCTTCAATGTTGGCGCGACGTCGGCACGCGTGGCCTGCAAAGCTGGAATCAGGCCGAACAGAATACCGGTTAACAGGGAAACGCCGATGGTGAATGACAGAATGCGCCAATCGGGTACGGTGGCGATGTTGAGACTAGCCGTCTCGGGTGGCAGCAAGCTCATCAGAACTTTGTCGGTCGAGATCGCGAGCAGTAATCCCAGCACGCCGCCGATTGCCGCCAGGAGCAAGCTTTCGACCAGGAGCTGCTGGACTAATTGTCGTCGCCCCGCCCCCAGCGCCAGCCGCACCGCGATCTCCTTCCGCCGCGACGTGGCCCGCGCCACCAGCAATCCGGCCACGTTCGCGCACGCGATCAGCAGTACCGCGCCAGTGATCGCCATTAGCACCCACAGCGGCTTCTGAAGCTGCTGCCGAAGATACGAACGGCCTTGTGAGCCCGGCAACACCTGAATTACGTTTTTCAAAAACTGCTGCCGTGTATACTCCGACGCGTTCCGGAACGCGGGCTGCCGCACTTCCATTTCGAGAATGCCATGGAAGAACGGCTGCAAAGATGCTTGCGCTTGCTCGGGACTCACGCCGGCCTTCAGGCGTCCGAACGCGTTAACAAAGCGGCTGCGGCGATCGTTAATCTCATCCGCCAACGGGATCATCGGTCCCTTCATCACCACTGGCACAAAGATCTGCGCGCGCTGTCCCAGCTCCACTCCGTCGAAGCCCTGCTCAGCCACTCCAACCACGGTCATGGAATGCCCGTTGATGACGACGGTTTTCCCTACGATTCCCGGATCTCCGGCGAAGCGCGACTTCCAGTAGGCGTAGCTCAGCATCGCCAACGGAGCGCCGCCTATCTTTTGATCCTCTTCCGCCGTAAAAGTGCGCCCCACCGCCGCTCCCACGCCTAGCACTGGAAAATATGTGCCCGAAACCAGCTCGCCCGATACTCGCTCCGTTTGTCCGTTGAAGGTCAGCGCGAAGTAGCTCGGGAAACGGCAAAACATCCCGCTGAACACCTGGTTGTTCTTGCGGAAGTCGTCGTACATCGGATACGACAGCGCGTTTCCGCCATTGTTGTTGCCGTAGTGCATACCCTTCATGCTCAGCAAGACCAGTTGCTGCGGCTCTTTAACTGGAAGCAGTCGCAACAACACCTGGTCCAGCAGCGAGAAGATGGCGGTGTTCGCTCCGATCCCCAGTGCCACTGAAAGGACCGCCACTCCGGTGAAGACCGGGCTTCTGCCCAACGTCCGCACGGCGAATTTTAGGTCATTCCAAAGGTTTCCCATGTTCTATCCTTTGACTACGCGGACTCGTCACGGTTGGTTTCCGCGCGGCCGTCTGTTTACTACTGTGCCGCGTGGAAAAGGTTACCGTGGCAGCACACAGGCGGAATCGAGGACTTTGTCGAGCACGCCGGTGTACTCGGTCGAAACCTTGTCGTATGAAGCTGTTTCGAAGGCATGCCCTAACACGCGCCAATGCTCGCCGCTGGCGTTCTGTCCCCGCGCGTCGATGATCAAAAACCCATCGGGGTCACGATAATCCGTTTCACTGTATTGGGTTGCCGCCCACACATCCTGATCAAAGGGCAAGCCAAAACTCCACATCGCTCCTGCCCCGTGCTGGATCCCACGTTTTCCAGCAGGCGTCTGAATGACGAACCAACGCTGGCCATAGTCGATGTCATGGCCTTGCGCGGTGACTTTGACGCCGTGTACCTTTTCAAAGCAAAACCTGCTCGGCCAGCCCTTCAGCGAAACACAGTCCGAAGATGATCGACACGTTCGGAATTGTAGAGCGGGCTCAAGCTTGATCACTAGTGGGTCGTCACTCTCTGCACGCGATAGTAGCTGCCGGTGAAGCCGTCCTTCCGGAAAACGATAGTAGGAGCCTGTGTCCGAATATCGAACCGCCCTTGTGGATCCGTCTTATCTGACGGATACTTCAGCGATGCATGATGAATCGAGACATCTCCAAGAGCCTTTCCCTCGCTGTCTGTTACGACTCCCGAAAGATGAACAGGACTTTGTCGCATGAAAGCACGCTCGTCCGAAGTCCGTGCGATCGCCAGCCCCGCCCAGGCAATTGTATAAACCAATCCTGTAATTAGTCGCTCTCCTTGGCCGGCGACATGATCTGGAAGTTGTCGCCCGTGAAAACCACCACCAGGACTTGCCCCCGATGACCCAGTGGCCCAAGCAGTTTGCCGTTCAATCGCACCTCTATCCCGGCCGCGTTGCCCACCCGCATCTTGGCGTACTCTTTGCCCTCCACCGTCTTGCTCTGATTCGGCGCGAGAATTCCGGAAAACACCGGCTTCCCGTCCGAAGAAACCGAAAGCCATGTGGCTTCGCGCGCCAACAAGTCCAACAGCACTTTCGACCCTGTCGCCGCGGGTTGCGATGGAACGACCGCCGGCGGCTCGGGCTTAACTGTTTGTGCCGACACCCCCGCGGCCACCTCGAATGAGACGGGAATTTGCGCTACCGGCGCGCTCGGCTCAATCAGCATTACCGACCGCCCTTTGGACCACCAGCCGTAAATGCCGGAGCAAGCCGCCAGCATCAAGATAAAACCCGCGAACGATGCATAAATCCTAGATTTTGGAAACGCCGATGACAAACCGACTGGAGCAACTTCTTTCCGGGTTGGATTGTCTTGACCAGGCAATGGCAGGGGAGCGTCCGCGCTTAACACGCGATCGATCTCGGCATCGATCTCCCTCGTATCCAATGACAACGTCCTGGCATACTGTTGAACGAAGCTCTTATAAAAGAAACTGCTCGGCAGGCTGCCGCGCTCGTCCGCTTCGATAGCTTGCAGGAACTTAGCGTTGATTTTTGTGCGCGCGGCGACAGTGGCTACATCGAGTTCCTGTTCGAGACGCGCACGTTGTAGCGCCTCACCGACGGAAAACATATAAGTTGCTGGTTAACTAACCGGTTATAATACTACAGTCGGTGGAGAATTACCGAACGGGGACGATTTCGGTGGTGGTGGTGACCTGGAACCGCCGCGATCTTTTGAGGTCGTGCCTGCAATCACTTACTCGGCAGAAGTTAGAGCAGCCGTTTGAAGTGATCGTGGTAGATAATGGATCTGAAGATGGTTCGCCGGAAATGGCACTACAGGAGTTCCCCGAGAATCCGGCCTTCCGGTTAAGGTTAATTCGTAACCAAGCTAACGTTGGCTTCTGTGCGGGAAATAACCAAGGGTTTGCGGCGTCCGATTCCGAGTTTGTCGCGCTGCTGAATAATGACGCCGAAGCGGAGCCCGACTGGTTGGCTGCATTAAACAGCGCTTTTGAAGGCCGCCCCGAAATCGGGATGGCTGCTTCCAAAATCCTCGTTCACGAGGATCCGCGCCGGATCGATAAAGCCGGCCATCTGATTTATCCGGATGGCCAAAACCGGGGGAGGGGCAGTGGCGAGTTGGATGCCGGCCAGTATGACCGCGTCGAAGAAGTGCTCTGGCCGGATGGATGCGCGGCCATGTATCGGCGGGCGATGCTTGACCAAATTGGTGGATTTGACGAGGATTTTTTTGCTTACGCCGATGACGCAGAGTTGGGATTGCGGGCCCGGATCGCCGGTTGGAAATGTCTCTACATGCCTGGCGCCCGAGTCCGGCATCATCGCGGCACTACACTTGGCGTGCGATCCGAGCGCAGGCTGGTGCTCATCGAGAGGAACCGCGTCCTGCTGGCAGCGAAACTTTTTCCCTGGAGTTTGCTTTGGCTGAACGGCGCGTATTACCTGACGCGATTGGCAGCGGGACTTTGGGCGGCCGCGACTCACAAGGGGGAGGTGGGCCGCTATCCGGGGCTGACCGGAAAAATCCGAGTCGCGCTGGCTCTCCTGAAGGGCGACCTGGCGGCTCTGATGCTATTGCCAAAAATGCTCGCGAAACGGCACAGCGTAAACCGTATAAGGAAGCTTTCACCTCGCGAAGTAAGAGCGTTGATCCTGCGGTACCGGATTCCGTTGAAGGAACTGACGGAACAAGCCATCTGAGGATGGAGTGCCCCGGCTGCGGGGAGAACGGTGTGCGCACACTGTTCAGCGCGGGCGACCGCCTCTATCACACCACCGAAAAAAGTTTCCTGGTCGTGGAGTGCAAGACCTGCCGCCTCATTCGCCTCGAGCCGCGGCCGTCGCTCCGGGAACTGGCTGATTATTATCCAAGCGAATATTGGTATCAGCCAGATGTCAACGCCGCATCGCGCATCGAAGAAGCGTACCGCCGTTTCGTCCTGCGCGATCATGTCAATTTTGTGATGCGAGCCATCGAAGATTCCGGCCAAAGTGGTCTGGTAGTGGATGTCGGCTGCGGAGGCGGCCTTTTCCTTAAAATGCTGCGCGAGCGCGGATTACCGGTGCTGGGGCTCGAAAGCTCGCACCCTGCCGCCACTGCCGCCTGGAGCCAGAATCGTGTCGCGGTGGTTTGTGGCGACCTGTCGAAATCCCCCATCGAGCGCGGAGGCTGCGCCATCGTAACGATGTTCCATGTGGTCGAGCACCTCCACGATCCCGTCGGCTATTTGCGATCCGCGCGCGACCTCTTGCTGCCGGGTGGAAGGCTGATCGTGCAAGTGCCCAACGCGTCGTCCTGGCAGTTCCTAATTTTCGGCGAGCATTGGAACGGCGTTGACGTTCCCCGCCATCTGGTGAACTACCGCCAGCGCGACCTTGAGAATCTCCTCGAATATTGTGGCCTCGAAGTGGTCCGCCGCAAGCACTTCTCGCTGCGCGATAATCCCGCCGGACTGGCCTCCAGCATTGCGCCTGGTCTCGATCCGATGGCTCGCCGGGTTCGCAAGATCCGCGAGTCTTCGATGCTGAAGCTTGCCAAGGATCTCCTCTATTTCGGTATTGTGCTGGCATCCCTGCCATTCACGTTGTTTGAAGCGGCCTGCGGCGCCGGTTCCACGATCATGCTGGAGGCGCGCAAGAAAGCTTGAATTATCAAGCCATCGAGCGTCACCTGCCGGGCTTCCTGCGGCGTCACATCCTGCACTTCGAATCCGCGATTGATGACGCCCTCTCAGGCTTCGCCGCTTCGCTTAATCCTGGGGCTCGCGTACTCGATGCCGGCGCTGGCGAGCGTATTCACCAGAAATATTTCCTGGGCCAGCATTATATAGCCATCGATCTCGCGGTCGGCGACGCGGCTTGGGATTACGGAAAGCTGGATGCTATCGCCGACCTGACCGCTCTCCCCTTTCGCGAAGCGTCGTTCGACGCATGTATCAACATCGTGACGCTGGAGCACGTGCGCGAGCCCGGCTGCGCGCTGCGGGAGATCGAGCGCGCGCTGAAGCCCGGCGGACGCCTGCTGGTCATCATTCCGCATGAGTGGGAAGTGCATCAATCGCCGCACGATTATTATCGATATACCCGGCATGGCGTGGCGTACCTTCTCAACCAAGCCGGTTTTCAGGAGTTCGACATCCAGCCAGTGGGTGGATATTTCCGCCTGATCTCCCGCCGGCTCCTGAACGGCCTGCAGTTTTTCCCCGGGCCGCTCTTCTTTGTGGCCGCGCTCTTTCTGGCGCCTCCTGCCCTAGTGCTGCCCTGGTTCGACTCGCTCGATCGTGAACGGAATTTTACACTGGGATATATATGTACTGCACGAAAGCGCTCCTGATCCTGTTCACTTGCACCGCCTGGGCCACCGACTTCAGCGGGTCGTCCGCGCTTGAATTCACGCGCAAGGCCGTCGCCTTCGGCCAGCGCCCGCCCGGTTCCCCAGCCAATCAGAAGCTGCAAGCCTACATCGAATCGCAGTTGAAGCCGCTGCACTGCCAGACTTCCTTCGACGCTTTTACTGCCCAGACGCCCGCTGGAGGAGTCGCAATGCGCAGCATCATTGCCAAGTTTCCCGGCCAGTCCGGCCGCGCGATCGTCGTCACTGGACATTTCGATACCAAGCCTATGCCTGGCCGCGTCTTCGTCGGCGCCAACGATGGCGGCGCGTCCACCGGATTCCTGCTGGAGCTCGCCCGCGTGGTCAATTCGATGTCCCATGTGGATGACATCTACCTGGTCTTCTTCGATGGAGAGGAAGCCTTCGGCGAATGGTCCGACACCAACGGCATCTATGGCAGCCGCCATCTAGCGGACAAATGGTCGAACGATGGAATGTTGACCCGCATCAAGGCTCTCATCAATGTTGACATGATCGGCGATAAAGACCTGGGCATCCTGGAGGACACCAACTCTTCCCGGTCACTGCTGCGCCTGGTTTGGCAGACCGCTAACAATCTAGGGTACGGCAAGTACTTCCTCGACTCCGCGACCCCCATGGAAGACGACCACATGCCGTTCGTCCGCAAAGGCGTCAATGCGGTCGATCTGATCGATTTCGATTACGGTCCCAACAATGCCTACTGGCATGATGAAAAAGACACCATGGACAAGGTTAGCGCGCATAGCCTCGAAGTCATAGGGAACGTTGTCGTAGCTGTACTCCGAAAACTCCAGTCGTAATGCAGAAGACCTACGTCATCGCGACGGGCGGAACCATCGAAAAGGTCTATTCCGAACAGACTGGTAACGTCCAAAACCTCGACACCAAGATTGATCGCTATTTCAAGCTGCTGCGCCTGCCCGACGCCAGCATCCAGGTCACGCACCTGATGAACAAGGATAGTCTGGAGATGACCGACGCCGATCGCGCCCGCGTTCTCGAAGCCGTGCGCGAGAAGCTGAAGGATCCCGCTCCGATTGTCATCACCCACGGAACCGACACCATGATCGACACCGGCCTGCTGCTTCAAAAGTCCCTGCCCGACCTTCCTGTTCCCATCGTCCTCACCGGCGCCATGACGCCTTTAGGCTTCGAATCGAGCGACGGCTTGCAAAATCTGACGGAAGCACTATTCGCTGTGCGCGTACTGGCGCCCGGCGTCTACATCGTGATGCACAACCAAGCCTTTCCCGTCGACGGCGCGCGCAAGGATCGGGAGCTCGCCCGCTTCGTCTGGAAGTAGCGTGCTCCGCGGAGGCTAGTGGCTTTACGCCCCGACCGCTTGACTCGGCTTGATGTTGTGGTTGAGGCGGAAAAAATTCGTCGGATCGTATTTATTCTTCAGGGCGACGAGGCGATCGTAATTGAGCCCGTAAGCTTCACGGGTGATGGCATCGCCCTCGTCAGTGACGTAATTGCCATACGAGCCTGCAACCAAGAACGGCCGTAAAGATTCCCAACATTCGCGTGTCCATTGCTTATTCTTTTCCGAGTCGGACGGGCTCTCCCACATCGACCATGCGAAGAAGTTCCACGAATACTGCCGATGAGGAAAAGCAGTTTCGCTAACCGGGACGCGGGTGGCAGCTCCGTGCCAGTGTTCGATGAAGGGCGCAAAAGTATATGGCGAGGGGCTCTTGCCCACATACTGCACCAGCATGTCTATCGCTTCGTCGCTCAGGCCTCGAAGGAAGTTCGACTTCGTATAGACCTGACGACCCGGAGGGAAGAATGGCTCGAACATGCCTTGCAGTTGTAC
>Ga0185299_10000461_pt1 | contig 110259 bp, 114 predicted proteins | sample PaiPotPPA55metaG_FD_128002 | JGI IMG/M metagenome (GOLD analysis project Ga0185299, IMG submission 128002) | Iron sulfur acid spring bacterial and archeal communities from Banff, Canada, to study Microbial Dark Matter (Phase II) - Paint Pots PPA... ... | reverse complement strand
GGTCGGTACGATGGCGTCCCCGTTGCTTGGGGTTGACGAAACTACCGTGGGTTGTGTAGCTGCGCCGATAGGAGTGCCGGGGGCAAAGGTATCAGCAGTAGCAAAAGCCCTTCCGATGGCGCCCCCTGCAAGCAAAGCGGCGAATAGTAACGCCATCAACATTGTCGGTCTGCATGAGCTTTCAAATCTAATCATTTTCTCCTCTTTTCGTTTCATTTTGCCGCATGACGTAAAGTCCGCAGAGTATTGGAGCAAATTATGCAGCGAGTTTCCGGGAGGGGGCGGGCGGGCCACCGATAAAAGCTCCTTTGGTAAGGGCACAACCAAAGTACACTGAATGCGAAATATGCACTGAGCAATAAGGATCACTCTGCAAATGGGCCGAAGAGTGCGCATCGGAACTGATGCCCCCCTCTCCCCCAGTTCTTGGCCTTGGTTACCGATATAAGCGTGCCCTACATCGAAGGGTGCTTATTCGGAGGTGGGTTCCCTGAGGAGGTTCATTGGGTATTCGGTGGGAAGTATCGAATCACAGTCAATTTTGTAACTTTCAGGGCGGGCGTCGTCAGGATTCTTGATAATCCCCGCTGTGATCCATTGATAGAGCTTGAACTGTTCGTCGCCGCCGCTCAAATCTGAGCAGACCCAAGTTACCCGAGAAAGACAGTGACGCCATCGCGTCCCCTGCAGCCGTCGAACATGGCAAGCTGCGACAGAAACAAGGCTATTCTTCCGCCATGCTGATCCACGAATCACGAATCTTTGAAGTAACCATTTTCGGAATCTTGCATGAGAATCTGAACATGCTGGATTTCAACTTGCTGTTGCCGGATGTCATGATCATCGCGGACGAAGTGGACGCGCAGTTGACCCAGACGATGGAGAGCTTCACGAATGCCACGTTGAAATCAGCGATAGCTTAGCTACCTACGTGGTATTGTCTGATTTGCGATACCTATTACGCCGATTTCACTGTATTTTCCGGCCGAAAAGGGTACTCAGTTAATCTGCTCTCGATGCGCAGAGAGAATGCGTGGTCGCATATACCGAGAGCGTGATGCGATTCGAAACTCCGACCTTTCGAAACAATTTGGCTACATGTGCTTTCACCGTGCGTTCTTGGATCCCGAGAGGAGCAGCGATTTCCTTGTTCGAGCAGCCCCCGACCAACATCCCGAGTACTTCCTTTTCACGGCTTGTGAACGGTCGTCGCTCCGCAAAAACATCATGCTCTGAGGATCGGCATGCCTGATCCACGAACATCGAGAGAACTCGTCTTGGAGCCCAAACCGATCCTGTCAGCACGGTTCGAATCGCCCGCACGAATTCGCCGACCGATGCGGCTTCATCGACGCAGCCCTTCGCCCCTGCCGAGATAGCCTTGAGGATGCCAGCATCATTTAAGTCATACCCTGTCACGATGACATTCAGACCGGGACGGAGAGCTTTCACTATAGTCAGCACGTCAATGACGCTCTTGCCGGGATGACTGCCCAGAAGCACTAAGTCTGCTGCTGCTCCTTTTGCGCCGATTTCAGACAGCGCGACAGACTCAAGCTCGAAATCCGACTCTGCACTCAGCAATGCCCGAAATCCGACAAATCGAAGGGGATCGCTGTCGATGACCGCGATGCGAACCATTGCTTTCCTTACCTGAGAGATTTTCATGGAGTTAGGATTTCACCTTGACTTACACCCGCAGTCTCTTCACGTGATTCTTATCTGTATTGTAATGGGATGGTTACGTTGTTTGACATAAAGAGTAAATGACTAGGTACCCAAAGTTCCGGCAAGAACAGATTGTCGCTGGCCAGTTTGGTTCCGTGCCGGACCCACCTCTGGTGCCTTCTTACTTCCGCCTCCGGTGCTCTGAGACTTCCGATAACCGTTTCGGCTCTCCGGGTGAAAAGTTGAGTGGGTACCCGTCGCACGTGCTGCGATCTTGCGGTTGATCGATCCATGACATGGCCTGATCTGCCGTGACGCACTTTGCGGATGGCAAGCAGCATCCTTACATCGTTGCCCTCAGATTGGGACTTGATTTGATCCCTGAGGTGCGAAGCCTATCTCGCTACCACTATGCCTCGAACACCTATCCAAGACCTTCACAGCTTTTTCCAGTCAGTAAGCGCCACCAATTCGTCCAAGATTTCCTGCAACCGTTGAAGCCGACGTTCGTGATCCCCGGCTGCGCCATGTGGCTTCTTCCGAGCTTTCAAATATAGGCGGTTCGCTTCACTGATTTGCGCTATTTCGTCCCGTAATTTCTCAATGCGTTCTTTGACGGGGTTCTGCATAAGGACAGGCTAGCAGCAACAGAGGAGGATCATGATTGAAAGACTGAACCCCTGACTACTCATTGAGAATGACTTTTAGGAGGGAATTGTGAACCGTATGCCGCTGCCGTCATAATCGATGAAACCCATCTTCCGGAACTTGTTCATGAAAAAGCTGACTCGTGAGCGCGTTGTGCCCACCATCTGTCCCAAGGTTTCCTGACTGATTTTTTGAATAAGTAACTCCGATACGCCTTCCTTTCCAAAGTGAGCGAGCAGGAGGAGAACGCGAGCCAGTCTTTTCTCGCTTGAATTGAAAAGCTGATCAACCAAATCCTCCTCGTATCGGATATTCCGGTTGAGCAAATATTCGTCCGAGCCTTGCACGGCTTCTGGCTCCGCTGTTTCGAGCCTCTTCCAGCCTTAAGCTTGATGGGGGTACCCTCCGTTGCCTTCTTCAGTTCTCGACTGCTGTTGGCCAACATCCCTATTGAGTTGAAACCCTCGGTTAAGAGCACCGACTCAAATCTTTGCGATTTAGGAACTCACAGTAGCGAGCGTGAGCACCAGCGCACTTGCAAATCCGCCCACCAAAGCCCAAGCAAGGCTGATACGGCTTTCATGGTGCTCTTCTTGTTCTATATTTTCGCGAACCTCATTTTCGGGAGTGTGCAGACGAATAAAAAGGGGGGCTGCCTCAGGGCAACGCCCCACTTTGCTCGCAATCTACATAACTATTTCTGACAAGACTCGCTTACCATCTGCACGTGCGTGATCTTCAAATGGCCGTGCTCGGTGTTGTTGTTCTTCATGCCCGTGTCGTGCGCCGCGTCTTTGGTATCTTCTTTCATGTTATGCGCCGTCGCGTTCGACACCACGCCGGTTGCAGAGATGGTGTGGCCAACGTGACTGGCCAGGTCTACGCCACTCTTGCTACCCCGAACCTCCCACGAGCTGCCATCACTTCCCGTGAGCACGAACTCATCGGCGCTATCGCCTTTGGTCAAGCAGCCCGCTACCGTCCTTACATCCGACTTCGATTTGGAATCACTGGTTTGATCTTGCGCTACCGCCCATGACGCGGTCAGACCTGCAAGAATGAGGCACATAAGCAAACAATTCAATTTGGTTATCATTGTTCTCCTTAATGGACAGCGCTCCCCGGCCCGGGGCGCTTCAGTCCTTACACTGCTTGTTTTTGTGGTTGATCCTTGTGCTGAGGGTTGCTGTCCTGCGATGGATTCTTTTTGGAAATGTCCTGTTGAGGGTTGCTCTGGCTCCGATTTCCTTGTGAAGGATCGGGCTTCGAGGTGTTCGATCCCTGCTGCTGTTTCTGTTGCTCTGGATTGTTTTCAGCTTCGTTGGTCATTATTGCTCCTTTGATTTGTCAGTACGATGCTATTCCACCACGGAAGGGACGACTGATCACAACTGAACAGTTTTGGAACAAAACCCAGAAACGCTAGCTCCTATCACTCGTATCCATTACCCCGGTAAGGAGCCTTCCGCTCATCAAAACAGTGCAATATTGAACAGCCACCAGTATGCCAGCGCCGTAATCTCTTATTCTGATGTGAAGGAACTAACGCATCTTGCGGTCGTTTTGTTCCTCTGATGGCGCAGCCGGAGATCTCCAGGTAAGCAGTCGCCCCAATTTCCTCCACTGCGCCATTTCTCTTTTCGGGCTTTTGTCGCGAACTCTCGCCCGCTCAACCATTACCCAACCTGTCTGACGGGCCGCGTGAGCAAATCTGACCAGCAAAGGCCCTCATCTTTCAGCATAATTGAGTGGGTTTCACACGTTTTGGACTAGGAGGGACTATGTTAGGTTACGGCTTGTTGGGAACAATTGTTGTAATAGCGCTGGTTGTTTTTGTTATCCGCGCTCTATGAACCCAAAGCTCTGGGCGCGTGCAGCGATCGCGTCCAGCGGCACTCCCTACTCACAGCACCGCCGTTCCGAGAGAATCCGGTCGCACACGCGGCATCGTGGAAACAAGTGGGTAAAGAGAAACTCAAGAAACAATCGGACAACCGGGCAGGTGTGCGAGGGGTGCTCCGCGTCGTTCAAATCATCATCGAAAGACTACGAAACAAGAGTTATAGTCCTACCCTTTCCTGAGGAGAGCGTTGCCCCATATCACAGAAGTCGTTTGTGTTCTCTTCTTTCTTTTGCTGCCCACGATCACGCGGTCCCAGGCCCAAAATACGGACCCAACCGACCCTCTTGAGTACGCTCAGCAAAGCCCGATATCACAAAACAACCCTGCCCCCGCTCCACCGTCGGATAGCAGTGCCGTTTCGTTGCCGGCGTCGGCTTCGGCTTCCCAGGACAAAAAAGACGATTCTCAGGGTAAGCAGACAAAGCGTATGTTCGGGGTCGTTCCAAATTTTGCGGCGGTGAATGCCAATACGCAACTCCCCCCGTTGTCCACGCGCGAGAAATTTTCGCTTGCCGCGCACGATAGCGTCACGGACTACTCCTCGTTCACTTGGAGCGGAATCTTAGCTGCTCAATCCATGGCCCTGAATTCCGATCCGGAACTGGGCAGCGGAATCGCCGGTTATGGGCGTTATTATTGGCGCACGTTTACGGACGGAGTGTCGGGAACCTTTTTCACCGAGGCCATTGTCCCCGCGATCACGCACGAGGACCCGCGTTATTACACCCTGGGTCACGGAAGCTTTTTTCGCCGCACAGGTTACGCGATATCTCGGGCCTTCGTCACTAAGACAGATTCTGGAGGTACGACGTTCAACTTTTCGGAGGTGGTGGGCAACGGACTGGAAGCGGGTTTGTCCAACGCTTATTATCCCCCTCAGGAGCGTGGTCTCAATCAAACGACCTTGAACTGGGGGACGCAGATGGAATCCGCCGTCCTGAATCACATTTTCCAGGAATTCTGGCCCGATATCCGCAGAAAGCTTCTTCGCCGGAAATAGGTTGAATCAACACCTATGCACGAGAGCACAATTACATCGTTCGGAATGACGGGCTAGTCGTGAAGCACGACATTCAGAAGTGAACTATGAACTTGCAGCCCGCTCTCGCCATAGTCAACGAAGCCTAACGTCCTAAACCGATTCATAAAGAAACTCACCCGCGAACGGGTTGTGCCTACCATCTCCGCTAGGGTCTCCTGACTTATCTTAGGAATTACGGTCTCGGTTATGCCTTCCTTGCCGAAGCGAGCAAGCAAGAGCAGAGTCCGAGCGAGTCTCTTTTCGCTGGAGTTGAAGAGCTGGTCAACTAAATCCTCTTCGTATCGAATGTTCCGTGTCAGCAGATGCTCTACGAACAGATCCGAGAACGACTGTTCCCGGTGGAGCGCAAGTATCATCGCCTTCTTATCAATGCGCAGAAGTTCGCAGTCCGTCATCGCGCTTGCAGACCCCATGCGTAGAGGCTGCCCGGCAAGGCCCCCTTCTCCGAAAAACTCTCCTTTACTCAATATGCCGAGAGTTGCTTCCTTGCCTCTTTCGGATACGACCGTGAGTCGAACCTTGCCTTCCTGGATGTAGAAGACTGTATCAGCCGCCTCCCCCTGCGTGAAGATTGTGTGTCTCTCGGGAAAAGCGACGACTGTCCTTCCCTGGCCGATAGTGGCAAGGAATGTATTAAGGTCAAAATCGCGTTTATTCTTAATACTCATAACTGTCTGGGATCTATTGAGAAAGTTGGTCGCTAGGCTAGGTATGAGGAATGAAGCGAAAGGAACTGATGGTGTTACTAATTATCAATCTGGCCATCGAGGAGCGCAAGTTTTCTATTTACTTTGCTTTTAACGAGTTGGAAAGGTTATAAACAGTGAATTCCTGGCGCGGCTCGACGACGGGCTTCCCCGGCACCCCATCATCATCGGTACTTATCTAATTCGGTGTTGCTAAGTTTTCCTTGTCTCAATCTGCTGCCAACAATCGGCGGTCGCGATGCGGGTCGGTGCGTGGCTGGCCGCTGGAGAGTTCGCACTTTTTCCCCGGAGCGGCACCACAAGTCGGGCATTGGACAGCAAGGACTTTTTTCAGGCTGATTCCTTTTTTCATGTCGAACAAATAATGCCCCAAAACCCATGCACATGATGGTCAATTTTGGCCACCTTCGCGCTGTGCCGGCATTCCCTCCGACGCCGATTCGTTGAACGACCGAAAAGGTTCACCCAAGAAACCCGCAATCTGTGGCCAGCCTTTCAGTGTCTCGCGGTGAGTCGCGTTCTGCTTCGCACGCACGGCATCAGGTAGCCGGGTTAAACTGGCAAGTCAATGAAAGTTAGGAAGTCGGGAAAGACCTCAGAAGAATTATTGGCGAAATATCGCGGTTACACTATCGACAGGTCAAAACGTTCTATAAAAAGGGACGTCAAGAAAAAAGTTCCGCCTCGACCGGAGGCGATGCAGGGGACCAAGGACGTGTGCTGGCAGAGATGGCGGCACTTTTGAAAAGATTCTTCACATCCTTATTGTGGTTGTCATTCAGACCGCGCACGGTGATGCGCTCACGGTTGCGTTGCAGTTTGCCTCGCGTACAGCGGTACTCGCCACTGTCGTGAGTCTCGACTGCGAAACCACTGTAGGCCCAGAGCTGCCGCTTGGTGCGAAAACGCTGGGGTGTCTGCAGCAATGCCACCAGCAAAGCAGCCCGAATCGGACCGATGGAAGGAATCTGACGAAGTAATTTCACCGCAGGATGCTGGGAACTCTCCCGCAGGAGTTCACCTCGCGCTTGCAGACCTCCGCTGGCATCGACGAAGGCTTTCGCCGTGACCTCGTGATTGCCCTGGTGATCGTGGAGCGTGACGCTCGTGATTTGATTTCCGTTACGTGTGGCGGAAAGAAACATGGTGTGCAAACAAACCTGTACGCCCGCGTGCTTACACAACTGGTCTAAGACATATTTCACGGACTCGGGTTCGATGAGAACGGCCACTCGGTGAAACTGGATCGGTTCCGAGACGGCGCCCATCTCACGTAACCGTTGGAGAACCTGGTCGGCAACCCCGAAAACAGCCTGCTTCTTCTGGTTGTTCGTAAAGAGACCACAATAGGTAAGAACATTTTTCAGCGTGGCCGCTCCCCCCAGGAATGGGCCGGACTCGACGAGTAATGTCTGGGCACCAGCGTTCGCCGCGCCTACGGCTGCCGCTGTTCCTGCCGCACCGCCCCCGACGACGATGACGTCACACGATCGATCTAAATTCATGCTCAACTCCTCTCTTCTCCTTGTCGGCAGTCATCATCATTCAATCCAACTGACTGATGGGACTCGTTAGCGGAGGAGATTGAATCGTGCCGGATCGATGAGTTCGTCCCCGCGTCCTGAGAACACCAAATCCGTCGGTGCAACCAGCGGCAGATTCTCCGCGTGCCCGTTTTAGAGCAATCGCCCCACTGCCCCGCAATCCGCGACAGGAGATGCCGGCTTCCGCGTGCTGCCATCACTTAGCCCCAAAAAGACAGAACTCGGTCTACACGGCAAGACCTGAATTGCGTCTTCCAACAGACGACACTCGCTCTTCCGGCCATAATGCCTCGTTCACGCTGAGCACGAGATTTTGGTTTTCCTATACTTTGAATACCCGATCCGTCGCTGATATTCGACGTTACCTTTTCGCTTCCGGAGGGAAATGTGCGAACATCTTCTGTACTCCCTTGTCGAGATTCTTCGTGTTCTTATCTGCATTGTTGGAAAGTGTGTCGCTCGACGAGCCTCGCCAGAGTAAATTCTTACTCTTGGCATCGAACAGATCGACGACGAGAGAACCGATTTGGTAGGTTTGAGTTGTTGTTGTTGCGTCTCCGAATCCTCCAAATCCTCCCCAACGCCGACCCCCTCCAAAGCCGTCGTAAAACGTGTTGAGAGTCTGTTGATTCTGCGTGATCTCGATCGCCATGACACAGACATCACCACCCGAGTTGACCTGCGTCCAGCCTTTGGCTGCTAGAGCCCTATTCACCGCGTCCTTAATGCGGTCGACCATCAGGGGATCTTGGGTTTGGACCTTCTCCCAAGAGTAGGTTTTGTATTGTCCAAAATTTGCGTTGTGATCGTAGTCGGTCTTCACCTGCTGGGCGAATGACGCAACGGTTAATGCAAAGAACATCGCGATCGAAAACAATATTGTGTTTTGTACTTTCATGATTTCTCCGTTTGTTGAAGACGTCCGGGCTAGGCCGGCTCAGTTATTACGGCTGCCGGCAATCTGGGCTGACAGCGTATGTTTGTCTGCGGTCGCAGCTTTGGCTGCATTTTTTTCTACTCTCAACGGCGGAATCTGCATCTCAGAATTTTCTCCCTGGATCCCGATCGTGCTCAGAAACTCGACATTGCCGTACTTGTTGAAAGTGACATCGCTCTTAGCATGAGGAGTATCTGAGGAAACGACTTCATACTCCACGAATACCGAGTGTGAACCGCTGGCGCTTTCGATCAACAAAAGATTGGTGTCTGCGTCCGGTTGAGTTACCGTGTAACTACCTGCAGGCATCTTCGCGTTCCCCGCGTAAAACGCGGAGGGTGCGTCAAACTTCACGCTATTGGCGATCTGCGCCATGCTGGGAATGGCGCACAGGATCGACAGCAATCCCAAGGGCGCAATCAGTTTCTTTAAAGTGTTCATTCTGTTTTCTCCTAAGTTTTTTCGTGCGGTGTCTGGGCTTGGCATTTGACAAGAATGCCGCTCCACAACAATGCATATGCATTGGGAATGCCAAAACTTCAGCGGAGCACAAATCGCGGTAAGTGATTGAATGCAGGTAACTGTAGAACGGTTAACGATCGCAATAAGTCCTGATAATCTTGCGTCCTTCTTTCGACACCCGTCGGCCCGGGGTCACCCCAGATCAGGGCCAAATTAGGCGACTGTTCTACGTTCGTCGTTTCGTTGTCTTAGATGTGAGCTTCTCTCAGTCATTACACTTTGGCATCAGGCCACTCGGTCGTATATCTGTCCGGCGTCTGCGCCCAAACACCCTTGATCTTTCGCCGATGCGCTTCCGGAGAATCGGGTATTGTGCTGGCCGCTATGACGGCGTCGATGGCTACGACTGGATCGCAATTCCATTTGTTCCCTACTTCTACGCTAGCGTCTTCTGGAATCCTGGACCGAGATTCAAAACGTCCGGTTGTGCTCCGCGGCAAGTCGATCATCACGCTGCAATTTCTTCGAGCCAGTATTCATGGTGCAGCCCGCTGAGAACATCTTGCGCTCTTATCATTTGCTACTGATGTGAAACATCTCAATCATCAGCTTCGGCATATCGACGGCAGTCGTAGTGTGGCCCAGGATGCGCGGGTATCTGAACACGGGCAGAGGAACCACATGCCCACCGCCCTCGATGTTGTAAAGGGCAACGACCGGAGAAGGAGCGCCAGGCCACAGGAATCCATCCGCTGAGGTGGGGTCTCCGCTCTTCTGCGGGTCGAGGTGAATCGCTTGAGGGACAGAAGTCACACCGAGTCGCTTTGCAAACGTCTGCGCGGTATCGAACGCTGAGAGCACTCTACCTCGGTAGCTGAACCACAAGAGTGTGACTTTGCCCCCATTAATCGGATGGATGGGGTCTTTCTCTCCTTGAACAACTAGCAGGGGCACGGCTCCCTGCTCCGGGCATGAGGAATCTTCTGGAGCCTGCAAGCTAGCACCAGCTATGGCGATTCCGGCGACTTGCTCAGGGGCTTGCAACGCCAACCGAAGCGCCATTTGACCGCCATTGGAATAGCCGAGGACGTAGACATGTTTTTCATCAATTCGACGCTGCGCGACTTCGCGGGCGATCAGACCCTTGACGAATCCCATATCGTCGATGTTTTCGGTATGGGCTGCGAAGGTGGCTTGCGAATGGCAGTCATTCCAGGTGTGCTTATAGCCATTTGGGTAGACGACCACAAAGCCTTGCTGATCCGCCAGTTGGTCGAATTCGTAGCCTGTCCACTCACGCATCGATTTAGCATCCATCAGCGAGCCATGAAGCACAATGACCAGCGGAGAATGCGGAGAGATGTCGTGAGGTACATATTCCAAGAACTCTCGCGTCATGTTGCCGATGGGGATCGAATCTTGTTGAATCGCGGCAGATAGGGTTGGTTTGGCTGGCGATGGAGCGTACACTTCAATAAAGTAGAAACCAAGGGCCACAACGATCAGCGCAGCGACTGCAAACCCAAGAATTTTAAGAAGCGTCTTCATTCATTCCTTTCGTATCCCAGTCCTCGTTTCGCTGACTCCCGTCTCTGTAGTGCTTCCGTGCCCGGCGTTGGTAGCCCTTTAACCCGGATGAACGGGGCAGTTCAACTCGAAGTCCGCCCGTTTGCGCTTTGCTCTCTCGAACTCTTCCGCGGTCCTGGGTCGATCATCCGGATGAATGCGTATCCCAATCTCTTTAGCGAAGAAATTCAGTGTGGGGGGGTTCTAAGCGTTGAGATGGAAATCCATAAACTCAATGACGCCCTGGCCCGTGTAGATCTCAGTCTTACCCTTCTCCGTTATCGAGAGCGTAACCGGCGCGGAGACAAAGCGCGAATACCAGGGCCTGTGCTCCATCCGATCGGCTCGCGCAATCTCCTCAGGACTCAGAAACTTTGATGCTTTATTCCCTTCACAAGAACCGATGGCGCGACGAAACCGAGCGCATCATGAAAGCCGCCCTCGATGCAGTCACAGAAATATACGGCTTTATCAACGTTCCCGCCGTCTTTCGACTCCAGTGGTCCTAGTAATGCGTTGATGCAAAAAAACGCCCTGACTTCTGGCCTTCTCTCAAAGGTCATAAAAGTCAGGGCATTCCTCAAAACTTTCGTCAGTCCTGTCTAGCGCGTTGCTAAGGACTTGTTTGGCTATTTGGGCTTCAAGGTGACTGCAGCCGTGCGCAGCACTCAATTGACAGTGAGGACAACTGTCGTGCCATGGCTCAATGTCCCGGAGGTCCCGGTCACAATTAGATTGTAGGATCCAGCCATCGTTCCAGTTGAAGAGGTTGTGCTGTTGCTCTTGCCAGTACCGCAAGAGGTCAAGAGCCCCAACGCGAGTACCAAAGCAGTCAGCATGGAACCCCAGTGCAAGCGGCGACCGTTAGAGACCGTGAGCAGCGGCCAAAGAAACATTGCTGACAATGCGAGCAGGACTTTAGTGCCCAGCGGCGGCAGAGCACTGGCAATGTGGGCCGTCGTGTTAGCGGTCAGCCTTATCGTGACACCATGACTGCCGCCGAGAGTGACGGAGTTCGGAGACGCAGAGCAGGTAACGTTGGAAGGACTTGCACACGTAAAGTTAACCAGTTGATTGAATCCGCCGACTGGGGTGACCATAACTGTGAACTGTGCTGTTTCTCCGGCACTAATCGTCGCAGAAGACGGAGATGAGATCACAGAGAAATCACCATTGGCAGGCGCTGCGTTGATGGTCACTGCGGCGGAAGCACTTTTCGTCGGATCTTGCACGCTGCTCGCAGTTACGACGTGCGAACCGAGTGTGCTGGGCGCGATGTAAACACCGGTGCTGCTAATTGTCCCTGTGTTGCTATTTCCACTAACGATGCCATCAATCGACCAGGTAACTGCCGGGTTTGAGGCGTTGCTAACCACAGCCGTGAACGTCTGCTGCTGGCCAGCGACAAGGGTTGCATTCGTAGGAGTGACAGTGACCGTCACTCCGCTTCCGCCATTTGCCGGGTTGTATTGAAAGGTTTTCGGAAAACCCACAGCAGCCCCGGTCGCACCTGTTATGGTTACAGTCGTTGTCTCACTCGAAGAAGTTGTGATTGGGAAAATGCCATTAGTCATCCCAGGCAAGAAGGTGTACGAACCCACTGCTGGCGTGCCATTCTGGACGCTGTAAGTGACTGTGACGGGGACTAGAGGAACGGCACTGAGCGACAGCACCGGATAATAGCTTCCTTGCGGTCCGCTATCGGAGTCCAGCGTGAACTCTACATCGGGGAGCGTGGATGAAGAGATCGTGTACGAGGCTACCGAAGGCAAGCTGGAACCAGTGTTGTAAAACGACCGCGCCTGCACGACAGCACTGCTGTTTAACTGAACGGGGCCGGTGTACGTAGGGGAAGACGAGTCAGGAGTAGAGCCGTCCAAGGTATAGTGAATCGTCGCGCCGGAAGTATCGCTCTCCATTGTTACCGAAATGGGGCCAATCGCGGTAAATGCGTACCGCGGAGCGATGCGAGGTGCTGGCAGGGCATTCGGAGCGACAGTAACGTAGGTACCGGTCGCGTCGGGGATCTGGATTTGAGTGATTTGCTTCCCATTCGGATCATAGTAGATATGTTGGTTGTCCAATTGCACGGTTTGCGTGGTCCCGGCCCAATTTAAGTACACAATTCCGCTCTCAAAATTGCGCCAAAAGAGCCGGTATCCGTTGCCGGCGGGCATCGCCTGCGAGACTTGGAGAGTGGAAGTAGGATCGCCCAGTGCAGCTTTCATGCCAGCCCACTGAGCGGGATTAATATTAGTCGTCCCGTTTGTTCCAGGCGCGAAGAAGAAATTCGAGCCTTTCACTAGTGAGTAGACGACAAATGATGTCAGCAGCGCATTGGGATCGCTTGATGGAATCAGAGCGCGTAGGTTCACGACGCCGCCTTGCGAACCCAACCAGGGGAAGTAGCTGAAATTCTGGGTATACCACAAATTCCGGATGTAACTGGTAGGACTGGTATGCCAGCTGTAGAGATCTTCGAACATCGCCCCAGGGACATTAGCGAACAGATTGGGGAATTGGCTTGGGTCTGCCATGCTGCCGATGTTTGGCATGACCAGGATATCTGGTGCCAGTGCCTTCACCTGACTAAAGAAGGTTTCGATCCCTGTTTCGTATTCAGCCTGATTTTGGGGGAACGGAGGATCCCATGGCACTCCGGCAACAAAATTGTTGTTGTCATCCAGAACACCGAACAGGCTATATTCGAACGCGCATTGGTCGAGTTGAAACCACAGGTTCGGGCCGAAGCCTAGCCACTCTTGATAGGTTGCCATCATCGGCTGAATGTAATGGTTGATCCAGAAGTGGATGAACCGCTGGTCTTGGACGTTTACGGCATATTGCCAGTCCAGTTGAGGCGCCGTCGGTACACCATTGACCAGCGCGAGGGACCAGCTAAACAGCACCGGTCGTGACTTGCCGGCGTAAGTGGCAGTCACAAATATCGGGGGTCTCCCAGCGGTGACTTCCTGCGCCTCGTACAACTTAAGGGCAGAGTATGGAAATCCTCGGACGACGTTGTCCTCCGCTGGGTAGAATTTGTCGAAATGTGCAATCAATACGCGTATTGCGTCCGGATCGAGCGACTGCGGTGATCCATCGAAGGCTCCATAGGCAGACCAGGGGAATCCACTGGGATTTTGGTAAATCGATCCCACTTCTTTGTCGATTATCGTTCGGTACTGCTGAGCGAATGCGAATGGCAACAAGGGAGAACCGACAGTCATTCCGATCGCCAGGAGAACGATCAACGACGGACGTGGAAGGTTGGGTTTCAATCGCGCCCTCATCTAGAGTCCAAACTGCTCAAGTCTAGGCGGGGGGGACGAGAAAGACGAGGTGCCGTTAGGCCATTTCTTGTCTAGGCCAAAAGGACAATGTCGGAGCTAGACTGGAGGCGCGGGGCGGAATCGAACCACCGATTAGGGCTTTGCAGGCCCTCCCCTTAAGCCACTTGGGTACCGCGCCTCAAGTTCGTCATAGCCGTAGGATTTCATGAAAATGCCAGCATTGTTTAAACCGAATCCGAGGCCGCGTTTCCAAAGCACAGCGTTCCGCCTCAACGATCCCGCTCGTAATAAACTAGATTTCCTTTCTTGCCCAGTAGACGGAATCCCGCCTCCCGCAACCTCCCATCGACGAAAGATCGCTCCCCGGTATCGCCGTGGGCCTCGAGGACAACTCTGGCGACCTTTGCCAGTGTCGCCTTTGCCCCCTCTAGTACGAACCGCTCATGTCCTTCAGTGTTGATTTTGAGAGTGTCAATTCGACGGATGTTCAGCTCACGAACAACATCGTCTAGAGCCTTACACGTCACTTCAATTTTGCCGTCTGCCGAGATGCGAGATTGGATCGACTGCTGAGCTTCATCGAACCGAACGAAGCCAGAATGGCTTCCAATGGCCCAGTTGAACACCTCGACGTTAGATAAGCAATTCGCCTCGATGTTTCTCTTCAATCGCGAGAAAGCGCTTGGAGAGGGCTCGAAGGAATAGATGCGGCAGTCTTTCTGGATGAGTGACCGGCGCATGGCATAGAAGCCTACGTTCGCTCCGACGTCTACGATACAAAAGTCCCCTTTACCGCAGAACTGCGGCACAGCCTCATACGCAGCCTCATGCCACATTTCCCAGTAGGAGAATATTTCGTACCGAGAAACATCAACGGTCACCCGCAGATCTCTGAATTGAAGATTGACCTCCCGTGATTTCGAAGGCAAGCCTAATCGGGTTAGCACACAACCCGCCAGACAGCGAAGCATAGCCCACTTTCCGCGAACTCCGTGAGAGGCGACAAAACTCTTTGCGAACCGTCGCGACAGTCTCCATATTCGGACAGCCAGATGTTGGAGATTGTAAAGCCTTACTTCATTGACTGACGATTCCATCTGCAACGCTCATCCCGAGAGATCCTGTGCTGCTAGTACTTGTATATACAGCACAGTGAACGAATATGCCGCGGGATCTGATCTTCGTGACCTTTTCTTCAACCCCTAAGTTCGACCGCCCACCGCGCACACATTAGAGTAAAGCGAGGACAATGGCTGAGAGGCCTGGAGTCGAACCAAGATTTTCAGGTTCAGAACCTGATGTCCTACCAGTTAGACGACCTCCCAGAGCAGAGCGCGCAAAGCGACATCTCACCGATTGTGATTCAGTACAAAACAGTCCCTCCGGGCCGACAGAGTAGTATTCGAAGACCAGAGCTCTTGTATCCGACGGCGAAAGAAGATTAGTCAGCATTAAGGACTCCCCAGAGATGCAGGAGGTGCGCACACCCGTGGCCTTCCGAACTCATCCCTCCCCCGTTCGGGCAACGCGCCAGCGCGATGAAGTCAAGCATACATGCGGCGATCCGCTCAAAACGGCTGCTGGCCTGGCCTGCTAATACATGTCCTGCCACATCTTTTCGGGCGAACTCCGAGGAGAAAGTTTCGCGACCTCGGGCCGAACGTGATGACTAATCGGAGGAGAATCCCACCCCGAGCTGGTTATGGGTCTCACCGAAGCTAGATCCATCTCGTAGTTGAGCTCTCTGGTCAACGGAAGGATTGTCCAGCTGACAAGAGGTGGGCGTTTCAACCTCGCAGTTCCGGTTACCGACTGAACCAGCGCCTAAGATGGCGCGAGAAACCGTTTTGGCAGCCCACGGTGCTCCCTTGACCAGCCACATAGCCGGCCCAAAGCTCCACGCTGCCATCGCTCCCATGAAGTACAGACCCGGAACACTCGACTCCATTTTGTTGTTGAGCTCCGGATAACCTGCGTGTCTTCGGATCTCCCGACGCAATTCGGCGGAAAGAAAGGTAATCTGATCTACATCCACGTGATATCCAGTTCCGAGCACGGCATGATCAACCGTTCGGATACTATGATCATCAAGATGGAGTTGTACTTGGTTGTTCTGGGTCAAGGCAATATTCACCATGCGACCAAGTCCGAATCGTACGTTACCGAGCCGTGGTATTAGGCTTCTGTCAGCGACTGGACGCAACATTCGGTTCAGCCCCATCTCACGGACAGCAACAGGTAGGCGCCGGTACGCTCCTGGTTTACTCAGAAAAACGCGAATCGGCTTTCGTACTTTCGACAATAGCGAGGGCCTCTTGATGCTTTCCGCAGGGTGGTTCCCGCTCCATCGCACCTGTCGTGCACGCGCAAGGACCTCCACCTTGGCATTTCGCTCTGACAGCAGCACAGCACAATCGATAGCGCTCTGCCCGGAACCGATAATTGCAAGTTTCCTACCGCAGAACTCGCTGAGATCGTGCAGATCTGATGTGTGCAAGACCAAAGGAGCTGGGATGTTAGCGAACTGGGAAGGCTTGAATGCGAATGGCTTCAAACCGATCGCGATCGCCACATTGTCGGCAGTTACGACCGCCCCGTCCGAAAGTCGTAACTTGTAGGTTCGGTGCTCACGGGTTGTATATTCAACCATGCGAAGATCCGGGTCGGGGCACGTATGACGCTGGAACCACAAGCTGTAAGCAACGAATTCCTCATCGGTAAAGGCTACGGGAAGCGAGATGCCCTTCGCCTGAGCAAACGCGGCACAATCGAATTGATTGTCGGACAACGAACAGATGACCGGGCCGGAAAGCAGGCGTGTGCCAATCGGCACATTCTCCTGCCAAAATGACATTGGCCGTCCAAACAAAACAAAGTTGACATTCGCCGCTCTGAGCCTTGCTGCCAACGCCAGCCCAAACGGCCCCGCACCAATAATGGCAACTGAATAATGCCTAATGCTGCCGGACGATTCTACGCTGTGTGTCATTTCTTTATCGACCACGAAGGTGAGCAGTAGCACAGAAACATAGCAAATGCCCACTCATTTGTACCGAGATATTAGTTCTCTTCTCCGGAACCAGGGGTTCAAGCTGAAAATGATTCCGAGGTCGGTCGCAGTCGCAACCGGATTATTGTTCGGCTTGTGACCTGCCTGATTTTCTCATCCATGTAGGAGTAAGGATCTCAATGTTTTAAGTGGCTAGGGTTTTCTATGCCAGCACTAACGTGAGTTTTCGGTCTCCTACAAGCCAGCCAGATTCCGCGCTGAGTAGAGAACCCCGTGCTTTTCGGGCATGGGGCCAGCATGTACTGATGGCACCTACTGGAGACATTTTTCCTAGCATACATTTGAAGACGCGTGGATGGTATCTGCTCATGTTCTCATAACTCTTGAGTGGCATTGAAGCACTGAACCCGCGAATGCAATTAGGAGGTTGAAATGAGAGCAAAGGTTTTGCTGTTGTTGATGGTATTGAGCCTATTGGTAATGAATGCGGCCGCTCAGTATCGAACAGTGATCGACAAAGAAGTGGGTTCAATCTATCAACAAGCAGATGGTTTTGCATGGTCGGACTACGGAGCTTTTGTGGGTTCGTCTACTGGCAAGCTCGATCCGAGTGCTTTACAAGTCCTTTATGGGCGATTCGATCAATTCGCGCCGAGTGATCCCTCGGGATTCCCATATGCGGCCCTCCGGGCGTACGAGGCGCAGGAAGTCACAGCTGGAAAACCTCCGATATTTGTGACTGCCACTTACATGGGCAAGTCACGACCGGTGCTGTTTAGCTGGTCCCTCGCTCTGCTCAACGGTGTACCGACGGCGCCGCAACAGGACTGGCAATATGCCGTGAATGTCCAGGATAACCGTTTCGTTCATTTCTGGATCGACCAGTTTGTCCGACCTCTATTTCAGCCTTCGTACTACACGCAAAATCCTCTTTGGCTACAACTCGACGAGTGTGCAATCGAATATAGCCTGTACGGCGTTCTGGATGACACCAACCATTTTGTGGCAGGAGTACCGTGGGATGCTCCTTTCCCGCAGAACCAAAATGCGTACCAGGGCGGCATCGAGACTTTCTTCAGCAAATTGAAACAACTTGCGCCGGATATTCTGGTAATTAATAATATCGGCTCAATGTTAGATCCGACCCAATTCCCGGCTGTCTACGCGAACGTAGACGGTGGCATGACCGAAGATCTCTACGCCTGGCACGCTAATTTTACTTCTTACATCCGCAATGTTTGGTATGCTCAGAATTTTAGCTACTTCCCCTGGCTGGGTTCCCGAGGTCGGGTGGCGGTTCTGCGTGCGCTGATTCCATCGAACGATCCCAATGCGCTGCTGACGTCATTTGTCGTCTACTCACTGCTGAAAGGCCCGAATTTCTTCTTCGCGCCCGGAAACGATGGTTCTACTAATCTTGATCCTTCGCTATGGCAAGGTATGGAAGCCATGCTGGGCGCGCCGACGTCAGCCCTTCAAAGCTTGCAAGAGCCCGGAGCTCCGGGCCCCGGTTACCGATTGTTCTGGCGCAACTTTAATGGTGGCACTGCTTACCTGAATTGGACCGGCAGCACCCAAACCATCACACTAAATAGTAAGGTGAAATACTACGATCCGAGCGGAAAGCAGGTTACGCAACTCAAAATCTCTGATGCAACCGGAACCTATTTGACAGTATTTAACCAGACGCACCCTGTGTCATCGCCTCGCATTATTCCGCGGACTGCATCGCTGGTAGAAAGCCCATTGCTAGTGACAATACAAGATGATACTGCTGGTACCATTATTCATTACACTCTGGACGGCAGTACGCCGGGTTTGTCATCGCCGATCTATTCAGAGCCCCTAGCACTGAACAGTAGTACTGTTGTAAATGCGAGAGCCTTCTACGGCGAGGACCCGAGCTGGACCTCTACCGCCTCCTACACCGTGTCTTCCAAACTTCCGACGGTTCAATTCACGATGGGGTCGGATAGTGGACCCGTTAATGATACGTTCTATCCGGTGCTATCGCTGACCGCGCTTCCTGCGAGCACGGTAACGGTCACTTACACTGTGCAGAACGGCTCTCCAGCAACTGGTTCCGTCACGTTCCTGGCAGGGCAGACCTATCGCTATGTCCCGATTGTAGCTACCGGGCAACAAAATACAAAGACTACAGTCACAATTACGGCAGTTTCTGCGGCTGTCATCGGGTCGCAGTCGAAGTTCCAGTACACGTCAAGCGACTATCCACAATGAGGTTCAACTCTAGGATGAGCCTCCGGGAGGGGCGCAGCCCCTTTGTTGCCTCCTGAACCCTCTTTTTGCGAGTCTTAATAGGTCACTAGCAACACGCTCCGTGTCATGCCGGGCGATACCATCAACCTCCTCCAGGTAATCACCCAAGATGACTTTCAGGCCAAATGCTTCTCGTGCCTCGAAGTCAGCGTTGATCTGGCTACAGCCCTGTTGAGCATACCTTGCTTTAAGCTCGGGGGATGCTGGTTTCGTGTTCAGCATTACATAATCGATAAACTCGACGCGTGCATGCCTATGCAGTACGCGAACGTGATCGGACGCAGTCAGTCCAATGCTTTCGTTGGCTTGGGTCATCAGGTTGCAAATAAGAACTCTCGACGCTCGTGAAGTAGCCAACGCCTCCGGTATGCCTTCCACCAGCAGGTTAGGCACCAGGCTCGTGAACAACGATCCGGGTCCGATTGTGATCAGGTCGGCACAAGCAATCGCTTCGATGGTTTGAGGTAGCGCGCGCGCCTCCGCAGGTACCAATTGGATCTCCACAATCCGCCCTGTGCTCGCGGTAATATGCGTCTCACCTCGCACACGGTTACCATCCGACATGATCGCTTCCACTTGCACATCGGAATTGGTCGCGGGGTAAACATGGCCGCTTATCGCGAGAATTTCGGAACATTGCCTAACGGCTTCTGCAAAGTCCCCGGTAATGGACGTCAGGGCTGTAAGGAAGAGATTTCCGAAGCTGTGGCCATCAAGTCCGGTGCCCGACCGAAACCGGTGTTGGAAGAGTCGAGGGAGTAGCCCGTGATCCTCCGAAAGTGCGGCGATGCAGTTACGAATATCGCCCGGCGGGAGCATATTGAGCTCTTTCCGCAAGCGTCCACTGGAGCCTCCATCGTCCGTGACCGCTACCACGGCACAAAGGTTGTCAATAACGCGTGCAAAAGCACCCATCCTGTTCGGAGCACGCACGTACCGCTTGAGTCCTTTTAGGAGATTGGCTAAGCCAGTACCGCCCCCAAACGCTACTACTCGAATAGCGGGCCCTCTGCTGTGGGCGAGTGGCCTTTGCGTACCACGTGTTTGCTCTGACGTATCACCAAAGACCGATGCCTTCATTCCTTCCTTACCCCCACAGCGGAGTTAATCATTGCCGCATACCGAAACATTTGCGTTTCGATAAAAGCACCTTGTCATATGGCCTTTTGATCGAAACCACCGAGCTATGAGCAGCCAACTCCTTGTTGCAGCATCTTCGAAGAGTCGCTCGGGCTGGGCCCGCGGCGGTCCATGCGAAAGATTGGTGCTGGAACGCCGAAATCGTCGTATCCGACTTTATCGAACTGGTGCTACAGAATTGGCTCCCACAACGGCGCGATTGTCCACGCGCGCTCGGGGCGACAATGTCGCATTGGATCCGACAACTGCGTATTCCCCAAGTTAGACCCAAAGTGGCGTTGTCATTGCGAATGGGATGGCGCTTCGTGGCGAGCACGAGGGTGCTACGTGAAGCATGTAAAGGTCGCGGCTGCTTTCCCGCAAATCAAACGACGTGTGCCGTAGTCAAGAAATCGCATTGCTCGGCGCGGCAAACAGCCTCGCGCCGCATTACTTACGCCCTCAGTCGCTGTCTCATGGAGCATGAAGTCGGATGGAGCGCTGCAGGACTGCGCTCCATCCGTGGTGAATGGTTCCTGAACATTTTCCCGCTCCTCCCAAAGGCTCACGGGCCAACGTTGACACAGCCGACTGGGCTTCCCAAACCTACACTGGCGCTGTAGTTGGAGTACATCGTCTGTATCAGAAAGTAACTGCCATTCCACATCTCATTAGCATTGCCGCCATCCCACCCGACCGTACCGTACTGGTAGGCGCAGAGGTCACCGATCTCCTCACCCCCTGCAGTAAGCCAGGCGTCGATTAGGGGATCCGTGATCACCTCCGTCAACTCATGGGCCGCCGCAGTCGCGGCCGTGTCGGCTGCGGGATTGCCATTCGGCGACGGCGCACCCGGCACCTGGCAGACACTGGTGTTACCGTATGGCTCATTCGAGTACACAACATACTGCGATGCCGCATTGACGAAGTAGCTGTGGTACGCACAGTATTGTACGTACGCACACGAGCCGCCGGCGCACGAGCCTTCATTGCTGGACGTAAAGACCATAAAGATTTTGTTCAGCCCGCCGGTCCAGCCTTGCGATCCCATCACCTTGATAACCTCGTTTTGGATGTCGGCATCAGTGATGCAATTAGTGGTGCCAAAGTAGGAGTCGGTGCAATCGGCCCCCGGATAGAGCGACTTGTCCACATAGATCCTCTCAAGAACGCTTTCCGAGCAGCAGCGCCCTGCGGAATTGGTGTCGACGAAATTTCCTTGCGCAAAGGAGTTCTGGTAGTACTGGGTGTTGTTGTTGTCCAAGCCCTTTGCAGGGTAATTGGACAGCATATTGGATTCTATATTTTGGTACCCCTGCGACATGGCCGTGGCACTGCCATCCTGCAGATGGGGGGGGATCCAATAGATAGTATAGACTAGGGTCTTTTGCTCGACTGGTCCACCAAAATACTCGAGCGGCCCTTGCGCCTTTATTCCTTTAGCCCCCTCCACGGTGGGCATGATATGCACGGTGTGCCCGCCCTCGGTCACGTTAAGTTCCGGAGCTTGCGCTCGCGCGAGAGCTGCATCCCGCGTTTGCGCTAGAGCTACATTTTGTAGTAGCAGACTAGATAGAGCGAGAGCAGTGAGAAACATTAATACCCTTTTCCCAGCCGTCATCGCAACAGCGGACTTGTTCGATTGTTTCATGACGCATCCTCTCCTTCTCTTGAGTGATTGTTGGTTGGTTGTTGGTTGATTGTTGAGTGAAGCTGGTCTCTGCGAACTAAAACCAACACTTGTCAAACTAAGGCAAAGTTACCGGGGAGGGTCGGACTCAGAAAATTGCCTTTGGGAAGGTGGTCGAACTCAGAAAATTGCCTTTGGGAAGAATGGGTCAGCTAGATGTTAACTCCGACGTGAGAACAGTCGAATTCAATGCCGAACAATTAACAGTGCCTGAGCAGCCGCACTCCCTGCTGCGCCCACACCTAGATGTAGACACGCATCGCTACGCCCGTCGAGCGAGTCGCGTAGCAGCGCTCACCTCTTTGATTACTGAAGGGTATAGACTGTCTCAGGTGGTTTCCAGAAAATACCCGAGAGATAGATGTGGTCGGTTGACTTCCTCCACGTTCGAACCCAAGCTGCTAGCTGTTCCGCGGGTGTTTCAAACGGAATCATAATCACAACGAGACCATTATCGAGCAGTTCTCTATAACGCATCTTCGCTATTGCAGTGGCCTCCTTGCTCCGGCGGATCGCTGGGGCCCAGGGCATTTCCAGCGCTATACCATTATCGCGACCAACCGCTTGTATCAGCTGCCGGGTCTCCTCATCTGAGAGTACGCCAGTATGCATGGAAATGTTGAATATTACTCGCGATCCGAGCGATTCCGCCATCTTTCTAATTTCTTCCATATTCTTGCAATACGCCGTCCATGGCTGCTTTCCGCCTGTACTTTGGTGAGCCGCTGCATTATCAACAAAACGGATAGGAGCGGGCACTCTCTCCCATAGTTGCTTGATCCCGGCTTGCAGTGCTTGTCGAGTGGGGGCATCCGCCACATCGATGATTCTGCGGTCAGGCTGTCCAGGCCATGAACCTACATAATGTGCGCTATCCGGCATTCGTTCTAAGGTAACGGCCGAGGGAGGGTAAACTGTCTGGTCCGCCTCTGGTCCGATCGTTGTTCCCGAGACATACGTTCCCACGTACATCCCGCGAGACTGGAGTAGATTGCGTACTCTTTTGTATCGCTCGACCGCCAGGCCCTCGGTACCAGGCGTGACGTTGACAACTGTTAAGTCGGTTACGAGTCTGTCTTGCGAGAACCATTCTCTGGGGCGACTCTCAATGTATTGGTTAACATTGACGAGAACTCGCCAGTGCTTACTAGAATCCGGCCATTCGAAAGGAGGATTTTTGGCGAAGCAGCCGAGAAACACTACTCCTACGATCAGGAATCGAACGCAGCGTGATATCCCCATACAAATTCTTTCTTGCCCTTTATTCTCTCTGACCGAGAATCTTCACAGCCGCTTGTACCAAACGGCAGTTGCTCCTTGTTGTTTGCCACCAAGACCTCGTGTCATTCGAAATCCTAAGCAGCGTAAACGATTGCGCTAAGATGAAGAATGAATACCGGGCCCCATCTTGAGACCGGGGGGACGCCGCTCTGCTCGCTCACCGCTTGGGCTCCATGCTGAGTGTTTTTCCGCGAACACAAATCGGCATTCCTGCGGAGTCGCTGTTGGAACCAATGGTCGAACAGTTCCTCGCGTGGGTCGTTTGCAGTTCCTGCCGTGGAACCTGTATCCCTTGTACTTAGCGGAACGCATCTAATTCTGTCAAACTAATCCTGAAAGCAGAAATCGTCGCAGGATCATGGATGCTGGCGATCTCCCTAGCGCTGCGGGAAAATTTGCGACTGCGGCATCGCATGCGGGCCGCTCTTAATCTTAACGGCATACACCAGCTACATTTCTGCGTCGGGTTGCGAGCAAGAATCCACAGCTAGATTCGGATCCGCGAACTGGCATGTCTCGAAAAAGTCGGGCTTCTGCCTGGCTGGATCGAGGAGATGTCGGTAAATTCGATATACCTGTTCCGAATTCCTGTGCAGATCGAACAGGGAGGTGGCGATCTTTCGGCCCACCTCTGCCAATGCTCTATAATGACCCAAGTTCTCAAGCACTTCAAGAATGGCGGCGGCGAGTTCTCTTGGACGACGAGTATTCACAGTTTTCCCAGTCACACCTTCGATTACCAACTCGGGTATTCCGCCCACGCGCCCCGCAATAGTGGGAACGCCGGCGACCAGTGGCTCGAGCACACCACCGCAGTTCTCCGACAGTGGCACATGCACAGCACAATCAAAATCCGGCCAAGCTGGACGCACGATGTTTGGCTGCAAAGTTCCCGTCATTTTGATGCGATCGCCAGCCGCGGCTCTCGCCCGAGCCCGTAGGCGTTTTTCGTACGACGCCGCGGAGCCCCACACTCCTCCGACTAGTACCCCGACAACATCGCGGCGCTGTCGTGTCACAATTGCTAGCGCGTCAATGATGTCTTCGTGACACTTCAGACCGACCATCTGGCCCAGGTAGTATTTCGGCGCATACATCCAGTTGATGTTGCCTACGACGAGCTCGCTATCGGAGATGCCCAACATAGTCCGAAGTACGTTGGTCCGTTCCCGGGCGTGCAGCCAGAGGCGATAGCCGTAATAGCTCAAAAACAGCCTAGAAGCGGGGATACCTGCTGCTTCATAGTGGGTGAGAATACATTTGCTGGAAGCGATCCAGGAATCGTACTTCCCTGCTGTAGCGAGCTCGAGATTCCGGAACAATGGGTGTTCCAAATGCAGCGGCCCAGGGACTTGGAAAATTCTAGGTATCAAATGGTCCTTCCCCAAGGCTAGACGTAATACGACCGTTGTTCCGACGTGGTGGCTGTGGATCAGGTCGGGGAGAACTTCATCAACGAGCTTGCGGGCGATCCGGCACGTGGCAGGCAGACGCCAGGGCGCCTTGTTTGGAAAGTCGATCGCCGCTAGGTGAAGCTTGGCTCCGGAATCCCTCCACTCAGCCGCCGCAGCCCCTTCCATCTTTGGAAGGGCAACGTGGACCTCAACGCCACGCCGGATAAGTTCACCCGCCTGCGCTGCCGCCCACTGCGCGCCATCCGATGTTTTGACTACGTGAAGCACTCGCATGGGGGTTTAGTTCACGCTCCGCATCCGGTGGACCCTACCCTCTCGCCCCATTGGCGTCAAGGAGAAACCCTCGTACTTGCGGGCTTTACAAGATTTGGATGCCGAGACTCGATGCATTCGCTCTGGCTGGCTGACCACATGCGTGGGACCTTGCATACGCGTGCTTTAATTGCCCGCAACTCCCTTGGACTACGCAGGCGTCGTGTCCCCGACGGGGAGTCCGACCTGACAAACGGGGCCTGCCGGTCCCGTGGGCCGAACGCCAGCTCGAAGTCGGTTTACAGGCGACCTTACTGGACGCGACGAAGCCAGGCTTCTCGCCAATATAGAAAACAGGAGCGGTCGCAACCGAGTCCTGCGCCTCCACAAACAACACCTTCGAGCAGCACGGTGTTCTTCACCCGGCGTTGCGACTTGTGGTACTCATCGAACATTAATTCGAGGCGTTTGAAGACTCGATATTGTCGACTGCAATGCTTTCTCATTTCTGGTGTGAAAACCAGGCCGTGGAACCTTCCTTTGTCGTCGAGCGTCTTCAGAATCTCCGGAAGTGATTTCACCTCCACCATGTCGCCTGGTTTGAGGTCGAGAACCTCGTCTTCGCAAACCGGCGTGCGAACAGTGCCCTTGCGGCCTTCGAAGCGCTCCCGAAACGCGGCGATCTGTGGCGCGAAGGTGGCGTGTAATGTGTATCGCAGGCCCCGATTCCGGAGGTTCCAAAGGATGCGTGCGGGAACATAGAGATTTCCCGGCCGACGCATGCGGCCTCCCTCCTGTGCGGTCTCAATCTGGCATAACAAAGGATTATGATGAGGTTGTGAGCTATTGTCTGCCATTGCTCTCCCCACATTCGTATTCAGGCCTTGGGATTCTCGCTCGGAATTGATTCTTCGGGCAGTTTCTCAAAGCTCACGCTATGAAATGGTGCACGATAAGCAGGAAAATGTCTCTCAGCCAACTGCCTACCGAGCCTTTTAGACTGTTTCTGCCGCTCGACGGTTAAAATGTCATACGCCTCCTGGTTCAGAATCCAGCGGCCAGTGTGGAACGGATAGAAGACATTCGAAAACAATGCCTTGAAGCGGAACAGCGCATCGTCCTCCTTGCTGCTACGTCCCCCGCCGAGGTGAAGAAAGCGATTACCGCGCGCGCGCGCCCAAACTTGTGCTTCGTGGATGATCAGTTTGCTAGGCGACCAGTGAACAAAGCGGTCGTCGGTAGCCAGTAAGTGCACGTTGACTATGCCGGCATATTCGATCAGAAGCGCGGCCGCAATGACCTCATCCGCGTAACGGGCTACGATCAAACTGCCATGAGAACCAAGTGCTTCCTGTAGTTTGCGGAAGTATTGGCTAGGAAATAAATAGAATGGGGCCGCGTCATTTCGGTTCATCGTGCGGTAGTACAGGTGCACGAAGTCGTCACGATATTTCCATTCCGGATCAGATGTTGTGGTCACGCCAAGGCTCAAGATCCGACGCACGGCCTGCCGAAGGGTCCGTTTATAAGAACCCCAAGTTTCGGCTTCGGAGCGCGACAGGTCGATGGCGACAGTTTTCCCCTCGCGATACCCATCGTCCGCCAATTCGGCTGTTCCTCCATCATTCCTGAGATGGGGAACCCAGCATTGATTGGCCATCAGCGGGTGGAAGCGAGTGAAGGCACTGACGGCGGACTGCGAAACCCACGCCTCGACCACTGCGTTCCACGCAGAAGCAAGAAAGGCTGCATCCTGCTTGCAGCCACGGGTCAGTGGGCCTGCGTAGCCGTAAACCGAGGTGATGTCACGGAGCTTACCTGCTGAGGCATTAGCGTAAGGAACATCGATTTCCTGCAAGAGATATGGCCAGGCGACGAACTTGCCAGCGCTGCCGTATACCGCGAGCCATGCGTTTCCGCCTCCGAAAGTTTCAGCGATGTGATGGTACTCTGCCGTGTGAAAGAAGTCGTGAACCGTGCCCTCGAGATAACCGCACCATTCAGCAGATGTTGAAGGGACCAACGTTAACGACCTCAAGGAATCTACGAATACAGGAGCCTCCAGCGGGTAGGGCGAGGCCGTGCCTTTGTTAGAGGGTTCGCCTAAATATGGGTCTCCAGGATTACGCTCGCGTATCTTTCGTGCGGGGGTACCGTATGCTACGACCCGGTCAGGTACGTCTTTAACAACCGTGGCGCCTGCGCCCACAACCGTGTGTTCACCAACCTGGATTGAGTGGGAAATAACCGCACCGATGGCAATTGCGGTGAAAGCTCCGATTCTGACACCACCACCAGTCACCGCTCGAGGCGCGAGGCTCGAGAACTGTTCCAGGGTCGAATCATGGTCCAGTGAGGCACCGGTATTCAGAATGCAGAATTCTGAGATCCGACAGCCAGTGTTCACCACAACGCCTGCCATGATCACGGTTCCAACGCCGATCGAGACGTCTCTGGCGATTCGCGCGGACGGGTGTATAGCAGCGACGAAGCGAATCTCCGGTACCAACTCTCTAATCCGTCGGACCATTCGGCTTCGCACCCAGTTATCGCCGATGGCTACAACGGCGCTATCACAAATATTCGCGGCGATAAGCGCCGGCAGGTCGTCATCACTTCCGAGTACCTTGTATCCAAGCACGTCCGTTCCGGGGGCTTTGTACGTATCGATTAGTCCTACGACGCAGGAACGGTTCTCCTCAAGGATGTCGACAATAACTCGCGCATGCCCTGAGCAGCCGATTACAACGATTCTCGGCACGAGAGGCGAATTGGAGTCTGGCCCGCGCACCAACGAGGTAACAGTTCCATTGCCGTTAGAATCGTTACTTGTCGAGCGCTCGGAAAAAGCCTGATACTGAAGTTTCATCTACTAGTGCTCCGTTTGGGTTGAGTTGGCACCGACCGTGACCTTTGCACGTCCAGCGGCACCAAGGGGACGTTAAGATCTGCAGTGACTCCTCGCTGCGTAAGCACAATCCAGATTGTCGCGAGCACGATGCGCAGATCGACGCTCCAGGACATGTGGTCGACATACCAGAGGTCCATCGCCAGGCGCTCGTCAAAAGGCAGGTTGTTTCTGCCGTGGATCTGGGCCCATCCAGTAAGACCGGGCCGCACGGAATGCCGGCGGCGCTCTTCATCTGTATAATATGGTAAATAGCTTTGGAACAACGGTCGGGGGCCAACGACGCCTAGATCGCCCCTTAAGATGTTCCAGAGCTGTGGCAGCTCATCCAGACTCGTCCGCCTGAGCAACTCACCCAGACGAGTGACGCGCTGTGCATCGTTTAGTGATCGGCCTTCCTGATCGCTAGCTTCATCCATTGTTCTGAATTTCAAACAAGCAAAAGGTCGTTCGTTCAGACCTGGCCGAATCTGACGGAAAACGACGTGCCTGCCCATAGTAAGCCGCACCGCGACCGCAATCAGCGCCATTAGCGGCGACATCAAAATAAGAAGTGAAACGGCGATTACTATATCGAGAAGCCTTTTGACCTTCGGGTACATGTGTCGAGGCTGTTCCTCTCAACTTCGGACTAGCAAGCTACTGCCGATATCCGCGGGTATCTGATAGCGCGATTGACTAACTCTGTACCCAGGCCACATCGTGGTTCGTGCCGACGAAACGTCCCTTTGCCTCGGTTTGCAGATCTTTGTGCCCCGACAACTCTCCAGGCCAGAGAAGGCGATTTGGTGAGATCTCGAAGCTGGTGCGTCGAGATCTCGAATCTTCTGGCGTTAGGGAGCAAGCCAGCGTTCCTGTAAAGTTATCCCTTGCGCTGGTCATGCGGCTTGCCGGTGCTGTAGCGCGGAAGCAGGTATCCGCCGCTGCGATTCTAAAATAATGGGCAGCTGGGTTGGATGCTCCAGGCACCTCGCTACCCAGTCCTCCATAACAGGGAGGTGCCCTCGTGCTTCTGGTGCGCTTAAAGATTTCACGTTACTGTATCTTGCGTCCTGGTAGTTGGTGACTTTGCCGCTCCGGATGGCATCAATGACCTGTTGAACGCCGACTTCTATCTTCCGAACCGGTTCGAAGCCGAGTAGTTCCCGAATACGGCGAAATTCGACCCTGTAATTTCTGCGATCAGCGTTCTCGTCAGTGCAGCAGAGAACAGATCCAGGAACCATGTCCCGGATCAGCTCTCCAATCTGCCCCAGAGTCCGGTTCTGTTCGTCGCATCCAACATTAAAGATGACCGGTGAAACCGACTCCGACCTGGCACCAAGGACGGACATAACCGAGTCTGCGGCATCATGCACATGAAGAAAGGGTCGCCATTGATCCTTTCCATGCACCGTAATTATCCCGTCCACAACTGCTTTAGCAGCGAGGAGGTTGACCACAAGGTCGAATCTCGTGCGACCTGATAGACCGTAGATAGTACCGAATCGTAAAATTACAGGTTCGAACTTGCTATCATGTAGAGCCAGCAAGACGCTCTCAGAAGCAATCTTGCTCCGTGCGTATAGAGAAACCGGATTTAACGATGAGTGTTCATTCAATATTTCATCGCTTGCACCATAGACCGAACAGCTGCTGGCAAAAATGAATCGTGAAAGACCGTTTCCTTTAGCCACTTGCGCAATCATTCGAGTCGCGATCAAGTTGATCTGTATCGTGAGCTCCTCATCGAGAGCACAAGCCGGATCGCCCACAATGCCACCGAGGTGAATCACCGAATTCATGTCCTTCATGGCAGCAACAACGGTATCGACGTTACGAAAGTCTCCCCGATGAATCTCCAGACTGGGGTGTTGCATGAGTGATTTAATGGGATCTTCGCCAAAGAGGAAGCAATCCAAGAGGCGCACACGATAGCCGCCATTAAGTAGCTTGGGGAGAAGTGCAGAGCCTATGTAACCGGCGCCCCCAATGAGTAATACCCGCATTCGCTCTCTTCCAAAAGAGATGTTCTGAGATTTCGCTTCGTCAAGTACGACATGTTTCCAGAGTTTCGCCCAGAGACGAGCGGCAAGCAAGAGTAGTGAAGACCCAGCCCAGGCCAACAATATAGAAGAGCGAGGGTACGACAACCGGAAGAAATACACACAGCACAAGAGCACACCAAATACCAAGGCTACCGACTGGACGATTACGAGAGCCTTATATTTCCCAGTATATGAGCGACCCTTCGTATAGAACCCCATGGCATAAAACAAAGAAGGACCGCTCAGGCTGAGCAGGCAGGCAATAGGTAACCATATGTCAATCAGAGTGAGAGGTCGCCAGTGTCGAAATATCATTTCCGGCAACAGGGAAATCAACAACGACGTGTTCAAGATAACAACATCAGCAATGATTCGTACAAGAATCTCTACTCGGATGTTGGACTTAAGCATTTCTAGTGACTCTCTCTTCTCACAACCATCATCTTAGTGGCAGCCAGTACTCGTTATTCAATAAGCAGTTAATTAGTGGGAGAATGCAAAGACCAACTATATGTGAGTAGATGGAAGCTAGGGCTTGTGGACAGATGCGGCTATACCAGCATTGCTTTCACGCAAGAGCGACGTCCATTACCTTTTCGACTGCCCGGCAGGTGTCGAACATGTCTCGCTCTGAGAGCGTTGAGTGTACTAGGAAGATCAGACCAGTTTCGCTGAGCTGCTCGACTTTATCCATTGGCTTGGTCGGTCTCCATTCGCTGGGAAAGGCTTTTTCCAAGTACATCTCACGGTAACCGGCAAAACAGGGGATACCCTCGGCGATAATCGCGTCCTGTATACGATGAAGGTGCCAATCGGGCTTCAGTTGTTCAGGGCGCACAAACACATAGTACTTGTAGTATGCGTGCCTTATCTCGGGTGGTGGTATCGTAACCCGCAGTCCCGGTATCCGGCAGAAAGCATCGCTGAGGACAAAAGCATTGCGCCGGCGTTGTGCGACTCGCTCTGGAAGTGTTCGGAGTAGCACTCGCCCCAAAGCCGATTGCATTTCGGTTAACCGCCAGTTCGTGCCGAACGACTCGTGTAGAAAACGATATCCAGGGGGATGTTGTTTGACGTAAACGGTACCGAAGCACTTCCCGTGATCCTTATAACTCCAGGCCTTGTCCCACAGTTCTTTGTCATTTGTGGTTACGAGCCCGCCTTCGCCGCCAGTCGTCAATATCTTATCTTGGCAAAATGAGAATGCATTGATGTGCCCGAACGACCCAACCTGTCGTCCTTTGTAGGCTGCACCATGTGCCTGGGCGCAGTCCTCCACTACTTTTATCCCATGATCCGTCGCTAGCGCCATTATGGGATCCATATCGCACGGCCAGCCCGCAAGATGTACTGCTACAATCGCTTTTGTCCGGGGTGTTATCACTCGATCAATACTCTCAGCGGAAATGTTCTGGCTGTCTATGTCCACGTCAGCAAAAATCGGACGAGCTCCTCGAATTACAACGCAACTAGCAGAGGCGACGAAACTTCTACTGGTCACGATCACTTCATCCCCAGGGCCTATTCCAAGCGCGTAGAGCGCCAGCTCTAGCGCCACGGTTCCGTTTGCGACTGCGATTGCGTATTGCGTCCCAACGAATGAGGCATATTCCTTCTCAAAAAGACGCCCTTGATCGCCCGTCCAGTAGTTAACTTTTCCCGAGCGGAGCACATCTTTAACCGCCTGAATCTCTTCCTCAGTAAATACCGGCCAAGGTAGAAAGGGCTCTTCGCGAACTGGTCTTCCGCCGTCTAGAGCTAGACGCCCCGCACAAACAACGGTCGCCATGCGTTTTCTCCTCGATTAGAATGCGTGCTGTTAAGTGAATAAAACGTTATCAGCGGTCCGTAGCTCGGCCCTGTTTTTCCACCCGACCTTGGTTCTATGCATGCCAACAGCACGAACCCGACAAGCCAGCCGTTGATCCCGTTAGACCTTCTTCCGCTGCTCGAAGCATGACTGTGTGCGTGTCTTCGATGACTTGAAAGGCATTTTCCATTGCCAATTACATAATCGTGGGCGAAGGTTCGTTGCGTTCTGAGTGTCTGGTGCGCCAGACCGGCTCGGACAGGGTCTATTGCTGCTGAGAGTGTCGATCGTTTAGACATCCCATTGCGCAGTGTCATCGAGGCCCAACGCGTAAGGCTTGTCTGTTACCTACCGTGCCCGGTTCAATGGCGGTACGCGTGTCTTTTGCTCCACTCTTGTGTTGCCTCCCGGATATAAGTAAAGAATTGCCGCCTTCGACCGGTCAGCACAAAATCGTGGTAGTCGCGCGCTCTCGCAAGATTCGCGGCCGACATTCGGGTCATGCGGTCCGGATCGCTGATGACCTCCCTAATCTTGCGCGCCAGCGCCATAGCATTGCCGCGGGGGACGAGATCTTCGGCCGCTAAGAGTTCGGGAATACCACCCTCTGCGGAGCCAATGCATGGCAAGCCCCGTGCCATTGCCTCGATCATTGCACGGGGCAGACCCTCGGTTCTTGACGCCAATACAAAAAGGTCTGCACGATCCAGTTCGTTCCTAACTGCCTCCCCGGCCGGGATATGGCCAGCGAAGGCGACCTGCTGCTCGATTCCGCAAAGTTGAGCACGTTTTTCCAACTCGAGACGACACCGCCCATCGCCAATGATCACCAGTCGAATATCCAGACCTGCTTTGATACAGCCTGACACGGCATCGATCAGGATGTCGAAACCCTTGTACAACACTTCGAGAGTACCAACGCTGATGATACGGGCTGGACAAGTTTGGACCCCGAAAGTACGAGGGTTAGCCAGGAAGGCGCCATCGCCGAGTTCGATGCTCGAGTATGTCGTGGAAAATGCCGTGCCCTTTGGAGGGTAACGACGCTGCAGAGCACCTCTGGTGACGTACGCGACCGCGCATGCTTCCTGGCACTGATCTTTGAGCCAATTCGTCATAAACCGGCGAAGGAACGGGCGCATCGGGTGCTTGACGGATCCAGGCGAGAATACTTCATAAGGGTCGCCCACCACCTCCAACCCAAACGGGTGTCCCGGGGTCAACTCCCGATGCACGCGATGCGCGATGGGAGAGGGAGCGCGCATAATGACCGCGTCCGTTCTGCTTAACGCCCTTTGGATGGCCGCCCCGATCGAGAAAAATTCACGGGCGTATTCAAGCGGTCCTACGTAATAGGGAAGCGCAACGAATGTGACACCCTCACCATTCACTCGCTTCCATGACTGTAGCGTTGTTTTCGCATTGGCTACACGGGCTGTGACGCGCACCTGATCGAACACGTCGAGGTACCGTTTCCAGAACGAGTGGGAGAAAGTACTACCTGACCACACTTGACCGTCAGCGGTGCGTGCGAATCGCTCTTCTAGGCTAACGAAAACTGTCATTTTTCGAAAAAGAGGGTTAAGACTACGGAGTCTTACCGAACTCATTCTTGATGGGCGAGGGAATCCTAGACTCGGCAGCAACTGCGTCGAGACTCCCGAGCTCTGGGCCCAGAAACCGGGTCTGCACGTGATTCATCTGCTTGGCTGCTTGGCTTTTTTCTATTGTGCGCCGCAATGTGAAAGCGCCGAGGCCGGACCCAGATTCACTAACGCGAACAACGCACAAAATGCCTAAGTTTGGATGAGCACACGATCACAACAAGGAAAGGGAGGAGACCGTTTTTGGCAAGGCCGAACGTCAGGTTGTCTGAGTCCGCCGCCAAGGCACTCACACACATATATGCGCCGAAAGGCGCCAAAAGAAATCTCGCATCTCCGGGCAAAAGACGGGCGACTCCAGCTCTGAACCAACCTACGAGAAATCCGAAAAATGCGTAAACGAACGGCACCGACAGCGGGCCGAAGTTCAACATGCTCTCGCCGGCTAAGCCATATACCTTGGACGACCACAACAGGTTCGGTACATACTCTCCACTCCCAGCCTGGATCTCGGTGCCCTCCTTCAGTTTGGATTCAGGCCGCTCGGCCAGAATCCATCGGGGTATAAAAAGCGATAGCGCTCCGAGATAAGTCCGGCCCTTGGCGTAGCTGAAATCACGATCGTCGTTGACAAGCCTGTAAAGGATAAACGCCTGCAAATCCGCCCTGGAAAGATCGCCAAGCACGAGCCCTTCAAATGTCCGTCCCGTCCTTTGAGCCAGTTGGTGACGTTCCGCAGATCCGGAAAACGCTGCCGTCGCCTCGGGCCCTGCATTCTTGTAGAACGCATAGAAATACATGAACAGCATCAGAAAGACAGCTCCACAATAGATTAGTTTTCTGGGGATTGGACGAACTAAAAAATGAATGCAGCCGACGACCCAGAACAACAATTCCACCGTTTCGCTTCGGCTTCCGCGAAGACCTCCGAATACCATTCCCATGACGAAGAGCGCGACGAGTGACATGACGATACAGGGCCAGCTGATCATCCGCTGCTGGACACGCACAACTATGAGGAAAGCCAGCAAAATGGGGGCGCTCTCTGAAATCATGAAGATCCATCCCATACCCCTAAAAACGCCCGGGTCGTCTATCCGCGCTTGCATGTATCCACTGATTCCCCCAAGTCGCGCATATACCCAGAGCTGCGTGACTACTGCGACAACCAGGCAGAACGGCGCGAAAGTGCTGAAGGTTTTCCTGTCAATCTGCCAAAATACTCTGCATGGGCTCGCAAACGCGCGATTGCTGAACGCGCGGGAACATATGCGATAACAAATGAGTCCGACCGCATTCAAAATACCCAGGTAGCCCAGCCAGTCACGCCAGTCGGGCGGAGGAGAGACATAGCCCATCCAGAAATCCCATTTGACATGGAGCAGGGGAGCGAGAAAAAAGAAATGGAATCCGACAATGCCCAGGATACCTACGGGATCATAGAGACCAAGACGGCCCCGAACCCACTCAATCGCATCCGTGCCGATCAAGACTCCGCAGATTGAAATTGGAATTAAGAACCAGTGGTCAAACCGGTTCGAAAACGACAGAAAGCCTACCGCGGCGACAGTGACAATGAGAGACGCCATCAGAGCGGAGCTGAAGCCCTCCGCGTTCGTCACGCAGAGCAAGGCAGGCCGGGGGACGGCCGCGACGTGTGGCCCGATATTCATCCTGCCGATTACCCGGGACTGCGACTGCATCTAACAGGCTCCCCGTTTATAGCCGCGCCGCCTAAATACACGGGATTTCGGTAAATCGACAAGTCGTGCTTGGAGGCGGCGATCCACCATGAACTCTCGCCCGCACCGGCGGCGCCCTTTACCAACCCAGGGAACTAACGCCACTGACATTTCAGACGGTACCATTCTCGTACTCGAGAATTAAGTCGCAGAGCTCTGGAACCAAGCGCCGGCGCTGCTTGCTACTGAGGAATAAGGACACCGGGATGTGCGCTATGTGTTCGGCTAGGTGCTCGCTACTGGCGTGTCCTGATGGAAACGTTTCTGAAAAAGAGTGATAATGCGCCGGCACGGCGTACCATCCCGGCGATAGGAAGAGTCCCTTCTTGCGAAGTCTCGCAAGGATTTGGTCACGGGTCTGTCGCTTTCGTATGTTGAACGAGACGAAGTGACCCGCTGATTGACACCCTTCAACGGCCTTGATGCATTTGATTCCGTCGACACGGGACAGACTATCGGTAAGCTCCTCGGAAATCGCACTGCGCATTGACGCGCGAGGCTCGAACTCTTTCAATTCGGCGGCAAAGCGAGCCATGCACAATTCACTGGGAAGGCCGTACTTAGGCGTCCACTCGGGGAGGGTTAAATCACTGAGTTGCGGTCGAAAGTCCGGCCGCGTACGTTGCAGCACAGAGTGGATAAACCGCAGAGGTGCGATGGTTGCTACTCGCTCTCTAACCGTTGCCGATACCCTCCGACCAGCCCTCAGAGGAATCGGTGTGTTGGTCAAAAGGACGGCCCCATTGCTGGAACCACGAATTGTCTTGTACATCGAAAACAGAATCCAATCAGACTGCTCACCGGGGAACCGTCCGCAGATCCGGACCCCAAGAGCACGGGCACAGTCCTCAATAACCAGCAACTTGGGAAACTTACGCCTTAGGATGGTCAGGCCCGGAAAGGGATATCCAAATGAATGATCTATTAAAACAACCGTATCTGATGCATCCTGGCACGCAAGATAGGTTTCTAGCTGCGCCATATTCGGAAGTTGAGTGAGCCGATCTGCGTCAAGGTGGATTAAACGCTTCCCCGCACGTACCGCTACAGCAGAGAGTTTTGGGCAGATGTACGCCGGCAGGACAATCGACTCCCGTGTTTGGGTCTTAAGGGCCTCGTAGAGTAGGGTCGCTCCGCTCAGACCAAAGTAGACATAGGGGTGATGGGGGAAACGCTCTCGAAGCCAACCCAGAACTCGGAAAAGCTCTCTTTGATTGCCAAACACCTGGTACTACTCCTTAGGCCCCATCGGAGAAAGCGCCGCAGGCCTTCCAGATCAGAGAACACTTGTAGTTCTCACGTTTGCGGGCCAAGAATGAGTCAATCGCTTTTTGTGCGCGGGATAAACCTCAGCTCACCAGCATCGGATTCATCAAAAAAAATGTAAACCGCCAGCAACGAGAACGCTAGACAGTAGGGTACGACTGATACGAATCACGGTCCAAAGCGACCAGGGAAAGCCGCAGATCTCGACATAGGTCGAGCATGTCTTCGAAATGGCCCTCCTCGTGCGCCACATTCCGATAGCCCATTTCCCGTCTTCGCTCTCAACGTCTTGTACACTGTATCGCCGAAAACGCCTTTGCTTGCGCCCTCATGGTATCCGCCGCTCAGCGATGCATCTTCGTTCGTTGGCTCGGGAAAACCCGCAAGGGAATCGAATCCAGATCTCCACACCATTCAAGCCGCGGAGTCGCAGGAAATGCGCCATACCAAGAAGCGTGAGGCCCCGATAGGCGCCACATTCAGCAATCACATCTCCTTGCAGTCCTGAATGGAATCCGCCAAGAGCGGCAGAATGTCTGAAAACTCGTCGGTGGTTCGGATGGCAAATTTTCAGTCCTCGCAAAACATCCACGCTGCACGAGTAGAGTACGGGGCCGAGAAAAATGGGGAAACGGAATCGTAGATCAGCCGTCAAGCGATTTTTTTTGTACAGAGCACATTTGACGCACTAAAAGCTGTATCGAGGAACGACGCTAAAAGACGATGCCCAGGTGTGCCATCGGCGTTCAAAGTGTAGATGCGATAACCGAAACTCTCGATCAACTGGGCTAATTGCCGGCTATTCTTGCCGATCTCCTTTAAATCGAGCGGGGAAACTTCCATCAGCAACTCCGGACCCATGTCGGAAAACACACGCGAGCCGCCCTCCAGCAGGAACCACTCCGCACCTTGAATATCAATTTTCATGAAATCAATACTCGCAATGCGATGTTGGGCGACGAAGGAGTCGAGTGTGCAGCCTTGTACGATTGCTTGTCGGGTTAGGCCGTCACGGCCAGTATTTACGATCGATCCCAACGCCTGGTTATCAGCGTCATCGTCAGTGAAAGCCAGATTTACCGGGCCATTTACATTCGATAGCGCCAGGTCGAATGGGTAAACCACGCCGTCTAACCCGTTTCGAGCAATATGTGTTACGAGCCTTTGATATACATTTGGTACTGGCTCAAAAGAAAACACTGCCCCGCCGGGGTTCACCTTGTTGGCCATGTGAAGTGTCATTTCTCCAAGGTTCGCGCCAACGTCCATGCATATCATTCCTGGCGTAATACTCCGCTCGATGAAATTGTGCAACTGAGGATCGTACGTGCCATAAATAAGGATCTGTCGATCAATATGATAAGAGTATGACAGATGAAACTCATGGCCCCAGCGATTCCGGGACCAGAAGAAGGTATCCGGTCGAGGATATGCTTTCCGCCCCAGTTTTTCATAAATCAGCTGGAACGGACCGCGAGTTCGCAGGCTGCCAAGCGGCATTCCAGCAGCACGCAGCGCATGGAAAACTACCTTGTGCATGACGCTCATACACCAACTCGTCGTGACAGCTGTTTCGCAAAGAGCGGAAAGCGATGAAGCAGGAGACTATGATGCATCGAATACGATCGCGTGATCTAGTAATGCACAAAATTTCGTGGAGTTTCTGCGCTGAGATCTCAACAAGGCATGGCCAGCGACTGCTACATCGTCGTGTCTACCCTTAAAGTTGTGTTCCGACTGAATGGCCTGATGAGCTGGGTTACAGCTAGCTTTGCCTGTGCCGCCGAACGATACACGAGCGCAGCAGTGTGATCGAATAGGGTCTTTTGCCGGCCATCGTATCGGTCGACAATCGTACTGAAGCTGGAAATCGTTCCGCGATAGCGCGTTGTGCGCTCTTTGAAGGCCATGATGTCCGCGCGGGCCCAACCGTTGATATGGAAACAAATAGTCCAGACACCGAATGGGCGCCAGCGAAAGCTCCACAACTGCTGCGGAATCCACGTCATTCCGAACTCATCAACATGAGGCAGAGGTGAAAAACCGTCAGAGATATAGCGGAATCCCAGTTGGCCCAGACCCTGAATCGTGACGGTGTCGAACGAGTGCGCCGGTGCGATCCACACCTTGGGGTGGATACCATGTTCTTGTAATATCTCGAGCCCCGCTTGGAGCTTCCTCTGCTGCTCACATTGCGGAAGCCCGGCGAATTCACTGAATTCATTAACGGCGAGGATCCCTCCGTCTTTTGTCACAAACCTGTGCTGCCAGCCATGCATGCCGATTGTCCAGCCCCGGGCCTGCCATTCCCGGACACGATCCCAGAAGAGGTAATTGGCAGCCGATACCCGCAGGACCTCGTCTTGGTTATCGGGCACGACGGCGAGGATAGGATCAATTCCTTGGTCGAGTAGAACTGCCTCAATGGCATCCCAGGCACGCCAATTCATGGACGGACAGATGTCATCAAACCGAAGAAGGTACTGAGCCCTCATGGCATTCCTCCCGCGTCGATTGTGACTTAAGAGCGCGTAATCGTCTCCTCACCACGCTCTGTGCACGCTGGTTGATAGCCCACAGTGCTATTTTACCTTTCAGCGTAATCGCCTTTTGGCAATTAAACTCGTGTAAAATCTCCCCTACGAATTCGGCTTTGAAACCGTTGACCCGCAGTTTCTCCTCATCCCCGCTACCCGTGTAGTATCCGCCGAAATCGAAAAGGCGCACACCGGCTTCTTTGAACCGCAACATATCCCGCCAATACAGATAGCGATTTGCGCGCCCGATTAACGTGCGCCGAGATTGGTCGGTTGTCGCCCTGTAGGACGCCCCTGCATAAAGGCCGCGCACACGGGTCGGAGTGACGATGTAGCTGCTGGCGGCGAGTATGTCGCCAAATTTGTCACAGACAAAGGAAACATCGAGGGCGTGGTTGCGGGCCAGAATCCAGAGTCGCTGTCTACTCGCGCTCGCAAGGTGTTTTAGGGCTGCGCAGCGGTCGAAGTGATCGGCAAAGCGAATTACGGCGTCTGAATTCCCGTCGCTCGAAAACTCATAGAAGAGTTCATCCTTTTCGGCAGCGCGGCGAATCTTGTAGCGAGTATGGCTCTTCATCTTCGATCGCAGTTCATCAGGCGACCTCGACAAATCGACCGCGATGGTGGTAAACGACGTACAGGTGGTGTCGGCCACTGGCATTGACGATTGATTGTAACGAATGATGTCCACCTCCAGGGGGGGGAGCATCGGCTCGTCGAAATACAGGTCGACGATGCGGACCGACATTCTATTTGAAAGTATCATCAGAAATTTATGAAACCATGTAGAACATGGTGGCCTCTCAGGCCACTTGGGCGGCAAGCAACTGGTGCCGTCCATCGGCTGTAACGGCTGGGACCTCAGCCATTTCGAGGATAATGTCATCCAGCGTTCGGGACGGACTCCAGCCCAAAAGCTCCGAGGCGCGGGTGATATCCGGAACGCGACGTTTCATATCATCGAAACCCGGGCCGTATGCCTGCTCGTAAGGCACCAACACGATTTCAGAACTGGAGCCCGTCAGCCTCCTGATCCGACGGGCAAGATCCATGATGGACACTTCTTCCTGGCTGCCAAGGTTAATGACAGTTCCCATGGCATTCGAGCACCCTGGGAAGCGAATAAGGGCATCGATGATGTCGTGCACGGAGCAGAAGCAGCGTGCTTGGGTGCCTTGGCCATAAACCGTTATGGGCTTACCTGCCATTGCCTGTTCGAGGAGGCTGGGAACCACCATGCCGTACCGCCCTGTTTGCCTGGGACCAACTGTGTTGAACAGGCGAACGATGAAGACGGGAAGGTTCGTCTCATGGTAATGGGCGAGCGCCAAGAACTCATCAAGCGCTTTGGCGCAGGCATAAGCCCATCGTCGCTTTGAAGTCGCACCCATGACTACGTCGCAATCCTCTTTGAATGGAATCTGCTCCGACCTGCCGTAGACTTCGCTGGTCGAGGTTATCAGCACTGGCCGGCGATACTTCGCGCAAACACCGAGTATGGCATCTGTAGTCTGAAAGATATTTTGCACCGTCTGCACGGGCCGCTCGATGATCAGCTTGACGCCGACGGAACTGGCCAGATGATAGACGAAATGGTGCCGCGGAACTTCGCGCTCAAGAAGTTCAACATCGGCGGCGGACGCGACGATGACCTTCAGACGCGAATTTCCTTTCAAGTGATCAAGGTTTTCCCATCTCCCCGTCGACAGATCGTCAATAATAGTCACGCTTGATCCGCCGCGTAGGAGTGCCTCAGTGAGGTGACATCCGATGAACCCTGCTCCTCCCGTGACTAATATCCTGTTGTATTTCATCCTGGAACTCCAAGTTTAGTTTAGGCCACTTAAATAGACGCTGGACAGCGCTTCCAGACATTTTGGCAATCCGAACCTGCTGTTCTCAAGCAGCAGGGCTTCATTGCCCGGCCGCCGCTTGGATTGCCTTAATCTCCGGTTTACGGCCGATGCCCAACCCGTCGCTCCGGCACTCAATGGAATGTGTTCAACCAGTTCCGATATCACATCCACCTCCGCCGGAACGCCGGTCGACGCTATCAAGGGTACGCCTGCCGCCTGCGATTCTAAGGCTACGATGCCGAGCCCTTCATAGTGCGACGGGAGGACAAATACGTCCATTGCGGAGAAGAATGAGGCCACGTCCGACTGCTCACCTGCGAAGGTACAGCGATGTGACAGCCCCCGCGCCTCGACCTTCGTTCTGACTGCTGGTAGGAGGGGACCGTCGCCTATCATCATGAGGTGCGCATCCGTCCCGCCCGCGATTACGCGTTCGAGCAAGTCGATCATAAAGGCGTGGTTTTTTACGGGGACAAACCGCCCGACATGGCCAATTATCCTGCGCCCCGGGGGGATGCCCAGCCGTCGTCTGACGACGTCACGACTCTCAACGTCCTTAAACCGTGTGAAATCCAATCCATAATAGAGGACCGTGAATGGCTGAGCGGGCTGTCGTCCGAAGAGCGCTTCCGCGGCCGGCCACGAGATCCCGATGCGATGCGTCCCATGTCGCAAAATCCAAGATCTCATCAGATTCTGATAGAGCCTCCTGGGGAGGTTCCATCGGGCAGGTCGTGTCGCCGTGTGGCTGTGGGCAATCCGGATAGGAACTCCGGCCCTATGTGCAAGCCGCAAGACGTACCCGCTGTACCAATAGACATGGCTGTGAACAACATGAAATGGACCATGACAGCGGACGATCTCGGAGAATTTCGCGGCGTACTCGACAAGGTTCCTTGGATCGGCGCAACAGTAGATCTGCGCGCCCAGCGAACGGATCTCTTGGTCGTAGGAAGAGTCACCTTTTCTGTGAACCAAAAAGTCCACCTGGAACTTTTCCCTATCTATATGGCGCAGGACGTGCATGAGCCAGGTTTCGACGCCCCCGCGCGACATGCTTCCAACGACGTGCAGTATCTTTCGGCGCATGAAATTGTGTGTTGAGCCTGCTCCTTGCAGTGATGCCGGTACGCCAGTCGGGCGTATTCCAGTTCACCGCACGTTTGGACTTCAAACGGCACGCGACAACAAATCGGATTTCAAAAGCTACGGTCGATGCCTACAGCGTAGGTGTCGTCGTTCGCGGGGTGATATTGCGACAGCTCGTTTGGTCTTCAAAATTGATGAGCTGTAGTCGTAATCCCTTATGGCATGGAGGAAGACTTAGTCGCGTTCCGGGCCATGCAGTTCAATAGCAGTATTTCTAACTTTCAGCATCCGGATGTAGGCGGAGTTCGTGAAGAGGCGGAGTTCGTGAAGAGCCGTAGCTCGCTGCCTTTAATGTCAAGCTTCAGTCGGAAAATTATCGGCGAAGGGCAGGGGAATACGGTCCGGTTCCAGCTGCTGGCATTCCATGTTCTTCAGTTCGCGAGCGCGTTTGACCATCGTCCAAAACACCAAACAAGCGCTTGCGCACAATTGAACGATACTCGAGATGAGCATAGCCAGCGCAGCTCCAGCCAGGCCCATTCGTGGAACCAGTATGAAGCACCCGGCCAGCGAAATCGCCGTGACCCCAGCGAATAGCGGTACTTGCACGCGAAATTGGGACGCAGCTGTCAAGCCGCATTGCATAGCTGTCGTCAGGCAATTCACTGCTCCGACAATCGTCAACCATCGCAGAAGGTCCACGTGCTGTGCATACTCAGGCCTATACATGATCGTTAGCAGTTGTCGCCCGGCAACAGCACTAAGGAGGACTCCAGCTACACCTCCGCCGGCGTAAACCCCCGCCAACTTGATCAGCAGAAGCTTGAAGCCGGCAAGATCTCCCTTCGCAAATAGCTTCGCTAGTCTCGCAAACACCGCATACCCCAGTGCGAGTGCAACCATGAAGCAGCCCGAGGGAATGTAGTTGATGGCCGAATATATCCCAAGCCCTCGCCGGCCAACAAACGATTCCAACACGTATCTGGGTAGGTAACCATTTACCGACACCAATATAGAAGCTATCGCCAGCGGGAATGCAACCCATACCATCTGTAGTTGCCTTCGGAAGTTCCACGCTGGCTGCAGACCGTCGAAATACGTTTGCTGCCGCAAGGAATGACCGTTCACATCTGCCCTCGCATCCAGCTCCGGCGCCCCTTTGCGAGCATCATAGAGCAGCAGTACCAAGCCTTTGCCGAGAACCAGACCACAAACTCCCCACACCAGATTGTGCGTAAAATATACCGCTATGGTGAACGCAGTCGCTGCAAGAATATTTCTGATGATCAAAGATCTAGCTATTCGATCCATGCGCTCATCGCGCTGAAACTTCCCGTAATAACTATCGCTTATAAAATCTGCTAACTGCGCAATGCCTACTGCGAGGATGATGAACGTTGTTGATCCCTGATACCCCGCAATACTGCAACTAACCAGGATCACGGTTATCGATACGCAAGCAAGAATGAAACGCAGACCCAGCATCTCGCGAAACGGATACTTACCAGCGACATCTGTAACGAACAGAACTCGCAGCCGAAAATCCGCGAGAAATGTAATTGGGACAGCTACGGCCGAGGCTAGGGCGAATTCTCCGAGGATCTCGGCACTCGCTATTTTCGCCAGAAGCACGATGAGTGCCCAGTGACATGCTGCGCCGGTCACATTGCCACCCAGCGTCCAGATGAAATTCCGGGTTATTGACAGGGGCAGCGGGCTGGTTGTCGGCGATGTGAACCGCCTACAGCTCTCGGCACAGATCTTCTCTGCCGTAGTCGCGTCATTATCGATCATTACGCTCTGGCGCCCGAGGCTACGATCTTCAGCCCTAACCACGGACAAAACACTCCCGTGACGTGGCCCGTGCGACCGAATCCCAAACGTATATGCTGAACGGCGCGTATATGCTGCTCGGCGGGTGCGGGTGAGTCTGTCGAGTCTCAGCAACCTTTCGAAAACCAGCGCCAACAACCAGGTCATGTAACAGTGAGTTCTTGTAAATTAGAGTTACTTTCCGGCTACGCCTCGTTAAGGAGGACATAATGTTTTCCATGACAGAACGCATTACTATTTCCGGGAAGGGGTTATACATATAAAAGTAAATGTAGGGATCGAGGTCTGTGAATTCTGCAGCATCACAGCAAAAAATCTTCGCATGTGAAAGCCGCATCCGCTGTAAATTGTTCTGGCCGATTCGAGCAAGCTGCGGGGATATCTCGACACCATCCACTCGCGCGAATGCGTACTTTGCCAGCGTTAACATGGCGCCGGCCTTGCCACACCCAAGGTCGAGCACTGTATCTGATCGGGAAATGGAAAGGGTTTGCAGAAGCCTATCTAGATCCGGCCCTCCCGAATCCCTGTACCCGTATGAGCGCTCCTCCGAAAGGCCGCTATCCTTTTGGCTCGCGCCGCTCAAGTCAATACCGCGACAATTCATGCTCAACTGATACGGAAGATATTTCCATGTCCTCGGATCGCCCGATGCGAGGCGCCGGAGGTATCGAAAGACAGCGGGGTAGTTCATCGTGCCCTCGATTGGGTCAACGTAGACCTGTTATTACGCCGTCTTACCGTAAGAGCGAGCGTACTCGGCGTGGTAGCCATGCGAGCTCGAGCTCGGATCCCAATCGTTCAAAATCATTCCTAGGACTTGCGTGTCGTCGGCCTGGAGACGTTGGTGGGCGGCAGCTGCAGCGTTTCTCGCAGTGTACCCCGCGCGAACCACGAGGATCACCCCGTCTGCCTGACGCCCGATTACTCGCGCATCTGCGAGCTGAAGGATAGGAGGCGTGTCGATCAACACGAACTCATACCTCCTCTTGAGCAACTGCACTAATTCTGGAAATTCTCGTGAATAAAGGAGGTTGGCAGAAGCGACTGACGATGGCCCACTTGCCAACACGGATAGGCCTGCGACTGCCGTCTCTTGCACGTACGCATCAAGCGGCTGCTGCGAAATCCTGCCCTGCTGCAGTAGGGTGCTCAATCCGCGGTTCGCGTCCAGGGCAAACAGTTGGTGCAAACGAGGGCGTCGAAGGTCGCCATCTACGAGCAGCACTCGCCGACCTATCGAGGCCAAAATTAGAGCCATGTTGACGACGACAGTAGTCTTGCCTTCGCCTGGGCCCGGGCTGGTCACGACCAGCGAACGCGGGATAGTTCCGTCTGGTCCGGACAGGAGAAGCGACGTAACAACGGCACGGCAAGACTCTAGGACGAGCAAAGAGTCGGATCCCAAGCTCGGGTGCAATTCACAAATCTTGGGCCAGAGTGATTGCAAGGAGTCCGGTTCGTCCTTGACTCCTGAGCCGTCGGATTCTATCCCAGCGATGGTTAAGGGGCTGTTCACTAACGCGCTCCCCGGTAATGCCTTGCGCGGCGCACTGAGGAGGGCGCTCCCGCTTCGAATCTGCAGCACGACTCCTAGTTCCGGAAGGCCGAGGTAATGAAGTCCATCGCCAGGCTCCCGCAAGCTGGAATCGTTACGCTCGCGAACAAGCGCAACAAGCGTTCCCACCGACGAGCAGATTAACAGTCCGATGGTGCAGTTGAGCAGAGGTCTCGGGCTGAACGGCTTTTCAGGAGGCACCGCGTGATCCAGGACTCGGACATTGCTGGAGGGAATGGCGCTGGCCAGCGTCGCTTCCTTCACCTGCTTCAACATTGCGTCATACACTTCCCGATTGCCGTCCAACTCGCGCTGGAGAATGTTGTACTGAATAGCGCGTTGGTCCAAGTTGGATACCTCTGCTGACTGCGCTGCGTAGCCCTCAGCCAGTAATACTGCGCGCCGGGATGCCTGTCGGAATTCGTTGTGTGCTCGGCGGACTATGTTCTTTTTTTCCTCGCCAATAGTAGCTAACAGCGACGCTATTTGTGCATCCAGCCGTTTCACTTTACTATAATCGGGCGTGTACGTAGTTGCGAGTTCGGCTCGCTGCCGGCGCAAGTCGGCGAGTTTATCTTGGTATACGTGTAGAGAGCCATGGCCGAGCGCGTCGTAGAGCGAGTCGGTGCTTCCCTCCGCCGATTCGGCATCTCCCTTGTACCGCTGGGCGATCTCATAGCGAGACTGTGCGTCTATCAGGGACGACTGAGCCTTGGAAAGCTCGTCCTGTAGTTGACTCAACCTCTCTTCCGCCATGTTCTTCTTGTCGGAAGTGAACATTAAGCCTGAACTTTGAGCGTAGCTCTGCACGGCGGTCTCTGACTGGCGCAGGTTTCGCTGTGCGTCCTCGAGCAGATGAGCGAGCGACTTGCTAGTGCGCTGGCTCATCTCCCAGCGTGATTTCATATTCTGCTCGATGTATTCTTCGCAGATTTGATTGAGAAAGTCAGCTGCCAATCGCGGGCTCGTCGAGTCAGCCGTAACCTCGACAATCCTTGTCTGTCCAACTGCGCGCACTTTCAAAGTGTCGGATAGCCGAATTGTTTCGGCGTTCACGTATTGAGAAGAGTCAGCAGCCACGCCGACCACTTGTCTCGGCCAGGAATTAACGGGGATTATCTTTTCGGGCAGTTGCGCCTCGAAAGCAGGCATCTTGGCGATAACCGGGTTGAGAACACTCTGGCTCTGAAGAATCTTAATCTGGGTTTGAATGTCTCCATAAGCATTGGCCTCACCACCGCCTTCTCTGACGGGCACAATTTGCTTCATGTTCAGAAAATTGTCATTCAGATCCTGAATTTCTAAAGAAGCCTTCGCCTCATAGAGGCGAGGCTGGAGGAGCGTTGCCAGCAAGCCCAATACGATACCGCTAAGTGTAAACAGGATTAGGAACCACTTATGGCGGTGAAAAAGGTGCCAATATGCTTGAACGCCATCCGATGCTGGCGCATCATTTCCATAGCTTGCAATCTGGACACTTGGCGCCAAAACCAGTGGCTGCCGTCGAAGACCCCCAAATGTCCCCGGTCGTTTTTCCATTTTCATACCAGCGATCGTAATTTCAGAGTTTTTGTTACTATCGGATAATTGCATAGCCGGCAGCAAAGCTTCCGGTTTGAATAGCAGCTTCAATAGCGCGAAGCGTGGCGTTCTTGGCTGCGCTGTTCGGGACGAATAGTATGTCGTTTGCGAGGAGGGGAACGTCAGAAGACCGACCGGAGAGAATATTGGAAAGGTTGACAGGTATCTCTGTCCTCTTACTTGTTGTGCCGCTCCGAATGATTTTGGCGTTCTTAGGTGCAGAGGTCTTCTCTAGACCTTCAGACATCGACACGGCTTGTAGTACTGTCATGCTTTCCCTTTCGTTCAACACAAACCCACCCGGCCGGTGTACGGCGCCGACGATGTAAACCAGATCGGCCCGGGGCACCGAAATAATATCCGTTGGCTTCACGGTTATATTGTCTTGCGGATTCTTTGCCTCCAGTAAAGACTTCACATTGACTTCAGCGGTACTAAAGTCCCCTGAGTCATCGCTCTTGGCGGATGGGAGAGGGATCGGCCCCCAATCTCGCGCGCGCGTGATGTTAATCGTGTTTCCAGCATCGTTGCGAAGGCCGCCCGCCCTGGACAGGACCTGCTCCAAGGTGCTACGACCAGTTAGGTTATAGACGCCCGGGATATTTACTGCGCCAAGAACTGAAACTGGCTGGCTATGATACTCCGAGACCGTGACGCTCACCTGTGGGTCCCGCACATACTTCCGAAGCCGGTTTGAGAGTTCCGTCTCAACGACCTCTACACTTGAACCTGCTGCTTTAATTTTCCCGATCAGCGGCAGATCAATATAACCCTGTAAATCGACGCGAGCAGTCTTTCCGTCGATCTCCTCAACGTCCAGAGCGCGAACGGTAATCTGGTCATCCGGCCCCAACACGTATATGTCGGTTGAAATGGAGGAACTAATTGATTGCGCAAAACCGACGCCGACGAGACATGCCCCGATAGTGAGAATATGAACTGCGCACAGAAAAACCCCGGATACTTGCTGGTGGCTGATCATCAATAATCTCGCAAGCACTTAGACTTGTTGTTTCTTCTCTCGGAAATATTGGCCGTGCCCACGGATGCTACACTTTCCTTTTGGCAACAATGCCCTGAGACGCTCTCTCGTTGGACGGTTTTCAAAGAGACTCGTTGGGTGGGTTGAATATAGGGTCGTTGGTGTTGGAAAGATCTTGGTATTCAAAATCAAAATGCTGATTTGTACGTGAAAACGCCTTTTCGACATTGCTTCTTGGGTACATGCAGGTCCCCAAACCGTATGTGTACGACGCGGCCCTGCTCGAACCGAAGTTACTGGGGCCGAGGTTGACCAAAGGTCCGCCCTCTCTGTCCCACTGGGAAAACAGAAAAAATCAAAGCTCGACCCTCACCAGCTTGTGAAATCACAATAAATGGCGCAGCCGGCAGCACGGCCTTTTTCCTCGACTCGTACAACCAATCCCTCCGACCGCAGATGCACCTCTTCTGAACCTTCTCTTAGGTTTGGAATCAGCACTTCGATGGTGACTTTGGTGGCCTCGGGTGGGGGGGCGGAACTCACAACAAACACTCCTCTTGCGCTGATGTCTCGGCTAAAACCTGCAGCTTCATGCGCATTCCCCTCATCGTCCTGCCACTGAGCGAGAACGGGAACACCCATTTGAAATCTAATGTAGCCTCTTCGATTCACGGTCGCTCCAGAGCTCTCCTGATCCCTTGTACCCTGGCTGCCAGCGACATAAGTCTAGGACTACTACGGTTTGTGACTGCGCGTTTTATCTAAACTCTTCACAGTCCTTCTTTACCATGAACGAGGTATCTCATCGCACTCCAGCAGTACTCAAACGGCCGGTCAACAGGAATGCCGGAAAGGCTAGCAAACTCTGGATCAGGCGGGTTCGATTGAATAGCCGTCAACTCGGATCGCCAGCGAACGTTGGAGGAGATTGATTGAAATAACAAGGGTGTTGCCTCCATTTCGAGCGACGAGAATTCCTTCAACCCCCTGCAAGGCACCGTTCCGAATCCGTACGCGCTGGCCGATCCTGAGGAAAGGATAGCTTTGCCACTTCATTCGTTGTTCCACAATGGTGCGAATCGCGTCAATTTGTTCGTCGGGGATCGGCGTGCCTTGTCGGGGAATTCCGACGAAGTCTAAGACGCTCTCTGTCCAAAGTACCCTCGACCGATCTTCGTTACCATTCATAATTTTTACGAACACGTAAGAACTAAATAACGGCAGTTCCACGGACTTCCAGCGGTCACTCCAGCGACGGACCTCGGCAACGAGCGGCAAAAAGGTAGTCAGGCCCTTATCGCGGAATCTTTGGACTACGACCCTCTCGTGCCGGGCACGAGTCTGCACTGCATACCAGCTTTCGCCGCAGTCAGCGATACCGGGAGCAGCGGTCGGATATTCCCATGTCTGATTACTTACGGCCATAGCTCCGCCCTCTGAGCCACGGGGATCGGTGACTCCAAAATTCAACAGAGTGTTGAAAATCTCCAAACCGCACGATCTTGGGGGAAGACCACTTGCAGCGGCAAAATCGGGTTACGTAAGGTACTTAGTTCTTCAATGTTTTGCGCCACGAATTGCTCAAAAACACGACAAATTGTTTGTTAAGTTGGCACAAATCTATGGACAGATGCACAAGGTTGCAAGAGGTACGCAGACCCAGAGAAGTGGTTCTCGCGTGCGGGAGGGCCAGACTTCCCGCACGCCAGGGCAAACGTTCCTTGAGACAGACTTCTCTATGTCTCGATCCGACCGCTCTCAAGTGAGGTCGCCTCTAAGGGAAGCAGAGAAGCACCAAAGGCATCTTTCTTACTCTTCACACAAAGATCCGGAGGCGAGATTGGCAGTAAGTTCCTGGAGTGCCGCCACGTTCCTTCGGCAGGATTCGCCCGTACTGATATGGTGCCTAGCAGCGTGTGGAAAAACTGAGCACTGGACAACTCGACGCATCATTGCGGTCGACGATAGAACTTCAGAAGTGCGGGTCGGTTCTCAAGGTATCGCAGCTTTGCTTCACTCATGTCAACGGCGCCAATCTTCTGGTGCATGGGCACGCATGTGGTCCCGAGCGTAGTGTCGAGTCCAGGGCACTCGTGGATCGCCTTGCGCATGTCCCAGACGGCCAGGCACGGCACCTCCGCAAGAACGGAGAGGACGGGTGCAACATCCCATCCTTCGGCTGCTGCTACGATGAGCTTGCTCTTGACGCATTTATGTAAAAGAATACCCTCGACAAAAGTCCCTTCAAAGCTTAGAGTGAGCGCCGTCAGCCACGTGGCCCAACGGGGCCGCGAATTGTGCATCGAGGAGTCATTTACTCGAGTAGTGTCACCCGATACTCTCTCGCGCTCACTTAGCAACTGGATAACGAAGGGACTGCTAACAGAGCCCTACTGGGCTGGTTTCAGAAAAGGGACAGTTTCAGATCGAATGAATCGGAACGAGGGCCCACACTATTAACCAATATAGGAGGTGCCAATGGAGCACCCTCACGACAGGCATGTTTGTCCCATTCATGTACTTGTTGCCGATAATTCGCGGTTTCATACGCAATCGCTAGTCGGGGTTCTCAACCGCGATCCCGATTTGCAGGTCCTCAGTTCAGACTTGGATCCTGCGAGTTTATTGGCCGCTTCGATCAACCAGAAAATCGATGTGTTTCTCCTCAGCGCCTTCGCGGATGAGGACGCCCACCGCGGGTCCCGGATTCTGGAAGAACTCCGTGAAACGAAACCTAACATCCGCGCGGTACTGCTTCTGGACTCGTCTAAGCCTGACTCTATGCTAGAGGCCTTTCGAGCCGGAGCCAGGGGAGTTTTCGATCATCAAGAATCTTCAGACATGCTCTGCCAATGCATCCGCAAGGTGCACAGCGGGCAGGTCTGGATTAACAATGAGCAAATGGCTCTGGTGCTCGATGTCTTGGCCTCTGCACCCAAAGTTCGGGCTGTCGATGGAAACGGCATGAATTTGCTTTCTAAGCGCGAATCGGATGTTGTGCGCTGTCTGGCCGAGGGGCTGAGTAATCGCGAAATCGCCGAACGCCTGAGCCTGAGCCAGCACACGATCAAGAATCACCTCTTTCGCATCTTCGACAAACTTGGTGTTTCTAACCGAATCGAGCTGCTGTTTATGACGCTCAGCCAAAGCACGGCGGCGCCTCATCTACTACTCCAGAGTTTGCTGGAGGATCCGAGCGGTGATTATGACGAGCCGACATTAGCCTTATGGGAGAAGGCTGCAGAAAAAGGTGTCCTTGCGGCGCAGTTGATGTTGGCGCACATTGCTTGGACCGGGAAGGCAAGCGATAGCAACCTTATCCGTGCCTACCTGTGGTTCTGCGCTGTACTTGACCAGCTCGCTCGCACCAAGAACACCGTGAAAAACGCTATGAACTCAGCCCAGCTGGCCGAGGCCGAACGCAGGGTTCGTGAGCAGCTGAACAAATCGCAGCGTATCGAGCCCTCCCCTTCCGCCCAGGCATCTTCGGATTACACACGCAGCCACGTCGCGTGAACTCCGCTTTCTGCCGGCGGAAAAAGGAATGCTCAGCGGAGAATCAGTCACTGGGGAGAAGCCCCTTTATACCTCCTACCGCGGCATCCGGATTTGTGACCAGCATCTCCTCGGCGCCGCTTCCGTCGGCAGGCTTGCGGTAGATGGTGCTCACTCCGGCCCGTAAAGACCCATAGGCGTGTCCCTCGTCAAAACCTTCGTGCACCCGCAGAATGGATGACTTGGAGGCAGCTTGATACGGTGTGTTTGGATAAGATCCTGGACATGATCTTCGCCATCGTCACGTCGCTCCGACATCTCCTCGGATGGGTTGTCAGTGCTTTCCGTTCCCGAGAAGACCTGATCCTTGAAAATCTCGCTCTCCGTCAGCAACTGCTTGCTCTGCACGCCAAACGACCTCGCCGTCGATTGACAGCTCTGCACAAGCTGTTCTGGATCGCCTTGAAAACGTTCTGGTCGGGGTGGACGAAGCCTCTCGTCTTGGTTACTCCTCGAACCGTGGTGCGCTGGCATCGGGCCGGCTTCCGGTTGTATTGGACTTGGGTTTCAAGAGCCGGACGAGTGGGAGGACGAAGTCGGGTGAGCAAAGAAGTTCGTGCTCTGATCTGTCGCATGGCTACCGAGAATCCAACTTGGGGAGCGCCGCGCATCACGGGGAGTTGCTCAAACTGGGCTTCCCTCTGTCGGAAATCACTGTCTCGCGATGGCTTCGGCGAATTCCGAGAACTCCAGATCCTGCCAAACGCTGGCTGACGTTCCTCCGGAACCATCGCGAGGCAATTGCCGCTATGGACTTCTTCACCGTACCGACGCTCACATTTGGCGTCCTGTATTGCTTCTTTGTCATCGGCCACGACCGGCGGAAGATCCTGCGTTTCAACGTGACCCGAAGTCCGAATGCTCTCTGGATCGCGCAGCAGCTACGGGAGGCATGGCCGTACGTGCCGGCGCACAGATTCCTTTTGTTCGATCGCGACTCAAAGTTCGGAACGGAGGTAATTTCGGCGGTGAGAGGCTTGGGAAGCCACCCCACCCGCACTGCCTTTCGCAGTCCGTGGCAGAACGGTGTGGCGGAGCGCTGGGTCGGAAGTTGCCGACGAGACTTGCTCGACCACGTGATCGTCTTGAATGAGCAGCACCTCAAGCGGCTGCTGTCCGAGTATGTGCGCTATTACCATGAAGATCGGACCCACCTCGGACTGACGAAGGATACGCCAACCGGTGGACCAGCAGCGATCAGATGTGGGGCTGAGGGCACAATCCACTCCTTCCCTAGACTCGGCGGACTGCACCATCGTTACGCCGTTGCAGCTTAGCCTCCGACCACTCTGTCTATCGGAGTCAACTCTTAATTGTCCCATCAGAACCGCGCGGGCGAGCTTTCGTCGAAGGCCGAGCCCGTGGATTGGAGTAACATCGGGCCAGAGCAACGAATCACGAATCAATTGCCTGACACACCACGCCGACGAAGGCTCTTACCAGTTTCGTAACGTTTTGACGAACCACAACCCAAATTAAGCCACTACCGAGTGAACATCGGTTTCCACAGGCTATTCGTGTGCGCTATCGGACAGCCAAAACCATTACCTCGGCATAGCATTCACCCATGGCGCGAAAGACCAGCACGAAGCCGTACTCCACAAACATCCTCGACTACCACAGCAATCTATCCATGTACGAGAAAGATAGCCTTGCGTCGGAGGCCAAGCTCAACGCCGAACGGGAAAAACAGAAGCCGCCAAAACGTGCTGTTCACAATTGACCAGACCAGCGGAGGGCGTTGAGGCATTAATATTTGGGACACTATCGTGCTTTTTCCCTCTGAAGAGCGGCTTATGATTTTGTGGTTGAAGGCTACTGCCGCGAACGATCCCGCCGAGAAAGACACCCTTCTATTTGAATTTAGAGATGCCCTGCATGAGCACATCGAGCAACGCAGAGCAGAGGCTAGGAAGCTTGAGATAATGGCAAGCTGAAAATAGAAAATCCCCGATGCCAGTTCGGACGTGTGCTGCGATCTTTCAACGCAACTATTAGGACTTGCAATTGTATGTCCCAGTGCTAGACTCCGGGAGTCCCCTTACACATCCTTCCGCCGGACCCCGTTCTGGGCGTCGGTCTCTTGTGCAATCTGATGATTCAGCATCGGAGGCCACACCTTGCCCACTCCCGAATCGTTCCACGCGGCGATTATCAAGTTTCTCGACTCAGCAGAGACCGCAAAGCGAATAGCGAATAGCCTGCTGCCCAGCCTGCCAGTCACCCGTTGAATACCAAGCCTCATGGCTTATCTTCGAAGGACGGTCTTGGAATATGGCGCGGCCAGTCTGCCCGATGTGCAATGCCAAGCCGCACCGCGCCTAACGCACTATTAGGACCAGTGGAGTCCAAAGACTTCTTGCCCATACTTTAATTCAGCACTACGCTTCGAACGCCAATTTAGACGAACGGGGTCTCGGATACTCTCTTGGGGGAGAAGACATCCGAGACTCTTTCGTTTTTCAACGCACTATTAGGACACTGCCCAATTGTGGCGGGCCTCAGATTGTCGGAATAGCAACCGCCGAGGTTGCGGCAGATGGCACTTTCAAAATGGAGTTACCCGATTTTAGCGAGGATCCGATTGTTGCGGATGATGCATCCTCTGGGATTGAATTCCGACTACAAAATCCGTGGGTGAAAGTTGCGGCGGCGTACCCATCGGAAGTCACTTTCGTGCCCATGCAATGGAAGATTCCGAGCAAGTCGCACTGAGCATAATCGTCGTTTCAGGCGAATAACTTGCATTATGTGTTCTCGCGCAGGCAGCCCCCCGCATCCATACCTGTCGGCGTCCAATTCGTCACGGAGTCAATCCGGGCGTTTGCCGAACGCCTGCGCAAGCAAGCTGGCAAGAACGTCTGGATGATGGGCGGAGGTGAGATCATCCGTTCCTTCCTTGACGAGGACGCGATTGACGAGTTCATCATAACCGTCGTGCCGATGTTCATCGGAGAAGGCATTCCCCTGATTGCACCGAGGCATCGTGAAGTACCGCTCCGGCTGCTATCTCTGCAACGATTTCCGGACGGTGCGGTTCAGCTTCATTACGATGTGCGGCAACCGAGAGCCTGAGGCGAGCCAAAGCCTGACCGCAGGTCGCACTTCCGCTACAGGCTGCTACGCGGTCTCAATTGGGCACCCAGTTAGCGAAAAATCGCGTCTCTAACAATGTCGGCGGTGTCAAGCACTTTTTGAGCGTACTAATCCGTGCGCTCCGAAGAGTGCGCCATTTCGCTCTCGTTGAAAATGTGCCGATCCAACCAAGGCTCGCTCGCAATCAGTATTCAGGTCAGGAACTCAGTCCGACCCATGCATCTCTTCGGTCCACAACCTCGATCATGATTACTACTTCGAACTCCTCGGTGAAGAGGAGCGGGACGCCCAATCAATTACTCGGTGTTCTACTTCACACCATCGCCTGTTCCGGGCTTTCCCGCGTGCGAACCGAACTTTGTTAACTTTCCAAAATCCCATTCCTTGCGCATCATCCAGTACAAGCGAACCGCCAGTTTCCTCGCCATGGCGACCTTGGCGATTTTCCGTCCCCGCCTCATCGTCAGGTGGAGATACTGGCTGCGCCATTCCGGGAGGCTGCGCGCCGTCACTTGCGCCGCTTCCACCAACAGGAAACGCAGCAGCGCGTTGCCTTGTTTCGTGATGTGTCCCAGCCGCCGTCGATTCCCGCTCGACTCCTCCAATGGCACCAGACCCAGATAGCTTGCGATCTGCTTGCCGCACCGAAACCGCTCCGCTGTCCCGATGATCAGCACGAAGGCCAGTGCGGTCAGGGGACCCACCCCGGGATGCGTCATCAAGCGCTGCGCCTCACGACACTTCTCCACTTCCTGCTCGATGGTTTGCGTCAGCTCCGTGATCGTGGGATTCAGCCGGTCCAGCAACTCCAGCAGATCGCGCCGTCTCCGGCTCGCCCACGGAGCTAACCGGAACGCCTCCAGTTGCTCTCGTCCCGCCTCTCGCCACAACCGCTTCTTGCACCGTAGGCCTTCGTTGAGTGCCACCGCTTGCAGTTGGTTCATGATTCGCGTGCGTGCCTGCACCATCCGGTGCCGGTGCCACAGCAGTTGCCGCAGATCGCGATTCTCCCAACTCGGTACCCAGATCCGTGGAAAGTCATCCTTCAGCAGCAAGCGCAGAATGTGTTGTGCATCCAGGCGATCGGTCTTCTGCTTACGTTCGCGCTTCCTGCGGATCTCGGCGGCATCCCCGATCCACAACTCGAAGTTCAGCTCCGCCAGCAGTCGTTCAAACCAGCGCGCCTGTCCACTGGCTTCCATTCCCACGCGTATCTTTATTCCCTGGGCCGCGAGATCGCGGTAGAACTTCTCCGCTTCCTCGCGGTGCTGCAGCCGCCGCTCTTGCAGTTCCCCGGTTTCGGTATCTACAAAAGCAATTTGTTGAAAGGCCGGGTGGTAATCTGCTCCTTGTATCTTGTTTGCATCTGCCCGATTCGGTCTCTCTGTGTTAGTGGGGGATTGGATCGGGATTCGGCGGGAGGCCGTTCACATCCTTAGGCGCAGTGAGTTGGCAGCCTGGATTATAGATAGGCCCCCCGCCCTCCTTTCTCAACGCCGTGGAGAATCTCACGCCGCGAGAGCCTGCATACAAGGACGGCGAGAGAGGTGTTACAGGGTCGGGGAGCCGAAGCTCAGTCTAATCCAGACTTGCGAGGTTCAACATGCCTGAAACGGAAGTCGACACGTTTGCTGGAATCGATGTAAACGCACGCGAGTTAAGTGTCGCCCTATGCCGGGGGAAAGGCGAGGACAAGCCCGCCATGGCTAAGTTCTCTAACCATCCTTCCGGACATAAGGCCCTGATCGCCCACTTGCTTCGGGGCGGCCGGCGAGTGCGGGTCTGCTTGGAGGCCAGCGGGAATTACAGCCTAGATCTGGCGTTGACCTTGCAAGCACACCGCCAAGTGGAGATCAGTGTCATCAATCCGCGGCGGGCACGACGCTTCGCGGAAGCGCTCGGTCAGCGCAGCAAAACCGATCCGGTCGATGCCCGCGTGCTCTGCGAGTATGCCGCTCGCATGCCTTGGGTTGCTTGGCAACCGCCCAGTTCAGTCGCCCTACACTTGCGGGCTGTGGCGCGTGCCATCGCGGACTTGGGGGTTATCCATACTCAGCAGAACAATCGTGCGCACGCGTCGGCTGCGAGCCAAGCCTTGCCGGTCTTGGTGGTCAAGGAGATGCAGCGTCATCAGAAATATCTTGAGCAGCGCATGACCCGGTTGCGGCGGGAAGCTCTGCGGCTCATCGCCGGCGATTCCGAACTGGACCGTCGCTTCCGTCTAATGCTGACCACGACTGGCATCGCTGAGACCAGTGCTCTGCAGATCCTGGGCGAATTGGCCGTGCTGCCCAACATGCTGGATGCTCGCCAGTGGGTGGCCTTCAGCGGACTGGATCCGCGGCTTTTTAAGTCAGGGAAATCTGTCGAGAAGCGGCCTAGGATCAGCCGAGGCGGTAGTCGTCACTTGCGTCGTGCTCTCTACATGCCAGCGCTGGTCGCTCTGCGTCGCGATCCTTATCTGCGACGCTTCTATCAAAACTTACTAGCTCGCGGCAAAGCTCGGCTGCAAGCCGTCGTAGCGGTTATGCGAAAGCTGCTGCATGCTCTGTTTGCCATGTTCCGCACCAATCAACCGTACGACGGATCGAAGCTGTGTTGCGCAGTCGACATGGCTGGCAATGCCATTGCTGCTTGTGCTTGACTGGACCCAAAAAAGAGAGAGGTTCTCCTGCACCTCTCCAGAGAGAAAAAAATTGAATTTCAAGAGAGAATCTATAATGATCATTGTTCGGCTCCTTTCTCCCGAGCCTTTTGGTTGGTTCGCACCACCAAAGTTTACTCGGGGCTGGGAGCCGACATTGTTATGGAATCAATTTCACTCACAATCGCGGTTCTGAATGTAAACGCGGCCTGTTAACAACAGTTGTCGAGGTCCTACCTTTAGCGAGAAAAGAGCATCCTATACCCGCCAAGGAATCCCACGATGATTGCGAATCGATCTGCTCTAGCCCTTCTGTCTCTGGTAACCAATCGGAAACAAGTAGCCATGCTTTGCTTAGCCCAATGCATGCTGCTGAGCCTCTGCGCGCTTGCTGAGGAGGCCACAATCATCAGCTTCGATCCTCCCGGCTCCCGTCAAACGATTCCTCTTAGCATCAATGCCGGGGGCTCCGTTACCGGCTACTACTCTGATGGAATCGCCATTCACGGCTTTTTGCGTACACCCGACGGCAGCTTTATTGCTTTCGACGGGCCCGACGCCACTGCCACCTATGCCTGGAGCATCAACTCTGCAGGATGGATTGCGGGCTACTTTTATGCGCGGCAGATGTCTCACGGCTTCTTGCGTGCTCCGGACGGGCGCTTCATCGCCTTCGACCCGCCGGGGTCAACTGGGACCACGCCCCAAAGCATAAACTCTGCCGGCATGGTTACAGGCTATTACAGCGGCGCGCACGGCACGTTGCACGGCTTCCTGCGAGATGCGGATGGCGCCATAACTAGTTTCGATCCCGGGAGTTCGACTTCTACCCGGCCCAGCAGCATCAACTCGGCCGGAGAGATTACGGGCTTTTACGTTGACTCCGCCCAGTTGTACCACGGCTTCGTGCGGGCTCCAGACGGCGCTTTTACCACTTTCGTCGCTCGGCCCGGGCAGAATACTCAACCAGCGAGCATTAACTCCGCAGGCGAGGTTACGGGAACGTATGGCCCCAGCAACAGCTCTCAGGCGTTCTTGCGGACGGCTGACGGGATCATCACCACGTTCGCGCCGAAACACTCAACGTCTGTCGTTCCGTGTAGCGTCAACGATGCGGGAAGGATCACCGGCTTCTATGTTGATCCGCGTGGCAACCTCCACGGTTTCGTACGGAGTCGCGACGGAGCCGTTGCAATCTTCGGTCCTCCAAGCGTCACATTCATCTTTCCTTTCAGCATCAACGATTCGGGAGAGATTACCGGCTATTATCAAGCCAGTGTGTTTACTACCTCCCATGGCTTCCTGCTCAGTCCGTAGGTTGACGAGTTCCACTAGGCGTAAACTCATGGACCATGGTTGGCGTAACAAGTATGGTCCGCCGCCGAACAGCAAGAAGAATCGGTCCCGATGAGAACAGTCTGCGAAAATGTATCCGGCCTCTAAGTGGAGAGTGATCTCCGGGCGCATGATGATGATCCGCGCGTGCCTCTCCTTGCTAATCGCCACGGTCGTGAAAGACCTCGTTACGCCACAGGTTTTCAGGCACGTCGTTTGACTGTGTTTTCGTCGTTTCCTATCTTCTGCAGACTCCCGTGAAAAAAGTTTCAGAGTCCCACTTCGTCTAGTTGGAAAATACGGTCGCTTTGTGCAGGGGCTGATAGTCGTTCCCGCTGGCCAAAACTGCCCAACTGATCCTGGCCAGCTTGTTGGCAGTTGCGACGATCACCACGTTGCGTGCGGTTCTGGTTTCCAATCCGCTCATCCACTTCCCCAGACCGGAGCCTTCGCGTTTGACACGTAACACCGCGGCGCGCGCTCCATGGATGAACATCTTGCGCAGGTACGGGTTTCCCCGCTTACTGATGCCCAGCAGCTTGGCCTTGCCTCCGGTTGACCATTGCCGTGGCACCAGTCCCAGCCAGGCCGCAAACTCCCTTCCCTTTTTGAAAGCCGCGCCGTTCCCGATGGCAGAGACGACGGCGGTCGACACCAATGGACCCACTCCGGGGATCTGCTGCAATCGAACACAACTCGGATCACTGCTCGCGATCTGTTCGAGCTGGGTGTTCAGGGTCTCGATCTGCAACTGCAGTCCTTTCCACTCCTGCCACAAGAAATCCAACAGACGACGCATGGCAGGGCTCAGTTTTGCGTCGGCATTTTCCAGGATCTCGGGCATCTGCCGTCGCTGGCTGGCCGGCCCCTTGCGGAAACTTATGCCACGCTCCAGCAGGAAGGCTCGAATCTGATTAATCACGCTAGTCCGGCGTGCCACTAATCGGTCGCGCACTCGATGCAGCGCTTGCAGGTCGAGCTGATCCTCTGTCTTGATGGGCACGAAACGCATGTTCTCCCGTTCCACGGCTTCGGCAATCGCCTCCGCATCGCAGTAGTCGTTCTTGTTGGACTTCACGAACGGCCGCACAAACTGCGCGGGAATCAATCGCACCTCGTGCCCTTGTTCGCGCAGCGCTCGTCCCAGAAAATGCGATCCCACTCCCGCCTCCATCCCCATCAACGATGAAGGCAGATTGGCCGTGTACTCCAGTAGTTGGGAACGGGAGAACTTCTTGCGGATTACCACCTGGGAACGGGTCCCCAGTGCGACGATGTGGAAGGTAGTCTTGCCTAAATCGATACCGATCGACTTAATCTGTGACTTACTTTGCATGATGATCCTCCGTCTGGCTTTTCGCCAACCTAATCATTACTCGGTTGGCTCCATGACGGCGGACCATCTCATTATCGCGATTTCACTCATTGTCCCGTTCGTCTCGCAGAATCACGATCAATCGCCGCTCTCTATGCGCTAGACGGGGTTCTTTGGCCGATGGCGGATCGTAATCGCTGAGAATCATTCGAGAAAAGGCTTCATAAACGCGAAGTCCAAGCGCGAGTTCTTGCTGTACAAGCCCCGCTTGATCGAAAACCGAAATCCACAAATCGGCCCGAAAACCCCCGTCTAAGGTAAATTGTGAAACGTTGTTAGCACACCTTGGCGTTGACCGAAACAGGTCAGTATTGCTCAGCCTGCATTCTGGCTTTTGACTACGCTACTTGAGACCGTCCAAGGGAGGCATTTATGGGTGGTCACTCTTTCCCAGAAATACCCTGCATTATTTGCAGTAAGCCAGTCGATCTCACGGTCGATCTCATTGCTGATGAAAACGGCGGTCCCGTCCACGAGCATTGTTACGTGAAGCGCACTAAAGCATCTTCTAATCGTGGATGGAGTCGCTACTACGGAAGAATAACCTCGAAGGAAACTATGAACGACAAATCAACTGCTACGATGTCGGGAACGGTCGATAAAATCATCGAGTCTGCAATTCCGAATGAACCAGATAAAGCGCAGATCACTGTCGCAGGTGGCGACCCCCTGTATCGGGAGCTACGCATCGTTAACGCTCTGACCAAAGAAAACGGTGAGGAGATAAGCCTCAAGACGGGACAAAATGTGATGGTCACAGTTGAAGCCAATTCCAAGGATACTAACAAAAAGTGATGATTGCCTCGTGAGTCCCCGCTTCGTTGGCGTTACTTGCCCGGGCGCGACGATAAATCAGGCACCGCACAGCGGAAACGAGCATGAAAGCTGTCAACCCTCCCCCGAAAGGCAATGACGGTCATGGGCAGAGCGAGGCCCAAGTTCCCGCGATTGCTCAATTCTTGTTGCAGCTAACGCGCAGTCGGAGACAAGATTCTCTGAGCATCGTTCATAAAATATCAGCGGTTGACGCGTTCGGAAGACCGACGTGCGCTGATTTACCAGGCGGGAGTGGGCTGCAAGTTCACAGTTCACTTCTCAACATCGTTCTCCACGACTAGGCTCCCGCGACGGGGACTAAATCTTCTTGAGCGACGGTTGGTGGATTCTCATGCGACCGTCATCATCCCACTTGACGACCGCGTCGTCTTCGTTAGCTCGCTCAACTGTGCCGAATTCTCCAGTCGGCTTTCCGAAGTTGCCCAAACCCTCGACGCGATCTCCGGGACCCAGTTCTTGGCCGGTGGCAGCTGGCTGCGAGAGCGGTGGCCTCTTGGCACGGTCTGAATCAGGCGTCGCCCCAGGGCGTGACAAGGGCGGTTAGGGGGCTTTACGCAGTTTGGGTATCGGGTTATTGATCATAGGGGTCGTATTCCATTGTCTCTAAGAGGCCAGAACAGCGTCCCTCGCTGCGACTGTCATCTCTAGACACAGCATAGCCTTGGAAGGAATGGTTCGGCTGGTCCAAACTGCACCGTTTGGACAATGAGTTTGGCTAACTGCGGCAGCTCAGGTTTGTTGTTGTGTTGATGCAAACAGCACAAGGGGGGACAATTTCCTTTGTCTGCTAATCCCCTTTGGGAGTAACGGGGGGGCGACGTCTCAGCCGCCTCCAATTTCTCCAGGGACCTTTGAAGCGACAGAAGTTCTCCCTGGATTCGCTCTAATTCGTCAATGGCCTCGTGAGCTATCTTGCTCAGACGCGAAAGGCGGCACCTGTCACCCTTATCACTGTCCTGAATGTGCACATTGGAGCCGCGACCGCTGATCGCAGCTCGTATTCCTAAGTCGCTGCGTGCCGGTTCCGATCTGGTTTACGCGTTGCGGCCACATCCAGCCCGTCAGCAATTCTTCATTCTTGTGTTGGCCGCGACCCTGCGGCGAACACGATTTGTTCCTCGAACATTTGAAACTCAGGACAACGTCGCCATGCGGATGAGGGGCGTTGTTCCGCAAGCGAAGCAACGATTGATAATGGAGGCAACACTTATGAGACTAATTGGAGTTATCAGTACAGCCGTTCTGTCTCTGATCCTGGCGGCCCCGGCGTACGCCCAGGAGCAGCACGACCAGCAGGAAGAACAGAAAGCCAAGCCGGAAGAGAAGAAGGCACAACCGGAGAAATCCGCCAAGCCGCAGGAAGAGAAGAAAGCGCAACCTGAAAAATCCGCAAAGCCGGAAGAGAAAAGTTCGCAGCAGCAGGGCAAGACCAATCAGCAGGAAGAGAAAAACGCACAGCAACAAAATAAGAACAACAACAAGCAGGAAGAAAAAAACGTGCAGCAGCAAAACAAGAATAGTCAGCAGGAACAGAAAAACGCGCAGGAACAGCAGCGCGGCCAGGAAGCCAGGCCTGGAAAGCAGGAGCAGCACGCCGGTGGAAACGGTGGGGGCCGCATTCCCGACGATCGCTATCGAGCCAACTTTGGACGGGAACACAGCTTCCACGTCAGCCAGGGAGATTACGGCAATCGCCGCTTCGAATACGGCGGCTACACCTTCGCGTTCGTTGGCGCGTGGCCGAGCAATTGGCTCTATTCGCAGGATGTTTTTGTGATCGAGATTGACGGCGTGTATTACCTGTGCAACCCAATTTATCCCGGCGTCAACATCGCCCTCGACGTTACGCTCTAACGCTTCATCGGTTGTGGGATGGGGTTCTGACTGAACCATTTATAAGCGCGAGTCTGCTGCTTTGGGCTCGCGCCTTTTTTTCGCCCTGAGGCGAACGGAATCTCTTTTGGCATCTTTTCATGCCCCTCCCCGTCTCCTCGCTCGTGGGCCGTCGCTGTGGCTTTAGCTTTGAGTGTTAGCAAACTACACACTCCTAACAGCACTTGCAGAGATCAATTAGTCCAAATCTTACGGGCTTCCGAGGGAACAAGTCTGGACGGGTTTCTAACGCCGCTGCCCTAGAGATATCGTGGAACCGTGGAACACCTCCTTTGAGCGTTCCTCGAACCGGAAACAAACGTGACACGGTCCGGAAACGGGCTTGTGGGAAGCGCCGAAAAGCAGTGTTCAAGCGTAGGGTGAAAGTCAACTCGCTCTGGCCGAATCCCCGGGCCTCTGATCGCATTGCTTTCGCCTAGTGCCCTCCTCGAAACCGGACTGCGCATGTGCCCTGCAGAGAAAAGCCGGGTCAGTGACCCGTTCTCGGCTGAGCAGTCCGTTCTCTGCAGTCCGGTTTGCTGAGGAATTATCGCGAGAAATGGGCATCTTTCGCGTATCTCGGGGGAGAGGGCGGCGGAATTTCTCTGCAGTTAAGACTGGATGGCGGAGGGAATGTGATTCGAACTCGCATTACCGGTTTTGAATTCCGCAACCCCCGACGTTTGCGTAACTTGCAGGCGGAGCAGCACTTAACCAGAGAATCAACGGGCAGTGACTGGCCGCTAGGGCGACAAAGAACAGTCCATCGTTTCGTCCTCATCAAGGCGAACGGCATACGGTACTGTGGCTGAACGTGGTCACCTTCGTGCCTTGGCAAGGGGCCGACATTGGGTGCGCAATGACTACTTGCTTGGGCGCGCAGGCCAAACAGAAAGTATCTCCGCAAAGCCCGCTCGGCAAGTGCGAATGAATGGAGATTCTCAAGATTCCTGCCCGTGCTTTTCCGCACAACTTCCGCCACTTGGCGGGAAAAACAGATTCCCGTCGGTGGGATCTGTTCCGAATTATCCCTCGTGCGCAATCGCCATTACTTCCCATATGCCGATTCTGGCCCGGAATGACTTCCGGTTAGCCCTTCATCCATGCGCAATCCGCAGTCACCAGGCTCATTGCGCCCCTGGTCCACTGCAGGTGCTAGTCTGACGTAGGAACCGATGAACAACCACAACATCCAGGCGGCCTGGAAATATCACGATAGTACGAAACACTCCTACTGGAGTATTCGCAACAATCCTCACTTCCTGGACTGGGCTAATCGGCCCAATTCCTTCAAAATCTATCCGAAGCTAGAGCGACTTCCGCTACCGCGAGACGTGTCACAAACGGGCGTGGCCGCGCTCTCCGCGCTCTCAGATGCGTTGTCGTCTTCGCGGGCTGATTCGGTACCTGACCTCCAAGATCTGGCGCGCATCCTCTATTTCTCGGCGGGGATTACCAAACAGCGCGGATCTCCAGGCGGAGAAATCTACTTTCGCGCCGCAGCTTGTACTGGAGCCCTCTACGAGATCGAGTTGTATATCGTGACTGGCGATCTCGCGGACCTGGATGCCGGCGTCTACCACTTCAATCCGGTGGAAGTGTCGCTACGGCTTCTGCGAAAAGGTGATTTTCGCGGAAACCTGGCGCAGGCGACGGCTCTCGAACCGGCAGTGGTTGGCGCGCCCGTGACCATCATTTGCACCGGAACATACTGGCGGAACGCCTGGAAGTATCAGGCACGCACCTATCGTCATTTTGGTTGGGACAATGGCACCCTGTTGGCGAATATGCTGGCTGTTTCTGCGGCCTCGGGATTGCCCGCCAAGATCGTGCTCGGGTTCGTGGACGCCGACGTGAATTGCCTACTCGATCTCGATACCCGGCACGAGGTTTCCTTGTGCCTCGTTCCGATCGGGCACAGATCGGACAGTTCGCCCCCAACGCCCTGTGAAGCTCATGCGCTCGGCTTGGAAACGATCCCCCTCTCGCAGCGCGAGGTCGAATATCCCTCCATGCTTGAGATGCACGACGCGTCTTCGCTCGAGTCCGCAGTGGAAGTAGCTCAGTGGCGCGGGAAGCAACAGGTCTTCGTGTCTTCCGCTTCGCCAGGCGATGCAATTCGCCTCCAGCCATTGTGCGGGGAAAAACAACCCAAGGACACGATTGAGCAGGTGATCCTGCGCCGCGGGTCCACCCGAACGTTCGACAAGACGGCGTCGATTACGCTGGCCCAACTCTCCACCATCCTCGAACGCACCACTCGAGGCCTTCCTACTGACTTCCTCAAGCCTCTCGGTGCGCAACTGAATGATCTTTACTTGATCGTGCATGCGGTGCAAGGGCTCAAGCCGGGCGCATACTTCTTCCGGCGTGAGCAGAACGCCCTGGAGCTTCTGAAGGCAGGGCAATTCCGCGCCGAAGCCCACCATCTTGGACTGGAGCAGGAGTTGCCGGCGGACGCCTGCGTGGACATCTTTTTTCTCGCCGATTTGAAACGCATCCTGGAGCGATACGGGAACCGCGGCTACCGGGCCGTCCAACTGGAGGCGGGCGCAATCGGTGGGAGGATGTACCTGGCTGCGTATGCCCAGCGCCTGGGTGCAACCGGGCTAACCTTCTTCGACGATGACGTGACTAACTTCTTTTCGCCGCACGCGAAAGGCAAGAGTGCCATCTTTCTTCTCGCGATTGGCGAGCCGCTGAAACGCAAACCACAGCAGTACCTCTAGAGAAGTTCGAAATCAGAGAAGGGCAGTCGTGGGAACTCATTGCGTGCCATATGACGGCTAGTTGGAACCAAATGGAAGCTGACAGTCTGCCAACTCCCATTTCTCTCGCTAGTTAATGGTGAACTAAGCCAAGATAGACTCTAAAGTATTCCGCCAAGCTCTGCGGGGAAAGAACTTCGACTGGCATAAGCCCAACGACCGCTGGACAGTAGTGAAGTTAGGAATTCTTAATCCCGCCGGAGAGGTGCATGCGCGTTGACTCTGGCGCACTTTGAGTGCCCCGCATGCCGCGAGAGGTTCGCTCCTAAGAGGGCCGACCAGGGAGCGACGCAACAAACGCGCCCGAAGTCTTGGACCCGAACAAACTCGTAATCCGATTGCAAAAGCTGTCTGACGCCGGACGATTACAGGAACGCGACGGGCTCTATTTTCGGTGTCGCTAGGATTTTGATTGGTCGGATTCCAGCTTCTTTTTCTCTACCCTGATCCAAGCCACGATCAGTTTCCGAATACCGCTATCGGTGCGTCCCTCACATTACCCCGCTCGCCGCTTCCAAGGCGTTGCGCCTTTGACCCGAGGGTGCTCGGCGCAAGCGTGGGAAGCAAACTCTGCGGAGAGTTGTGTTTTGAACGTCCGCTTCATTTCATCTAGTGATTCATCAGCGGGCGGGCCAGAAGGGTTAAACACCCAAGCGCATTCAGAACAACCCCATCCCTCGACATTCTGTCCTTCGTTCCATACCAATTCGCGGGACGAATTTTCTTGGTGAAGCATACGGCCCTCTCAAGCGCATACGGGAATTGTACGCTCCCCGGCCGTGAGATAATTCCGCCTCTCCCCCGCTCGGAGGCTATATATGGCGGCTAGCGGCGGGAGAGAGGATTTGAACCCCCGACCCCCTGGTCCCGAACCAGATTCCAGCACTTATTGATCTCTACTGGAATTCGGTGCTTGCTCTGACAGTTCAAACTACCCGGTTATAATTACAGCTTCTATGCGCACGGACTGGTCTCCTGAAGAAGTTTCTGTGATTTACTGTCAACCGATTCTTGATCTGCTGCTGCAAGCACAGAGAACTCATCGCGAATTTCATCCAGCGAATGAAGTCCAGATGTGCAGGCTGCTTTCCATTAAGACTGGCGGTTGTCCCGAGGATTGCGCGTATTGCCCGCAAAGCGCGCACTACACGACCGCAGTCGAACGGCAGCCTCTAATGAATAAGAACGAGGTACTCATCTTTGCGCGCGCGGCGAAGGCCGACGGAGCGACGCGATTTTGCATGGGTGCAGCGTGGCGGCAAGCGCCTGAAGGCAGCGAGTTCGACTCGGTTCTGGAATCGGTGCGCGCCGTCGCGGAACTTGGCCTGGAGGTTTGTTGCACCCTGGGCATGCTCACTGAATCACAGGCCTTTCTGTTAAAAGAGGCCGGCCTTTCTGCTTACAATCACAATCTCGATACCTCACCGGAGTTCTATGGCACGCTCATCGGCACGCGCCTCTATCGGGACCGCTTGGCGACGATTGCGGCCGTACGCAAGGCGGGCATTACCGTCTGTTGTGGTGGCATCCTTGGCATGGGCGAATCGGACAACGACCGAATCGGCTTGCTCCACCAGCTTGCCACGATGAACCCCCACCCCGAGAGTGTGCCAATCAACATGTTAGTCCGCGCTGAAGGTACGCCTCTGGCAAAAGCTGCCGATCTCGATCCTTTGGTGCTCGTGCGAATGGTCGCAACGGCCCGCATTCTGATGCCGCATTCTATAGTTCGTTTGGCGGCTGGACGTGCGCAGATGACGCGCGAAACCGTTCTGCTCTGTTTCCTGGCCGGGGCAAACTCCATCTTCTACGGCGAGAAATTGCTGACCACCCCCAACCCTGCCATCGACGACGACGGCGATCTGCTGAATGAACTAGGACTCAAACCGATGCGATCGCTGGCCCATGCCCACTAGTCCTCTTACCCGGCGAATGGACTCGCGACTGTTGAAGTTGGAGACACAGGCTCAGATGCGTAGGCTCTCCAACATCCACGGAGTCAATCTCTGCTCGAATGACTACCTCGGGTTGTCCACCGATCCGCGTCTCAAAGAGGCCTTGATCGAAGGTATTGCACACTGCGAACGGACCGGGGCAACCGGCTCACGCTTGCTAAGCGGAAACCATGAGGTCTGGGACCAACTGGAAACCGAATTCGCCTCTTTTGCTGGCACGGAAGCGGCGCTGTTTTTCAACTCGGGCTTTGCCGCCAACACCGGATTGCTCGGTTCCCTGCTCGGTCCTGACGACGTGATTTTCTCCGATGCCCTGAACCACGCCAGCATCATTGACGGTATCCGCCTGTCACGGGCGCAAAAGGTCATTTACCCCCACAGCGACTTAAATTCCCTTGAAGACAGGCTATGCCGGCACGCTCGAACCAGTGGATCGAGGGTGATTGTGACCGAGAGCATTTTCAGCATGGACGGCGATCGAGCTCCGATTGGCGAATTGCTCCGGCTAGCTGAAAGATACGGCGCGGAGGTTGTCGTGGACGAAGCCCACGCGACCGGCTCTTGCGGCAGTACAGGACGCGGGGTGGTGGCCGAGCTTGGTCTTGCGGAACAAGTGCTTGCCCTCGTGCATACCTGTGGCAAGGCGTTGGCCAGCGCTGGAGCTTTTGTGTGCGGGAGCAAAACACTGAAGCGATTTCTGCTCAATCATGCCCGCACTTTTATCTTCAGCACCGCCCTCCCACCTTATCTGGCATTTCATGTCCGGGCCGCTCTTCGGATAGCGACTTCGATGGAAGCCGAACGCAATCATCTGGCGTCGCTTTCGGCCACCTTGCGTGAACGCTTGCGTTCCTTTGGCTTTGATTGTGGTCCAAGTACCTCTCACATCGTGCCCTTGATCATCGGTGGCAACGAAGCAACATTGGAACTGGCGGCGGCCCTGCAGGACCGAGAATTTGCCGTCGTTGCCATCCGACCTCCAACCGTACCACCGGGATCCGAGCGGCTGCGCATCTCGCTGACGGCCCGGCTTACCCTGCAAGAAATCGAGAGATTCGCAGATGCTGTTCGGGCGTTCTCTCCTCTCGACGGCTCCCGTGCGTAAAGGCTTCTTCATTACCGGAACGGACACGAACGTCGGAAAGACCGTGCTTTCCGCACTATTATGCGCCGCCCTCCAAGGCAGGTATTGGAAGCCGATCCAAACAGGAGCCTGCGAAGGAACCGACCGGCAACATGTCAAAGCCTGGGCCGGAGTCAATGACGCTCTGCTGTTTCCGGAAGCCTATATCTTCGATGATCCTCTGTCGCCGCACCTGGCCGCTCGTCGCGCCGGAAGCGAGATTGAGTTGGCGCAGATCGGATTGCCTGCGGCCAACTCCGGCATGCCGCTGATCGTGGAAGGAGCCGGGGGCGTTATGGTACCGATCAACTCTCAGCAATTTATGACGGATTTAATGCGTCACCTCGCGCTGCCTGCGATCCTGGTCGCCCGCAGCACGCTTGGAACGATTAATCACACACTGTTGTCAGTCCAGTGTTTGCGCAACGCGGGAATTGAACTTCACGGGGTGGTGCTGATCGGCCCCGAAAACGCCGACAACAAGGCGGCAATTGAACACTATGGGAAAGTTCGCATTGTGGGTCAGATTCCCTTGCTCGAAACGATCAATCCGAAAACCCTGCGTGACGTCTTTGCCCGCCACTTTGTTCCGGAATTTTTCATATGAGCACCACGTCGGCTCTTAACATCTGGCATCCATTCACGCAAACACACCTTGATCCTGATCCGTTGAGGGTGGTCCGGGCGCGGGGCACGTATCTCTATCCGGAAGACGGACGAAAGATCGTTGATGCGATCTCGTCCTGGTGGGTCAACCTGCACGGGCACTGTCATCCCCGGATCGCGGAGGCCATTGCCGCACAGGCGGGAAAACTCGATCATGTGTTGCTCGCCGGCTTCTCTCACCCGAGCGTGGAGCAACTCACACAGAAATTGCGAAACATCGTTCCTTCCGCCCTAACCCACGTCTTTTACTCCGACGATGGTTCTACGGCCGTCGAAGTGGCTCTGAAGCTGGCGGTACAGTATTGGCAGAATCGCGGCTGCGCGGAAAAGCGAGAAATCGTTGCCCTGGAGCACGCATACCATGGCGACACGGTGGGCGCCATGTCCGTCAGCGCCGATTCGGGCTTCACCAGCCCATTCTCCCGTTTCCGATTTCCAGTGCATCGGGTGCATGCCGCGTACTGCCATCGTTGTCCCGTTGGAAAAGAGCGCGCCAGTTGCCAAATCGACTGCGTACAGTCGTTCAAAACCCTGATGGAAACAAGAAGCAGCACAATTGCCGCTGTGATCGTGGAGCCCCTGCTTCAGGGCGCTGGCGGCATGATCATCCATCCCGCGGAATTCCTGCGGCAAGTTCGGGCGCTATGCTCGGAGCATCAAGTGCTTCTCATCGCCGATGAAGTGCTCACAGGTTTCGGACGTTGTGGAAAGATGTTTGCGTGTGATGTGGCCGGAGTTGTCCCCGACCTGATGTGCGTTTCGAAAGGCATCACGGGAGGCTTTCTTACTCTGGGCGCCACCCTGTGTACTGACTCGCTTCATCAAGAATTCACGGGGCCAAGTCGCAGTTTCTTTCATGGACATTCTTATACCGGCAATCCTCTGGCCTGCGCCGCTGCGGTAGCCAATCTGGAAATCTTCGAGACAGAAGACGTATTCGGACGAATTGATGCCATCGCTGCGCAACATGCCAAGCGGTTGGCGCGGGTGAATTTACATCCGAGGGTGGCGGAAACGCGCCAGCTTGGTTCCGTCGCAGCTATTGAGCTAAATGTTGAGGACCCGGGATACTTTTCGACGCTCAAATCGCGCCTCTACAGTTTTTTCCTGGGTCGCGGAGTCCTACTCCGACCGTTGGGCCACGTTATTTATGTGTTGCCGCCCTACTGCATAAGCCAATCAGATTTGGACTACGTATATACAGTAATCGAAGAAGCCTTGGAGAAGGTCAGCTCTGAGACTACCTTCAGCCGCCCTGGGACTTGAAGTGCAATTTAGACTTTGCGGGGTGGTTCTCAGACTACGCAGGACCGACAGTCCACTCGCGATTTACGTGGTTGCCGTGTTGCCTTCCTCCTACTCGGAATGAAGTCGGCATCCTGATCTACGGGCTTTTCGCAGCTCAATGGCCCCGCCCACCGATGCCTCTGTCTCCGCTTCAAGAAACCCTCGCGATGTCCCCTGCAAGACTCGAGGCCAGGATGGATTCGCTACTTCCTTTCCTGTAGGGCTCTTGCATCCCCTACAACATGCCGGTTTAGCCCGGCGCACTCCGGTTTGCCCGTGACTCAGGCGCAACCGAGATTCCTTCATCTCGCCCGTAGGTCCTTGCTTCTTTTCATTAACTGTGGTTAACTTTATAAAATAAGCTCTAGTTAACAGAAGCTATTGGGGACATATTGCCGCCTTAAGGCAAATGAGTGGGGTATTCATGGCACGGGCAGCGTACTTTGCTTTTCTTGTGTTGACGGTGGCATCTCTTGCTCCAGTAAAGGCACCGGCACAAGGCGAGACCACCAGTGCCATTATTGGCCAGGTTCGGGACGCAACCAACGCCGTCCTACCTGGCGCCATTGTGACGATCACAAACTCAGAGACCGGACTGAGACGCAGCGCCAAGACCGATGGCTCGGGCCGATTCAACTTCCCCCAACTAAAGCCAGGGATTTATTCAGTCAAGGTGGAAGCGTCGGGGTTCGAGCCACGACAAAACAACAATGTCGTTTCGGCCCTCGGTCAAAAGCAAACCGTGGATTTCACGCTGGGAGTCGCCCAATCCCGTGAGACGGTGGAGGTCAGCAGCGAGGCTCCCATCCTCAATCCGGAGAACGCCAACACATCCACCACCTTGAATGCCCCCGCCCTGGAGGATCTGCCCAATCCAGGCGGCGATCTCACCTACCCATTGCAGTTCGCTCCGGGCGCCCTGATCAACACAGCAGGCAGCGGGAATGATTTCGTTGGGGGAACAAACGGGTACGGCAACGTGGAATTCAACGGCCTGCCTGCCCTCTCAAACGGCTATATCGTTGACGGACTGGAAACCAACGACCCGCTCACCAACCTCAACAGCGGCCTCTCCACCAACCTCGTGCTGGGGCTGAATTCGATCTCAGAAGTGACAGTCAATACTCTTTCCTATGCCGTCGATCAAGGACGGTATGGAGCATCCCAGGTCAACTACGTCACCAAGTCTGGCTCGAATCAGTTTCACGGGAATCTCTATGAACTGTGGAATGGTGCTCGGCTGAATGCAGCGGACTACTTTACCAATGCGACGCCGGGGAATCACAAGCCCGGAGCAACGGTAAATCACTTTGGGGGCAGTCTGGGCGGGCCGATTGTGCACGACAAGCTCTTCTTTTTCTTCGACAGCGAATGGGTTCGGATCGCTCTGCCTATCGTGACGCCCACGACGGTTCCGAGCGCGGCGTTTCAGCAATATGTGCTGCAGCAGCTTCCGCTGGGTGGAACCGACTCCGTAACCGGATCAACCTATCTGCCGTCGCCGCAATCAGTCGTGTTCTACCACAAGATGTTCTCCCTGTATGGAAACACCGGCGGAACGCCTCTCGCGGTGCTCGGATGTCCGTTGAACGCTGACGGCACTTCGGCCTCGGGCAATCCACCGAATGGAAGCGGTTGCGCGAACCGGCAAAGCGTGTCGCACTCAAGCGATGACCACGAACAGGTACAGACGGTCCGCTTCGACTACAACATCAACGAGAAAGACACGACCTGGTTTCGTTTTCAGGCGGACACGGGCGTACAAGCTGCCTACACGGATTCCATCAACTCAGTGTTTGACGCCGTCTCTCCTCAGCCTCTCTACTCGTTCGCGGCGGGCTACACCCACGTCTTCTCACAAAACCTGGTGAACTATTTCAATCCGGCGTTCTCGTGGTACGAAAGCTTGTTTGGGCCTGCCAACTTGCAAAAGACGCTCGCGGCATTTCCGATTGTGTTGCAGGGCAGTGCCAATGCACCCTTGACCACAATTGGAGGGCTCGACAATACGTGGGTGCAAGGCAGGCGAGCTTCTCGCTTCTTCATCAATGACAACCTCGCTTGGAGCCATGGCGCTCACGAACTGAGGTTTGGCACGAACACCCGAATCTTTCGCTTGAATGACTATGACTTCGGACAAGGCACAGTTCCAACCGTGGCCTACACGACGTTGCCGCAATTCATCTATGGAGTGGCATCTACTGCAACCCAGACTTTTCCCCTGTCAGCGAACGAACCATTCCGCTTCGTCAATCTCGATTTATATGCCCAGGACACCTGGAAAGTGACGCAGAAGCTTACCTGGACGTTCGGCGTGCGTGACACCTTCAACTCAAACCCGCTTAATCCCCACGATCAAATCGCGCGTCTGAGCGGTTCTTTCAGTTCGATCTCGCATGATGTGAATCAACCACTGAATACGGCCATCCAGACTCATCTCGGCAATTTGTTCTCGTCCACACCGCTGGCCATTCTGCAGCCGCGAACCGCGATCGCATGGCAGTTCGAGCCAAAATCTGTGCTGCGAGCCGGTTTCGGGATCTTCAGCGACATTTTGCCGGGCAGTGTGGCCGACCTTGTTGGCACCAATCCTCCTTACGACAAAACCTTCCAGGGAGGTCTGCTGGGTACAGTGGGCGGGACTGCCATCGCTCCGGGAGTGCCGAACAGTGCAGCGGATGCAACTGTCGCCGCAAATCAAAGATTTAGTTCGGGATTCCCTCAAGGACAACTTTCGTGCGCATCCCCGCAGGCAGATCCCACAACGTGTCTCCCACCCGTCGCAATCACAGCCGTGCCCACCGGCACTCTGCATGCTCCGTACTTCTTGGAGTGGAGCCTGGGAATTGAACATCAATTCGGAACCACGGCGAGTTTGCTGGCGCGATATGTTGGAACACGCGCTGTGAACCAGCCCTATCTAACCCAAGTGAACGGCTACCAAACGGTTTGCCAGGGCTGCTTTGCGCCATTCCCCTACATGCAGCCAACTGATCCACGGTTCAGCGCAGTGACCCAACTGGCCACCGGGGAGAACAGTCATTACAACGGCCTTCAACTCACCGCGATGAAGCGTTTGGGGCATGGTCTGCAAGGGCAGGTCAACTACACCTGGAGCCGTTGCATGGATACGGTTTCGAACGGAGGATTCCTGCAGTTCTCGGCAGGAGGAATTCTTTCTCCGTTGCCGGGAGAGCTGGCCCGAGATTACGGTCCTTGCGACTATGACATCCGGCACAATCTGAACGCGCAATATGTGTATCAGTTGCCCCTCCACATCCGGAATCACCAGTTGGCGCACGTGCTCAACGGCTGGCAGATTTCCGGGACCATGTTCTGGCACAGTGGGGTGCCGTTCTCCGTTCTGAGCACACCGTATTCGGCCAGCGGAAACGGAATTGTGCAGGGCAGCGGACCGCAGTTCGCTAGCGTCGTTAGGGGCGTTCCGCTCTATGAGCATCATCCCGTCGATGGTGTAACGCAACCGGGCACCCTCCAGTGGCTCAATCCGGCCGCGTTTGTTTCCGCCGTTGATCCGAGTACTGGGCAGTGCGCCGGTGGCGACGACCCACTGCATTGCCAATTCGGAAACCTCGGCCGCAACGCCCTCCGCGGCCCCGATTTTGTCTGGAATGACTTCTATCTCACGAAATGGTTTCCGGTGAGCGAGCGAGTGAAGCTCAGAGTAGAAGCCCAGTTCTTCAATGTATTCAACCATCCGAACTTTGGGCTTCCCAGCATGACACTAGCAGGGATTCCAGGAAAGCCTCCCACGCAGACAGGGTTTGGAGCGCTTGCATATACAACTTCACCGCCCACCGGCCTGCTGGGCGTCGGCTTGGGTGGCGATAGCAGTCCACGCATGATCGCGTTTCAGGCACGCCTGGAGTTCTGAGCGTGCCCGGGCGATTCTGGTCGGATTGTCGGCAACCCTTCCCTTGGGATTGCTTCCTGCTTGCCCGTAACTCGGGAAGAACCAGGTTCACCCACTCAAGCATCGCTGCTGAATTGCGTTCCTCACCGAGTAAAACGGAGCGTCACGCCGTTAAAGGACGCCTGGGGTACAATTCTGGCTTCATGCCGATTCTCGTAGGTCGGTCTTGCAAGGTGTATAGAAATGCGTTTCCTCTTTCTGCTTGGGTCCATTCTTGTTGCCGCGATCACAGTCGCCCAAACCCAGAAGGCGAGTGATGTCGCGGACTTCGTAAGTGTCGATACATCAGTCTTCGTTCTCGACCACGTCCGAGTCATCGATGGAACCGGGGCACCGGCGAAGGAAGACCAAGCGATCGTGATCGTGAATGGCAAAATACAGTCCATCGGCCCCGCTGCGTCGGCCCAAGTTCCTCAGAGTGCGCAACGAATGGACCGCTCTGGTTACACGGTCATCCCTGGTCTGGTCGGAATGCACGACCATCTGTACTACACCGATTCCTACGCCTTGCAAGTTGTCGACGGAAAAACTGGCGAGCCGGGGGCGTTCCTTGTCGAGATTCCTTATACGGCGCCACGACTCTATCTGGCCGCCGGTGTGACCACCATGCGTACGACCGGAAGCGTGGAGCCTTACACCGACTTGAAGGTCAAGAGCCGGATCGATGCGAACCTGATATGCCTGGGCCAAGTATTGACGTTACCGCACCATACCTGGAAGGTGCCCCGACGCGGTTTGCTCAGATGCATGAACTGACCGGCCCGGACGACGCGAAACGCATGGTGGACTACTGGGCCGCTGAGGGCATGAAGTCGTACAAAGCGCACACGAACATCACGCGCGACGAGTTGAGGGTGGCAATCCAGCAGGCACATGTGCACAAGCTCAAACTGACAGGGCATCTTTGCTCGGTGACCTGGCCGGAAGCGGTAGCTCTGGGAATCGATGATTTGGAGCATGGACCCGTCTTTACCGACACCGAATTCGTGGCGGACAAGCAGCCGGACGTATGCCCAGCGGGTGGTGGCAGCAGCAGTTGGGCCAAACAGGACCTGAACGGAGTTCAAGTGCAGGAGATGATCCGCAATCTGGTGTCACATCATGTCGCGGTAACTTCGACTCTGCCGGTGTATGAAGCCGGCGCACCGGGGCGGCCGAAGTTGCAGCCGCGAACCTTGGATGCGATGTCGGCGGAATCGGCGCAAAGCTACCTCACCGCGCGTGCCAGAGTGCCTTTGGATTCTCCCAGGACGGCGCTCCTGCGCAAAGAGATGGATTTTGAGGTGGCATTTGTCAAGGCGGGAGGGTTGCTGCTGGCAGGGCCTGATCCAACTGGAAACGGTGGAGTACTGCCAGGATTTGGCGATCAGCGCGAAATAGAGCTGCTCGTGGAGGCAGGTTTCACTCCCGTGGAAGCCATTCAGATTGCCACAGGGAACGGGGCCGTATATCTCGGGCAGCAAGATCGAATTGGAACCCTCGTGCCTGGCAAACAGGCCGATCTCGTTTTGATCAAAGGCGATCCTTCAAAACGAATTGACGAGATCGAGAACGTCGAGACGGTATTCAAGGCTGGGATCGGCTACGATTCCAAGAAGTTGATTGATAGCGTGAGAGGGCAGGTCGGAATTCGTTAGGAGCATACTCCGGGCATTGACGACTTGCCAGCCAGCCGATTCCGGGGTGTGGTCGGCAATGGGGAAGTTAACTCCGGGGGAGTCACCAACGCGGCGTGGGTCTAATCGATCCATCAGGAAGATATAGTCAGCAGTTAGGTCATTATTTCTAATGGGATTCGGCATTTTGCGACATCGCAAAAACACGCCAATGACACCGCAATCACACTGCAGTGTTCTCCCAGAGAGTACCGGTCGTTTGCACTGCGCGCCCGTGAGTCAGAACAGAGGCGAACGTCATGGAGACGGGGGATCCGTTCCTCCTCACTGGCAGTGCCAACGTTAGCTGAAGAAAATCCTTGAGCAGCCCAAAGTGAACGGCGCGCCTACACTCTGACAGCTTGTCAGCAACGAACCACAGGAGATCGCAGTTCGGCATCAAGTACAGAAAATGCGTGATTGAGGTTTCCTGTTCAATCCTCTGTCGAACACTCAAGTACTGGCGTGCTGCTTTGGGTGTGCGCTCATACTCCAGTGCGAACCTACAGTCTTGTCCGGCGAGACGGACCACTACAACCGCGTCGTAATACTTCCAATAGCCAGCTGCGGTCAGGTTATTTCGAGACCGGATTTCCGTCTCTGGTGTCCAGTAAACCAACGTGCCAGTACGCTTCAGCGCCAGATGAATTTCGTTCAATTCCAGGGAGTGGTGAAGATGGCATTGTCCGTTGCCAGACTTGAGGTGATCTGCCGAGCAGCATTCCCCTTTGCCAGCCAACTCTGATGCTCCCGCTTCCGATAGTGAGTAGACAGCTTCGCGGTTGATGAAAGGCAGTTCGTGGCGGATGAGCAGACCATGCTTTACCAGCCGGAGCACGCGGTTGCTGAAGGCATTGCGCGATGACGCGCAGTAATCCAGTCTCATGAACTCTAGTAGTTGTCCGTGCGTAACGAAGCCCGAATGCAGCACCTCGCGCAGGATGGGGTAATCGCGTGTTGCGCTGAGCGCAATTGACCCTTTCCAATACCGCATGGTCTAGCTCCATCAGTCTCCGCCGTTGAAAACAAGTCGCGCGGTCCAGGGCCGCTGCTCTGAAGGTTCGAGCACGAATCGACCGAACTGACTTCTGATCCAGCTGTAAGCGGGCATCAGTAGCATAACTTCCTGCTGTTGAGCACATTCACTGAAGGAGAGAAGCCATGTGTCTGGCGATCTCCATCCAGCCGTTCCTACCGCCAATACTCCTGTCAGTTCCGGACGTATGACCACAAAGAAGCAGTCGGGCCGCTCACCGGCCGTCAACATGCGCTTGAAGAGCAGTTTGTTGTATCCCATCCACACGGATGGTTCCCCGCATTCGAATACACGATTAATCGTCCTCGAGGGGAAGTTTGGATTGAAACCGCTAACCGCATCGAATCGTGCATAGCCACAAATCCGGGTCCGTTGGCGCACCTTATCTTCTACGACGACGCCCGTAGTGTTGTAGTAGACCGCCCGAGCAAAGCGGCGAGCATCGTCCGCGTTCTTTCCGAATCTGTGCCGCCACACACTGCCGAAGCCTGTAACCGCCACCAGCATACGTCTACGCGCCCTTCAGTCTTCGGTTGTTGTTCCGCTCGGCGTATAACTGCTCTTGCAGATTGTTGATGTGCGTTACCAACTTCGGATCCGCACCCCGCAAATCAGAGGGCCGCTTGGCATCACCGGCTGCGCCGGACTTGTTCGTGAGGGTCTCCAACCGAATGGACATCTCGGCGAGGATCTCCGCCTTCTTCCGCAATTCTTCCCGTGCGATGTCCCTCTCCCTCGTCGCCGTGTCCCGCTCACCAGTCACGCAAATCAACTCGCCTCGTAACTGTTCGACCTCAGAGCCCGTAGCAGAGGCGGCCTCACCATGTTCCGCTGCCTCAATTGCACGGTTGCAGCGTTCCATGTGGGTGTTGTACTTTTCGATTGCCTCCTGAGCAATCCGCCGCGAATAGGCATCCTGGTTGTAGATGTCGGCCATCGTCTCCGCTGTGATCCACATCGCCCGCCGATGATCGATCCGCAGCTTGGCGCTGACCACTGCCATTGATACCAACACCAGGGTGGTGCACAGGCTGTACAAGAAGTACGGATTCTTGAGTCGAGCTTCAATGAATGCCTGGCGCTCGCGTTCGATCCAGCGACCGTAGTCAACATCGTCCGCATTGAACTGCCTCAACACGAACTCGTACCAAGTTTCCTGATGTTGATATGGAGCGGGAGCAGACCGGGCGGAAGACCGTTGAGGCTGTAATGACCGCGTTTGAGATTGTGCCGTACCAGGGAGACCAACTGTGCTGCCAATTGCCAGTCCTAGTATCAGAGTACGGAGTGTTATTAGCCTCCAGTTCACAACCACCCTCCAGCCCGGCGGCGACGACCAACCGCAGCGAGTTCCGGCGTCTTGAATCTAAGATTCGCGCCAGCAGAATCCTTACGTGACTGCCTCAGAGTCGGGTAGATCTGCGGTGTGAACCATGGCACCCTGACATCTTCCGGCGCTCGCACATGCAACAGTCCATGCAGCGTGCCGCGTGCGTCGTCCGTCATCAGAATCTCCATTTGGGCCTTGGGAAGATTCTTGATGTGCTCATCGAGCGCTCGGGTTTCCTTGTCCTCGTGCTCGACCGCACCTTCGGTTTGCGTGTATGTCTCGAAGCCAAAGAGTCTCGAGCGATGCATCGACACGCTGCGCCGGGCGACGCGATGCTCTGCCGAGGCGCGGAGGAAATAGCGTGTGGTCTCTTCGTCCCGAGTCCGCAGGATCATCGTCGTGTTGGGCGCAGATGAGACATCCTCCTTGAATCCCCTGTCGACTTGCATGAGTTGCGGCAATGCCTGCATTGAGAACAGAAAAGCGGTGTTCGTTCCACGCGCGGTCTGCAGGATTTGGGCAAAGTTGCGATAGCCGAATGGCGCGAACTCATCCAGCACGATACTAAGCAGCGGCCGGTTCTTGCGCCGCCGGTGCTGCTCGCTTTCGTACCTTTTGCCGATGACCAGCTGCAGGTTTTGCAGCAGCATCTTCCCCAGTGACCGCATGGGCTCGGGGTTCTTGTTGATGTTCAGAGAAACGACCAGGATCAGTTCTTGATCAATCACATCGTCGAGAGACAGCAGTTGCTCGTAGGGGCCGGTCAGAACACTGAGCTGGTCGTCGAGAAAGGTCATGCATTCGTTGAGCAGTCCCTGGATTTTCTGCAGGCGCTCCCGATCTGCGAGCGATGTGAAGAGGTTCCTGACCGACATCTCGAAATTCAACCGGCGCTGTGTGGGAAGCGAAGAGTCCAGGGCGATGCGCTTGCGCGCCTTCTCGACCTGTTCCTTCAAGACCCGTTCGTCCATCGCCATGACCAGTACGTCGTAGAAGTTGAACTTCAGGCCGGTGTAGAACAGCACGCGCACGATGTCCGCCAGGTAGTTCAACTGGTGCTTGGCGAAGAACTCCTTACGCAAATTGAATGACCCAAAGATCATGCTGACTATCGGCATGTACTCGTCGTCGGCGCACTGGAACGGGTTGTAGCGAACGGAGAGATCCGGGCGGGCGGGGTTCAGCAATCTCAACTGATGCAGCCGACCCGCCCGGTGCACGTGCGGCAGCAGGTCATGGAAGAACTCAAGGTCGCCCTTACCGTCGAAGATCACCATAGGCAGCCGATGCGTCTCATCTGGGGGACCAATAACGCGCGCGAGATCCTGCGAGATAATGTTCCGCAATAGGGTTGTCTTGCCGGTGCCGGTCATGCCCAGCACGATCGCTTGCATGACGCGCACGCGGTCAGGCCAGGACCAGGGCTGACCGTGAATGTCATAACCGAGAACAACCGCATTCTGTTGCCAGGCTTCTTTGACGATTCGGTCGTCGCGTCTCCGGGATATGACAACGGGAGGATGGGGCCATTGCTTTTCGCGCCGGGAACGTTGCGTAACCCACAGAATCGCCCCTCCGACGACAGCCAGGGCGGTAGTAATAAGGTAGGTAGCAAGTTCGGCCAGTTGGCGGCTCGTGAGGTAGTACCGCTCGCGCGCGACGTACCAAACAAACCAGCACGCCGACATGAGGACAAGGGCCACTACGATCTCAGCGCTTTCGAGCAGAGGGGGATGATGGTGGCGGTCGGCATGGGAGTCCCGCATCATACCGTGGCCGCCGCCCGCCCCAGGAAGAGCGTGAGTCCTTGCATCGCGACCAGGGCCATTGCCCAGCGCCACAAACGCAGGAAGGCTCGCCGGTTGTGCAGGAACTCGTTGTCCGTCCAGCGCCCCGGCGGAACGAACATGGCAGTCACACAGTAGATGAGCACGAACGCTCCCAGCAACCAGCCCTGCGGCAGGGCGAGGCCGGTCCATTCACCCACGAAGTTGAGTGAACCCTCAGTTGTGGCGTACGGGCGTGGGTGTCCGCACATCCAGTACACCCATGCGCCTTCCAGTGTGACGGCTAGCATCATGGCAAACAAAAAAACGAAAGCTTCAAGTCTGAGCAGCACGCTTGTATTTCCTACGCGCTAGTTCCAAAAGTTGAAATAGACAACCGATCCAACAGCAGCCAGCGAGACGATCGAGGAGAGCACGAACCATCGTTGTGGTCTCCGGACCGAATTCGCATCGAAAGGGCTCAGCGGCTCCAGCAGGTGATCCGCTACGGTCCTGCGAAACCCGATGTCGGGCCGTTTCTCGAAGTCCTCCCGGAGCATCACGTAAACCTCCCTGGCTGTAATCTGCTCAGCCATCGCTTAACGCACCAGGAAGGCGGTGATCCGCTCTCGGTCGTCATCCGCAAATTGAAAACGCAACACAGTTGGCTCCGTGCTCGCCGGCAGGCGCACGGCCACGACACCCACGGATTCCTGTCCCGGTGCAAGATGAGAGGACTGCACGTGGCCTTCGAGAACTGGGACGGGAGTCTCTTGCTTGATCGTCAATCGTGCTGCTTCCTGGTCACCCAATTGCGAGTCCACCAGGCTGAAGAGGGATTGCGGGTAGCGCGCTCCAGACAGCAAATACACCTTAGGGGTGGTAACGTCGTAGTCGCGGGCGCCCCGGTTGCGAACTGCGTACCGGACCAACACGCGGCCGTCCCCCTCATAGAGATCGCGAATAACAACAACGACTGGTTTCTTGGTGGGCTTGGCTGACTTCAGCTTCACAGGTTTTCCTGCCAGCAATACTTCTGAGGGCGAGTGTTGTGGCGGCGCAACGGTGGCGGGTTTTGGAGTAGTGACCGGGACGAACATCTGATCAACCGCGAAGTCCATTGAGACCACGGCACCGGCTGGCTCCAACTCATAGTTCAGCCGTTGCGATGTCGTCCAGATGAATAGATTTGTGGAGACATCGGGCTCGCTTGGCTGAACAAAGACTTTGTTCTCCCGCCACTCCACCTTGAAGGATTGACTGCCCGTCGCGACTTGAATGACGGGCTCGCGAAGCTCGATCACAGTCAGGTGATTGAGGGCGGTCTTGAGGTGCACGATTTGACTGCCGTCATTGGTTTCACGCTCAATCTTTTGTCCGAGTACCGGTATCGTTGCTGTGACCAGCGCCGTAATAATAAGGATGCCCCAGAGGCGTTTCATAAGGTTGCTCCTCTTGCGGTTGTGGCCCAGGAGGTTTCGAGGTAGCCTCCTGGACCGTTTTGTTAGTTGGGTGATACCGGCAGCGCGACTCTCCCCTTTGGGACTTCGGGTCGCCGCTGGGTTCCGGGAAATGTGACAATCCCGCCCCGTACTTCGCTCCTTCCAGCCTCGATTGGAAACGGACGAACTCGCTCAGTAATAATGGGCGAGCCCTGCGCGTCCCGCTCACGAAAGACCTCACCTTTCCTGGTCACTTGGGCCAGAAAGATCAGGCGTTCATGCACTTGACCATCGCCGTTGACGAAGTCGCTAACCAGGAAGATTCGCCCCTCGCGGTCGATTTCCACTTCGCCGTCGCGGAGACTGGGAATCTCCACGCTGACGGGACGGCCTCCAGTTCGTGAGGCTATTTGGTCTACGACTTCTTGCGGGAACGCGTAGAACACAATCGACCCCGTTCCGGGCACAAACTCGTGTTCCGGGTCTGGCCGTCTGTCTCGACACACGATTGCGTGCAAGGCAGACAGATAGGCCAACCGTGTTCCATTCTTGCCTTGGGCCCAGACTCGCACTTGGTCAATCAAGGCCCTCAGCTCTTCTTTTGAGCGTTGCTCAAAAGCCTGGTAGGCGGCAGAAGCCTGGTTGCGCCGGAACAACAGTTCTTTCCGCGCCTCGGCATCATCCTTCTTTGCCTCGACTGCGGCATTCGCTTTTTCCAGTTCGTTCCAGAGTTCTCTCCGCCGACTCAGGATCTGAGTCACTGCGTTGGCGTAATACTTGTTGATGGTGGAGCACTCCGCGAAGATTTCCGGAGTGAACTCTCCACCTCCGATGAGTCCGCGGAAGTCACTGAGAGGTGCCACCGCGGCGTCTGAGAAGTACCGGCCAAGCTCTTTGCGCAGAAAGTTGTACAACCTTCCGATCTTGTCGCGTTCAGTGACGGGCAGATGCTCGTCCATGTCCGCGATGCGCTGCTTCTGCTTGAGCTTCAGCCAGGGCGCTTTGCTAACTTCATTTCGCACGTTGCGAATGACGTCCTGGTCGGGCTGGGTGCCATGCTTCAGCTGGTCAAGCGCGTTCTGAAGTTGATCCACCAGCTGCCGCGCCAAGTCGTCCCTTCCGTTTGCCAGGCATGATGTCTTCAGATCGGTAATAGAGCCGATCTGATTCCCTCGCGCCTGCATCGCAACCTGTGGCAGGTTCCACCAGGGACTCGGCGGTTTCGGAGCTTTGTTCTTTTGGGCCGCGTGCTGTTCCTGGTACATCATCCGGTCTCGGACAAATTGCGGAAACTTGTCTCCTTCCACTACGCATACCTGGTCGAAGTCGAAGTCGCCGCCGTTGCGGGCAGCCGCTTCCGAATGCAAGGTTAACGTGCCTTTCAGTCGCAGTTGCTGATCCACAACCGCCGCGGCTTGCTGGTCTGACATATGGCAGCCGCGCTTTTCGAGATCCAGAGAAAACAGACTGAGGACCTCGTCGACAGAGAGGTTCTCGAAGGGCAGCAGATCCTCCTTCATGCGGATTGGATAGCGAACGATCAGACCGTGGCGGGATGGAACAGAAGCAATGCCACGGTCTTTCGGAATCCAGTCCGAACTACAGAACACCTGTCCGCGGTCGAGCACCAGATAGCCATCGTCTGCGAGCGCAAAACCGGGAAGACGAAAGCCGCCGCTGGTGCAGAGGCGGTACGCCCATCGAGCCAGTACTTTCTGCAGGTGATGATTCACGAACGGATGCTTGAGCATGTAACCGGTGCCGTCGGCGACAAGTGCACCATCGGCGACGGTGTATTCGCTGCTGGTGTATTCGGGATCTGGTTCTTCGCCGACATCGAGCACACTCTGAGCCTCCTGCGTGCCGAGCAACTCGAATAGCTCCGTGAAGTTGTTTTCCTCCCAGGCCTTCCGCAGCCTCTCGATCTGACTGAGAGCGTACGGCTTGATCTCAAGCTCAATGGAGTCGTCGGGTGCGTGTTCGACCAACGTGTAGCTCGATTGGAATTCGAGATCACGGGAGACGTCACGAATACCGACCAAAACGGATCCGCGAAAAGCGTGAGCCTGCCGGTCTCCGAGGACTGACCTGATCGTCCGTAACACTCCTCCCTGGTACTTGGGTTTGACTGACGATTTCGGCAGGATGATGTCGGCCTCGAGTTTCAGGGCGAGCTCATCTGCCATGATCTTGAAGGAGCCTTTCGCCTGCGCTTTGTCGAACGCTAAGCGAAACTGGTAGAAGCGACGTCCACGCAGAACCTTGTGGTCGATTTTCGAACGTGCGCGCTCTTCGAGTGTCGCTTGTTCTTCTCGGTTCAGTTGGCAATCCTCATGCCCACCAGGGCAATGTTTCCGGTTCGCCAAGAGCTTCTGCATCTCCTGAGTGACAAGGTCTTCTCGGTGCTTTGCCTGGAGCCGCTTGAAAAGGGACTGCGCGATCCATCCCCGGCAGTCGTTGGTGCCAAGCTGACGATCTTCCACGACCAGCAATCGGCAGTCCGGCACCTCGATCATCACCTTGCACGAGGACACCAGAATCCCGAAGTAGGTCATGGCCGCCTGCGGCGAGAAGCGGAACCTCTCCGCCAGCCGTTTCTCGTACGTTGTCTCGACTGCGTAGAACTTTCCTTTCTTCGCGCTGCCGCTGGCTCCAACCAGACTGTAACGAATCCCATCGACTTCGACCCGGGTGAGAGCCTGCTCCACGATCGCTTGCTCACAGGCGTCCAGGGGTTCCGTTGGCACGTCAACTGTAGCCACGCGGATACCTGGATAGAATCCCTGCAGGAGAGTGTTCGTGAGCTGCTCTTCTCGGGCTAGTTTCATAGTTTTCTTCGACAAATGACCGTTGCGATCAAGTTCGAGCGCAAAGATCGGCATCGTGCTGTACTCCATAACGTTTGGCATCTCTAATCTCCTTATCTGTCGGGCAAGAAGACAGCAGAAGGAGCGGTTTGCGCCCATCTCCTCGCTGCCTATTGCCGAAATCAGTGGAAAAGGTTTCGGCCAAGCAGCGAAGCGCCAGGCCTTCACGAGTTGTTTGTTGTTAGACCATCGTTCCCACTGCGGATCGTGAGGTTCTGACTGTTCGCGGACGACGGCGATTGTTGAAAGCTGGTTTCAGCTCGCCACAAAACCGCCGAAGACTTCGCAGTTTGAACCAGCACCACTCTCCCCATGCCCACAGCCCACAGAGCAGGCCGATCGCGAGGAGAGCAACTGTTGCCGCCACCACAACATCAACGCTGTTGAGGGGCGCATATTGAAGGTACGTGCGAATCGCATCGAAGAGTTGATACGCAACGATGAGCCCGCCGACTTTAGTTACGGCGAAGAGCCACGGCTTGAAGTGTGTCAGGAACCGTTGCTTCACCATTTCTTTTCCTCCTTATTCTGTCTGGAACCAGAACAGAAAAGAGGGCGCTTGCGCGGCTCTCTTCGCTGTCCTGGTCGAAAACGTTTCAGGTTCCCGGCCAAGTTCGCGAAAGAACCGGACCAGCACTCATCCACAATCAGCTTGTGGATCGCTCACTACAGACCAACGTCTGTGAATGAAACCGCGTGCCATGAATGCCAAGAACTACTCCCGGTCCTCATCCGGTTCCTTTCCCTGTGACCGGTTCCCGCTTCAGTTCAGGATTCTTGCCGGCAAAATCTGCCACAGGGCGCCACTCTTGCAGGCTGTAATAGGTCATGCCCAGCTTAAGCGCCTCAACCCGAGCTTCACCTTCGTTCGAAAACTCCCGGCCCAGTTCGGGGGCGTGGCCGTTAACGCCTGACTTAGGCAAGAAGAAGCGCGCCCCAGACATGGTTTCGTCTTCTCCCGCAGGTCGTGCGCGCCGATTCCCCTTGCCGGCCAGACGACTGCTCGCTTGGCTTGTTTTTTCATCGGGCGGAGATGCAATCATGGTCGCCATCTTGGTCCTCTTCCGACATCCGTGATTTCACTTGTCCAGTTCACTGCGCTGTAGAAGACTGTTGTCCCGGTCCCCCACCATCTGTTGTTCGGAATAGTCGGCTACCAACAGGCCGCTCGGGTTCAGCTCCGTGCGGCGTTCTTCCATCAGGCGCAGGTTGTACTGGCCAACGATCCGGTCTGTCACTTCGGTCCCGTTCTTGATTCTGTGAATCTCTTTCACGGCAAAAACCACGTAACTCCACGGGGCATCCTTGGATCGTTCGATGGACCGAATTCGGAAGTCCGAGATGATCTGGTCCTGCTGGATCTTTCCAATCGTGTCGTCGTCCCGCAGTCTGTCCATGGTTAGCTTGCGCAGGTTGCCGGTCATCATATTGAGGGACTCGGCAAAGTTACGTGTGACGGAATCGGCCGTGTACGACAGGTAGTGCTGGAGAAATCGCCGTAGCACGGCCCTTGCTTCGAGATCGGAGGGGGCTGTTGAATCCGACGCTGCGCCGCCTGTTGCCGATAGCATCAATTCAAGCTTCGATGTAGGATCGGTTGCGGTTCGTGCGCCGACCACAGTCGCAGCCCCGTCTTTGTCGACTCGGATGATCACAGGGGGCTGGATACGAACGTAGATGGCGAACCCCAACGACCCGCAAGCAATCACGCCAAACAGCAGTGCAAGGAACATGGCACGATTGGCGTAGGCCCGAAGCATGCCATCGTGCTCGTAGTACTTCGCATATGCCGTGATTTCCGGAACAGGTTTCAATTCAGCCATTGTTCTCATCGCACCCAATCTATCTCTGTTCGTCTTGCACTCGCCTTCATTCCTCACACAGCGAGGACGGCTCCGGATGCTCCAATCCCGCCAGCTGAGCCAGCGCTGCCGGCTGCTACATCTGAGCTTGGGGGTATTGGAGGTTTCGATTCCGCCAATCCACCGCCACGCGCGCCGCCGTCTCCGCCTGCCCTTGGACCACCAGCCGAACCCGACCCACCAGCGGAGGGTGAGGCGGGGTCAGGCGGGGCCGGGGGAGGGCCAGCGGGCGCCGCTTGCGAACTGGCGGCGAGAAGAGTCCTGGCAGCCATGCCCGCATACAACCCGGCACCAGAAATCATCGCTGACACCGTGCTTCCGACTTCCCCACGTACCAGTCGACTCGCCAAAAAGGGTATCAATGCAATTGCGATCGAGAATAAAACGCTTACCGCTCCCAAGAGGATCATTTGGCTCGAGCCGACAAACGCGTTGAGGACTCCATTTCCTCCCACTACGGCGTTCACGCTGTTCATCTGCAAAGCGGTAATGAGAACCTGGAGAATCGCATAGAGCAGACCCCAGCTTTGAAAGATCATCAGATTCACAAAGTAGGTCCGCGAGAGCTGCCCCATGGATCGACTTGGCCACAAGGCCAGCACGAAGGGTCCAACGAGATAGAGGATCGATCCGTACATGACGTAGGCGAGCGTGAACAAGGTGTAGCTGACCGGTAGGATAATCAGCCCCACCAGGATCAGTAGCACGTCCAGAAGTCCGGAGATGGCTCCGGTTACGAGCGTCCAAAAGCTGGATAGCCCCTGCTGGCCCACGTAGGCGCTTACAGAATTCAGCCAATTCTGAATCACGTCTCCAATGCCATTGGTGTTGTAGATGTAGTCGGCGACGCCGTTGAACATCCCGTTCACGGACCGAAATGCCTGCTGGTAATTGATGAAGACCAAGCCGAGGACCAGGTACTTGATCCCCGCTACTCCAAGCGCTCCTACGTCGCCACCATTGCTATATGCTTCGTAAACTGCGTACAACAAGCTGAGGATGAGGATCGCACCCGCGAGCTGCAAGACCGGCCCGGTAACGTTCTGGTCGATGCCATTGAGGGCCGTCTGGAGTACCTGCTCGAAGTAGAAGCTTGGCATAAACTGTCTCCCATCGTCCTCAGTTGTGCTGCAGCAAGTTCATCAGTTGCTGACGGAGGTTGGTTGTATTCGTCGCGCCCATTTTTATGTCCGCGCTTGAATTCGCGAGATCGATGGCGCGCAATCGCATCAAGTCTGCCGTTGCTGCCTGGGTGTAGGCATTGGCCCGAACCAGCCACGCATCCGCCTGCGCTTCGATAATCGGCGCACTGCCGGGGGCCGCGGCCTGGATGCTTTGGTTAATTTCGCTAGCCGCCTGAATCTCGAGGTCTGACAACGCATCGATCTGAATGGCCCTTTTCATCGCATCTTGCGCAGCTGCGTCGGTCATATCGACGAGATCCCTGACTTGCGGTGACGCATCCGTCGCTGTCGGAATTGGCCCGTATAGAGCGGCGTAATTCGCCGAGGTTTGCGGGATCAGACTCGTATTGCGGGAAAGAAGAGTCACTTCAAGCTGTTGAGGATTCGGTTGGGTTGCGCTGTTCACCGGGATGTGGAGCAGCGCCTGAATCCGGGTAAAGATGCCTTGTTGGCTTCCGACCAAAGCTTGCGCCTGAGTAATGGCGCTGGTTGGCCAAACCACCGTCTGCTCGAATCGCAACATCTCCTGATCCACACCGAGAATCGCGTTCAGGGAACTGGCGATAGTTTTCAGGGAATTGGCGATGCTTGAAAGACCCGCTGCGAGAATCACACAGCAGGGGCTGAGGGCCTGCCCCCTGGCTGGCCACGGGGCAGTCAGAGCCAGAACGATGACCAGGACGAGGACACGGAGTTTGCGGCTCCACACCCAAGAGTTGCTCCGCTTCAGAGCTGCCGAAACACCTGTCATAAGACTTTTCCTTTCTGACAATCAGTTGTGTTGCGAGAGGTTCATGATGGTCCCTCGCAATTGGGTAGTGAACATGGCCCCCCGTTTTCGTAGTCCGTTCTGGTGCGCGATGCTGGCGGCTTCCTGGCGTAGTTCCGCGGCCAACATCTTTTGCGTCAGCGCCTGGCTCCGAATACTTGATGACGTCGCGGTCGCTGTTAAGAACGGGGTAGAGCCTGGGACTGCTTGGCCGGCTGCACTCTCAATCGAGTCGGCCGCTTGGAGTTCCAGATCGGTCGCGCTATCCGCCGCTTTGAGCGTCTTCAAACTGTCGAGTGTCAGCGCATCGTCAAAATCCGACATGTCTCGATCGGCCGGATTTGCGTCGGTTGGCGTTGGAATGGTTCGATAGGTGCTGCTGAAAGATTGCGTCAGGCCGCCAAAATTGTTCACCTGGTGATCTCGTATCAAACCTTCCATCAACTGTGGCGCCGGCAGTGTGGCGCTCCGCAGGTTGATGTTTAGAACGCCCGACATGAGATTGCGATACTGGCCGATCATTTGCAGCACCAGCGAATTGGATTGGTTGATCGATGGCACCGGCCAGATGGTGGTTTGGTAGAAATTGCTGTTCGCACTGCGAGTGCCGTGAATACTGTTCACTACCGGCAGAATCAGCGAGTTGAGCACCCTCAGCACCGCTCGAATCGCTTGGATAATCCCCCCTTGGTCCTGGGCCTTCGCTTGCGGCGGAATCACCACCAACGTGAGCACCATGACAGCGACCAGCGTCAAGGCGAGCAGACGGCGGCGACCATTCACGAGCAGAACTATCCACGCGAATGCCGAAAATAAAACGGCGTATAGCAAGCAGTGCATTTCATTGCCTCCTTATCACCAACCGAACTGGTCCAGCTCCGGGTTGCGCACTGATCATCCCCAAGGCTCATCACGCATTCGCCTCGGCTACCTGTCTTTCCTTCCGTTCGCCAGTTGTTGCCGCCACTTCGCCCGACAATTCCTCGGGCAGAGGGGCTACGTCCGCGAGTCCTAGCGGAAACCGCTGGGCAAGATCTTGATAGCATTCGAGCAATGAGCGGCTGACAGATTTGTTTAGAACCCAAGCGCGGTATTTCCTTTCGCGCGGGAACGTAGTGCAGATCCAATAACAGAGTGGCGTGGGAACGATGCGTATCGTCTGCGTCGTCTCCGCTTTCTCCCCGATGACCAGCAATACATCCGCGCTTCGGCCTTTACGGGGCGCGCCGAACTCCTTGACTTGGCCGACTGCGACTGGGTTCAGAGAGAGGTGATCCACCAGCGCCCTGACATCACCCGGTTGCTGACCGATGATCTTCGTACTCGCATTCTTCAGGATGCCCGGCCCGTGCAGGCGGGGCTGGGACTCGGTCCCAACAAAATCTTCTACAGTCTGACTGATACCCCAGACGCTCGAGTTCCGCTTGCGGGCCGTCCGGAAAAGTTGCACAACTTCGGGCGCCAACGCCGGGGAGTCCAACAGAAACCAGCACTCATCCAGAACGCTGATGCTGGGTCGTCCGGTTTTTCCAGTGGCTCGCGAAGCCATCGCGCTCGCGACGAGCATGCTCATTGCTGTTTCAAGCCTCGGATCGGAACTGAGACCTTCGACGTTGAAGAAGAGCCAATCGCTATCCAGTTGCATCGTGGTCGGTCTGTCGAAGAGGTTCGCGTAGATGCCACTCTCTCCCGTCCACGAGCGCAACTTGATCGCGGCAAGACGCGCTTCGTCCATGGTGCGCTGCATCTTCTCGGCGTCCCGCCAATTGGCCAACTCTTCGCGCAGGTCATTGAACGTCGGGATTGGATTCGAATAGCGGATCGCGCAGCGCTTGTACACCCTCGGGATCGCGTCGGTTAGGACATTGTCGAGGAGTGCGGTATCAGATCCAGCGCTCTCGCCGATCATGTGCCTTGTAAGGTTTTTCAGAAATGCGGTCTTTTCGTTGCTTGGCGCGGTTTCTCCCGCCGGCAGATCCCACGGATTCAACGTCTCCCTGCCATCGAGGTCCACGTTGATGACGCGCCCGCCCATCAGTTCGACCAGCGGTTCGTACGAATCGCCCCTCTCCAGGACGGAAATCAGTGGCTTCGCGCGGGCCATCATCAGCAGAAATCCTTGAGTCATGAACGTTTTTCCAGCTCCGCTCTTGGCCATAATCAGCAGGTTGGCGTCGCCCAGAGTTGAGTCGAAGGGTGAAAATGGTATGAGTTGACGATAGGGTGTTTCGAGCAACATCAAGGCAGAGTTTGGTGTGCCACTCCAGGGCATTTCCACCGGCAACAGATCCGCGGCGTGCAGAGTGAGGACGTCGAGTTCCCGTTTGTTGGTTTCACCTTGCCCGGGCAAACTCGAAAAGAAGAATCGCTTTTGCGCAAGCGTTTCCGGAATTCCGCGAGCGCCATTCATTCGGCCGATGGCATGCAGAACTCGCTGCCGGCGGTCGGCAAGAATGCGTTCCGCCTGCTGAGTTTCCATGCGGTTGCATGCCGGCCGTGAAGTCCGGATCGCGATGGTCAGGCTCATCTGACAGGACTTCAGCGAGCTTGCAATCAGATCCTGCAAAACCTTGATCAGTTGATGTTCTGCAACCTGCGCGTCAACATTCAGGCGGAATCCGCCGTGAATGTCTTTCTGAGCGGCTGTCATTTTTCGTAGCCGGCTCTTGTATTGCTTCACCGACTTTGCCTGGTCCGGAAGAACAATCTCGGCGGTGATCACAATCGGGAAGTCGATGACGACGAGTTCCCGTAATACGCCCGGGAAGGTGGCGTCCGGCAGGTCTTTCAAACTGATGAATGAATAGAGGAGCCCGCCGATTTTCAGGTACTCATCGAGTTCGTCTTCGATGTTTACGTTTGCTATTTGGCTTCGGGCACTTTCATAAGTAACCGACGTGTCCGGGCGTCGATAAGGGGCCCGATCGTTCCCGAGAGGATGGAGCGCCCTTTTGATTTCGAGGAAGAGATCGTCTCCCGACATTCGCGAGAGCGTCATGCCGGTCGATTGGAGTGTCGCTTCTACTCCGGACATCAAGCTTCGGAACTCAGCGACCAGGTCTTCATGTTCGCGACGGCCGCGTTCGATACACTTAGTCGCTGACATGCTGAGACTGCTGCCGCGCATCTTCTTCTTCCACTCGAGCTCGGAAGACTGATGATGGATCCTCGGGTCCCAATTGAAGTAGAAGTGCAGGAAGTGGCGAAGGTAAAAGCCGTCCCCATCTTTTCTTGACCAAGCATCCACTTGTTGTCGCTCCATCGCTTGCAAAACCGGACTTGGGTTCCGCTGCTCGCGGTTGTAGCGTCCAAGCAGATCCCCAACCCCCTCTGAGATCTCAAATCGGGCTTGCACCCGCATGGAACGCTCAGGTAGGGACCGAACCAGGGCTTCGAGTGCTAACTTCGTGCGGTTACGTTCTTCGTCGCTGGCGTAATATGAGTTGATCCCGCTTACTTTGTAGCCAGCGACGAAGGAACCGTTCACCTGGATGAAGAGGTCGTCGGTGATATCTCGCACCTTCAGTTGCTCACACAAAGGTGGTTGGCCCAGCGACCTGTTGTACTCTTGGCCCGTGAGCGGCATCTTCGTTTCCTCATTCCTTGATGTACTCGCGCGTTAGTTCCCGGTCCCGCTCAAGCGCCGAATAGACGTGCGGTTTCGTGTGAAACATCACCCAATCCAGGAGATATCCACGCTGTTTGCCGTACTTGAACAGCATCAGAGCCGGTACGCTCATAATCGGGACGATGTACTGCAGCACGATGTTCATGGGCAAACCGAACATCTCCCGATTCAAGAATCTCCCGAAGATATTCATCACGACGGCCACGGCCAGGATCGCAAACAGGTCCTCTGCTTCGAGCCCGGCGAAAGTTATCCGCGTCCGGAGATTTCGGTAGACTGGCGTTACGTCCAAAGCCATGGTCGTCTTCTCCTTCTAAGTCACTCCTGCAGTGCCGTGGCTCACGAAGAACTCTGCCAGCCGCAGCAGTCCCGACACCATCAAGCAGAGTCCGGCCACAAAGAAATGCCGCATCCAACTGCTTGTCGGATGGATGTACGAGAACATTCCGATCCGCAGTGCTCCTAAAGCCACTTGGGCCGCGGCATACACCGGCAAGATCACGTTTCCCACCCAGTTAATCAGCGTCGTCAGGGCCATCCAGTACACGTCAGGGTTATCCCACGCCGCCTGGGATGCGAATCTCTCGAGAGCGCGCGTAAAGCCCGAAACCATCAAACATGCCAAAGCTCCATACATGCAGTGGGAGAATTCCTGCCCCTTTGAAAACTGAAGGATCGCCATGATGATGAATCCAGCCGCAATCATCGGCATGATGGCGTTTCCTACCCAGTTCGCGAGATGCAAGATCCCGTTGTCGAACGACATTTGAGAGAAGTTCATCCTCTGCTCCTACGACACCATCGCGACTACGAGTTTCCAGATTCCCGAAACACAAAGCAGAGCGAGCGCGACCGCAACCAAACGCATGAACGGTTTGCGCGTCGCGAAGTTCAAGATCGCTCCCACCAGCGCCAGGACCGCTGCGATCGGCATGATCGTTCCGGCCAGGTGATTCCACAGGCTGTCCAGCACATCGGCCGTGGCGTACTTCGTCTGGGTGTTGTAGCTCCGGATCAGGTTGAAGGTCGTCTGCGTTCCCAGTAGGAACATCGCGGCAATGATCGACGGAAACGGGTGTTCACCAGACGCTGTATCAAGGATTGCGCGCAGTACGAAAAATGCGGCAAGCGTCGGCACGATCCGCCCTACGACAAAGTTGGTGACAAACGACGCCACATCCGACTGAATGCTGGATAGCCATGGCGTGCTAATTCCGCCTCCTGGCAAAGGCATCCTGATCCCAAACGAAGAAAACCAGGTCAACAGCGGCTGCAGAGTGAGAAACACGACGGCCCAGAACATCCACTTCGTGAAGCTGCCACCGATGGCGAACACCGTCCCACCCTCGCGTCGCAGGGTCACTCCAGCCAGCACCAGTGAAACCAGCGCGGCGGACGGCGCCAGCAACAGCAAAAGCGAGATGATGTCGTTCAGCAGTTGCGGTGTTGGCATACGCCTAAGCCTTGAGGATTCGATTGCGGTTGAAGGCTGCAGGCAGCCGTCGCCCGCCTTGATCGGGTTTGCAGGCCACCTACGCATGAAACATGCGAGTTGATCGTGCTCGGTTATGCGACCCCACCTGTTCCGTTCGTGACCCAGAACTCGATGAGCCGAGTGACACCGGAGATCGCCAACAGAGCTGCGGCCGCGAATAGCCAGCGACCGAAGCCACGTCCGGTCAGCCAGGAAACCACCGCACCCAAGACTGCACCACCGGCTCCGACGGGAGCTATCACGTTACCAACCCAGTTGATGAAGTTGAGAAACGCACCCTCTGGTTGCGCGCCCGTTTGACCTTGAACTGCCACGTTTGAGGCCGGAGCAGAACCCAGGTTCTGCGCCCACATGAACTGCCCAATGGTGATGAGCGCAAGCGCCAAGAATGCAAGGAGTGTCCTTCCCTTCGCTTTGGCTTGGAGTTTCATCGACTATGCCCTCCTTCCTGCTCGCCGTTCCTTAATCGCTCGAAAACCAGCTTGAGGAACGACCACTGCGGCGGGAAAGTAGAGCCAAAATAAATTTCTGTCAAACGACTGCCAACAAATCCTCGGGTGGGCACCCGCATTCAGGAAGATGAAGAGAGGGGTGAAGCGAAGGTGACTAAGTCAGTGCCGGCTGCTGGCACACCAAGTATGCCTCGGTAGAGATTACGTTCCGAAAACTGGGAACCTGCGTGGCAGGTGATGAAGCGATCAACTCACTCTTGCGCGAGTTGATCTGGAGTATCTGGGTTTGTGCAGCGGGCGTGTAGTAGTAGCGGCAGGGATCTTCGTTTGTCTTGACTTCGAGAAACAGATCCAGACTAAAGAGATTATCCATGAGGCGCTTACAAAGTTTTCTGGCGAAGGAAAACTCGGTCTCCGACGGTCGAGAATCGTCGAGGAAGTTGTACTCGTTGGAATTGCAGGATGAAGAGTCGCGCCGATTTCTGGCTGCCTTTGTCAACAACCGAAACAGCTTTCTGACGAGGGAAACCGACAGACTCGACCAGAAGCCTAAGAGCCTACCCAAGAACCGCGACCCCATGTATTCGAACTGACACTCTGGCCAGGGCGGCATAAACTAGCCATCCTTATGATGGTCTATGTTAGTCCATTTCGTGCCGGATGCCAGATCCACTCCGCGACTGATCAGGCATAACACAAGGGACGGGATGTCAATGAATCGTCGCTTCGTCCAGTTCGACCTGAATCGTTAGCAAGGAAACCCCGCGCTGGAGAAGGGCTTCCCGCTTTTGTGCGATGAAACTTTCGTCGTAGGACGTTTCCAGAGTAGCTCCCAAGGCCCTCAAACACTTTTCTAACTTCGAAAGCTCCTGGTCGAAGTCCGTCGCGAGGTAGCAACCGTGCTTCGCCGCGGCGTAGCAGTTCCCATCATCATCCAGGTAGAGATAAGTGCGACTGATCCCGTGCTTGTAAAGATTGATGCCGTTCACGCGGCCCATAAACATGAATCCCGAGCACCGTGCGGCGCCCAGCCTGTTCTCCAAGGGTTTCCAAGTAGGTTCCATAACCGTTCGCTTGCTCATTGCTGCGCTGATGTTGCGTCGGCACTCGTCTGCGAGTACATCTGGTTGAGCTCATTCTTGAGCTGCATCAGTTCTCGCAGTTCCTCAAGGCTGGGGATCTTGCTTCCGGTAAGGCTTGCGCCGTTAGCTTCAGCCGGACGCAGTCCTGGTTTTCCGGCCTGTTGATCTGAACTCCCTTTTTCCACGACGATGTAAAAGCGAGTGTTGCCGGGCACAGTAACCACGATCGACCGGTTCGCTGCCAGCGTGTTTATCTGATCTTGCCCGGCCATGCCTATGTTGTCCGCCAGGCGCTCTCGGAGCAATGAATTTTCTGAAATCGGGCCATTGAATCCGGTCGTCCCTTGGCCCCCAACAATATATGCGGCCACGGTCCCCATACCGGTCACCGAGCGAACCAGGAAATTCTTTCCCCGGTTTCTTCCGGAAACGTCGCCCTTCAGCGGCCCGAATTTGAGATCCATCGCTGTAGCATCGATCTTCTCCACCATCCCATCCGGCGTTTCGACTCTATCAAACTGAAAACCCACAATTCCCGACGGGGTGACGTAAGAGAGTTTGCCGAACACACGAGCACCGGCCGGCAACACGATCTCCCCGTTGTGCTCATAGTTGTACTCAACCACGGCTATCACGGGCGCGGGAACGGCTGAGCTGACCGGGGCTTCGAGACGCGCCACCAGTCTCGTGCCGGCTGGCAAAAGCTCCGCCAGCGTATTGTCTTCATTGCGGGGACCTTGAAGAACCGGCGTCGCGGTTTGCGCGGCGCGCACAAACACAATCGAGGGCTTTTTCAGGTCGGAATCGCGCTCGGTGGAATGCAGGGACGGTGGACCGGGAATCGCAGCCGCCTGTGCAACTTCGGGATCGGAGAAATCCACGTTCTTGAGCGCATGCTCTCCTGCGCCTCGTGGTCTGCCAGGAGAGGGCTTTTCCAGCGCGGCTGCGTTTCTACTTGGCAGTCTTGGTGTTCCGTTATAACGAGGCGAGGTTCCACCCACTTCCTCCGGCGTCACTTGCGAACCGGAGCCGACGTCCCCCCGATTCACGTCTGCACTGAGCAGGGGCGTTACCGCTTTCGCAGGATCATTCTGCTCCTGACCCGGAGCAACTTTGCGTCCGAGGCTAGGGCCGCCACGCGCGGTGTCGCCCGGTAGTGGACCGCGATTCTTGGGACTCGAGAACACGGCGAAAAAAAGCAGGAGCAATGCAACACTTGCTCCCGCGAGCACGAACAGAGACTTGCTCTTGTCGCGGCCAAGCTCACGACGACTGGCGACGGGATTCCGGTTCGGTCGGGCGCTGTCGAGAAGAGTACGGAACCGCTGCGGGAGACTCGACGTTACTGGTTCATCGTGGTCTCGTTCTGCAGGCGGTGCTTGCTGCTGGTCTTGGCCAGCGGCCGTGGGCTCTTGGATCTGTCTAGTTTGGCTTTCTTGGCGCTCCATGGTCTCCCTCCTCCCGAAGTGAGCTAACTCCAAAGCCGATTGGGGCAAGAGCCGGACGATCGACTGCACCTGACTCGGCCATCTGCAGAAACAGTGTCTCGTTCGACTGTTTGTATGGTGGACGTTCGAACACCACTATTCCGTCCGCCCGCTCTCCGGTTCCCACGCGGCGGCGGCTCAGCCGGAAGTCCGCAATAGCTAACTGTTCCGCCGCGGACCAGTGATCGTGCTTAACAATTTTTCCCGTCTTGTTCTTGCCACCTAACTGAACCTGTGGCGGCATGAGTAATATCGCGTGCTTGCTCGTGTTTACGACAGAGAACAGCACAATCACCTCCTGGCCGCCGTCGATCACTTCGCTGATACCTGCTCGCAGGCGACCCCCTTTGACGTTCTCTCCTTCCATTCGTTCCCCATAAAGGGCAGGGAGAGGGGCCTGTTGTTGGCGCCATAGCAGGCTATCCAGCGATTTTGGCCCCGATTGGCTCATTACAGGTTCTGACTTTGAGGTCGTTCCATTCGAGGTGCTCATCGCGAAAGTAGCCGGGATGAATGACGGCTGTCCGTCCGCGCTGTTCGCCGCGGCGCCACTCGCTATCGGCTGCGCTTTCACCAGGAGAGCGTTCTGCCCAACCAATGGGAAGGGAACGACTGCTGGCTCAACCAGAAAACTGCCGGCTAGTTTGTACTGCACAACGAAATCAACTTTGGCCGGAGCCGTCCCAATCCCGCGGCTGACCAGAAGCAAACTGAACTGGCGACCGTGGACACCTGAGATAAGCAAGTTGGTCGCGGCGTTTCGTTCGGTAACAGCTTTCACCAGCACCAGTTCCGGCTCGCGCTCAGAATGCTCGACTTGAAACAGCGCTGGATCACCAACAGCGACCGCATTCACCGCTTCCGGTAGCCGGATCGCCGTTACAAAATGCGCCGCTATTTCTACGACTGTGACCTTTCCGTCCGCCGTGGCTCTTGTGCGCACCTGAGGGCTCACGTTTGGCATCTGCGCGCGGGGAACTTCCATCGCGGACAATAACCAGCAAAACAGCAATGCCGTTTTAGGGATGCTCATCTTCCACCTCTTTCACACTTCGCTCCATCAACTCGAACTTTGCCTTCCGTCTTCGCCGGGCCCGGTACCTCCTAGCCACTCGGTTCACATATCCCTGCACGTCGGCCGAAGAATATTCCAGCCTTCTCAGAAAGATTGGATTTTCGCCAACGTAGTATGCGGCTGTAACCAATCTGAGATCACCCTGGAACTCATGGTTCAGCCAAGCCAGGTAAGCCACGCCGCCACGGATGTTTTCATCCATCCGAAAACGATCTCGAACGCCAAAACGCGCGGCTGTCTGTGGCATAAGCTGCATCAGTCCCACAGCGCCTTTCTTGGAGACCGCATACGGATTCCAGCCTGACTCTTCGTCGATAATCGCATCCACGAGATCCACGGGAACTCGATATACCTTTGCGTAATACTCGGCCCAGAGTATCGAAAGGCCGTGTGCGTTGCTGGTCCCAGTCGCCGTCTGTGCGACTGCTACCTGCAACAGGGCCAGGAGAAGGCAACTCAGTCCCGCGCGTCTCAAGCTACCGCCTCCGCACCGGGAACCGACACTCTGCCCGGCCCCGCCTTGACTGTCCCGACCCGTGGCGTTAGCTCATCTCGATATCGCTTTGAATCCGCGACCAGTCCCTCAAAGCCAGAGCGCAACAGCAATCGTTTGCGATCCGCCTCCGTCTTTGCCAACAGAGGCAGCAGCAAGTCCCGCTGCTCGCAGGAGATCTCTTCCGCGCCCAGGATTTCGAGAGCTCGCGCCAAGTCCAGCATTTCCGCGATCGACGGAGGCTTTTCCATGTTCCAACCGCGCAGCGCGTGTGCCAACCCGGCGAGTTGACCCCGCAGTCGCGGACTATCAGTTCCACTGCGGACACTCAGGATCTCGGTTTCCCGCTCGACCGTGGGGTATTCGAACCGTAAGTAGAGGCATCGGCGTCGCAAAGGATCGCCTAGGCGTCGTTCTTCGTTAGAGCTAAGCACAACGAACGGTACCGTCGTTGCGGCTATCGTCCCGAGTTTCGGTACGGTGACCTGCCAGGCGCTAAGGATTTCGAGGAGTAAAGCCTCAAACTCCTGGTCCACTTTGTCGAGCTCATCGATGAGAAGCACGCAAGGGCGATCTTGGTACCGCAGGGCACGAAGCAGCGGCCCTTCCGCAAAGAAATCGAGAGTATGGAGTCGCCGTCGCACCTCGACCCAGTCTTGTTCGAGATGTTTACTCCGCGTCTCAAGGAACAGCTTCTGCAAAGACTCGTCGAATTTCCCAATCGCCTTGTCTTCGGTAATGCCGACATAGCACTGAAGACGCTCCACATTTACATTCGCGGCGACCGCCACAGCATACGCGAGCTCGGTTTTGCCGCATCCTGGGGGGCCCTCGATCAGGAGCGGTTTCTGCATGCGAGTGGCGAGATAAACAACCGAAAGCGTTACTGGGTCGATGATGTATCGTGCGTCGCGCAGCCTGGTCGCGAGTTCAGTTGGGGACGAGAACACGTCGGAGTCCTCTTGGCGTGAACACTACACCGGAACTGATTTGTTCGCCATTCGTGACCTTTGTTGCGCCGCTCGCGGCCGCAACGGGTTTGGGGCGAACCGAAGACCACACCGCAATGGTGGAAAGCCAATAGAACGTTGGGCCAGAAGAGTTCGAAGCCATCGTGAGAAGAGATAGCTCAGAGTCCACACGCCATTCGTGCGGGTCCCATTATCGTTTTTCAGCAATTTCATTCTCGCTGTCTGTGCAGAAGACAATATTTTCTTACTACCGATCACAACTTCACTGACTATTGGCATCCGCTGGGTGCCCACGCCCACCCCTGAGTCATTCGTGACGTTTTGCGTCTTACGCAGGATTTTTGCCGCCATCACGACCATTTTTCTTTCGCCGATCGGATTGTGACTGGCTCAGAAACGTTTGCGCCAACTAGGCAGGTTCCGGGAAAGTCGCGTGCCGTTTTCCATACGTACACATTGCGCTTCTTGCTCTTCTCGATCAAAACAACAACACCATCCAAGAAATGTACCTGTCCCCCTGTATCGAGAGGCCAGGACCATTTCGGATTAGCAGAGATAATGATTGGCTGAAAGCGTTTGTCGGTGAAGAGCTTTTCCAATTTTGTTGAGGCTGTTAAGACTATCTTGCAGCGTCAGTGACGTGCGGCCTCCGATTTGGAGGCTCTTCCGTGAGAGAAAATGAACGTTATATCGCAGAGCAAAGTGGGGGTTGTTTCGAAGATCGGATAGGCATCGGAGAACGAAGGGCAGGAACGCAGGCGACCCTGAAGGACGCTGCGACCCTCAGTCTACGTTGCCTGCCCACCTTTACAGGTTCGGCGGGGAGAAGCCATCTCAAAGGAGTAGCCTCTCATCCTCGATGCCGCCTACCTTGGAACGTTTATCTCACTGCTAGCGACTGCTGTCTGTGACGAATGAACACAGTGCTTGTGGAAATCAACCCCCAAACTGCCTTCATTTTGACTATCTTTCATGCCGTACCCTCAGAAACAGTTAACAACTTACGAATGATCTCGCGGCGTCTTTTCTGCCGGGATACAAACGCGGCTGAGTCAGACCAATCTGGAGAGCTCCGTCGGCAAAATTCGGTGTCCCAGTACCTTATTGCTCGCAATTCGCTCAGAAGATCTTCCACCTCCCCAATTATTTCGTACTTGGGAATCTGCCCCATGCTCCCCTCTCGTCGCAACTATAGCGCCATTGACTCGCATCATCCCGATGCAACAAGTTGGAGGCCGTTCGGGACAAACAAAGTGCCGAATTGTTGGCCTTGTGCCGACATGTCGGCAGATTTCCGGTCCATCGCACCCTTTCCCAGCCCGCTTTGCAACGCCTTATGCCGCGTCGTGTTGGTCCATCAATTGCTGGCAATGTAAGTACTACATGACGCGAAAAAAAGTCTTCTCGATGGAAGTCATTACACTCCTGGTAATCGGCGACGAATCAATCCCTCGCCTCAGCTTACAAAGCCTTTTAGCAGAAGAGGCAAGATTTGAGCTTAAGGGAGTTGCCGGTAGCGAAGATGCCGTTCAGCAAGCGACCGTACTGAAACCCGACGTTATCATCGTGTTTGCGGAAGCGACTCGGCCAAGCTGTGCGCGGCTGGTCGAGTTTATTCGCAAAGCGGTTCCTGATACCAAAATAATTGTTCTTGGTCGTGAAATCGACGATGTAGGACTTGGCTTGCTCCTGGCGGCTGGAGCGCTCGGATACGTGTTTCTACGATCTACTCCTCAAAAGCTGTTTGATGCTATCTGTGCCGCGTCCGGCGGTCGCAGATTCATCGACCCAAGTTTAAGTGATGAACTCTTTGAATTCCTTGTCCTTCGAGAGTCCGGTGGCACTAAACAGCTCAGCCGACGCGAAGAACAAGTTCTGAGGATGTTTGCGCACGGTCACACTACCAAGGAAATCGCTTCTCACCTAAACATAAGTCCAAAATCCATCGCGACATACCGGGACCGAACGGAGGACAAATTAGGCCTGCATACGCGGGCAGACTACGTTCGATATGCGCTGCACACAGGCATGATGACAAGTTGAAATCGACCAGACTTCAGCTACTGCCTGTTCGACCCGAACTTGGTTGTAACATTCAATACTGGCTCGACAAGTCATTGGGAACATTTCTCTCTCCTCTCTAGCCCGTCCATCCCTCTTTTTGGGCGGCGGATCTCATAGGACTCTCAGAGCACGCGCCAGTTCTTGCACTGGTTGGCGGATCGGAGCATCACTCCGTATATGCGAACCCGCGACAGTATCCACAGAAAGAACAGTCCGTTCTACGGACCCGAGCGGTTGCAACCCTGCCGGCCAGGGAGCATGAAACGACGGGCCCTGATGCCCGCTTCGGTGTTCCCTTTCGTCACTTGTGAGCCTCCATTAACCACTGCACAATTGCCGAAACAGGGAGGCTTTATGAGTAGGACAATCAGAACTATCGTGAGCCTTGTGGTCAGCCTAGTGCTGTTCAGCGCGATGACGATGGCCCAGGCTGGCGTGAACAATACTGAAAAAGATAACAATAAGGAGCACCATAGCAGGCTCGCAAAAGTCGCGTTCTGGCGCAATCACAAAAACGCAGACAAGAACGCGAAACAGGCCCCGGCCACGCAGGCCCAGGCCAAACAGGCTCAGGCTAAACAGGCTCAGGCTAAGACAGCGCCTGGCAAAAAGGACCAGAAGCAGGAGCTGCATGCCAGCAATGTGAGCAAGCCTTCCACCAAGAAGGCACCTGCTGCAAACAAGACGAAGCCGCCACAGACGAAAGATCCCAAGACAACTTCGTCAAAGCCATAGCTTCGCAGACTCATACGGTCGCTCTAACCTCGAACGGCGCCGAACAAGCTCCGCCCTGCGGAGGCACTTTTCAATGACTGAAATCGCCCAACCGTCACTCTCACCGTTCGCTGTTGACCCTTGATCGGCGCATGTGATCGGCGCATAGAAATCGACAAGATTTCCGTCCAGGTCGCAGAAGTAAATGGACCGAGTGCGGCAGGGCTGGGTAGTGAGCGGCTAAACCCAGGTTTTCACAATGCCCTGGAGTCTCCGGTATTCTTGATCTACATTGGCAACGCGGAATTACACACTACGCTCTTGTTCTTCGCAGCTTCGGCCGAGCCAGGGCTGTATTTTTCTTGAGCGTCCTCGCAGAAAATTGCCTGTACTCCCGCACCCGTTGCAAACTCTGCGTAATCTCCACCAGGGACGGTGCTTTCACTGCCAATTGCTGTTTTGAGTGTAATCGTGTTCCACCAAATTGACTAAAACCTCTCTGCGCTCGCCGGCTAATCCGGCAGCAGGTCCAAATCCAACGACGTTCGGATGGGAGAACGGTTGGGCTTCAAGGACACACGGGTAAGACCGGGGTTGCTGCAGTCAAGTGTTGTGTGGTGAATCCATCGGCGCAAATCTTTGTCATGCCGCAAGGCACTTCTTATCTGCAGACCAAAGAACCCTGTATTGGTGTTGACGAAGCCTGGTGTAATGCCTCGGTTGCGGCCGTGCCCGTGGATCAGAATTAGTTCCCGTTCTCCCATCTCCCAGACTTGCTCCACGATTTTCGCAAGCACACCGCTCCTCACTATTTCTGCCGGATGATGTCCGTGAAGATCGATTTGCATGTTCACCCTCTAACTTAGGACATAGCCCCTGAGTCCGAGCCTATTTTCGAAACTTCAGTGAACAGTGAAGTGCGCCGTCTTGAAACGCAAATATGTCGCCTCGACGATGATTCGGTTTAGGATGAAGGCGTGCTGAGTTTCCGCGGAATCACTTTACGCCACCAGCCAGCGAGATTCCACCGCCCCTAACTGACGAGTTCAGGCCCTAGCAAGACCCGGTTGTGAGTGCTATGGGGATTTTGCAACAGTTACGCTGAGTTTATTTTATTCCCGCCTCGACAATGCCTAAACCGTGACCGTCCGCAGAAAACGTGAAGAGGCGATCGGGGTCTGGAGCATAACATGCCATCGTGCCAGCTACTTCATTGTCGGCTTCGTAAGCGGCAAGCCTCTTGCCTGTCGTGGCATCGACGATGGTGTATGTGGGTATAGCTTCGGCATTAGAGAACCAACGAACACTACCGGCATCAGCTCGACCTGCGATTTGTGCAACATCAGGAACGCTTCACCCGAACTTAATTTTCACCATTGACCTCGAACGGCAGGGCGAATTACAGGCCAGCACTCTACGCCGAATCTCTTATGAACTCCACGATAGTTGTCGAAGGAATGAACCGCGCCGTATCGTCCTTCAGATCGCACATTGGGCAGACAGGTAACGCAACAGTCCAGATTTTTCCGCCTGAAGAGAAAAAGGTGGTGTCCAGTTGCAACAGTTTAGAGCTACATTTGCGGCATTTGTCTCGAGAAGATTTCGCGGACAGCCTATTGAACAGGTGTTCGACAGCAGCACGGAGGATTGGGGTGGCGTGCATGTCTTACGATACGCCGGAACCTAAAATGAGACTGTTCGATATTGCTCACTTTTGTGCGGTAGCGGGCAGACAAGCTAACCTGATGAGCTTTAAAATTGCACCGTGGCTACGCTGTGGGACAATGAAGAATCGCTGACCCCCGAAGAAATTGTGCTTCGGTTTAAGAAGGTCATAGGCAGGGACGTTACTCCCGAAGAGAAGCATATGTTTTTCTTGCCTGAGACTCCGCACGGTACGCACGAACGAATCAACATCCGACAAAGCGCCGCAGACGAAAAACCCTAGCAACGCCCTGATAGCACAGAGGGGAACGCCCTGACTTTATGACCTTTGGGGGAAGGCCAAGAGTCAGGGCGTTTTTCGCTGCAATGCACAATTACAATGCACAATTACGATGTTAAGTGCGCCCTTCATCAACTGCTTCAGCCAAACGTGGATGCCTTTCGAGCAGAGCCGCGATGGTGGATAGTTTTTTGAGCTTCACGGCGTGACTCAATCCCTGTATGGTGGGTTTTGCCGCTCGCGCCTTGGCAAGGATTGCCATCCCCCCATCTCTGTCGCCTCTGCTGCGCACGGAAAGACGCGGCGTGCGCAGGGCTATTCTGCGGCAATCCTCATACAATAGGTATCGGGAATCCGGAAGTTACGGTGCGCCAGCATAGATATTGGATTTTCAAACGGCCGTACGCCTTGACTGCGCTTGCAGAAGACGACAATGTCTCACATGTCTGAAATAGACGTTGCCGGCTATTTTTCTTCCGCATCTACACTCCCTGATTACGAGCGCGTGCTTTTGCGATCGATGAAGGATTTTGCTGGCGGCGGTTGCTGCAACCCCATACTCGCTCATCAGCCATTTTTTCGTCGCCGGATCGATCAGTGTCATGTTGATTTCGTTTCCGTGCTTCCGGCAGAAATCCTCAAAAGATCTGTCAGTTACAAACGTATCCATCAGTTTCAGTTGGCCGGTGGAAATCAGGTCCTGTACATTTTCTACCGTACCGGCCAAGAGTTTGGCCGCTCGCTTCCAAGAGTATGCCTCTTCCTCGCCAACGGCATGTTTCGGCAAGTGGACGGCGCAAGTGTCGATTGCCTGAATATTCCTCTCGCAAAAGACCGCCAACGAAGACGCTGTAATGCGCCGGTCGCGAACTCGCAGCATACCGCTGGCGATAAGGTATCGAAGTCTCGCGCGGCTCACGCGCAGGAGTTTTCGCAAACCGCGCTGCGACCACCCGTCCTTGACTCTTGCGCTCATGCCGAGCGCTCCCAGCCTGAAGCGCACGGCACGGACGGAACGGCCAAGGCGCTGGGCAATCTTAGAGACTGGTTCGTAGCCGGCCCAATCCAAAAGCTTGTCGTCATCCTCTGGACGCCAAGGCCGGGGGAACGGTCGGTGACTGGAACCGCTATTTCCCGGGTGCTCTGACTCCTGAATCGCGTTAGGAGTTGCCAACGCGGAAGTCCTTCGCAGCTGCCGGATACGTCGCCAACAGTCTCCTCGCTTCCATTCGGGCACCAGTTGCAGGATCTTGTTGATCGCGTCGTGCTTCTTGCGGGGCCCGAGCTTGATCCCGGCGATCAGCAACTGGTCGATGGCTGGCAACAAACGAGGGTTAATTGCCGGCTGATTCCGAATGCTCTGGACGACCCCCGACATACAGAATTCCGTCCTCAGGAATGCGAAGGTGAGTGCCATCCTGACGCGTTTCTCTGGTTGATCGATTAGTTTTCTTCCCAGTGGTCGGGATTCCGGGCAGGAGCTCAAAACAGGGAACTTAGGATGCGCGCGTCGGGTTTGAAGAGAGTCGCATTGCCCGAAAAACCGTGCAGGGAGCAAGGTTTCGCTGGTCTTATTGATCCTAATTTTTCTTGGCGATCCGCTCGATCCGGATTCAATTGCTTTTCTGCGGATCGAGCTGGAGCAGATCTTCTGAAACCGCGAGGATGCAGGATTGGCCTTCAAACTGAATTCGATCCGCGGAATACGCGGTGACCCTGATCTCCCCTGATTTCATGCGAAGGCGAGTCATGATGTTTCGAACGGGTCCACCTTTATAGAGCTGGGCGATCATGAACTCTCGATCCGCCGGGTACTCCCAGATCCGTAACTCATGCACGGTACGTCCAAGCACCTCGGCGCGAGAGTAGCCATATCTTCGTTCGAAGGCGGCGTTTACATCAATGAATTTCCCTTCCTTCACGGTCGTGATGGAAAACGAAATCGGACTCGACTGAAACACTCTTTGGAACTTCTCCTCTGAAGACCTGCGGCTGTCTTCCGACTGGACTAAGGCAGCTTCAGCTTGTTTGAGATCGGCCAGGCGCTTTTCAAGCGTCTCCCCGTAGATACGCGCGGTTTCGTAAAGCCTGGCATTTTGAATCGCGGCCGCTGCCGGAATCGCCAGCAGTCGGGCGCGCCGGAGATGATCTTCGGTAAAACGGTTAGGATCACTGTGACCGATGGAAAGCAACCCCAGATAATCGCCAGCGGAAACCAAGGGCACCGACAACCAGGAACGGAAGTGTTTATGTCCTTTAAAGTTCTGCCATCCTTCTTGGTTCTTTGTATCTCCGATCAGAACGCTCTTTTGTTCTGTCAGGACGCGGTGAAGGAAAGTTGATTCGTCGGCAACGATTGTGAGCGGGGCCCTGAGGGATTGTTTTGGAGTCTCCGGGCAAGACCTTTCCCCAAGAGCGAGCACATGCGGGCCACCTTCTGTAACCAGTACCCGTGCACAATTGTATGGAACCAGTTCTTCGAGGGATCTCAGCAGTGCATCCATCACGAAATCCATCCGCAGGTCTTCGGTCAGCGAAAGAGTCGCTTTGCGCAAAGCCTCGGCTTCCGCCCATGCTGATTTCGCCAGAGCCAGGTTGGCTGCAACTTGCTCTTCCGCTTCTTTCTGAGCGGTGATCTCGAGGGCAGTTCCGACCAGCCGGCGGATCTTGCCCCCGGCATCCCGCACGGGAAACCCGCAAGCCCATACCCAGCGAATATCGCCTTGGGGTCGAACGATCCGGAATCTCTCATTGAACTGTCCGTTCCGCGTGGCTTCGTCAAGTTTGGTGAGCACATGAACACGGTCTTCGGGATGGATTAACTCTTCGTAAGAAGATGGATTATCTCGCAATGATTCACAGGAGCGGCCGGTGATCGTCTCGTAGGCCGGGTTCACGAAGAGGGCATGCTTGCTATCGGCGTCGATCATCCAGAAGATTTCCTGAATGTTCCGGGCCATCTGTTGAAAGCGTTCTTCGCTTTCGAGGAGCGACATCTGCGCGCGCCGGCGTTCCGTCACGTCGCGGAGAATCATGACGTGCTGGCCGGGCAAGCAATCCGCCTTGGCCGTGAACTCCACGAAAACTGACGACTGGTCATTCTTCACGAGCTCGGCGTCGCTCTGCTGGAACTTCTGGGCGAGGAGTTGTTGCCAGCCTTCCTGGAATTGGTCAGAATTCTTATAAAACCGGTCAATGGGTTCGCCGATCAGTTGCGGGCGATCAGTCCCGAAGAGTCGCTCGGCTGCGGGATTGGCCTCACGACAGTTCGCCTGGTCATCAAGGATCAGAATGGCATCCAATGCATTTTCGAAGACCGATTGGAATTCGCGCTCGCTCGTGTTGAGGGCGCCCTTGATCTGACCCTCTTCTTTTTGCGCCCAAAACAGGAACTTGGACAGCAGCAGCACAACGGTTGCGAAGGCCGCGAGCAGGCCCAGGAGCAGTACGGACGGCAGTTCAGCTCCGCGCAGCCGGTACCCAAGTGTCAGCGCGATGAGGGCGACCGAGACGAGGCTTACGGTGACGGAAGCCACGCGCCAGCCGAACTGCTTACCCTTCGCGGGAAACATTGCACGGCGGAGTCGTTCGGCCGGCTCCATGGAAATGCCACGCATGGGAGCTCTCGCTACAACGGACAAGTCTGAGACGAAGTTAGTTTAGTGCGTTTCGCCTGTCTCTGGCAGATGGTAGGCGGATGGTGCGGCACGGTCAAGTTTCCTTACGCGCGGTGGCGACCCGCTCTCCTTATTACTGCGCCGCATTCGAAAAGATCGGCACACTGCGTATGTTGATGTGCTTTACAAGCCAATCGTAGCGGTCTTCTAAGGCTTGCGGGTCGTTCAGATCATGACCGGTGTCATAGTACAGGACCTTCTTTGGGTCGCTCGCGGCGGCTTCATCGTGCTGTATTGATGTCTTGTCGAAGTACTGCTCGTAGCGAGCGAATTGAAGCAGCAGAGGGATAGGTGCTGCGTGCCTGACGAAGTGGATGGCGTCGATGTTACTGGTGACCTGGCAATACTTCTCCAGTTGGCCCGCAGGCTGATTCTTGCGGAAATCGACCATGCCTGGATCCCACCTGCTGGTCTTCCCTTCTCTTGAACACGGGATGGCGAGGAGGCTGTCGGTATCTCTTTGGAGTTGCTCCCCAGCCAGAAGAATCGGTTTGGGCGAAATTGCTGACCGCGTCAAAGATAGTCGCACCGATGCAAGACCGAGTCGCCACAAGCGACGGTGTCGAAGTGGCGTGATCTCCGGAGAGAGTCCTAGCCCGTCACTCTTAGCTTCGCGAAATACAGCCGCTGCGGAGTTCAGTAGTTTCAGGTGTGCTCCCGCGACGGCCACACTCCGAGGGTCGAGAGTCTTATCTGAAACTCGTCCCGCGGTTGTGCCTGCCGCGAGGGTGAAAGCTAGAAGAGCCCAGGAGTGAAGACCTGTCTACAAGTCGTGATCGCCGATGGGAAGAAATCAGGCACGCTGGTCGATCACAATGCCGAAGCGCGCGACAAGAGCCGAACGGGGATGCTAAAAAGTATCGCGTGCTTCGTAACCTCTAACTCCGTATCCGGTAATCCGAACGTGACACTCAACGTAAGCGTTAATGGGAGCACTTATACAAGTTATCCCATCTATACTAACGTGAACTACTGGTCGGATTCGGTAGCTCCCTTTGTTCAGAATTGCGCAGGCGACTCCGTCGGAGCCTCAAGGGACATATGTATTACATCGGGTAGCGCGATCTGCCGGCGCTGCTGTCGTTCTTCCCTGCCCCGGCACTTGCACCGCCAACGTCATCGAGCGCTGTTTCGTGGAAGTGCGCAGAAGAACCCGGCCCACGGTCTGCTTCGTCAACGTGACCAGCGTCGACCTCATCATCTACCCCATCTTCCAGAGATTCAACCTGGACTGGAAAAACCGTACCCTCAACCTTTTTTACACAAGCCGCTTGACATTACCATGAATTTTTACAACCTGGAACGAAGTCTAGTTGAGGAGTAGCATGTTCGGTATCGACAGGGCGTGTTAAACCACTTCGAGAAATCAAGCTCTTAGGAGGCAATGTGTCGAACTCTCGTTGGTCAATTCTCACCATCCTAATCTTGTTGGCTGCAGGTCTGACGTTTGCGCAGCCTTCACAGGAATCGCAAGCTCCAACACCAAACAAGCATGCTGGAATGCAGCGCGGAGAGAGTGCAGATCAGCATCTGCAGATGCTCTCCGAGAAGCTCAACCTTACCGACGACCAGAAAGCAAAACTAAGACCTATCTTGCAAGATCAGATGCAGCAGATGAAAGCAGTCCGCGAGGACAGTTCTCTTTCCGAGGAGCAAAAGCGGGCTAAAATGAAACCAATTCACGAATCCTTACATGACCAGATCAACGGTGTACTCACACCCGAGCAGCAGGCTAAGTTTAAGCAAATGAGGCAAGAGCAGATGCAGAAGCACAAAGGGATGGAGGAAGGAAAGGAGCACGAATAGGTGTGTTCTTTTTCGAGCCACCGTTACAAGATATTTCTGACGGTGGCTCGATTCCTCCTGAATCGCGCCTCGAATCGAACTCCGCTAACGATTCGGTTTTTCCACTGACGAAAACAGGCGTTGCACACGTGAGCGCGAGGAAAACGTTTTGACTCGCGGTTGATGAGTCCTATCGGGATTTATCGCCAATCAAGCTTTTCGTTGAAACCTTAGGATATACGGAGCGTCTTTAAACATGGTCACTTCAGACTATTTTGTTTCATCGTTCACATTTAGCCCGTCAAGCGAATGGAAGTAAAACTGAAGGGTCTTGCCCCTGCAACCAAGTGAAGACATGTTTTCTGAAGGACAACAATCAGTCTGCTAAAGGCGCTGGCGGAGTAAAAGTCGCCAGCAAGATCGATAAAACCTTCGGGCCAGTAGACTTTTTCCTCGCGCGAGCCGGTTCACGAAAACGTTACTATACCTTTTTCCTGCCGCGGGCATCGGAGTGCGTGGCGTTTCTTGCACTCTGTCCAGGAGTTAACACATGACCGCGACTGAATCTTCTCTGGCCCGCGTGGCTCTGACAATTTCTCGAAAATTGGCCTTCGCTTTTTTCCTGACTCTATGCGCCTCAATCCTCACCCTCTCTGCCTTTGCACAGAAGGCCACTTTCATTACCTTCGATCCCCCGGGCTCGGTGCAGACAATGCCTGTGAGCATCAATGCCGGCAGGGCCATCACGGGGTCTTACTCGGATGGGACCACGACTCACGGCTTTCTGAGAATGCCTGATGGCACTATTACCAGCTTCGACGGCCCAGGCGCGACCGGAACCCTCCCGGCCGGCATCAACGCCGCCGGGGCGATCACCGGATATTACTTTACGAGCACCACGTCTCACGGCTTCCTGCGTGCACCCGACGGCGCCATTACTACCTTCGATCCTCCAACAGCGGATTACACTTACGTCTACAGCATCAATTCGCACGGGGCGGTCACTGGGTTTTACATTGCGGCCGCAGTCTCTCATGGTTTCGTTCGCGATTCTGACGGCACTATCAGCAACTTCGATCCTCCGGCATCCATTGGGACCGTCGCCAGTTCCATCAACGAGGCAGGCGCGATCGCGGGCTATTATCTCGATTCCAGCTACTTGATTCACGGCTTCCTGCGCGCTCCGGATGGCACATTCGCCACATTCACTGTGATCGAGGGGCAGAACACGCAACCTATCGGCATGAACTCCTCCGGGGAGATTACAGGAACGACGTACGACACGACCGGCAACATCGTCGCGGACTTCGTCCGCGCCGTCGACGGCTCGATCACCACCTTCTTGCCAACCCAAGGCTCAAGCATCGCCGTTCCATTCGCCATCAATAATGCCGGAAGGATTGTCGGCTACCACACCAACCCG
>Ga0185299_10000459_pt1 | contig 110811 bp, 89 predicted proteins | sample PaiPotPPA55metaG_FD_128002 | JGI IMG/M metagenome (GOLD analysis project Ga0185299, IMG submission 128002) | Iron sulfur acid spring bacterial and archeal communities from Banff, Canada, to study Microbial Dark Matter (Phase II) - Paint Pots PPA... ... | reverse complement strand
GGCGGCGTGAACGCCGCCATGGGTGATGGCTCGGTGAAGTTCATCTCGAACAACATCAACTTCGTTACCTGGCGGCAACTGGGCACGCGCGCCGGCAACGAAGCGATCACAAACACGGACTTCTAGGCCCAGGCCGGGACTCCAGAGAGGGAGAAAAGGGTGGGGGAGTCGTTAAAAGGAAGTGATCGAGCCACCGTCAACAGCATTCCGCGCGTGGCGGTGTTACTTGGCGGCGTCGGTGCGGCGACGGGCAACGCGGCGTGGTTCAATGGCAACTAGCGCGCAAGCCAACGCCAAGATGGCCATCTGGCCATCTTGGTGTTGCCGATACATAAAGCGCATTTACCGTCAATAGGATTCCGAAGGTTCCGGCAAGAATTCAGCAACTTTTTTCTACTTCGCCATAGTCCGCCAAGTGCGGTGGCGGGCGGACTATGGCCAACGGCGGACAAATCGTGATTCTCAACGGCCCATCGGCTCACATGCCGCCAACATACTTCTCGGTGTACGTACTCTGGAACTTGTAGCTGCTCTTTTCTCCCTGATGTCCTTTCAATTCCTTGTCGATGTGAAGGCTTGCACTTTGCAGCCGGCCGGCCTGGAGATCAAAGACTACTTCCCCTTCCGGCTGCAATTGCAGCAGCGGAACGCGGTCCAGAATGCTCTCCGGCATGCTTTTCAACGTGCTGGTGAAAGCGACGGTAGCCAGGTTTTGCGTCACGGAATTGCAACGGTAGTTCTGCACCGCTTCGTATTTTTCGCCGGTGCCCTGCGGTGGTTCCAGCGTAATGTTGTAGGCCCGCGCCCACGAGTCGCCGGCTTTCAACTCCCCGCCTGACAGCGTGATGATCAACGGCGGCTCGACTTCGAACTTCGTTGCCGAGCCGTTCTTCGATTGCTTCACCTCGACGACGCGGCCGCGGGGATCGACGCGCAGCACAGCCAGCGGCTCAGTCAAGAATTTGCCAAGTTCTTCACGCATGTGCGGGTCGCTTTTATCGGGACTGGCGGAGTCGAAGAGCAGCGTGCCGCCCGACGGCGTAGTCACTTCCAGGCGCAAGGCCAGCAGGGAAAGCTGAAGCGTGGCGACGCCGGCAGCGTCGAGCTCGAGCACCTGCCAGCGCTTGGTCAGGTTGAGCTTGGTTTTGGTTTCGCTCTTGGTATCACCGACCGTGTCGAGTGCGGTCGTGCTATGCTCGACCTGGTAAGTCAAGACTTGCCCTTGCTGCCAGCGAAATTGGCAGGCGGTTTGCGCCGGTGCGGCGGCCGGGAAGACCAGCGCCGTGACAGTTGCCCACAGAAAACCGCGGATCATGAGAGCCCTCCTTCTGTTATCCGGGCTGCACGAATGCGGCGGCTGTATAACAAAGGGCAAGTTGCGCGACTAGGTCAATCCTTGGCGGCTCCGGACAGCGATGGGCTCGATGTGTTTTCCGCAAGAAAGGTGCGCAGGGATGCAAAGAATTCGGGAACCAGCGGATCGTTGTGATCGACGCCTGCCATCGAACAGAATCGCTTGGGCGAGTTGGCTGCCTCAAACAGCCGTTGGCCGAACGCGAACGGAATAAGGCTGTCCGTCGTGCCGTGGGCCACAAACACGGGACGCGGGCATTGCTTGATCTTCGCCAGGTTATCGAACTGGGTGCGTACCAGCCAACGGGCCGGCATGAGTGGACAGACCTTCTGGGCCTCATCCGGCATGGAGGTGAATGTCTTCACGAGAATGAGCGCCTGGTGCGGCCGGCGAGTGGCCAGGTCTACCGCCACGCCGCCGCCCAGCGATTTGCCGTAAAGGAGCAGGCGGTCGGCCGAGACATGCTGCGACTGAACCAGCCAATCGTAGGCGGCATCTCCGGCCGCATAGCATGCCGCCTCGGACGGCCTGCCCTCGCTGCGCCCGAAGCCGGGGTAGTCGAAGATGAAAATCGCCTGATTCATCTCCCTTTGCCATTGGGCGATGGCTCCCGCCCGCCAGCTCAGGTTGCCCGCATTGCCGTGACAGTACAGCATGGCCCCCTGGTCCGGGCGCCAGCCGGGCACAGGACACCACCAACCATGGAGCTTGGTGCCGTCGGCAATCTGTAGTTCCACGTCCTGAACCAGGGCATTCGGTGGCGAGAGCCAGTCTTCGCTGGCGAGCACGGGGCGGAAAATCAGCTTGTTTTCGAGGAATAACAACACGACTAGAACCGCGACATATGCGAACGCCACATTGCGGAGTTGCCGGGCAGTCCAGCGTTTCCACGATTGTTGCCTGGGCGTCGGAGTTGCTTCAAGGCGTGCAGACAAGGACCACCTACTTGGGCGCGAAGTCAGACCGTTTCTGCTGCAAGCTTATCCCGTGAGGAACGAATTGGCCAGAAGAAAGTGCCCAGAAATCCCGCACCGATAGCCAGCCAGCAGGACCAGGGCAGCCAATCCCCCCACTGGGCATAGAGGCTGCCACGATGGTCGATCGGAAGGGCGGCGGTGAGGACGGCTGCGACCTTCTTCGATTCCTTCCACGTCGGTCCGGGCAAAGCGATCACGCGGCCGTTGCCGTCAATCACGGCGGAGACGCCCATGTTGACCGCCCGCGCCAGGGTACGGCGGCATTCAACGGCGCGGAAACGGCAAATGGCCAGGTGCTCTTCATGCTGGCTGGTGCCGTCGAACCAGCCGTCGTTGGAGATGTTGATCAGAAAGTCGGCGGTCGGCTCGCCCTCGGCAGAGCGAACATACTGCCGCGCCAGGGTTGGATCGGTGTCTTCGTAACAGATGACCACGCCGAAGTGATATTTATCCAGCGCGAAGCGCGTGAACTGCTTTCCCGGCGTGATGCTGTAGTCGTAGTCGTAGGGTGCGAATTTATTCAGCCAGGGAAGCCAATCGCGCAGCGGCACATACTCGCCGAAGGGCACGCAATGCATCTTGTCGTAGCGGCCGGCTATCTGCCCATCGGCCTTGATCAGCACCGCCGAATTGTATTGCCGCTCGCGTTTATCCGCTTCCAGCACGTCCGCCTTCACGCCCACCAGGACATTGGTGTGGGCAAGGCTTGTAACCACGTCTGCGATTTCTGCCCGGTCGCGATCACAATTCTTCCATTCCTGTGGAACATCCTCCACCGACAAGCCGGGTGCCAGTTCCTCCCAAGCGTAAAGCAGACTGGTCTCCGGCCACACAATTAAGCGGGCGTTCTGCAAAGCGGCTTCGTGGCACAGCCGCGCATAGTGGTCCCTGAAGTCCCTAATAGCGCCTGCCGCGCCACCCGGGGCGGTAGCCACGTTGCGAATGCGCTGATCAAGGTTCCCCTGAAGCAAAGCAACCTCAGGACCTTTCTCAAAGCCATCCTGGCCGACTCGCCACAGCCCATAACCGAGCGTACCTCCAACGAGCAGCATTACTGCGGCCGTTTGCCAGAGCAATGAACCGCGGCTGCTGCGCTTACCGTCCTCCGGAAAAGCCAGCAGCCGGCGGCACCAGGCCAGCCGCGCCAGCAGCTCAAACAACCAACCATTCACCGCCGCCACGACAAACGTCACGCCATACGCGCCGGTTAGATCAGAAATCTGGATCGCCGGCAGGAATGCGTGCTGCGTATGGGCCAGGAAGTACCAGGGGAAGCCGGTGATAATGTGTGCCCGGCCGAGTTCTAGCGCAGTCCAGACAATCGGCACCGTGAAGGTGAGCGGCAGCGCGGTTCTCCGATCCACACGCCGCACGAGGTAGATGCCTGCCACAGTGAAAAACGAGCACCAGATCGACAGACCAAACCACGTATAAACCATGCGGGGATCGGCAACGCGAACCCACTGGAGCGTAGCGAAGAAAAAAGCGAACCCTGTGATCCAGGTGATAAAGTAGATTAGACATGGATGCGCCGGGGAGCGCGTCAGGGTTAAGAGCGGCACGAGCGCAAACCACGCAATCCAACCTGCATTGAGCGGAAAGTAGCAGGCCCACAGAAGAACTGCCGTCATTAAGGCGCAGGCCAACAAAAGAACGGCGGAAACGACAGCGGGGAGTAATTGGCGCCGCTTCTGAGCAACTTGCCTAGCCATATTGGCGCCGTCACACTTTAGTTTCTTCAAAACGGGAGCTTGCTTCACTATTAGTCCTTGGCTTTCCATGCCCGGTACAACTTTCTTTTCGTGGGGCAGTTCCAACCTGCCATTTGGCCAAGGCACGTTGGAAAACTGCCCTAGATCCTCATTCCACTACCAGCACCGGCAGGCGATGTCCGGCACGGAACTGATGCTCGCCCGCCGGCAGCACGGCGAAGGCGTTGCCCGCGAGCACGCCGCGCAGGTCCGGCGAACCGAACCACGGCACGGGCCGCACCTGCCAGCCTGTTTCAGCGGATTGCAAAACGGCCGCATGATACGTGGGCCGGTCAGACCGGTGCGCGAAGTCTTCCGCCAGCGACGCCTCTACAATCTTCGGGCTGGGATCAGCGTATCCCTTGAGCCTCCGGATGGCCGGGCGGGCAAACAATTCAAAGCAAACCAGCGCGCTCACGGGGTTGCCCGGCAAGCCAAAGACCAGCGTTGCTCCTCGTGTGCCGAAGAAGACCGGCTTGCCTGGTTTCATGGCCACCTTGTGGAAATGGGCTTCGACGCCTAGTTCTTGAAGCGCCCCGGGCACAAGGTCCAACTTTCCCGCAGACACGCCGCCAGATAGTACGAGTATGTCTGATCGCAGCCCTTCCGTAATCGAGGCTCGGAGACTTTCTACCCGGTCGCGGGCGATGCCCAGGAAGCGCGGCGAACCGCCGGCCCGGCTGACCTGCGCCGTTACCATGGCTCCATTGCCATTACGGATCTGTCCCGGCCCCGGCACTTGTGACGGCTCCACTATCTCATCACCGGTTGAGAGCACCGCTACCTGCGGCGCAGGAAATACCTTGGCGGCCGTGCGGCCGACCGAAGCGAGCACGCCGAACTCTTGCGGCCTGAGAATGGCGCCTGCCGTCAGGACCGTCTCTCCCCGCTTCATTTCCCGCGCCTTCCGCAAGATATTCTGGCCCGGCTTGGGCGAGCGATCATCCACCTGGATGCGATTGTCATCCAGGACGCGGGTGCGCTCTACCATCACGACCGCGTCCGCTCCAGCAGGAAGCGGAGCGCCGGTCATGATGCGCGTGGCCTGGCCGGCAGCCAGGGTACGCCACGGCGTCTCCCCGGCCGTGACTTCCTCAATAACCGTCAGCACAGCCTGGCCTTCGGGCAGATCCGCACAGCGCACGGCGAAGCCATCCATCAGCGCCTTATCAAAGGGCGGCATGTCGATGTCGCTGACTACGTCCTCAGCCAATACGAGCCCGAGTGCCGCTGCGGACAACTCCATCGTTTGCGGAGCCAGGGCGCGGGCATGCTTCAGAACAACGGCTTGGGCCTCGGCAACGCTGAGCATTGGCACAGATTCTCCATGCTTGGGTGGAGAATCGGATTGTAGCATTGAACGTGGAAAATGACATCAGACGTCGCGGCGGGAGAAGTAGGCGATGCCCGTCAGGGCCAGCAGGCATGACGCCAAAGCCGACCAACCCACGAGACGGATCAGGACATGAAAGTTGTACTCGCCGCGGATGATGAAGGGCAAGCTGCTCAGGACATGGAACTGGGGTCCATAAGAAATCGGCAGCAGCCACAGGATGAAGCCGACGCCATAAACCAGGAGCCAGACCACGGCGACGCCCAGGAGCGTGCTGCTGAAAATCGCGCTGAAGGTTACGCCGCAACTGATGACCATGCCGAGCAAAGCCGCGACCGCGATCAAGGCGAAGAAGCTGCCGATCCAGGAAACGTCCGCATGAAGGAGAAACACGCTCGCCGTCACCGCCGACAGGCCAAGGACAAAAAATGTGCCCAGCACGGCAATGAGCCGGGCGTGCCACTTGCCGAGGAAGTATTGATACCGGCTGATGCCCCGGCTCAACACGGAATCGGCCAACGTCCCGCGCTCTCCGGAAATGCTGCCCGTCGTCAACACGATGATCAGCGTGACGCTGCCCACCACGCACCAGCGCAGCAGGTCGCTAATCAACTCGGAGGCGTGCTGGATGATGCCCGCGCCATGAAACTGCGCCACCCGGTAATGCATAAAGCCGATCACGCTCAGCAAAGAGAGAATCACCCACGTCCGGTACACCCAGCTGTGCAAGGTTTGCCGAATATCTTCCCGGAGGACCGCCCAGTAAGGCAGCCACGGTCTAATTTTCGGGGCAGTTTTGGCCGCTGGCACATCCACGGTCGCTCTCCCTTTGGGGTCATTAGTCATTCGTCATTTGGTCATTCGCGAATGACCAATGACGAATGACTAATGACCCAAGCTTCATGCCGCTTCATTGACTTGATAAGCCCGCGTAAACCCGCGCGATTCTTCCTTCTCGACGAGGTCAAGAAAAGCCTGTTCCGTTTGCTGGCCGACGCTGCGAATGCTGACCAGCGTCACTTTGTTGTCCGCGAGCGTCATGAAGACGTTGGCCAGGGCGGAGGTGTTGTTGGCATCGTCGCCCATCCAGATTTCCAGGCGGCGCTGGCGGAGCTGAACCGATTTGAAATCGGCCAGTCCCTTGATGGCCTGTGTCGCCTTGGCGATGGTTTTCTGGTCTCCCTCCAGGTCCAGCTCGTAATGGTTGCGCCGCATGCGGCCCTTGAGATCTTGCAGCGAGCCGGAGTAAATGAGCTGTCCCCGGCTGAGCACGGCGGCGTGATTGCATACCTCATCGATGTCGCTGAGGTTGTGGCTCGATACGATCAAGGTTTTCTCGCGGGCCAGCGTCTTGATCAGCTCCAGCATGCTGCGCCGGGCTTCGATGTCGAGCCCGTGCGTCGGCTCGTCCCAGACAAGCAGGTCGGGCTCATTGATCAGGCTGGCGGCCACGGCCAGGCGCGAGGTCATGCCGTTGGAGAAGCCGGCGATCGGCTCACCCGAGACAGCGAGCAAATCCACGGCCCGGATCAGCGAGGCGAGCCGGGGCTTGCGCACGTCTTGCGGCAAGCCGAACAGCCGGGCCATGTAATCGAGATAGGCGATCGGCGACATGCCGCGTGGAAACTGCGGATTCGTTGGAATATAGCCGATGCGACGTCGCACGGCGGCCGCATTGGGCCCCATGAGCTTGCCGAAGACCTTCACCCAACCGGCGGTCGGCCGGTGCAGACCGAGACATAGGCGCAGAAACGTCGTCTTGCCCGCCCCGTTAGGGCCCAGAAGCCCCAGGACGCAGCCTGGCTCAATGCGCAGCGTTACATCATTGATGGCGATCTGGCGATTCTGGTAAATCTTGGTGAGCTTGTAGGTTTCGACCACCAGATCTTCCGAACTTTCGGCCACGAGGCTCCCTCCTCGACGGACACAATCAGCCTGCGGATTATACGGTGGGCCATAAACGCTTCCTAGCCCAACCGCTAAAATGGAGGCAAGCGCAGGAGCCAGTTCCATGACCAAAGAAGAACGCCAAGCGACCGTGTCCGTCTACTTCAAAGACCTGCAAGAGCGCATTTGTGCCGCTCTGACCCAGACGGACGGCAAAGGCGCCTTCCGGGAAGACAACTGGAAACGCGAAGCCGGCGGCGGCGGGCGCACGCGGATCATGTCCAACGGCGCGATATTTGAGAAGGGCGGCGTTAATTTCTCGGAAGTAGCAGGGGAAATGTCGCCCGAGTTCGCCGCCCAGATTCCCGGCGAAGGGCGGGCCTTCACGGCGACCGGCATTTCGCTCGTGCTGCATCCGGCGAATCCCTTTGTCCCGACCGTGCACGCCAATTTCCGTTACCTGACCAAGGGCGCCAAGGAATGGTTCGGCGGCGGGGCCGATTTAACGCCTTACTATCCGTACCGGGAAGACGTGATTCACTTCCATCGCGCCTGGAAGACGGTGTGCCAGCGCCATGCGCACGTAGTCGAATATCAACGGCTGAAGCAATGGTGCGATGAATACTTTTTTCTACCCCATCGGCACGAGCCGCGCGGCGTCGGCGGCATTTTCTTTGACTACCTGGAAGGAAACTGGGAAGCCACGTTCGCATTCGTTCGGGAAGCGGGTGACGCATTTTTGGGGGCTTATCTTCCCATCGTCGAGCGGCGCGAGCACATTTCTTACACGGATAGGCAGAAATCTTTCCAGGAGTTTCGCCGGGGCAGGTACGCGGAATTTAATCTTCTCTACGACCGGGGCACGATTTTCGGCTTGAAGACCGGCGGTCGCGTGGAATCCATTCTCATGTCCTTGCCGCCCGTGGTGCGCTGGAGCTACGACTACCAGGTGGAACCTGGATCGCCGGAAGCACGACTGGTGGAGGAGTATTTGAAGCCGAAAAACTGGGCGGAGGAAAAGGTTTGAAGAAGCCGCACAAAAGCGCTAACTCTTCCGGTGCCTGATTTTGCTTCGCATGCGCCGCTTTTTGCGACCTACTTTGCGTCGTCCCGATCCGCGGCGTCGACTGCCCATTCATGTCTCCAAGGCGGCTTCATTGTGAATATTGCCAGAATGAGCATTATAAGCCCAGCCTATCCCCCGGCAAGTCGATCTTCAGATCCAAAGCTGGGGGAGTGCCAGAAGCAACCATGCGTCATTTTCGGTAAACTCACGTTATCCTGACTTCTTTAGTCAAAATTGCCAGTTTTGCTAAACATCTCAAATTGAAAAGATTTCATCCATCAGCGAACATAAAGGCATACCGTGTTGGCTAACCGGCATGTCGTCCGTATGAATTAGTAGTCGCTAACAAAATTCGGCGTGGAGTCTTCTTTAGGGGTTGCCGGGGGGGTAGGGCAAGGCTATACTTGTTTCTTTATTTTTCATCCCCCGTTGAAAGTGATTCGCAGCACGGCAGTTAGGCAACGGGACCATGAAATGCGCTTTAATCTCGTGGATCGAATCCTGGAGGTGCGGCCGGGGGAATCGATCCGGGCGTCGAAGAACCTGACCTTGGGCGAAGAGTATCTCGCGGATCACTTCCCTGGATTTCCCGTAATGCCAGGGGTCCTGATGCTGCAGACCCTGATAGAAGCGGGTTCCTGGCTGTTGCGTGTCACGGAGGACTTCCGATACAGCGTGGTGGCGCTACGCGAAACGAAGGGGGTGCGGTACGCCAACTTCATGGAGCCAGGCCGGCAGATGCTGGTGATGGCGGAGCTTACCGAAATTGCCGAGAACCTCGCGCAATTCAAGGGAAAAGGAGAAGTTGACGGAAATTCTGTCGTTTCGGCACGGTTTACGCTATGTCGCTATAACCTGAGTCAGCGCAATCCCGCCTTGCGCAGCACCGATGAGCACATGGTAAGCCACCTGCGAAATCAATATACCTTGTTGAAAGGAGATCTGGCGCCTGTTCGTGCGTAATGGCCAAAGGAAATGAGACTGAAGGATCAAGTTGCTCTGGTAACCGGCGGGAGCCGTGGGATTGGGCGCGGCATCGTTAAGGCGTTTGCCGCGGAAGGTGCCCGCGTGGCCTTCGTATACCGGGGCAATCAGACGGCGGCGGACAGTCTGGCGCAGGAAATCGTGCAGGCCGGCGGGACCGCGCTGGCCCTGCAAGTGGATGTGACCGACGCGAACGCGGCCCAGCAGTGCGTCGAACGGGTGGAGAAGGAATGGGGCCGCTTTGACATCCTGGTGAACAACGCGGGCATTATCCGCGACGACCTGTTCGTGCGGATGGAACCCGAGGCCTGGCAGAGCGTGCTCCAGACAAACCTGGGGGGCACGTATAACTTCTGCCGGGCGGTGGCGTACATGCTGATGAAGCAGCGCCGCGGTCGCATTATCAATATTTCGAGCGTGGCCGCCGAGCACGTGAACCAGGGGCAGGCGAATTACGCGGCGAGCAAGGGGGCGATCAACGCCTTCACCCGTGCCCTCGCCGTCGAGCTGGCCAGCCGAGGGGTTACCGTGAATGCCATTGCTCCAGGGTTCATAGAAACGGATATGAGCGAGGCAGTTCGCAACAAGGCAGGCGACATGATCAAGAAGATCATCCCGATGCGGCGCCTCGGGCAGCCTGAAGACATCGCGCGGGTGGCGGTTTTTCTGGCGAGCGCTGATGCAGGATACATTACTGGGCAGGTGTTGACCGTCGATGGCGGACTTAGCCTGGGGGCCGTATCTGGATAGGCCCGCCGCTTAAGAGAATAATGGCAGGTTGAAAACCTGCCCTACATGGGAAACAACAGGTTTGTCTGAGGATCGGAAGGCGCGGGGTAGCACTGCCATAGAGTTGCAACGCCTTCGCATTTGGCTTCTTTTTTTGGAGGGCTCCATCTATGCCGAGTCAGGAAGAAATTTTCACCAAGGTGTCTGCGACGCTCGTCGAGGCGTTGAACGTGGACGAAGAGGAAATCAAGCCGACGTCAACGCTGCAGGGCGATCTGGGAGCCGAGTCCATCGACTTCCTGGACATCGTCTTCCGGCTCGAGCGCGAGTTCGCAATCAAGATTCCGCGGGGCGAGCTGTTTCCGGAATCGATCTTTCAGGGCGACCCGGAGTTCGTCCAGGACGGCCGGGTCACAGACAAGGGGCTCGCCGAGCTGCGCGCCCGCATGCCCTTTGCCGACCTCAGCAACTTTGAAAAGAACCCGGAGGTAAGCGCCATCAGCGATCTGTTCACGGTCGATATGATTACACGCTATATTCAAGGCAAACTCGGGCAGCCGAGCCCGAACTAAAGGAAAGCGGTCATTGGTCATTGGTCATTCGTCATTCGCTTTCAGGCGAATGACGAATGACCAATGACTAATGACCCCTTGCTAAAAGGATGCGTTGGATCTGGATTGATCGGTTTCTGGAGTTCCACAAGGGAAAATCAGCCAAGGCCGTGAAGAACTTGAGCCTGGCGGAGGATTTCTTTGCGGACCATTTTCCAGGGTATCCGATCATGCCGGGATCGCTGATTCTGGAAGGACTCGCCCAGACCGGCGGCATATTGGCAGGGGAGGTCAACGACTTCCGCGAGAAGGTAGTCCTGGCCAAGATTCCCTGGGCCCGTTTTCAGCGCGAAGCCCTGGCGGGAGAGCAGCTGATTTACGACGCGGAATTGCTTCACATACGCCCCGAGAGTGCGGCAGTCCACGGACGGGCCACCAGCAATGGTGAATTGATAGTTGAAACCGAGATTCTTTTTGCCCACCTCGATCAGTCGCGCTCGCAGCAGCTCTTCGGCGCAGAGAACTTTGTATTTACCGGCGAGCTAAAGCGCGTGCTTGGACTCGTCAAGCTATTGGCCGGCCAAACGGACGGCACGAATACGTAAGACACGCAAAGACCCAGACAGGCCAGAAGAGGGAGCGGTCCCGTGACCGGCAGGTCTCCTGGTTAACCTTGTACCCCGCATCCGTCAGTCAGGTGTGCTATGGCCAGTTCTCGCCGTCGAGCAGTGATTACCGGGCTCGGCATCATCAGTCCGATCGGGCTGGATCGGGCCGCGTTCTGGCAAGCGCTGACCGGGCAGCGCAGCGGCATCCGCACGATCACGAACTTTGACGTGTCCGGGCTGCCGACGCGCATTGCCGGGGAGATCAAGGACTTCGACGCCAAGAAATACATCGCCAAGAGCGAGCGTAAAAGTCTCAAGATCATGTCGCGCACCATCCAGCTGGCCGTCGCCGCGGCGCAACTGGCCCTCGACGATGCCCGGGTCGACAAGGGAAAGCTCGACCCCACGCGCTTTGGGGTGGAATTTGGCGCGGGGCTTATCGCCTCGGAGCTGGAAGAGCTGGGCAGCGCCGCGCAAATCAGCGCCAACTGCCAGCCCGGGGTCGTGGATATGGAAAAGTGGGGCGCCCAGGGGCTGACCACCATGCCGCCCTTGTGGATGCTCAAATACCTCCCCAACATGCTCGCCAGCCATGTCTCCATTTTGCATAACGCCCAGGGACCCAATAACACCATCACCGAGAATGAAGTCGCCAGCCTGCTCGCCCTGGGCGAGGCCTATCGGATCCTCGGGCGCGACCTGGCTGACTTCTTCCTGGTGGGCGGCGCCGATAGCAAGATTAATCCCTTGAGCCTGGTGCGGCATACTCTGTTCATGCCGTTGACGCGGCGCAACGACGCGCCGGAAAAGGCCAGCCGCCCGTTTGACCGCGGCCGCGACGGCGTGGTCCTGGGAGAGGGTTCGACCGTGCTGGTGCTCGAGGAGCTGGAGCACGCCAAGCGGCGCGGCGCGCATATCTATGCGGAAGTTACCGGTTTTGGCGCGGCGTTCGACCGCGGCCACACCGGCGCCGGTCTGGCACGTGCCATGCGCGCCGCTCTTAATGAAGCGGGCATCGGTCCGGAAGATCTTGACCATATTAACGCCCAGGGCTTCAGTTCTCCGGAAGCAGATGTCTGGGAGGCACGCGGATTGCAGGAGGTCCTTGCTGACACCGGTCTGACAGTGCCCGTATTTGCCGGCAAGAGCTATTTCGGCAGCCTCAGTGCCGGCAGCAGCACTACCGAGCTGGCGGCCAGCATCCTGGCCCTGGAAAACGGCGTCCTGCCGCCGACCTTGAATTACGAGGAACCTGATCCAAGCTGCCCAATTCATGTGGCAGCAAAAGAGAGCCGGCCCGTGACCAGGAAAAACGTGCTGAAGCTGAGCTTTACGGAAATGGGGCAATGCGGCGCAGTGGTTCTACGGAAGTGGTGAAATCTATGAGACGACGCGTCGTCGTAACCGGCATGGGGGCGATCACCCCGCTTGGCCACACGGTGGAAGATTTGTTCCAGTCCCAGATCGAGGGCCGCAGCGGCGTGGGTCCGATTACGCTGTTCGATGCCGGCCACTTTCCCACGCGTTTCGCGGCCCAGGTGAAGAACCTTGACCTGAGCCGTTATGTTAAGGATCCCGAACGTTGGTCGAACTGCGGCGCTAACACGCGCTTCGCTTTGGGAGCGGTGCGCCAGGCCCTGGCCGACGCCGGTTTGCTGGACAATCAAAAAATCGAGCGCACGCGCTTCGGGGTGTATCTCGGCTCCGGAGAGGGCATTCAGGATTTCGAGCATCTGATTTCCCTCGTTTCACAAAGCTATAATCCGGAACGGCGCACCATAGACGTGCCCTGTTTCACGCGCGGCGGCATGCGCGAGTTCAATGCCCGGCGCGAATTCGAACAGGAGCCGCACACGACCTCGGCGCACATGGCCGAATTGTTTGACCTCCAGGGCCCTAACTACAACTGCCTGACCGCCTGCGCCGCCAGCAGCCAGGCTGTCGGCGAAGCCACCGAACTTATCCGCCACGGCGATGCGGACATCATGCTCTCAGGCGGTTCGCATAGCATGATCCATCCCCTGGGCGTAACCGGCTTCAATCTTTTGACCGCCCTGTCGCAGAATAACGAAGAGCCCGCCAAAGCATCGCGGCCGTTCGATCAAAGACGCGACGGCTTTGTGCTTGGCGAAGGCTCCGGTATGGTCATCCTGGAAGAGCTGGAGCATGCCCGGCGGCGCGGTGCCAACATTTATGCCGAAGTCGCCGGCTACGGCACAACGGCGGACGCCTTCCGCGTCACGGATAGCCATCCCGAAGGACGCGGCGCCATCGCCTGCATCGCCATGGCGCTCAAGGACAGCGGGCTGGCGCCGCAAGACATCGGTTACATCAACGCCCACGGTACCAGCACGCAGGTGAATGACCGGGTGGAGACGGTCGCCATCAAGAAAGTTCTGGGCGAGGCGGCCTACCAGATCCCGGTAAGCAGCAGCAAGAGCATGCTTGGCCATCTGATTGCGGCTGCCGGGGCCGTGGAATTGATCATCACGGTGATGGCCATGCAGCGCAGCGTGCTGCCCCCAACCATCAATTACGAAGTGCCCGACCCCGAATGCGACCTGGATTACATCCCGAATGTGGCGCGCGAAAAACGCGCGCAGCACGCCCTGAGCAATAGTTTCGGCTTTGGCGGCCAGAATGTATCATTGATCGTCAGCCGTTTTACTTCTTGATCTGTTGAACAGCGCGGCAGAGCGCGAGTCCGAATCCGCACCAAGGAGAGACACCTGTGATTTGGATATGGCTGGGTCTTGTCGTGGTAGTCGGCTTGCCCCTCCTCGTGGCCATGGCGCTGGCCGGGCTGTACGTCTATCTGCACGTACGCTACATGTCGTTCATCATGAGGGTTTTCCAGGAAAAACCCTTATTCATCATTCCCCGCGGGCAACCGGCTGATGACGCGGAAGACGTCCATTTTCGTACCACGGACGGCCTGAATCTGCGCGGCTGCTATCTGCATGGCCGGGGCGAGCGCCGCCGGGGCGTCATTCTGTTCGGCCTCGAGTTCGGCTCCAATCGCTGGTCCTGTGCCGATTACTGCAATTACCTGCTGGACAGCGGCTTCGATGTGTTTGCCTTTGAGTCCCGCGGTCAAGGGGACAGCGATGTACAGGCCGGCTATGAGCCGCTGCAATGGCTCACGGATTTCGAGGTACGCGACTACCAGGCGGCGCTGGACTACCTGAAGGGCCGGGAAGACGCGGATCCGCGCGGCGTGGGCTTTTTCGGCATCAGTAAAGGCGCCGGCGCCGGGCTGGTCGCTGCCGCTCAGAACGATTACGTGCGCTGTTTCGTCACCGATGGCATGTTTGCCACCTACTCGACCATGGTGCCGTACATGCGCAAATGGATCGCCATCGTCAGCGATCGGTACGTGTTGCAGAAGGTCCTGCCGCTATGGTATTACGGGCTCCTCGTCAACCCGGCTCTGCGCCGCATGGGCGCGAAGAACAGCTGCGGCTATCCGCACCTGGAGCATTCCCTGCCCAAACTGGCGCCGCGGCCGCTGCTGATGATCCACGGCGGCGGCGACACCTATATCAAGCCGCAGATGGCTAAGCGGTTGTTTGCTCTGGTGAACACCGCCAAGGAACTCTGGATCGTCGACAAGGCCAAGCATAACCAGGCATTGCAGGTCGCGGGCGACGAGTACCGCCGGCGCGTGCTGGCGTTCTTCGAAGCCCATCTGGTCACGGAGGCACTCGAACCGGTTCACGCTGCGACCCCCCTCAGCGGACCTCATACCGTGCGGCGCGAGCGCGTGACCGCCCTGAGCACGGCCGATGCACAAACACATCGCTGAGCGCAGCGATGAGAGAGGGACTATGCTCGGCAGGGTGCTGCGTTATGTGGCCGGGAAGATTGTCGCCACACCGATCCGCAGGCAGATCCGCGCCTTCGAAGCGGCCACGCTGCGGCCGCGGGAGACGCAGGAAGCTCTGCTGCGGCGCATCCTCGCTTTTCAGGCGGACACCGACTTCGGCCGCGCCCATCATTTTCGTGACATTCGCACGCCCGCGGATTTTCGTCGCCATCTTCCCGTTTCCAGTTATGAGTACTTTGAGCCCTACCTCGAGCGGGTGCGCCGCGGCGACCTGCGCGCCCTGCTCGCCGACCCGTGCGTGCACATGTTCGCGCTCAGCAGCGGAACCACGGCGGCGCGCAAGTATATCCCTGTCACGCCGCAATACCTCGCCGACTACCGCCGCGGCTGGAATATCTGGGGCCTGAAAACGTATCGCGATCATCCCGAGGTGAAGCTGCGCCCCATCGTGCAGATCTCGGGGGACTGGGACGAAAGCCGCACCGAGGCCGGCATCCCCTGCGGCGCCGTGACCGGCCTCACGGCAACCATGCAAAAACGCATCATTCGTCTTATTTACTGCGTGCCGCCCTGCATCGGCAAAATCAAGGACGCCACCGCCAAGTACTATCTCGTCCTGCGCCTGAGCGCCTACCGCCCGGTGGGCATGGTCATTGCGGCCAATCCGAGCACGCTGATCGCCATGGCGCGGACCGGCAACCAGGAAAAGGAAAGCTTGATTCGCGACCTGCATGACGGCACGCTGGACGCGCGCTTTGAAATACCGGCCAATATCCGGGCCCTGCTGGCCCGGCGCATCCGCCGCCGCCGCGTCAAGCGCGCCCGCGAGCTGGAGGCGGCCATCGAGCAGACCGGTACACTCTATCCCCGTCAATACTGGTCGGAGAATTGCTTGCTCGGCAACTGGACCGGCGGCAGCGTGGGCGCCTACCTGAGGCATTATCCCCTTTACTTCGGCCACACCCCGGTGCGCGACGTCGGGCTGGTCGCCAGCGAAGGCCGCATGACGATTCCCATGGCCGACGGCACGCCCGGCGGCGTGCTGGATATCACCAGCCATTATTTTGAGTTCATCCCTGAAGACGAAATCGACCGTCCCCAGCCGACCGTCCTTGCCGCCCATGAAGTTCTTGAAGGGCGGAAGTATTTCATCATTCCGACCACAGCCTTCGGCCTGTACCGCTACCACATATCCGACGTCGTGCGCGTTTCCGGCTTCCATAAAGGTACGCCGATCGTCGAGTTTCTCAGCAAGGGCTCGCATTTTGCCAACATCACGGGAGAGAAGCTGTCGGAGTACCACGTCACTCGCGCCATGCAGCAGGTCCTGCACGAGCTAAACCTATCCGTCGGAACCTACACGCTGGCGCCTTGCTGGAATGAGGTGATGCCGTATTACGGCCTGTTCGTCGAACGCGTGGATTTTGCTAGGCTCGAACAGGCAACCGCGCTGGCGCAGGCCCTGGATGATCGGCTGTGCCGGCTCAACGAGGAATATGCCAGCAAACGCGGCAGCCTGAGATTGGCAACCGTTCGTATCGAACTCCTGTCTGACGGGGCGTGGGCCGCCTGGGATCAGCAGCGCCTGGTTCGCACCGGCGGGACGTTGGAGCAGTACAAGCACCCTTGCCTTGTGGCCGATCTGTCTTTCCGCAGCAGCATGCCGGTCCAGGAAGAATTGGCGGTCCCTGACGGCAGCGGCAGCGAGCGGCGTGTGGGTTGAATCGACAAGCTGTCCGGCCATCTTGTGCGCGAGTGGAATGGGCAGAATAGCCAAAAGTCTTTCGCGCCGCGGCGATCTTCGCCTACAAATTTCTCGCAACTCTCGCTATTCTGCCCAGCGCTCACGTCCTGCCCGACTCGGGCGGTGCTTGCTGAGTCCGCTCAGGAAGAGAAGGTATTCTTTATGCGTCGCTGCCTCCAGCCCTTCGGCCTGTTTGTCTCGCCGCCGGTCCTGTTGCTCATGCTGGGATGCGCCGGCGGTTTGCCGCAGTTGGCACAAACGAATCCCGTGCTGGTAGGAGCTCAGCCGGGCGCAGCGCGCTTGCAGGCGGATACAAAGCCCTTTACCGACTTGCGCATTCCGAAAATTTCCGGGACCGAGGTCGTCACGCAAGATCGGCAGGTCGTGCAGGCCGCCACGACTACCACGGACTCGTCCGGGCCGGAGCTGAAGCCCCAGCAGACACAGCCCGACCGGCCCGAAGATCCGCTGGCCAAGCTGCGCAGCCTGCAGCAGACGGCCGCTCAGTATTATGCCAACGTCGATTCCTACATCGTCCGTCTGCGCCGCCGCGAGCAGGTCAACGGTAAGGACAAGCCTGAAGAAGTCATGCTCCTCAAGTTCCGCAAGCGGCCGTTCAGCGTGTATTTGAAATGGCTGGGCAGCGAAAGCAACGGCCGGGAAGTTGTCTATGTCAGAGGGGAACATGAGGACAAGATTCACACGCTGCTCGCGGCCGGCGATATGCCGCTCATGCCCGCCGGCAAGCGCATCGCCCTGGCGCCGGACAGCGTCCTGGTGCGCTCCGCGAGCCGTCATTCCATCTACGACACGGGCTTCGGAACCGTCATCAATCGTCTCGGCGTGGCCATCGAGACGCTGGAAAAAGGCGACCGGCGGATCGGCACATTCCGCTATCTCGGGCCAATGAAACGCCCGGAGTTTGAGACGCCTTGCGAAGCGATTGAACAGGTCATCCCGCCCGGGCTTGAACCCTTGCTGCCACGGGGCGGCAAAAGACTCACCCTGTTCGACACGACCACTAAATTTCCCACGCTCCTCATCACGCAAGACGACACCGGCCATGAGGTCGAATACTATTGCTTCGACCGGCTCCAGTACCCCGTGCGGCTCGACGATCAGGACTTCGATCCCGACAGGCTTTGGCCTAGTAGCAAACCTCGAAGCGTTCAGGAAAACAAGACGCCGCCAAGGGGCGATAGTCCTGCCTCCAGACCTCGGTAGCTTCCCCCACCTCTCGTCAGCCGGGCGTTGTCCGCACCGCGCCGTGCTTCACACCGTCTGCCGGTTTGACATAGAGCAAAGGAATTTTTGGCAGGGTTGTCCGGTGCTTGCATGCAGTTTGACCTTTCGTTGTTGTAGCGAATGTCCTTATAATTAAACAAGTTACACGGCCACAAGCCCAGGAGCGTCCGCGGCGGTATACTATTTGCTGCGTGAGCAGCGGCTAGATGCCGCAGGTATGTTCCTGGGGGGAAAATCGCCGAAACAAGGGAAAGGGCGGCATGACGGCGACACAGGGCGCCGAGCCCTATTCGATCCTGATTACTGATGACGACTCTGGCTGCCGCGATGCCTTGCGCGCTATCGTCGAGCCGGAGGGGTTCCGTACCATCCTGGCGGAATCGGGAGAGGAAGCGCTCGACATCGTGCGCCTGGAACGGGTGCACCTGGCCCTGTTCGATATGCACATGCCGCGCATGACCGGGCTGGAAGCGTTGGAGTTGGTGCGTACCATTAACGCCGTGCTTCCGTGCATCCTGGTCACGGCGGATGCGAACGAAATAATCATCCGGCAAGCGTTGCGGGCTCGCGCCTACAGCGTTATTCCGAAGCCGGTCAGTAAGAACGTAGTGTTGTATACGGTAGTCCGCGCGCTGGTGCGCGTCTACGGCGACCCCCAGGGGGATCCGTCCAGCAAATAGAGGCCTGGCAGCCCGCTGGAAAAGGGGACTGTCCCCTTTCAACGGCTGTTTAACTTCAAGGAGTTTCAACGGCATGAACGTCGTACCCCTTAACGACAAAATACTGGTCAAGCGTCTTGAGGCAGAAGAAAAGACCGCGGGCGGCATCGTACTGCCGGATACCGCCAAGGAGAAACCCAAGCAGGGCAAAGTGCTGAGCATGGGTGACGGCAAGCTCCTGGACAATGGCAAGCGTGCCGCCTTTCAGGTCAAAGAGGGCGACCGCGTGCTGTTCACTTCGTACGCGGGCAATGAAATCGTTTTCGACGGAGATGAATACCTCATCATGACCGAGGACGATATCCTCGCCGTCATCGAGTAAGGTCTTCGCACTCCAAACCGGACTGGTGAAGAAGCCCACGGAGCATCCCTGCACCGTGGGCTTTGCCATGCGCGGACTGACTCTGCTAGAATACTTCCAGATCGTCTGCAGCATTATGGAGAACAAAGATGAGCGCACGTTCCTGGATCAGATCGGCAGCTGTCCTGGTTGCCTGCCTGTTGCTTGTCATGACGAGCCTCGCGCCCGCGGCCCCGCCAGCCAGGGAGTGGGATGGGGTCGTCGACAAGGCGATCAATTATCTAAAGGCCAGCCAGGCGGGCGACGGCAGTTGGAGCCGCGAGAAAAGCCCCGGCGTGACCGGCGTCGCCCTGACTGGGCTGCTGAGCACCGGCAAGGTTGGCCCCGACGACCCGGTTTCCGCAAACGCGCTCAAGTACATCGAATCCCTGATCAACACCAAGGCCGGCCATATCGCCGGCAAGGATGCCCACGTCCAGCTGCAGAACTATGTCACCAGCATCAACGTCATGGCGCTCCAGGCTGCCAACCGCGACGACCGCTACAAGAAAGTGATCGGCGATGCGGCGGAGTTCCTGAAACGCCTGCAGTGGGATGAGGAAGAGGGCAAAGGTCCCAATGACGATTTCTACGGCGGCGCCGGCTATGACAGCAAGTCGCGCCCGGACCTGTCGAACACGCAATTCTTCCTCGATGCTTTGAAGGCCGCGGGCGTTTCCAAGGACGACCCGGCGTACAAGAAGGCGCTGGTTTTCGTGAGCCGCTGTCAGAACCTCAAAGGCGAGCACAACGATCAACCCTGGGCGGGAAAGATCAATGACGGCAGTTTCGTCTACAGCGCGGCCGGCGGCGGCCAAACCAAATCCGACACGCTGCCGGGCGGCGGCCTGGTCGGCTATGGCAGCATGACCTACGCCGGCATCAAGAGCATGATTTACTGCGGCGTTTCTAAGGATGATCCCCGCGTGCAGAAAGCTTACGAATGGATCCAAAAGCACTACACTATCGAAGAGAACCCGGGCATGCCCCGGCCGCACGCCCAGTGGGGCCTCTACTATTATTATCACACGATGGCGAAATGCCTGAGCCTCCTGGGCGTGGACGAAGTCGTGGATGTGCACGGCGTCAAGCACGACTGGCGCGCGGACATCACCTCAGCCTTGGCCCGCCGCCAGCGGCCCGACGGCAGCTGGGTCAACGAGAACCACTGGCTGGAAGCCGATCCCAATCTCGTTACCGGTTACGCCTTGATGGCCTTGAGTTATTGCAAACCCAGGAAATAGCGAAGCTACGATGAAGCACCGCGCGCCCAGGTCCGGCACCCTCTTCTGGCCTGCAGCCGCGGCCTGCCTCGTTTGCTTATGCCTGCCCCGTTTATCCCCCGCCCATCCTGTGCCGCGCCGCGCTCACGATCGGACGATCGTCGTGTGGCTTGGGCAGGATGAAAAGACGCAGCAAATCACGGTCGCCGTGGCCTATCGTCTGGAAGTGGACGAGTTCACCGTGGCCTTCGATGACCTTCCCGCGCTTGGCGTCAAGGTCGATCAGGGCAAGTTCCGCACAGCGCAAGATATCTATGATGCCTTCACGAACGCTTACGCGCCCATCCTGGCCTCCAACTTGCTCGTGAACCTGGACGGGCAAGCGCTCAAGTTTACCTGCACGCAAAGAGCGCAGACGCGCAACGACGAGAATGGTGCGCCATTGAATCATCTGCGTTGCGACTTTGTCTTTCAGGCAAAGTCGCGTCTTCCAGGGCTCATTCGCTCATGGCCGCGCGCAGGCCTCCCTGCCCCCTTTGTCATCGGCGATCTGGCGCTGGCAGATTTCCACACGCTGCGCTTCCGCGAGGCGAACTACGAACTTGAGGAAGGCCAGATTCGAGCCTCCCTTGTCTGTAACAAACCCATTTCGGTTCTGACAAAGGCAGTGCCGGAAGCCGCTCTGCAGGCGAGGCCTGTCGCGGAGTTGAAACCGGGAGACGACGCTCGGCTGAGGACACTGCAGGCCACGTTTCTGCTTGACTCCAAAGGAACGGCAAACATCCGACTGCCACTAGCGAGCGGCGCCGCTGCCAACAGACCAAGCATCGGCACACCTGCTCCTGAAGAGGTTGAGCCTGTCTTGCATGCCCGTAGCTGGTGGAGTTGGTTAAAAGAACTCAGTTTGCAGGATCTATTCCGGGAAACGAAATACGGCTTCTGGATGTTGCTGATTCTCTCCCTGGCGGTCGGCGGCATCCACGCCCTCACGCCGGGTCATGGCAAGACGCTTGTCGCAGCTTACCTGGTGGGCGAACGCGGCACGGTAGGGCATGCCCTTGTCCTGGGATTGGTCACGACCTTGACTCACACCGGTGTGGTGATCGCCGTGGCGGTGGCATTGCTTCTCTTCGTTCCCAGCGGGCGCCGCGGCGCCGCCGGCCAGAATTTGCAAACCGTCCTGGAATTCGGCGGCGGTCTGCTGGTTGCTTGCCTGGGTTTCTGGTTGCTGCTGCGCCGTCTCACAGGCCAGGCTGATCACTTTCACTTGCCGGGACATGGCCACCATCATCATGGCCACGACCATCAGCACAGCCATGATCACGGGCGCGCGGGTCACTACCACGACGAGCACGGCCATGCGCACCCGCTCCCCGACAATCATTCCGTAAGCTGGTGGGGTCTGGTGGTGCTCGGCATCAACGGCGGCATTGTCCCTTGCTGGGATGCGATTGTGGTACTGTTGTTTGCGGTGTCGACCGACCGTCTTTGGCTGGCGCTGCCCATGCTCCTGGCCTTCAGTGCGGGCCTGGCTGCAGTGCTCATCTGTATTGGCATTGCGGTTGTGCGTGCCAAGAGCCTGGCGGGACCGCGCTTGCGCAGCGGCCGGATTGCCAGGTTCCTACCCATCGCCAGCGCGCTGGTCGTGACTTTGCTGGGGGGCTGGCTCTGCTACGATAGCTTGCACGTCAAGCCGGCGCCGCCTGTCAACGTGCTGCCGGGGCGCTAAATGGCTTCTCTGTGGGATACGATTCCAATCGTGTCGGCGGTGTCCTGACACGATCGGAATCGTGTCCCACGGGGACCGGAGGAGTCTCCTTGAAGATCGCCGAGTTGACCGCCTTGCACGTGCGCATTCCGTTGAAACGGCCAATCCGTCATGCCTCACATGTCCGGAGCGAAAGCGATAACCTGCTGGTTCGCTGTGTGCTGGACGACGGCACGGAAGGCTTCGGCGAGGGCGTGCCGCGCGCGTATGTGACGGGCGAGACGATTGACTCGGCGCTGGAACTGTTGAAGCGCAGCGATTTCGCGACCCAGGTAGAGCCGTGCCGGGATTTTGATCAGGCCGTGGCAATGGCGGAACGACTGCGCTCGCCGCCCATTGCCGGGGATGTGCGCGGTTGTCAGGGAAACGCGGCGCGCTGCGCCCTGGAGCTAGCCTTGCTCGACGCCGCCGGCCGCCGCTTTGGGCAATCTCTGGCGACGGTGACCAAGCTGCTGGCGCCGGATCTGTACGAGCCGCGCGACCAGGTGCGCTATAGCGGCGCCATCACTTCTGCAAGCGGCACGAAACTATTCCTGGTAGCGAGCCTGATGTGGCTGTATCGCTTCCGACAACTCAAGGTCAAGGTCGGCATCGCGGGCCATAACGACGTGCAGCGCCTGCGCCACATTCGCCGCTGCGCCGGCCGCAACATGGATCTGCGCGTCGACGCCAACGAAGCGTGGCCGGCAGCCGAGGCCGCGGCGCGCATCCGCGAACTGGAACCGTTTGGCATCACTTCCGTCGAACAGCCGGTGCCGCACGCCGACATTCGCTGTCTCGCTGACTTTCACAAAGAGGTTCACACGCCCATCATGCTCGACGAATCCCTATGCAGCCGATATGACGCCGAGCAGGCCGTCGAACATCACCTTTGTGATCTGTTCAATTTGCGGCTGTCCAAATGCGGCGGTTTCATCCCGACGCTTCGGCTGGCCCAGTTTGCCCGGCACCATGGCCTGGGCTATCAGCTTGGTTGCCAAATCGGCGAAACGGCGATTCTTTCGGCAGCCGGCAGACATTTCGCCACGAGTGTCGCCGGTCTGCGTTATGTGGAAGGCTCTTACGATCGCCGCCTGGTCCGCGAGGCTCTCGGCAAGACCGATCTCACATTCGGCCTGGGCGGCAAGGCGCCAGCCTTGACCGGGCCGGGGCTTGGCGTGAGCCTGAATCCGCAGGCGGTCGAGCGCGTGACCTTACGCAAGGAGCCGCTGCTTGGCTGAGCCTGCCCCTTTTGCCATCGAATCCTTTCAGGCTTCGGACGGCTACTGCTTGCAGTATCGGCGTTATGTCAATGCCGCAACGGACGGACGAGCTTCTGCGCTGGCCCACGTCGTTTGTCTGCATGGCATCCAGAGCCATGCCGGCTGGTACGAGCATTCTTGCCGCAAACTGAGCGAGGCCGGCTTCATGGTGTCCTTCCTCGATCGCCGCGGTTCCGGCATGAACAAGGAAGCCCGCGGCGACGCCCCCCGTTTCCGCCGCCTGCTTCAGGATGTCGCCGAGTTCCTGGAGCACTTACGTAAGGCGATGGACCCGGCCTCCCCCGGGCAGCCGATCTTCCTGATCGGCATCTCCTGGGGCGGCAAAGTGGCTGCGGCTCTGGCCCGCTTCCAGCCCAGGCACATCAGCGGGATGGTCTTGCTGTGCCCGGGATTTTGCCCGCGCGTGCGTCCCCCGCTGTCCGAGCGCCTGCGGATCGCCTGGGCCCGGCTGGTTTCCCCGCAACGTCTTTTTGACATCCCCCTGAACGATCCGCAATTGTTTACCAGCACGCCAAGGTGGCTCGAGTTTCTCCGCGGCGATTCGCTGAGCCTCCATCGCGCCAGCGCCCGCTTCCTGGTCGAAAGTGTGCGTCTGGATCGCTATCTGAAATCGGTCCCCGCCCGCGTGCACGTCCCGGTCCTGCTGATGGTCGCGGGCAAGGATCGCATCATCGACAATGCCGCGACCAGGCGTTTCGTCGAGAAATTCGCCACGCCGGATCGCCAGGTCATCGAATACCCCGCCGCGCACCATACATTAGAATTTGAGCCGGACCCCGATTGTTTCCTTGTCGACCTGATCGCCTGGCTTCGGCAACGTGCGAGCCCTGGCGCACGTTCGTAACGTGCCAGGCGTTGGTGACCCAGGCGCCGCAAGCGAGCCGTCATGAAGCGCTGGAATCCTCTGTATCAACTCATGCTGGCCCGCTTCAAGGAGTTTCTTCGCGAACCCGAAGTTATCTTCTGGGTCTACGGCTTCCCCGTGCTGCTGGCGGTGGGCCTGGGTATTGCTTTCTGGAACAGCGAGCCCGAGCCGCCCACCGTGGATGTGCAAAATGCGCCTGCCTTCGCATCCCAGGCCGCGACCCTCAAGAAACAGCTTGAGGCCGATCATCTGACCGTGGAGCTTGGCGATGCGGACACATGCCGGCAGCGCCTGCGGACAGGCAAGACTGCGCTCGTGGTCATTCCCACCGCCCAGGGCTTCGAGTACGCTTACGATCCGACGCGGCCGGAGAGCGTCGTGGCCCGCAGCCGGGTCGATGCCGTGGTGCAGCGTTCGCAGGCCGGCATCCAGGTCGCACAAGTGGGCGATCACGAACTGCGCTGGCAGTCGGGACAGCAGAGCTGGCAAACGCGGGACGTGCTTATCAAGGAGCCAGGCAACCGCTACATCGACTTCTTGTTGCCCGGCTTGCTGGGCATGAACCTCATGGGCGGCGGCATGTGGGGAGTCGGCTTTGTGATTGTGGACATGCGCGTCCGCAAGCTGCTCAAGCGCTTGCTGGCCACGCCGATGCGCCGCCCCGATTTCCTGTTCTCCATCCTGGCCAGCCGGCTCGTTTTTGTGCTGCCGGAGATGATTTTTCTCATTCTGGTGGGGCGGTTCGGCTTCAAGGTGCCGTTGAACGGCAACTTGCTCACGCTCACGCTGGTGATCCTCATCGGCGCCCTGGCGTTTTCCGGCGTCGGCTTGCTCGTCGCCTGCCGCACCGGCAAGACCGAAACCGTCTCCGGCTTGATGAACCTGGTGATGCTGCCGATGTGGCTGCTGTCCGGGATATTCTTCTCCTCGGGGCATTTTCCAAAGATCATGCAGCCCTTCATTCAAGCGTTGCCGCTCACGCAGCTCAATAATGCCCTGCGTGAAGTGATGCTGGAGGGCAGTTCATTGTTCGAGGTATCCTGGCGGCTGGCGATCCTGGCGGGCTGGGCGCTGGTCTGCTTTGCGCTGGCGTTGCGGTGGTTTCGCTGGCAATGAGCGGGCTCGAGGCTGCTCAGACGGCTTCTTTCCTTTGGCGAACCATTTCCTCGAGCTGCGAGCGAATTCCTTCCGCGCGCAGCCAACCATAACCCGCGCAGCCGAGCACGTGCAGCAGGGCCTGGAAATCTTTTTCGGCGTAACGCGGTGGGCCGCGGCGACTCATGGCCTGGCCAACTTCTTCTTCCCGCGGTGTCGCCTTGAACAGCCGCGACAAGGGTAAGTGCATGATTTCCCTGACGGTGCGGCGCCGTGTCTCGGCGGGTTCCGCTGCGTGGGGCGTGTGCAGGGTCAGAAAGGTTTCCAGGTAGGGGCGGGCGCGCTCGTCCCAGTCGGCAGGTTGCCGGTCTTCCAGTTCCCAGTCCAGGACCCAGAGTTTGAGCGTTCGGTCCGCGCTGCCCGAGAGGGCATAGCGGCCGTCGCCGCTCAACGCCACAGCCGTCACGGCATCCTCGTGGCCGGCGAAGGTGCGCAGACATTGGCCGCTGGCGGTTGACCACAACTTCACGGTTCGGTCGGTGCCGCCGGACATTGCCTGGCATCCATCCACACTGAGGCAAACGGACGTCACCGCTCCGGCATGTCCTGGGAAGCGGCATAAACAGCGGCCCGTAGCGACTTCCCATAAGTGCATCGGGCCGGATTGCACGAACCGGCCGGTGGCATGCTGGGGCACAGAAACCCCGCCGCCCGAGAGGGCGAAGCTGCCTGTGTAACCCAGAGTCACAGCCGTGATGGCGTCCGCGTGCCCGGCAAACGTGGGCAGACACCGGCCGCTCACCATATCCCATATCTTTAGTTGTCCCGTCGTGAATAGTCGTTCGTAGCCATCCGAAAACGGGGACAGTCCCTTTTTCGGGCGGATCAAGAACTGGGCTCCGCCCGAGAGCGCGTAGCGACCGTCGGGGCTCAGCGAAACCGAATGGACGGAGTCCGCATGGCCGTCGAGCGTGCGCAGACATTCCCCCGTGCGTATGTCCCAAAGCCGAACGGTTCGGTCTGTGCTTCCGGAAACAGCATGGTGCCCGTCAGCGCTTAGCGAGACGGAGGTTACCACATCGGTGTGCCCCTGGTAGGTTCCCAGGCAGCGCCCCGTGGAAACCCTCCAGTATTTGAGCGTGCGATCGGCGCTTCCAGACAAAAGATACTGCCCGTCCGCGCGCAAGCAGGCAGAAGTGATCTCGGCGTGATGGCCGGCGAACGACCTTACGCACTGACCGGTGACGACGTCCCAAAGCTTCAGAGTCCGGTCCGCGCTGCCGGAAATAGCATGGCTGCCGTCACCGTTGAGGCAGACGGTCGTCACCGCATCGAGGTGCTCGGCAAAGGTTTTTCCCTCCCAGCCGCCTTGCAGCGCGGTGCGCGGCAGGTGCATATACAGTTTGCTCCATTGATGCATTGCCTCCGGGCGGCTGCCATGTCCGGGCAGCAAACGCGCTTCGCGTATCCGCTGAGCCGCGGCCACCGCGTCGCCTTGGGCTAGCGCCTCCTGGCCTTGTGTCAGGGCGTGCTCGAAATCCGTCCAGGCCGCCAGCGCGGTTTCGCTCGGCAAGACCCGCGACACCAGGTAGGGCGCTAGCCACTCGGCCGGAATACGCCAAAGCCGCAGGCTCTGGTCGCCGCTACCCGACAGGGCGAAGCGCCCATCCGGGCTCAGGCAGACCGCACAAACCGGTCCGGCGTGGCCGTCCAGAGTGCACAGGCGGGCGCCATCGCTCAAACGCCACAGCCGGCCCGTGCGGTCACCGCTGCCCGACAGGACGAGGCGGCCGTCGGCGCTCAGGGCGACGGCAAGCACGCCGTCGCTATGCCCCGTCAACGTGCGCAGACAGCTTCCGCTGTCCACCTCCCACAACTTCAAGGTTCGGTCGCCACTGCCCGAGACAGCAAACTTTTCGTCGCTGCTCCAGGCCACGGCGTGCACCTTGTCGCTGTGGCCCACGAATGTGCGCACGCATTCACCGGAGTTGAGATCCCATAGTTTGACCGTCTTGTCCCGGCCTCCCGAAAGAGCGTGTCGCCGATCGCGGCTCCATGCCAGGCATAGGACAGGCCCGCCGTGGCCGCTGAAGTCGCGCAGACACTTGCCGGTGGCCAGTGCCCAGAGCCTCAGCCGCCCATCGCCGCCGGCCGACAAGGCGAAGCGTTTATCCGTGCTTAAAGCTGCGGCCAGCACCCAGTTGGTGTGCCCCTCTAGCGTGTGCAGACATTGACCGGTGGCAAGGTCCCAGACCTTGAGCGTGCGATCCGCGCTGCCCGACAGTGCTAGCTGGCCGTCCTCGCTGAGGCAAGCCGCGGTTACCCATTCGGCGTGCCCCTGCAGGGTACGCAGGCATTGACCGGTCGATAAGTCCCAGAATTTGAGCGTTCTGTCGGCGCTGCCGGTCAAGCCGAGGCGGTTATCAGCGCTCATGCTCACCGAGGAGACCCAATCGGTATGCCCGGCACAGCTAGCCAGCAGGTGCCCGGCATTCGCCTGGCGTTCCTGCGCCGCGGAAGAGGCGGCGCGGACCTCATCGAGACCTGCGGCGGCGCCGGTTATCTTCTGCAAGGCCTCCAGCGCCGCGCCTCCATTGCCCTTTTCCAGGTGCACCTGAGCGAGCATATAAAACGGCAGCCATTCACCGGGATGAGATGCACAGACCTCGTGAAGGTTTTGCTCCAGCGCCTCGGCGGTGATGCGGCCGGCGCGCCAGCGACTGAGCCCCACGTTATAGGTGGCTCCTGGATGATGGGGTCCGGTCGCCAGCGCTTCCTCCCACAAGCCTTCGGCCTCCGCGACCTTATTGAGATCGCGCAACGATACCGCCCGGTTGTTGAGGCTGTCGGCGAGGGCCTTGCTCGAACGCGGCGCACTTCGAGGATAGGCGGCCGTGGTGGCTTGCTCGTACACCCGTTGCAGGCGGGCCACAATCTCCAGCATGTCCTTGGGCCGTGCTGCCGGTTCTGCCTGGAAGCAGAGCTGCAGGAGTTCTGCCACGGCGGGGGGCATGGCCGGAACATCCGGATCGGTGACTCTTAATCTCCGATACTGTTGCAGCACGCCGCCCGCCAGATAGCCGGCCGACCAGGTGACTGCGCCGGTGAACATCGCCAGCAGCGATACGCCCCAACTCCACACGTCGGTCTTGCGTGACACCGGCTGCCCCTCGAACTGCTCGGGAGAGCAGAAGGCGGGAGTCATGCCGCCCGCGCTGACCAGGACGCTTGTCGATGGTTCCTGTTCCGGTGCCGGGGGAGCGACGCCGCGCGCCCGGGCCATGCCGAAATCGGTGACCTTCGCGACGCCTTCGGTGGTAAGCAAAATATTGCCGGGCTTAACATCACGATGGATAAGCCCGTGATCGTGAGCTTGCTGCAGCCCCCAGGCCACCTGGATAGCGATGTCCAGAATCCGCTCCAGGGCCCTGGCCGGGCCGCCGTTATAGAGTTTTCGGGTCTGGATCCAATTCTCCAGGCTGCCGCCGGGGACATACTCCGCAAAGACGCGCGGCACACCGCCAAGGCGACGCACATAATAGCAAGTGACCGTGTGCGGGTGCAGGCTCAGGTTTACCCAGGTTTTCGCTTCCTCCTCAAAATCTTCCTTGTCCTGTTCCGTGCGGAAGTATTCCGGACGCGGCGATTTGACGGCCAGATCCAAGCCCCAGCCGCGGTGCCGCACGCGGTAGACCAGCCCTCTGCCGCCCCGCGTGAAAACCTCACGGACTTCATAGAGTCCCAGGATCACGTCGCCGGGCTTCCAGATCGCCGGCACTTCATCATCAGAAGCTGCCGCTGCGCGCGCGGCGGCCGTTACTTCTGTTGCGGCAGGAGCAGGACCCTTGGAAACCCACGGCCAGGGAGAGGAGCGCTGGGCGGAACCATGTTCCGGAGAAGATCGCTGACCTTCGGAAAGCGCCAGGTCTAGCTGGGAGTCGACTTTCCGGAGCTTGCCAATTGCCTGCTCGACGTCGGGCAGAAGCTCGGGACAATCGGCGCACAGCTCGCGGGCAGAAATCTCCTGTCCCTGCTTTTGCATTTCCTCCCAGCGTTCGAGCAAGTCGAACAGGCGTTCCCCATTCGGCATGAGCTTGGTCTCAATGCGTGGCCGGGCTGGATCCTCGAAGCCCCGGCCACGCCGTTTTACTGCGGCAGCCACTCCGCAAGCTTCAGGCGCGCGCCCAGCCAGCGGCGGCTGACCAGCTTCTCGTGGATTCCCAGCACGCGAGCGGTCTCCGCCTGGGTCAACCCCTGGTACCAATAGAGATCGACCACTTCCCGCTCTTCATCGGGCAAGGCGCGGACCTTTTCATGAAATTCGCTCCACTGCGCGAGCTGAGACGGATCCAGGCTTGGGTCCGTGCCGGCCTGCTGCGCGGCGCCCTCAGAACTAAGGTCGCTTGCTTGCCGTCCTCTCCGCCCCTGGTACCGAGCCATGTCGAGCAATACCCTGCGGATCTGCGCCGCTGAGAAAATCAAGAATTCGTGCACCGTCGGCGGCTGGACTTCCTGCAGGGCGCGGAACAGGCGCAGCACCGCTTCGTGCAGGATGCTGTCCGTCTCATGGAGATTGCCGAGACGCGGAAAATCCTGATGAAACATTTTCCGGGCCAGCAGTCTCAGGCGTTCGTAGGCCAGCTCTAGCAGCTCCGTGCGCGCCGCCGCGTCGCCCTGGCGCACGCGGTCAAGCAAATGTTGAAGCTGATTGGTCCGGTCATCCGCCATGTACCGAGTGTACCGCGGCCGGCTCCATCCGCCTAGATTTTGCAAAAATATCTCCCGCATCCTGTCTGAAGTACCGCCCTCGGACGCTCAGGTAAGTAGGAGCCGCATCTGGCGTTCATATAGTCGTCGTTTGGCCGCGACCCGAAAGGGGAGCGCGGGCTGTTTGAGCCGCGCTCGCGCTTCCCTGACGGGTCGCGGCCGAACTTCGGCTAACGTCGGTGCAGGAATTGGCGGAGGAGACTTCATGAAAAGCTTCAGTCCAATGGGATATTACCTGGTCGCAGGCGTGGCCCTCTTCCCGGTTGGGCTGCGCTTGCTGACCTGGTCGAAGCCGCGGCCGCAAGCCGTGGACGCCGTCCAGGCCCAGGCGGGACAGGTCCTCTTCCTGCACGCCTGGACGCCGCGCGATCCGCTGGCCGGCGGCGGCGACGGCCTCGGCCCGGTCTTCAACGCCGTATCGTGCGTTGCCTGTCATCACCAGGGCGGGGTTGGCGGCGGCGGCGGCCTGGAACACAATGTCACCACGTTCACGGCTCGCGCCGACAAGCCGGGGGAGAACCCGAGGCAGGGAGTCGTCCACGCCTTTGCTGTTAATTACCAGGAGTCATTGGCACAGGTCGATCCCTCCCTGCCTCCTATCTCCCGGCCCACCTTGCAGCAGGTGGTGGCCCTTGCCGGCCGCGAGAATCACTGCCTGCCCTTTCCTCGCGGCGTGCACATTTCGCAGCGCAATACCCCGGCCCTGTTCGGAGCCAAGTTGATCGATGATCTTCCGGAGCGGGACATCATCGCCGGCGAGAGGAAGCAGCGGCTCCGGGCAGGCATGGCCACCGCCCAGACGGAAAAAGCTCCGGTCGGCCGTGCCCTGCGCCTGGCCGACGGACGCGTGGGCCGCTTCGGCTGGAAAGCGCAGACGGCCAGCCTGGCGGACTTTGTACAGGCCGCCTGCGCCAACGAGCTTGGCCTGGGCAATCCCGGTCAGGCGCAACCGCGGCCGCTAAGCAAACCGGACTATCAAAGCCCCGGCCTGGACCTGACGGCCGAACAGTGCAACCAATTGACCACTTTCGTCGCCTCCCTGTCGCGGCCTGTCGAACGGCTGCCGCAATCCGCGGACGCCGCCGAAGACGCTCAGGCGGGAAAAAAGTTGTTTACCAAGATTGGCTGCGCCGATTGCCACACGCCCGACCTGGGCTCCGTGACGGGCATCTACAGCGATCTGCTGCTGCACCGCATGGGCGCCCCCCTGGTGGGCGGCGGCTCCTACAACGAACCGCCTCCGGAAATTCCGGCTTTCAAGCCGGGAGAGGGGCCGCGACCCGATGAATGGCGCACGCCGCCGCTCTGGGGCGTCGCCGACTCGGCGCCGTACCTGCATGACGGGCGCGCCGCAACGCTGCAGGAGGCCATCGAGCTTCACGGCGGCCAGGGCGCTGACGCTGCCCAGCGTTTTGGCAAGCTAAGCCGGGCCGAGCAGGCCCAGCTCATTGTCTTCCTCAAGACCTTACGCGCGCCCTGATCGAGCCTCCCCGTAGCGCCTCGCGTCCCGCCGGGCCACAGACCCTAGCGATGAGCTAGCGAGCGAGCGCAGCTCACCGGCAATCCCGGCCGGCAGGGTCGCGGCTGTCCGCTTCGTAGGTCAGGCTTTGCTGCCTGACCTACGAACTTTTCATAGCATCATAAGTCATTAGTCATTCGACATTCGACATTCGCGAATGACCAATGACCAAACAAGAAACAGTGCTATGTCGTTAATGCGTGCACAGAAGGGGAATCCAAACTTCGAGTTGACTCATGTCCATTAAGTTTGTTTGCCGTTGTGGCAAGCACCTGCGGGCCCGTGACGAGATGGCCTCACGGCGTTCGCGCTGTCCCCGCTGCGGCGCCCCGGTCGGCATTCCTTCGCTCCAGCCCACGCATCGCGGCGCACCCCTTGGACCGATGACACTCGTCGACAGACAACAGACAGCCCAAGCCCCGCTCGCGTCTGCAAATTGCACGCCGGTCCAAGCCTCAAGCTGCGAGCTGGCCTCCCGCGAGGCTCTTCCGGCGGGGCGCGGCCGCCAGGCTGTGCTGAATTGGCGAAGCCGGCGCTGGGTGGAGACTCATTGGTACCAGTGCCTCCTGCTGCCGAAGGGCGCCTGGCCGCTGGTGCTCGGCCTGGGCTTCGCCATGACTGTCTTCAGCGGCGGCCTCGCCCTTTATCTCCCCGCGCTCATTAACGATCTTCGGGCCCAGGCTCCCTGGTTCCTGTGGCTGGCCTGGCCTTGCCTGTTGATCCCGCTCACGGTCCTGGGCTACAGCTCTGCATTCCTCGACGGTGTGTTCTCCTCTGCCATGGCCGGCGAGGTCGGCCAGGTCGCCTGGCCCGGGCGCAACCTCGTTCTCGCCTTGCGTAGCTGCCTTCGCTGGCTGGCGTGTTTCCTGGCCGGTCCAGTCGTGCCGGCAGGCCTCAGCATCCTCTACTGGATTCATGCCGGCGACCTCGGACTCCTGGACAAGCTAATCGTGGCCGAGCTCAACATCCTGGCAATCGCCGTCTGGTTCCTGCTGCTCTTGTCGCTGAATTATTACGAGCGCTTGCCCGCTGTGAATCCCGTCTGCGTCCTGGGACTGATCCGGCGTCTGGGTCATCGCCTGGTAGGCCTGGCCTTGTTCGCCGCCTTCATGCTCCTGGCACTGGCATGGTCGGGAAGCGTCGGCCTGGAGAAGATACGTCACGACGTCCCGCAGGGTTGGTTGTGGCTTTTTCTGAGCTGGACGACTGGAATGTTCTTTGCAAGTTTCGTTTCCCGTTGGATCGGCGTCTGGTTCTATTGGGACCGCTTACGCTGCCGCCTTTAATGCACGGAGTAGTTTGCACTTTGCCAAGTTGGTGGCCCCGGTTGGCAAACTAGTCGGACGGCGTATGTCTTTGGAAATGCGATCTTTATAACGCGCTGACGTCATGTTTGCCAGTTTGCCAAGGGTCCCGGGGGCCTGGGGCTGGCTGTAAAAACTCAGCGAAATTACTCTTCCCAGAACTCTCCTTGGCTTGCAGGAAAGACCGCTACTCCAAGCGCCCGGATCTTGGCCGCCTTGGCCGCCTTCGAAGAATCTGCGGCGTTTCACTAATCTTTTGCTCGTTACGTTGGCCATCTTCGGGCGCATTGAGCCATCTTGGGCTGCGCCGCACCTCATTCGCAGCAACATTTTGGAAAAAATAAAGTCGAGCCGCTCCATTCCCTGTCTAATAGAGAGTGCCACCTCCTTTCAGGGAAATTGACTATGGCTGCCCCACAACTCTATGCGCTCATCCGGCAGATGCGCAACCTTGTCCGGCCGGAGGAAAGCAGCGTCCTGGGCGACGCCGAGCTACTGGCGCGGTTTGTCGCCCAGCGCGATGAGGCGGCCTTCGAGTTACTTCTCTGGCGGCATGGCCCCATGGTGCTCGGCGTATGCCGGCGGTTGCTGCGCAGCGCCGAAGATGTCGAAGACGTCTTCCAGGCTACGTTCTTGGCCCTGGCCCGCAGGGCTGGCTCAATCGCCAAGAGGGAAGCGGTTGGCAGCTGGCTTTACAAGGTTGCCTATCGCATTGCTCTGGACGCGCGCACGCTTTCCGGCCGCGTCGCCGCCGTGGAAAAGCATGTTGCCGTTTTGCCGGACGTGGAATCCGCGCCGGACGCTTCTCAGCAAGCCGCCGGAAATGAGCTGCAAGCGCTCGTTGATGCGGCTATCCAGCGTCTGCCGCGCAAGTATCGCGAGCCCGTCGTGCTCTGCCACTTGCAAGGCAAGACTCAGGACGAAGCGGCACGGGAACTGGGTTGGGCAAAGGGAACCGTCTCGACGCGACTGATCCGTGCCCGGGAGCTCCTTCGGCAGCGCTTACAGAGACAGGACGAATCGTTTTCTGCTTTCCTGGGCGTGCTCGGCAACCAGTCGCTGCCGGCGAGCCTCGCGAAACCTACCTTGCGCGCGGTGTTTTCGCTGCAACCGCAAGCTACGGCCATGCGCCTGGCTTCCGCTAGGCCGTTTGTGCTCGCCGAAAGGGTATTGCACGTTATTACCCTGGCCCAGTGGAAAATCCGTGTGGCCGTTTTGCTCATGCTGACCTCGCTCGGCACAGCGGCCGGCTGGCTTGGATACCAGGCCAGGCATTCCCGATCCGAAGCCGATGGCTTCGTCCAGAGCGCGACGCTGGACCCTGCCGGCGAGCAGAGCGCTGATGCCATTCGCGCCTCTCCCTTGGGCAGGCTCGAATCGAGCGCCATACCGCCCGAAGACCGCTTTCCCTGGCAGCCGCCGGAACTGGTGGCGGTGCTCGGCGAGCATCGCGGACGAAGCTGGAGCAGCGTGGATGGAATAGCTTACAGTCCTGACGGCAAGCAGATTGCCGGCTATGGTCACACGTTCGATATTCGTCTCTGGGACGCGGCGACGTTGCGCGAGCGCGCCGTTCTCAAGCAGCACACCCGGCAGCTGAGCTGTCTGGCGTTCTCTCCAAACGGCAAGATCCTGGCATCGGGAGACCATGGCAAGACCTTGGTGCTCTGGGACTTGATGGCCGCGCCGCCAAAGGTCCAGGCGGTCCTGACGCCCTCCGAAGGCGTGCAAGGCGTGGCCTTCTCACCGGACGGCAGCATGCTGGCGACCAGTGGCTTGCGCACCATACGCTTGTGGCAGTTCAGGGGTGAAACAAAGCCGGAGCAGATTTCTCTTCTCAATGGTCCTCAGCAGGCCTGGCTCGGACCGTTGCTTTTTTCGCGTGATGGAAAGACGCTCGCTTCCGTTAGTAGGGAGCGTTCAGGAGATAACGTTCTTTTTTGGAATCTGCAGACAAAAACGTTCAGCCCGCTTCTGAAAGCCAACACCGGAAGGATTCAGTCCATTGCCATTTCCCCGGACGGCAACAACCTGGCCATTAGTCATAGTCATCCCAAGGAGAAGAGTTGGACTGTGGATCTATGGAATGTGGCGGAGCCGACGCGCGCGGAGCTAACCGCCTCATTCGACAGACAGACAAACTCTTCCAGCACGGTCCGGTTTTCACCAGACGGCAAGATTCTGGCCATCGCCGCGAGCCGGGCCCGCCAGGATGGAGATATCCGCTTGTGGAATTTGACCGGGAAGGCCCCGACCGAGCTGGCGGTGATTCAGAAACTCTCGTCGATCGATGCGATCGACTTCTCACCGGATGGCAAGACCCTGGTCAGCGGTCATTCCAGTGGCATGATCCGCCTTTGGGAATTGGAAGGGACAAAACTTAAGGAGCGCTTTTCGCACAAGGGTCACTCGGACGCCGTCACAAGACTTGCCGTCTCAGCGACCGGCGTGCTTGTTTCGGGGGCCCGAGATGGAACTGTCCGGCGCTGGGATTTGTCGGGAATAGAGGGCAAGCAAATTGATTTACTTAACAGCGAAGGCGACATCGCGCTTTCGCGCGACGGCAAGACGCTGGCGCTGGGCAACGACGACGGCACCATTGAGCTGTGGGACGTCGGCACGAAAAAATCGGCGCGACGATTGCGCTTCCAAGCTCACAAGAAGCGCGACCAGTTTAGCGGCATAAGCTCCCTGGAATTCTCAGCCGACGGAAAGACTCTGGCTTCGCATGGTTATGACGGCAAGATCCGCTTGTGGAATTTGATCGGAAAGGAGCCGACCGAGCGCGGCACAATTGACGCACATGCATCCTGGAGCTGGTCGCTGGCCTTTTCTCAGGACGGTACCCGTTTGGCCCTCTCTGAATTGATAGGGGCCAGCGTCGTCCGGCCGGAGGATAGGCCGACCATGCGCGTTTGGGACATAACAGGAACCCAGCCCCGCGAGATCGCCGCCGTGCTCGAACAGGCCCCGGACATGGCTGCCCTGGCCCTGGCCCCGGATGGTCGAACGCTTGCCACCGGAGGAGGCGAACGCGATCTCGGTCGGCCTTCTCCGAGTCCAATCTCTCTGTGGCGATTGAGCGGTAAGGAACCGCCTCGCCGAACGCTGCGTCTGGACGGGCATTTGTTAGCAATCAATTTCATGGCCTATTCTCCGGACGGCCAAATGCTGGTCTCGGCGGGACAGACGGGCCAGGTGATTCTCTGGGAGACCATGACGGGTTCGAAGTACCGTGAGTGGCAGCTTCCCGGGCAAGTGGCCCGGATCACATTTGCCGACGACGGCCGGCACCTGATCACGGCCAACGAGAACGGCACCCTGTATGTGCTCCGTCTCGGGCACGGCGTGGCTGCTGCCGCCGATCCAACAGCCCTGTGGAAGTCGCTCGCTTCCCTGGACGCGGCTCGCGCCTACCAGGCCATGTGGGGCATGGTTGCGTCGCCACGACAGACCATCGCCCTGTTCCAGCACCGTCTTCTACCAGCCGAGGGGGCAACCGAGGAGCAAGTTGGCCAATTCATCGATCGCCTGGACGACAAGAATTTCGCGGAGCGCACCAAGGCGAGCGCGGCCCTCGAGAAGCTCCAGGAACAGGTCGAGCCGGCCTTGCGGAGGAGGCTCGCCGAGCGGCCTTCCCTGGAAGTGCGGCAACGCCTCGAGCGCCTCCTGGAAGAACCCCGCCCCGTCCGGCCGGAGCGGCTGCGGACCATGCGGGCGATCCAGATCCTGGCGCAGATCGGCAGCCGCGATTCCCAGCGGCTGCTGAATCGCCTCGCGCAGGGAGCCCCAGGCGCGTCCGAGACTCAGCTGGCCCGGCAGGCTCTGGGACGTTTGATGGAGCCGATGGAAAGTGCTCGATGAATGGGGAGGGCAATGGATGCGGCTGGGATTATCTCCCCTTTAGTCGGACGACCCTTTCTTAGCCGCATCGCTGACTTTGATGACCGTGTATCCAGTGACAATGCTTCTGCCGTCCGCATAGTGAGTCCAGTGCCAATACACGTCCTCATCTTCTTCGAGTTGAACACTGAGGAGTGCCGGTGGACTCACCGGGCCATGAGCAGAAGGCGCCTGGACAGTCCGCTTGCCTTTAGTTGGTCGATCACGGGAAGCGGAAGTCAGATCGGGTGAATTACTCATGTCGCCCCCGAAGTTGCTGGTGCATCACCACGACCTCGCCCCTGAAGAGGGCTTATGCTGCCAGCCATCAGTCCCAATGCCTGCGACGCCGACGCTCCTTTTTCGGCCGGCTTACGACTTCTTCTTCCTGGAGTGCTCCGGAAAGTCGCGCTGGTAGCGCCGCAGTAGCCCTGCCGGATCGGCGGCAATCAGATAGATCTTACCCCGGATCTGTTTCGTCTCGCGCGGCTTGAGCCCGCCGATGCGGAAATCCGCATGGACGCAGGTAGCCACGCCTTGAAACAGCTCCTGGTATGGCTCCCACGCCGACGCCATGATCAACTTGCCGTCGCCCGAGAAACAACCGATCAGTCCGTTGCTCGGAACGAGAGAACTTAGCGGCCGCGGATTCACGTCCCGCCGGTTCACATTGGCCGGACAGTAAACCTGACCGGGGACATAGCGTGCCTTTTCGGCCCAGGGTTGCGTCGGCAAGCGCGTCAGCCTGCCGTCGAGGAAGACGAAGCACTGCGGAATGTAGTCTTTCTGTCCCTTTCCAGTGAACGCGCCAACCCGAATACAGGGTTGCGCCCAGTGCGCTTCAGAAGCCTTGTCGGTCGGGTTGGCGGCGAGCAACCGAAAGGTCACCTCATCCTCACCCGCGGCGATGTCGTGCGTAACGACGACGCCGTCCACCAGCGTGCAGCGCAACTTCAGCGACTTGCCGTCCGCGCTTCGGGAAAGCAATTCCGTGCGATGTTTGATGACCGTTTGTCCCCAGTCGCGGTCCGTGGAGCCCGGCCGGCAATAAGCTTCCAGGTACTGCACCTTCAGACGACGCTCGGGAAGGCAATCGCCGTAGATGGTCAGAAAATTGTCGGCCCAGGAGAGGGTTAACCCCTTCGGGTTGTCATGTCCTCGAGCAGCGGCAAAACCCACCAAGCCGGCGAGGACTGCAATCGCCGAAAAACAGAAACAGAACCGATTGCGCATGGGGAATGCCTTTCATGCAGAATTGCGCGTCTGGGCGATGCAGCCCGGCCTAAGACCCAACTCCTTTAGTCTTATGCGGCTTTCCGGCTAGCATAACTAGCGTCAGCCCGAGGAGCAACGTGATCAAGATCAAAGCGAATTGGAAGTAATAGACGATGGGTGGACAACTTACTCAACTGCACCAGGCAGCGCTTGGGCCAAGACGCGAATGGAATATCTTCTGCGCTCATGGCTGAATGGCGCTCGCCCTGCCGCTCGGCGGGCAGTAGAATCAGGGCATGAACACAGCGGGAGCAGGTGCAAAGGCCTATCGCTGCGCGGGACCGGACGGCACTATTCCCGAGCGCATCGGAGATGGAAGAAGTCTCCTGCGAGGACTGGCGCGCTTGGCATTGTGCACCCATGTTTTCGGCGCATCATCATTCCTTGCTTCCTTTCTGATTGTTGGCTCCAGCCTTGGGGCCGGACCCACCGATCTGGCGAGTTACGACGCCCTGATCAAGCCCGAGCAGCGACGGCATTGGGCGTTTCAACCGGTGTGCCGGCCAGGCATTCCCCCGGTCAGAGATCGAGAATGGTTGCGCAATCCCATCGACGCTTTTGTCCTTGCCAAATTGGAAGCGAGGGGCTGGAAGCCTGCGGCGCCGGTTGAGCGACGACGGTTCCTGCGCCGTCTCTACGCCGATCTGCTGGGTCTGCCGCCCACTCCGGCCGAGCAGGACGCCTATCTAAAAGATGCTTCGCCCGAGACCACAAACCGCGTTGTCGAAGACCTTCTCGCGCGTTCTGGGTATGGCGAACGGTGGGGCAGGCACTGGCTTGACCTGGCCCGCTACGCAGAGACGAATGGCTACGAGCGCGACGCCGTCAAGCCAAGCGTGTGGCGCTATCGGGACTATGTCATCCGTGCGTTCAATGAAGATAAACCCTACAATCGCTTCATCCTCGAACAACTTGCCGGCGACGAGCTCCCCGACGCCAATGCGGAGACGCTCGTCGCCTCCGGCTTCTCTCGCCTGGGGCCCTGGGACGACGAGCCGGCGGATGAAAAGGAAGATCGCTTCGATCAGTTGGATGACATGGTGGGCACGACTTCGCTGGCCTTTCTCGGACTCACGCTGAGCTGCGCCCGCTGTCACAATCACAAGTTCGAGCCGCTTACCATGCACGATTACTACCGCATGGTGGCCGTGTTTGACCCGCTGCAACGTCCGCACACCGGGCGTCTCGATGTGGATTGGCCGGCAGTGCCGCACTTGCAAATGGCAAAAGCGTTTGCGCAAGAGACGAGTCTCCGGCTTTCAGCCCTGGCTTTTCCGTCTCCGGCGTTGGAACCACTGGGGACGCCGCTTTCTGCCACAGTGGCCCTTGCATCCGCAGCGGATAAACACGGCCCGCTTGCCAGCTTGCCGCGTGCCTACTATTTGAGAGAGCCAACTCCCACGCCGCCGGCGACGCACTTGCTGGTCCGCGGCAAGGCGTCGCGTCCCGGTCCGGAAGTGAAGCCGGGAATGCCCGCGGTCCTTGTAGCCGCACAACCCGTGTTTCTACCGCCGAGCCAACGGAGCACGCGCCGACGCCTCACGCTGGCACAATGGATTGCATCGCCGGATAATCCCCTCACGGCCCGGGTTATCGTCAACCGGGTTTGGCAATTCCATTTTGGCGAAGGGCTCGTTCGAACACCCAGCGATTTCGGCGTCATGGGGGATGCGCCCATGCATCCGGAATTGCTGGATTGGCTGGCCGATTGGTTTGTCCGGGAAGGCTGGTCGCTCAAGAAGCTGCACCGTCTTATCCTGACGAGCAACACCTATCGCATGAGCAAGACATGGAACGCCGCTTACGGAAAGCAGGATCCAGAAAATCGCCTCCTCTGGCGATTCCCCTATCGCCGGCTCGAGGTCGAAGTGATCCGCGATTCCATGCTTGCTGCTAGCGGCAAACTCAATGCCAAGATGTTTGGCCCCAGCATGCTCCCGCAAGTTCCCAGGGAGGCGTTGGCAGGAAGCAGCGATCCGGACAAGATCTGGCGGCCTTCCAGCGAAAAGGAGGCTTCACGACGGACGGTTTATGCCTTCATCAAGCGCTCGATGGTCGTACCCATGCTGGAGGTTCTGGATCTGTGCGACACGACGCGCTCCACGGCGCGACGCGATGTGACAACCGTGGCGCCGCAGGCACTGAGCTTATTCAACGGTGACTTCGTCAATCGGCAGGCACGGTATCTTGCCGACCGGCTTGTCGAAGACGTGGGCGATGATGCCGCCGCGCAAATCGAGCGCGCTTATTTGCTGACTCTGTGCCGGCTGCCTACCGCCGAGGAACAGGAAGCCATGGTCGAGTTTTTGAAGAAAGAAACCGAAAATGTATTGTTGAAATCCGCCGGCTCGCCCAAACTGATTCTTGAGAGGGATGCAAAGCACAGGGCCTTGCAACAACTGTGCAGGGTAATCTTGAACTTGAACGAGTTCGTATATACGGATTGATGTTCGCTCGTGTGGCCGGGGCTGGATTCTTCGGAAGCCCCGGCGGAGCGTTGCAAACGTTGGGGGTTCTTGCCGGGGCTTCCGAAGACTCCAGCCCCGGCCACACGTCTTCAGGTGAGCGACGATGACTTGCCAAACCACTCGATTCGCCCCAAACCCCACGCCCTGCGGACGCAACCGGCGCGAGTTTCTCTGGGAAGTGGGCGGCGGTTTTGCAGGGTTGGCCTTGATCGACCTGTTATGTCGCGACGGCTTCTTCGCTGCCCAAGCGGCCGCGGAAACGCCATCCGCCGCACCCTATTTACTCGCGCCCAAGAAATCGCACTTCGCAGCCAGGGCCAAGCACGCCGTCTTCCTGTTCATGAACGGTGCTCCCAGTCACGTGGACACCTTTGATTACAAGCCGGCGCTCACGAAGTTTCACGGTACGCCCTACAAGGGCGATGCCAGCGTCGGCTCCAACGGCCGGCCGATTGGGCACTTGATGCAGACGCCGTTCACCTTTCAAAGGTACGGCCACAGCGGCCTGGAAATTAGCAGCTTGTTCCCGCACACGGCGCAGTTCGCGGACGACCTGTGTGTGGTCCGCTCGCTGTACACGGACACGGCGGCTCACGCCTCCGGCTGCCTGCAGATGAACACGGGTTCGGTCCAGATCGGCAAACCCAGCCTGGGCGCCTGGCTGAGCTACGGACTGGGCACGCTGAACAACAGCTTGCCCAGCTTTGTGGTCATGACCGACCCCCGCGGCGGACCGATCGGCAGTGCCTCGAACTGGTCGGCCGGCTACATGCCCGCGGCTTACCAGGGAACGCTCTTTCGCAGCCAGGGCACTCCCCTGCTCGACCTGGCGACTCCGGAACGGGTCGGCGCGGGGACGCAGCGTCGCGCGCTCGATCTTCTCGCCCGGCTCAACGAGCAACACTTGCAGGAGCGCCCCGGCGACAGCGAACTGGCCGCGCGGATTCAGTCCTATGAGCTCGCCTACCGGATGCAGGCAAGTGCCACCGACGTGGTGGACGTGCACAAGGAGAGCCTGAAGACGCAGGAGCTGTACGGACTGTTCGACAAGCGCACCGCCGATTTCGGCCGCAAGTGCCTGATCGCGCGCCGCCTGCTGGAGAAGGGCGTACGTTTCCTTCAGCTTTATTCTGGAGGCGGCCACCTGGAGGACACCTGGGATGGTCACACGAACTGCATCGCCAACCACAAGCTCCATGCCGGTGAGACCGACCGGCCGATTGCCGCCCTGATCGCTGACCTGAAACGGACCGGCCTCTGGGAAGAGACGCTGCTGGTCTGGGGCGGCGAGTTCGGCCGCACGCCCACCAGCGAAGGCGTCGGCAAGCCGGGCCGGGATCATAACCCGCACGGCTTCACCATGTGGCTGGCCGGCGCGGGGGTCAAAGGCGGCCAGGCGATCGGTGCCACCGATGAACTTGGCTTCAAGGCCGTGGAGCGGCGCAGCCACGTCGCCGACCTGCATGCGACCATCTTGCACTTGATGGGTCTTGATCACACCAAATTGACCTATTTCTACCAGGGCCGCGATCAACGGCTTACAGACGTGCGCGGCCTGGTGATCGAGGAAGCACTCGCCTAAGGCTCTGATCGGTGACCTGGCCGATTTCGAACAGGAGAGAAAAATGCCGTACGTCACGAGCATCGAGCGCCTTGCCCGGCAAGAGGGCAAAGCTGAGGGCAAGGCTGAAGGCAAGGTGGAAGGCAAGGTGGAAGGCAGGGTGGAGGAAAAAGCCGACTCTGTTCTCCGACTCTTGAGACGGCTAACGACCGAAAGCCTGCCCGAGGATCTCGTGTCGGCGCTTCGCGGCACGGTCGATCCGGCACGCCTGGACCAATGGTTTGAGATCGCCGCTGATGCCAAATCCGTTAAGGAATTCCGAACTCGGGCGGGCATTTGAAGCTGGGATCCGACGCTGTCGTCGTCGACATAAAGCCTCATAGGCCGAGCCTCACCATGAAAACCGATCGATTGCCCGGGTGCGGCGGAGTGCCGTCCCGACCAGGGGCCATGTCCTATACTTCGAGCAAAGTCCGGCGAAGCATTGTTTATGCTCGCAACATAGAACTTTACTCGCACAGGAATCGCGGGCCGGCCGTTCAGAGTACCATCATGCAGACCATATTTGCCGGCCCCCAGAACGAGCAGCCGCACAGGTCGCGCGCACAAGCCACGGAGCGCAGCAGCGACACGCTCCCCGCATTGCTTCAAGAGTTGTTAGCCTCCTCCCTGGTCCACGGCGAGGACTGGGACCTCTTGCCTGAAACAACTCGTGAGCAGTTGCGGCGCTGTAACGAACGTCACATCCTGCATTCCGAGCTGGTAAAGCACGGCTTGCTTACGGAATACCAGTCGGCCCGGATTCTTTCGGGAAAAACCTACGGCTTGATGCTGGATAACTACCGCGTGCTCGATCGGCTGGGCGTGGGCGGCATGGGGGTCGTGTTCAAGGCCGAGAATGTGCGCATGCGCCGGCCCGTGGCCATCAAGGTCCTGGCTCTCTCGCACGAGAATGATCCGCGCCTGTTGCAACGTTTCTTTGCTGAAATCCGCGCCATCGCTCAGCTTCAACATCCCAACATTGTTGCGGCCATCGACGCCGGGGAGACCAGGAGCATCGATCTGGAGCCGGCGCTGCACTACCTGGTCATGGAGTTCGTGCCCGGACAAGATCTCGAGGAAGCCGTGCAGACCCAGGGGCCGCTGGCCATCGCCAAGGCTTGCGATGTCATTCACCAGGTTGCGGCCGCTCTCGTGGAGGCGAACCGGCACGCCCTCGTACACCGCGATATCAAGCCCTCCAATATCCGCGTGACCCCGGAGGGCCAGGCGAAATTGCTGGACTTCGGCCTGGCCCGGCCGCACAGCCGGCGTCTGACGGAGCCCGGCACCGTGATCGGCACTCTGGACTTCATGGCGCCGGAGCAGGCCAGCGATTCCCGTACTGTCGATAGCCGTGCGGATATTTACGGCCTGGGGGCGACCCTGTACTGGTGCCTCACCGGCAAGGTGCCGTTTCCCGAAGCGGACAATCTCGCCAAGAGTCTCAGCGCCCGCCTCACGCAGCCGCCGCCGTCCGTCCGGGCGCAGCGCCCGGAAGTCCCCGAGGAGCTGGACAAGGTGGTTTCCGGCATGATGGCTATCAATCCGGAAGATCGCTTTCAGTCGCCTCATGACGTCATGAGGGCGCTGCTGCCGTTTCTGAAACCGGAATTGCCCGAATACCGTGGGCAGACGCCGGGCGCGGCATTAGACGCTCTGGCCTCGGATTCGACGGCGAAACACGCCCGGCAGATTTTGGTGGTCGATGACGAAGCGGGCATCCGCCATTTTTGCCGGCTGGCCTTGCGCGGACACGCACTGCATATCGATGAAGCCAGGGACGGCCTGCAAGGCCTGGAGGCGGTCAAGGGCAAAGGTTACGACCTGGTTCTGCTCGACGTGGACATGCCGGGCATGACGGGACAGGAAGTGCTCACGCGCCTGCGCGAGCAACCGCCCTGGCCCCATCTCAAGATCATCATGTTCTCCGGACGCGCCTCGGCGGACGCCATGGCCCAGATGATGCTCGCCGGCGCCGACGATTACCTGACCAAGCCGTTCAGCGTCGCGCAGCTGGTGGCGCGGGTCGAGGCCGCCCTCCGGCTCAAGGAAGCACAGGACCGCTCCACCTTGCTCAACCGGCACTTGCTGTCGGTGAACTCCATGCTCGAACGCAATCTCACCAGCCGCGACAGCGACCTGGTGCAGGCCCGGAACGCTCTCGTGCTGGCCCTGGCCAAGCTGGTCGAGCATCGCGACAGCGAGACCGGGACGCATCTCATGCGCCTGCAGCGCTATGCCCGCTGTCTGGCGGAGGCGGCAGCCAGCACGCTGCCCTTCACCGACCAGGTCGACGGCAATTTCATCGACATGCTCGAGTGCTGCGCACCCTTGCACGACATCGGCAAGGTTGCCCTGCCCGACCATATCTTGATGAAGCCCGGCAAACTCACCGCCGAGGAACGGCTCCTCATGCAGGCGCACACCGTAATTGGCTCCGATACGCTCAAGGAGGTCGCCCGGCAGCACGGCTTCGCCCTGGCGTTTCTGCACATGGCAGCCGACATTGCCCGCTATCATCACGAGCGTTTTGACGGCACCGGCTATCCCGATCACCTCGCGGGCACGGCGATTCCCCTGTGTGCGCGTCTGGTGTCGCTTGGCGACGTCTACGATGCGCTCCGCTCGCGGCGCTGCTACAAGCCGTCCCTTTCGCACGCTTCCACGATGCAGGTGATGCTCGACGCGGCGGGACAGTTCGATCCCGCCCTGGTGCAGATCTTTCAACGCTGCGCATCTCACTTCGAGCGCATTTTCCACGAACTGGCCGATTGATCTGAGCCGTCCCTTTCTTCCTGCTCACTTTCTCCTGTCCGTCCCTGCCAGTAAAATAATCGCGGAGCCGCCCGGAGATTACTGGAATGAGCACAAACTCTTGTTGTCAGGCCGCGTTTGCGCTGGCAGTGGCCTGCTATCTGTTTCCGAGTTCCCCCAGCCGGGCCGCCGAGCCGCTTGCTTCTGAATGGAAGCTGGTTTGGAGCGACGAGTTTAGTGCCAAGGCAATTGATCGCAAGAAATGGGATTTCGACCTGGGGAACGGCTTTCTCAACAAGGAGGCAAATCAGTGGATCAGCGGCTGGGGCAATGGCGAACTCCAGTATTACACGCAGGCGCCCACGAACGTCTTTATCAAGGATGGCATGCTGCACATCCGGGTGGTCAAGGAGTCGTTCCAGGGTTGCGGCTACACGTCCGCCAGTCTTAAGAGCCGGAAACAGGACGGCAGCGCCCTATTCAACAAGAAATATGGGCGTTTCGAGTTCCGGGCCAAGCTGCCGACCGGCAGAGGCATCCGGCCGGCTCTGTGGATGCTGCCCCAGGACGAAAAGTACGGCGGCTGGGCGGCGTCCGGTGAGATTGACGTGCTGGAGGCCCGTGGCCAAGAGCCGAACAAGGTGCTCGGCACGCTCCATTTCGGCTCGAGTTGGCCGGTGAACACGCACGCAGGCAAGGACTATGTGTTGCCGGGCAAGGGGACAATCGCGGACTTCCATACCTATATGCTCGAGTGGGAACCGGGGCTGATCCGCTGGTCCGTGGACGGCCACGTCTACTCAACGCAATCTTTTTGGTGGAGCAGCCGGAAACGTCCCGGCGGGAAAGGGGCGAAGCCCGTCAAGGAAGCCGATCTTAATCCCTGGCCTGCCCCCTTCGACCAGCCCTTTTACCTCGTCATGAATGTCGCCGTTGGGGGAAATTTCGTGGGCAGCCCGGACCGTGCCACCACCTTCCCAGCCGAGATGGTCGTCGATTATGTTCGTGTTTACGACAAAATCGCCGGCTACGGCGCGACCAGGCCTCGTGGCCCGGGCAAACTCCCCTTCGTTAAGCCATAGCCCTCTTGCGTTCGGCAAGCTCCACTGGGTCAGCTCAAGCCGAATGTCGCCCCGAAGTCGTGCCGGCGCTGCCTACCGACAGTTGAGACGGCGTAGCCAGCAAGGGGCTGGCAGGGACAACGGGGATCGGTTTCTTTACCGTCACCTTGCGAAAGTGAAGATCGACTTCCCGACCATCGCTCAGGAGAATGCGGTGGCGAAATGCCCGCGTACGCCTGCCGGCGTTCGCCCCAAGATCCAGCTCATCGTAAAGCCAGGAGATCGGTTCGGAGCGGACCGACTCCGGGAGAACGTCCTGATGAATGGCCGGCGGCTCCATTAAGGAGTAGTTAAGAACCACCAGGCGTAACAGATCGGATTCGGGCTGAAGCGTAATGGTGAAGTGCGTGCGTCCGCCCCACCACATGTCGAGAACACGGGCATCGTGCAAGGGTATGGCATCGATGAGTTGCTGCAGTTCGCCTGACAGCTCATGGCGGACCCGCAGCAGGTGTTGCCCGTACGCCTGCACGGCGCGTTCCCAGTCTTCCAGGGCCGCGGGAAATTGCCCTTGTTTGAGCGATCCTGCAGTCGCACCAGACGTTGGGAGGTAAAGAATTTCACGATCCGATACCGCCAAGTTTCGTCGCGGACTTGACCGGAGATCAGCTTACCACATTGCTCCAGCCAGGGAACGGCATCCTCGTTCGTTCACGGGCCGTACCGTGCCAGGGATGGTCAGGGTTGGTCACGCGGCCAAGGAACAGGATGGAACCGGTGCGCGGTCAGGTGCAACAAGATAGAGCGAGTATCTTCGTCCTGGTCGTCCGGCATTGTCCTGGACATGGGCGAAGTTTGCAGCCGGTTTGCCGGAAATGCAGGCGACATTTTGATGCCTGAGCGCTTGCCGCCCGATCTTCCGATTCCCTTGCCGCGCTGCACTCCTAGACTTTAATTCGGTTCCTTGAAAAAACAGGTCGCCGCTTCATGAGGAGGCATCAATGATCCGAAAACTGTTCCTGGCTGCGTTGATTGTGCTCCTGCTGCCGTTAGCCTCAGCGCACGCGGGCGTGACCATCTCCTTTGGATTTGCGCCGCCGCCCTGTCGCCCTTGTTTCCTCCATCTCCCTCGACCGTATCTGAGCCTAAATATCGGTCCGGCCTGTACGGCGCCTGCTCCAGTCTGCGTGCAACCCGCTGCAGCACCTGTCATCGTGCAGCCCGCACCGGTCCTGGCCCCTCCGCCACCACCAGTCTCTTACCCACATTAAAGAGATAGGGCCATTCTCGGCGGGATGCCTTCGACTTAATCCTCGACTCATGCTTTCTTAATCTTCGCAGGGCTATACTCATCACTTGTCAACTTACCCTCCTGAGCGTTGCGGCTTAGCGCTCAGGAGGGTACTTTGAGGCACATTCTCAGTCGCGCCGCTGCCACCTTTCTTTCGAGTCGCTCCGATAAGTCCAACATGAATCCAGGTGCCAGGAATCGTCGGGAGGCCGTCGGAAAATCCGTGCTCGTCATCGGGGCCGGAGTTAGCGGCCTTACGAGCGCACTCTGCCTGGTGCAGAAGGGATTGCAGGCAATCGTCGTTGCCGACCAGTTCGCGCCGCATATCACCTCCGTCGCCGCCGGCGCCCTGTGGGAATGGCCGCCTGCAGTATGCGGCCATCATCACGATCAAGTATCGCTGGAGCGCTCGAAGTCCTGGTGCCAGAAATCCTATCAAATCTTCGCAGAGCTCTCCCTCGACCCGGCGACCGGCGTTTTCCTTAGACCCGTGACCTTCTACTTTGAGCAGCCGATCGAGGAAATTGGTTGGCGACGCGCGAAGATGGATGAACTCAAAAGCAAGGTACGCGGCTTCAGGCGCAATCCTGGCCTGATCGCGGAGAACAGCATCAACCCAGCACTTGGGCTGCGAGACGCTTACACGCATCTCGCGCCAATGGTCGACACCGACGTGTACATGGAGTGGCTTCTCCGCGAAGCGCGGCGCAGCGGCTGCCGGATCGTGGAACGCAAGATTACCGGCGTCCTTCGAGATCAGGCGGCGGCGCTGCAGCGGCAGTACGGGGTCGATGCCATCGTCAACTGCTCGGGTCTCGGGGCGAGGGAGCTGGCGGAACCATCGGTTCATCCGCTGCGCGGCGCCCTCATCCGCGTCCGCAACGACGGCAAGGCCATGCCCAGGATCACCCAGGCCCACTGCATTTCACACGACGGGTCGAACGAGAAAACGGGCTTCATCTTCATTGTGCCGCGTGGCCATGACATGCTCGTCCTGGGCGGCTTTGCCGAGCCGGACAAGTGGGGACTCGACATTGGTCTGCACAATTACGAGCCGATCCGCGAAATGTATCGGCGCTGCCTTGAATTCATGCCGGTGCTCGGCGCCGCCGAGGTGGACGCCGCAGAGCCGGTGCGCGCCGGCTTGAGGCCTTTTCGCCATCAAGGTGTCCGTCTCGAACGGGAACCGGGCACGCCCATCATCCATAACTACGGGCACAGCGGCTCGGGGGTCACGTTTTCCTGGGGCTGTGCCTTCGAAGTGGTCGATCTCATCGAGGACCTGTTGTTTAATGGGCACGCAGATGCCAGCCACGTGGCAGACATGCCGCGATTGACAAACAGCGGGTTCGTAAAGACACCCTGAACGTGCCGGCTCGACGATATCATTCTGCCAGCATGTGCTAAGATCTACCAACCGTGTAGGTAACTTCCGCAGCCGTGCCTCGGGTTGCCTTCTGGTACATGAATTGCCCAACCAGCGATTAATATAATTCGCTTCAAATGATGGAAAGCGGCAGGCCAGAGCGCCGTTAGCCCTGGCCGGGTGCGTAAGCTCTGTCCCCGTTGGGGCTTGTGTTCCTGGCTGCGGCATTGGTCCCAGGAAATGAAAGTTGGCCGGGGTTACGACGGCAAGGCGTAAGCGGCAGATCCACCCCATGGAGTGTTGTCTTCCTAGGCAAACGTGACATAAACAAGGCACTTCTCGTGCGGGAAAATCAAATGGCCCCGTCCGCGGCGGCTGGAATTGTACAGGAAAGTGCAAGCCTCTTTGACGGCTATACCCTGGGCGCCGCCTACGATGAAATGTTCGGCTCCCGGATGCAGCCGCGCCCGCATTATCAGGCGCTGCATCGGCGCTTGCAGAGTCTCCACTCGACCGACTTTCGCCGCCGCAAAGCGATGACCGATTTGTCCATGCTCCAGGACGGCGTCGGCTTCACGGTCTACCGGCAGGAGGAGGGGATCGAGCGCGTCTGGCCGATGGACCCCGTGCCGCGCATCATCCCCGCCGCCGAGTGGCAGCGCATCGAGCAAGGGCTGGTGCAGCGCCTCACGGCCTTGAACCTCTTCCTCAAGGATGTTTACCACGAGCAGTTCATTCTCCGCGATGGCGTCATCGACCCGCGCCTGGTCTTCCAGGGGAGTTTCTTTCGCCGCGAATTTGTCGGCGCCTCCGTGCCGCGCGGCATTTACATCCACGTGTGCGGCACCGATCTGATTCGCGATACCGACGGCGCTTACCTGGTTCTCGAAGACAATAGCCGCACGCCCTCCGGCGTCAGCTACATGCTGCAAAACCGGCAGGTGCTCAAGCGAGTTTTCCCGTTTCTCTTCGAGGATTACGACGTTCGCGCCACCGATGACTATCCGGCGGCTTTGCTCGATGTGCTCAAGTACATCGCCACGCGCGGCGCCCAGGATCCCACCGTCGTGCTGCTCACTCCGGGCATCTACAACTCGGCGTACTTCGAGCACAGCTTCCTCTCGCAACGCATGGGCATTGAGCTGGTCGAGGGACGCGACCTGGTCGTCGATCAGAACCGCGTTTACATGCGCACCACGCGCGGTCGGACCAAGGTCGATGTCATTTATCGCCGCATCGATGATGATTTTCTCGACCCGCTCACCTTCCGTGCCGACAGCACTCTGGGCGTGCCCGGTCTCGTGAACGCCTACCGCGCCGGCAACGTGGCCCTGGCCAACAGCATCGGCACCGGCATCGCCGACGACAAGGGTATTTACCCGTTCGTTCCCGACATGATCCGCTACTACTTGAAGCAGGACGCGCTCTTGCCGAACGTCGAGACGTTCCGCCCCCTCGTGCCCAGCCACCTGAGTCACGTGCTCGCGAACCTGGAGAAGATGGTTGTGAAAACCGTGAACGAGTCGGGCGGTTACGGCATGCTGATTGGCCCGGCGTCGACGGACAAGCAACGCCAGGAGTTTCGCGACCTGTTAACGGCGCGGCCGCGCGACTACATCGCTCAGCCGACCATTGCGCTCTCCCAGCATCCGACCTTTGTGGACGGGCGGCTCGAAGGCCGGCACGTGGACTTGCGCCCCTTCGTCTTGTGCGGCGAGAAGATCACGGTCGTGCCCGGCGCCCTCACGCGCGTGGCCTTGCCGCGCGGCAGCCTCGTCGTCAACAGCTCCCAGGGCGGCGGCAGCAAGGATACCTGGGTGCTCGCCGAGTAACGTAGAACGGATTTCAATCCGTTCCCGTAAAACGGATTTCAATCCGTTTCCGTAAAACGGATTTCAATCCGTTTCGATCGGTGCGGTAGAACGGATTGAAATCCGTTCTACAAAGAGAGCAGTTGCCATGTTGAGCCGGGTCGCCGACGCCTTGTTCTGGATGAGCCGTTATCTCGAGCGCGCCGAGCACGTCGCCCGGCTGCTCGATGTCAGCTTCCACCTGGAGCTGGATCTGCGCGGCGTCCTGGCCGGACCGCGCGAGCTCCACTGGACGAGTCTGGCGGCCATCCTGCAGCAGCAGGTGCCCGTGACCAACGGGCCGGCGTCTTCGCCGCAGGCGGTTATCACTCGCTGGCTGACCTTCGACGGCGCTAACCCCAACAGCATCACTTCGTGCGTCGCCCGGGCGCGGAACAACGCGCGCAGCATCCGCGGCAAGATCGGCACGGAAATGTGGCGCGAGCTCAACAAGCTCTACTGGCAGCTCCGCGATCCCGATTTCTGCAGCGGCGCCGCCGAGTCGCCGCACGATTTCTATCAAGCGGTCGCCTGCGGCAATCACCTGTTCCACGGCGTCTGCGATGCCCTCATGACGCGCGACGAGGGCTGGCAGTTCATTCAACTCGGCAAATTCCTGGAACGGGCCGACAAGACCCTGCGCATTCTCGACATCCAGTATCACGTCCTCCAGGAGCAGATCGACCCCGCCGAGCAATCGCTCTCCAACCTGCTCTGGGCCGGCGTGCTGCGCGGCTGCCACGCCTACCAGGCCTACCAGATGATTTACGTCGGCCGTGTCGATCCCGAACGCGTCGTCGATTTCATTCTCCTGCATCAGGTTTTCCCGCGCTCCGTCCGCTTCAGCCTGGATGCCGCCGCCCGCGCCCTGGCCGAGATTGAGGGCCCCATTCCCGGCCGGGGACCGAGCAAGGCGGACCGCATTCTCGGCCGCTTGCTCAGCGATTTGCAGTTTGCCGAACTCGAGCAAATCCTCAAGGGAGACCTGCATGCGTTCCTGGCCAGCATTCTGGACCGTTCCTTGCAGGTAAGCCAGGCCATCCAGGATCAATATTTCCTCCAGTAACCCAGGCGGTGAAAGCTGCGATGATCCTCGAAGTACAGCACGAAACCCGATTCGAATACTCCGAGCCCGTGATGGAAGCGGTGGCGGAGCTGCGCCTGGAACCGGTGAGCGACCTGGACCAGAGCTGTCGCTCGTTCCACCTGGCCGTCCATCCGGAGACGGAGATCTTTCGCTACCAGGGCGGCTTCGGCAATCGCGTGCACCACTTCAACCTGCTGCGTGAGCACCGCGCAGTGCGCATCCTGGCCGCCAGCGTCGTGGAAACCCACCCGCGGGCCCTCAACCTGGCGTCCAGCGCCGCCGTTCTCCCTCTGCCGCTGGAGTCTGCGGAACTTGAGGTGCTGGATTTCCTGCCGTTTCGCGGCCCCGTGCGCGCGACCCCCAGACTCACGGCCCTATGTGAGGGTTTGCAACCGAAGAACGGAGCCACCGTTGCCGACGTGCTGGCCGGCCTGCTGGGCTTCCTGGGCGAGAAATTCGAATACGCTCGCGACGTGACGCAGGCCAGCTCCCCGGTTGACGATATCCTGGAGCAAGGCAAGGGCGTTTGCCAGGACTTTGCCCATCTGATGATCGCCATCCTGCGCCATTTCGGCATTCCCGCGCGCTACGTCAGCGGCTACATTCATCGTCCCAACAAGGAGTCCCAAAGTCACGCCTGGTGCGAGGCCTGGTTGCCCGACCTTGGTTGGCTGGGGGTCGATCCGACGAACAATCAGCTGGTCAACGATCATTACGTGAAGGTTGCCGTGGGCCGCGATTTCACGGACGTGCCGCCCAACAAAGGCGTGTACCGAGGCGCCGCGGCCGAAGCGATCTTCGTGCGCGTCGAGACGCGCCTGCTGGAGCGCCTGCCCTCGCTCTCCTGGCAGGAGGAATTGCCGCCGTTGAACATTCCGCTTACTGCAATTCGCGCCCGAAGTGTGCGCGAGGGGGCGCCGGCAGCGGATCACGACATGCAGGAACAGCAGTGATCCACTCGGCAGGTGCTCACGGTTTGCACTCTGCCCATTACTAAGCGTAGCGGCCGCGCATCCCGCCGTGATAGAATCTACCTCTCCATGTAACCACCTTCTGGCCGATGGCTTGCGCCATGAGCGATGAACACACCACTGCCGTCGTTCAGCGATTCCTGGATGAGTTGACCGGGGATTCGCCGGCCGAGCCGGTCGTCCGGGCCCTGCTGGACCGAGCTGTCCGCCGGCTGCATCTGCTCTGTGCCACGCTACTGCACCGCAGTTATCCACGCCTGGCACAGCCGCCGTTGAACCTGCAGGCCGACGAGTTGCTGAGCGCCGTGGCGGAACGGCTGCTCAAGGCCATGCGCGAAATCCATCCGCGCACCGTGCGCCAGTTCTTTGCGCTGGCCAACCAGCACATGCGCTGGGAGCTGAATGACCTGGCCCGACGCTTAGATGAACAGCCCGCTGCTCTAGAGCTGCGCGAAGACCTTGTGCCGGCGCCGCCCACCAGTAGTTCCGGGCTGACTGCGAACGGCCGCCGCATGCTTGAGGCGATCGGCGAATTGCCGGATGATGAGCGGGAAGCGTTTGGCCTGGTGCGTGTCCAGGGGATGACGCAAACCGAAGCCGCCCGGCTGCTGGGCGTTTCGGCCGTGACCGTGAAGCGGCGCTTGAATCGCGGCTTGCGGCTTTTGACCGAGAAACTGGCCGACTTGCGCCCGGAGCCAGGGGAGCAGTGACTGGCAAAGCAAAGGGTCACTGGTCATTCGTCATTCGCGAAGGCGAATGACGAATGACCAATGACCCCTCGCTTCACGAGGTGAGACCCGATCCATGACCGACGACTCGCAGGTACAGCAACTGCTCGACGAGATCCTCGACCTGGAGTGTACTCCCGAACAGGTCTGCGGGGACTGTCCTGAACTGTTGCCGGAGGTTCGCAAGCGCTGGCAGCAGATGCGCGTCGTGGAAGCGGAGCTGGAGGCGCTGTTTCCGACGCCGGCGCCGAAGCCGGACGCCGACACGCCGGCTCCCTGGCATCCGAACCTGGAGTTGCCGCGGATTCCAGGCTACGAGGTGGAGGCCGTGCTCGGCCGCGGCGGCATGGGAGTTGTCTATAAGGCCCGGCACCTGCGTCTCAATCGCCCCGTGGCGCTCAAGATGCTGCTTGCCGGCGCCTATGCCGGCCGTCCGGAAAAGGAACGCTTCGCGCTGGAAGCCGCAGCCGTAGCGGGACTGCGGCATGCCAACATCGTCCAGGTCCACGATGTCGGCGACCATGACGGCCGGCCCTACTTCACCATGGAGTATCTGGAAGGCGGCAGCCTGGCTCAGAAGTTGTTAGGCACGCCACAGCCGGCCCAACAGGCGGCCCGGCTGCTGGCGACCCTGGCGGAGGCCGTGCAGGCGGCCCATCAGGGCGGGATTGTCCATCGTGATCTGAAGCCGGCCAACATTCTTCTCACTGCCGACGGCACCCCCAAGATCGCCGACTTCGGGCTAGCGCGTCACTTCGATGGCGGACAGGCCTTGACGCTGAGCGGCGCCCGCGTTGGAACTCCCAGCTACATGGCTCCAGAGCAGGCCATGGGGAAGGCAGGCACCATCGGTCCCTTAGCGGACATCTATTCGCTCGGCGCCCTGCTCTATGAATTGCTTACGGGAAGGCCACCGTTCCGGGCCGAGACGGCCGCGGAAACGGAGCTGCAAGTGATTTTCCAGGAGCCGGTGCCGCCGTCGCGGTTGAACGCGCGCGTGCCGCGCGACCTGGAGACGATTTGTCTGAAGTGCCTGCACAAGGATCCCGGGCGCCGCTACGCCACGGCTGCGGACTTGGCGGCAGACCTCCAGCGACTGGAGCGCGGCGAGCCCATCACGGCGCGCCGGCCGGGCTTGCTGGGGCGCTTCAGCAAGTGGGTGAGGCGCCGCCCGGCGGTGGCGGCTCTATTGGCGGCCACCATGCTGTTCTCGATTGCTGTGGTCGGTGGCGCAGTTCGGGCAGCCGTGCAACAGGCGCATCGGCGGCAGGCTGTTGAGGTGGACTTGACCGAGGTCGCGCACCTGCAACAGCAGGCGCGATGGACCGATGCCGGGGTGGCGCTCCAGCGGGCCGAGGTACGGCTCAATGGAAGCGGGGCCAGCGATTTGCGTCAGCGCTTCGATCAGGCCCGGAACGATCTCGACCTGGTCACCGAGCTGGAGCGCATCCGCCTGAGTCGACTCACGCGTGGGAATTTGGCGCTCTACAAGAGCAAAGCGGACCACAGCTACACCAGGGCTTTTGCCGATGCACGTTTGGCGAAGGCCTATGAGCCCCCGGACATTGTGGCGGCGCGGATACAGGCGTCGGCCATAGGCGTGGCCCTCAAGGCGGCGCTGGACGATTGGGCCGTCTGCACCACGGACAGGAACCGGCGCGCTTGGCTGTTGGCAGTGGCACGGGAAGCCGATCCCGACCCACACGGCTGGCGCGACCGCATCCGCGATCCAGCGTCATGGGACAATCAGGCGTTACTGGGCAAGCTGGCCCAAACTATGCCGGTGCGTGAGCAGCCGGTGTCGCTCCTGCTGGCGCTGGGAGAGCGGCTGGGGGAGGGCGGCGGGCCGGCCTTGCTGAAACGCGTGCAGAACGAGAATCCCGCCGACTTCTGGGCCAACCTGATCCTTGGCGATGCCCTGCTCAAGGCCGCACCCGTGGAGGCAGGCGGTTATTACCGTGCCGCACTGGCCAGCCGGCCGGAAGCAGCAGTTGGCTATACCTCACTGGGCGACGCACTCAACGCGCAGAAGTTACCGGACGAGGCGACACGGTACTACCGCCGGGCCGTGGAGATCGACCCCAAGTACGCCCGGGGCCACACAAACCTGGGCAATATCCTTAATGCGGCGGGCCAGAAGGATGATGCGCTTGCCTGCTACCGCAGGGCCCTGGAAGTTGATCCCGACTATGCCTGGGCCCACTACGATCTGGCGAATATTTTAAGAGACGCCGGCCGCAGGGATGAGGCGTTCGAGCATTACCGACGGTTTCATGCACTTGACCCGGCCAACACGCACGTCACAAACATTCTGCGTGCCGACCGGGTTTGGCGCGGACAGGGTGAGGAGGTGCGCCGGGAATGGAAGAAAGCGCTGGCAGCTGATCCGCCCGGACATGAAGCCTGGTTCGGCTACGCCGAGTTGTGCCTATTTCTTGGCGACGAAGCTGAATACCGGCGCGCGCGGCAGGACTTGCTCCGCCGTTTCGGGGCCACCAACGACCCGGGCGTCGCGGAGAGAACTGCCCGAACGATTCTGTTGTTGCCTGCCGCCGCGGATGAATTGCAGGTCGCGGCAGCACTGGCGGAGCGCGCCGTGGCCGCCAGGGCGACAACGGCCCAGTGGGTCTACCCGTACTTCCTTTTTGCCCAGGGGTTGGCGGAGTATCGTCAGGGTCGCTTCGACAGCGCCATCTCCATCATGAGAGCAGACGCGGCTACGGTCATGGGTCCAGCCCCACGCCTCGTGATTGCGATGGCCGAGTATCGCCAGGGACAAACGCAGGAGGCGCGCAAAACGCTTGCGGCAGCGATCGCTGGCTTCGACTGGAGCGCGGCTCAGGTGGGCGGCCGCGATGATTGGATCTGGCATGTGCTCCGCCGCGAAGCCGAGACCATGATTTTTCCAAACACCGCGGCGTTTCTGGAGGGAAGCTACCAGCCGAAGGACAATATTGAGCGCCTTGCTCTCCTGGGGGTCTGCCGGTTCAAGAACTTGAACAGCGTTTCGGCCAGACTGTATGCCGAGGCTTTTGCCGCGGATCCGCAGCTCGCGGATGACCTCCGCGCCGGCCATCGCTACAACGCCGCCTGTGTCGCCGCCCTGGCAGGCTCAGGTGTAGATGAACACAGGGCCAAACTGAGCGAGGCGGTGCGGACGCGCTGGCGCCAGCAGGCCCGCGCATGGTTGCAGGCCGACCTGGCCGCATGGGCCAAGAAACTGGACAGCTCCACGGCAAGCCGCGTGATGGTAAGTAACAAGTTAATGCATTGGCAGGCCGACCGCGACCTGGCTGGGATACGGGAGCCGAGCACGCTCGAACTGTTCTCTCCAAACGAACGCCAGGAATGTCTCGCGCTATGGAAGAAAGTAGATGCGGTGCTCAAGCGTAGCCAAAATAGCAAGTGAGCATCGTTCAAAGCGTTGCCTAAAGATGGAGCGCCTTCTTGGGACGCAGCTCGTTAAGACAAATCGACAAATCGTCTTAACGAGGCTGCGTCCCCCTTTGTTCCTCTTGGTTCCTTTTGTTCCTCGAAATCCGACAACGGCTGTCAGCCGCCTTCCGGCAACTTGAGCCGTACTCTTCTATCTCCTTCCCAATAAGTGACGAAAGTCTTGCCAACGCGAGCGACCTTTTCCATGCGGACCCTACGCGTCCGAAACTGTACCATGCGAAAGAGCCGTCGCAAGAGAGGGCCGACGAATGCCTGCTCGTCTTTGGCCAGGGCAAAGCATAGGATGCAATACTCGGGATGGCACAACGAGCGCTTCCAGAAACCATGATCGATGGTGATGAACGTGGGTTTCTGCACAGTCAGCAGCAACTGAGGAACCCGGTCGTCGAGGATGCGCTCGCCGGGACGAAGATCTTGGAGACGGGTGGCCGTCAACCATCCGCTCAGAGGAGGAAGAATCTTCTGCAAATCCAACTGATCGTCAAGGACCAACTGGCTCATGGTTGGCCATGGCGGTAGCGCTGGGCCAACAGCCCCGCCGCCAGACTAACTGCTTCCCGGATGGCCTCGGCCGATACTTCCGGCCAACTCTTGCGAAGATAAGCCAGGGAATATCCCTCGGCGAGATACAACAGAATCGTTTCCACCGGCACGCGCGTGCCACGGAAAGTCAATTCCCCGTGACACACGCCGGGATCGACAACCAAGAATCTTCCAACCGGAATGGGTTTCTGCTTCGCCGAGTCAGCGTTGCGTTTCGTTTTCGTCTTCGCGCGAATCATTACGGTCTCCGTCTATGAACGGGAGAAGTATTCTACCACGAAAATTTCCATCGAGCACGGCTGGCAGGGAGCAAAGCAAATTCAGAGGAGATGAGTCTTGCGCCTTGCGGTTTGCCGTTTGAGCTAAGGAATCTTGCATCTTGACGCTCAGGATCGGCATCGGTGAAGTCACCTTACAAGGGTGGCAAGTATTTGGTTCCTCCGTTTCCACTCCACTCACGAGCCAGCCGTGTGTTTCCAATCCGCGTCAGCCTGCCGAACGGAGCACACGCCCCGGAAATGCAGGCTTTGGCCGATTGACGCTCCTCACGAGGCCAGTTCAAGAATTAGACCGTCAACCGTGATCTTGTGGACGTGGTTGAAGTGGTCGAGCTTATCCTGCAACTGGTCGATCTCTCCTTCCAGCCCGGCTACCTGGGCGTCCACATCGCTCTTCTTCAAGGCGGCGACGTAGTTGACCTCGGTCGTGCTGGGATAGACGGCTGGCTGAGGACCGTGGCGCGTGCTGATGCCGGCAAGGAACTGCACCGTGGCCTTCTTCTCGGCCAGGTCATAGATGTCCCGCTGGGTCTCGCGGTTGGCCTCGTTGATAGCCGTCTTCAAAGCGACCAGGGCCGCGACCAGTCTGTCCCGCACCTTCACCAGCGCCGGCACATCGACCTGCCCGGCCTGGCCTCGGGAACGCTGTTGTACGTCTGAATGTCGCCCTGAATCTTCGACAGCCGGCCCGTCAGACGGTTCTTGACCTTCAGCGCCTTGGCGAGCGTGATTTCAGCCATGATAGCCCCCTCCGCGACCAGAGCCCCTCGACAACATTACTCTTCTTCTTATGGAGGGCGCCGTTGTACGGAAGGTTCGTAGCTTGGCGAGCGCAGTTTTATTTCTGCGCGGGTGCAGGTAGAATCTCCATGCGATTCGTCAGCCGGCGTCTGGGCTCTGCCCCATAGCTTGGCGGTTCCCTGAATTCCGAGCACAACGATGCGAGCAGTCGGCTGCTTTTGTCTTATCTTCTGGGCATTTTTCCCGACCGCGGCATCGTTGGCCGCTCAGACGCCGGACCACACGGGACAGGTAACTCCGCCTTGCCCGCTGGGAGAACTGATCCGTCAATCGGATCCCATTGTCGTGCTGGAAGTCGATCACATCGACAGGGAAAACCGGCTTGTCGTTTTCAAATCCATGAAGGCCCTCAAGGGCCAGGCAGACCCCGGCCTGATCCGGCATCATCTGTACGATACTGACCTGGCCATACTGGATTGGGCCATCCCCGGCAAGAAGGCCGTCTGCTTCTATCATGGTGGCAAGGCAGAGACCTACCTGGGCAATCACTGGTATTACCATTGGAACTTTGGCGAGCGCGCCGACCCGCCGGTATGGACATGTGCGGACTGGGTGGATGGATTCCTGCGCACCTATGTTGGTCCGGTGGAAAAACTGTGCGACGCCGTCACGGCTATCCTGAACGGCCGGAATGTGGTCGTTGCCGCGCAAGCACCCGAAGATCGTGTCTCGTGCTTGAAGCCGTGCAATCCGGCTTACCGGGATTGGCGAAGGGGTCAGAAAGGCCGAGTGTGGCGCATCAGGGCCGGCCCCAAGGTCGTTAGTCCGGCGTGGTCCGATGAATCCCCGGAGTTCGTTGGCTGGGGCGTCGGTGGCGCTGAAATCGTTCCTTTGCTTTGTGCCGCTCTCACAGATAAGGACGGCTTCGTTCGCGCGGAGGCGGTCGAAGACCTCGGCCGGCTGGGAAGCATTGCCAAGCCTGCGTTGCCGGCCCTGCGGCAGGCGCTCACGGATGCCGACGGCTTCGTCCGAGTTTACGCAGTCGCCGCCCTGGCACGCATTGAGCCCGACAGCAAAGCCGATCTGTCGGTCTTCAAAGCAGCGCTGAAGGACAAGGATTCTGCTCTGCGCCGGGCCGCCATTGCGGTGGTGTCCCGGCTTTGTCCGCCGGCAGTGAGCGCTGTGCCAGACCTGATCACCATGCTTAAGGATGAGTCCGACACCGTTTGCGAGGTGGCGGCGTTTGCCCTGGGAGAGATGGAGTCGGGCTTGCCGTTCTTGACAAGCCGGTCTGACGCGGTGGTGGCTGCTCTCGGCCAGGTACTTCAGGAAAATCGAGAAGAGAGAGTACGCCTCCAGGCCGCGCGCGCCTTGCTTAAGATCGGCGCAAGGTCATGGGCAGCGGCGCCGGCTCTGCGTGCCGCCTTGGTCGGCGAGGAACGAAGCCGCGCGACCGCAGCCGTGGCGGCTGACGTCCTGGCGCGCTTTGACCCGCCGGCCGTCGAGATCCTGGCGGAGGCTATCCAGGATAAGAATTGTGCCGCCCCGCCGGAGGTCGCGGAATGTCTCGGCCGCCTCGGTCCGAGAGCCCGCCTGAGCCTATCTGCTTTACGGCGATCGCTGGTGAGCGAGGAGGATCCGTTGGCGCGATGCCAGAAGGCAAGAGCGTTGCTGGCCATCGATAGACAATCGTCCCTACAGATCGGGCTACCAATCCTCATGGAGGTTGTCGAAGAAAGGGATCTTCCCCACGTTAACCCCGCACTCATAACCCTTGGCGAATTGGGAGCAGATGCGAAGCGCGCCGTTCCGGTGCTGGTCGGCGCGCTCCGTAACGAATGGTACCACGGCAAGTATTTGGCTGCCGAGGCTCTGGGCAAGATCGGGCCGGAAGCCAGGGAAGCAATTCCGGCATTGCGCGCTATCATGAAGAAGAATGAGAACAGGCTTGGCATTGCGGCAGCGGAGGCGCTGTGGCGCATGGGCGACTCAGTCGAGGCGGCTCCTGTGCTGGTTCAACGACTCAACGATAAGTCTCCGCGAATCCGCGCGGCGGCTGCCGGCGCGTTGGGCAGAATTGGCCCGGCAGCCAAGGAAACGCTCCCGGCTCTGCGGCGGGCGCTGCAGAAAGCAGACGATCCCGTACATGCTCGACTTGCCCTGGCAGCCAAGCTGGTAGAGCACCCCATGGCTCGATCTGGGAACGCGGGCGCCTGGGAAAGGGCCGTCGCCGCGCTTACCCAACTACAGTCTGACAGTGATTACCCCAGCGACACTCTCAGGACGACACTTGCGGAGACTGCACGGATGGGCGCCCTAGCAGTCGATGAAGACCTCATCGCGACCTGGCAGGCCGAAGATGCCGAAATGGACAAACAAGTGAAGTCCTTGCTCCGCCGATTAGCGTCCGAAGAGGACCCTGTGCCCCTGCTGGCTAAAGCATGCCAGGATGAGAGCATTTACAGCCGAGTGCCTGCCGCCCTCGCCCTCGCTCGCATCCAGCCGCAGCATCCGCTTGTCATAGCGGTTTTCCTGCAGACCTTGGAGAAGCGTTGTGGCCTGTCTTATCACTTCTCCGATGCCCTCATCGACCTAGGCCCGAATGCCCGGCGTGCCGTTCCCTGGCTCGTGGAAGCGCTGAAGCATGAAGATCATGCGGTCTACCTTGCTGCCTTGCGCGCGCTGCAAAAAGTTGACCCCCGGGCAACGGACAGAGTTTGGTCTGCGAGGAGCCTGCTGCAACTCCGCGATGGCCGGGCGCCAGCGGCCGCATCGCCTCGGAAGTTAGAGGATTTATGGGCGGAACTTGGCGCCCGGGGCACCGGCAAAGCCCATCAGGCGCTATGGAAGTTGATTCTCGCCGGCGAGTCGGTGGTGCCGTTTCTGAAGCAGCGCCTGCGGGCAGCTCCCCACGTGCCTCCACAGGCGATCGAGCAGATGGTAAAGGACCTGGATTCAAATCGCTTCGACGTGCGGAAGAATGCCTCCCATAAGTTGGAGCAAATCATCGAGCAAGCGGAGACGAAGTTGCGCCAGGCACTGGCTGCCCGGCCGTCCCTGGAAGTGCGCCAGCGCGCCGAGCAGCTCCTGGAGAAGCTGGACCCTCGCGAGACCCCCGAACGGATGCGCGCCCTGCGGGCGCTTGAAATCCTGGAGCACATCGGCACGTCCGAGGCGAGGGAGATTATCACCAAGCTTGCCGAAGGTTCCTCGGTGGCTCTGTTGACTCAAGAAGCAAAAGCGTCGCTGAAGCGGCTGGACGAACGCTCGAGTCATATCCCGTGATTCACGAGGACGAGCCATGAAGTTTGTCCTGCATCCAAGATTCCGGCTTCCAATTGTTTTTCGACTCCGGTTATGATAGGCACGATCCTTGCGGAATGACTGGCTGAAGCGTGAGAAAGGAATCTCGGCATGCTTTGGTTGCTGAAACGGTGGTGGGCGTGGCTTGGCGTTCTTTCGCTCTGCCTCGGTCTTTCGAGCGCGTTTCTCCTGCGTTCTGACCTTGGTCGCATCACTTGGGAGAACTTTGAGCGCATTCGGCCGAGGATGAGCATAACAGAGGTTAATCAGATTCTGGGCGAGCCGAGGAGATCTCTAGGAGCCATCAGCCTTCACGGTAGTTGGACGGAGACATGGGTTTGGAGCAATGGTCCAACCAAGATTCATGTTACGTTCACAAATGGAAGGGTGCGCGACAAGGACGGCTGGGGAATGACCGCCTGGGAACGTTTGAAGTGGAATGTCGGCAAGCAACTAGACAGCATCGGCCTAAGTTGGAAGGAATCAGGCTTCGACCGTGCTGTTGAAGCTGATTTAGCGAATAGAGAAAGGGGACAGTATCCAGGACTGACCTATTTTCACGCCAAATCGCTCCCAACTCCGCAGGAGCTCAAATAGAACCAGAACGAGCCAAGTTATTGACCGCGGCGGCAGAGTAAGGCCACCCGCTATTCGTGGTCGCTGCGTTGCCAGCGGCATCGCCCGATCCGCACCGGGGTTCCTCAGTTTCCGTGAGCCAGAATTAACTCCTGCACGGTGCGCTTGAGCAACTCCTGGCCGCCAAATGCCATGCCCACGCCTCTCAGTTTCCTGGTGTCGATCTGGTGTTTGGGGCCGCGATTGAGATTGGCAATGGTGCTGGAGCTGTTGCTCAGTTCCTTGGCGATCTGCGCCACTTCTTGCTCGGAGATATAGCGGTCATAACAGTTGAACGCCTGGCCGGTAATGACCTTGGCATCGACCGTCAAAAACAATTCGACCGCCCGAGCCACGTCCAGGGCATGCACTTCCTTGCCGCCGCGCGCCGAGGCAATGGCTTCTCCACGCAGCACCTGGCCGACGAGATCAAACCAGCGGCTGCTCGCGGCTGGATGGGCCAGGCCATAAATACCCGTGGGCCGCAAGGCACAGATGGGCCAGCCCTGGCCGAAGCCAAGGCTGTGCACGAATTTCTCCAGCGCCGCCTTGTGGGCGCCATAGTGGCTGGTCGGCATGAGGGGGTGCGTTTCGTCCAGCGGGCGGTCGTCCAGAATGACTTCATGGACGGCACAAGTAGAAATGAACACGCACCGGGAAACACCCGCGTCCAGTGCGCTTTGAAAGAGTTGCAGGGACCCGGCGAGATTGACACCGAAGAACACATCCGGGTCACCATGGCTTCCCTGGCCGCGGTTCCGCGGACCCTGCCACTGCACAGCCGCATGGACAAGCGCATCCGCGCCGCGGACGAGTTCGGCCGAGGCAGGGCCATCGCCAAGCTGCCCCGGCAGCCACTGGATCGAGCCCGCCTGTTGATCGAAGCCGCTCCGCTCGCTACCAGGCCGGTGCCAGCACTGCAATTGGTGGCCGGCAGCGGCAAGCTGGGAAACAAGATAGCGACCGAGAAACCCGGTGGCTCCTGTGACGGCAATACGCATGCTGCATCCCCTAGGTCATTTGTCGCCTGGCCCGGGGAAGGCAACGGAAACCATTCCGGCTTCAATCGTCGGCTCGGGAACAGGTTCGCCATGCAGGCGCAGGCCCTCAATGTGAAATTCGATGGCTTCGCGAATGCGTCGTTCCAGCTGCTTTTGGGTCTTGGCCGTGGCGATGCACCCAGGTAGATCGGGAACATAGGCGGACCAATTGCGCTTGCCGCGTTCGTAGATGACCGTGTAATGCTTCATGGTCCTTACTCGCTTAATCCAGCCTGCCTCAGAACACTCCTTAGAGTTTTGGGCCGAACATCGTCGCTCGGATGACCAGAACCGTGACCGTTCCGGCCTTTGTCGGTGTCGGAGTTGACGGTGATCCCGCGTGTTCGGTCAAGGAACCAGCCGTCGTTCCTCAACCGTTTCAGCAGGTCGCGGACTTTCATGGTATCGCATTCGGCTCGTTCTGTAGGCTGGGTGAGAAGTCTTTGTGGTCATTTGCCAGTGAGCTGTTTATTGGAAAACGCTCAGGCGCTGGAGCGGAAGTTCTGTTCAACCACTCCTTAATCTTATCTGCCGGTTGGGCAGCACGGAAGCGAAAGAACTCGTGTCGACGGCTGACTCAAGCGCTTCCCCTATCCAAATCATTTACTCCCGGGCCAAGGCGACTAACATGGCCGCGAAGATGGCCATCACAAACCGTTTAAATCCCCGGGAAATCGCCCGAGGCGGGCAAGATGGCCACTGCCTCTCGCCCCCCTGGACCGCTTACGCAAAAGCGAGCGTCTACTGTCAATAGGATTTGCCTACATTCCGGAAAAATTCGCCGACTTTTCGTAGTTCGCCATTCTTCGCCAGGTGAGTTGGCGGGCGAACTACAACGAGCTGGTTCCGAGTGCCCGGTTCAAAAGGCGGCACGTCAAGGTGACACCAGGATGTTGTGTGTGTCGCAGCGCAATGCAATCCATTCGTCCCTTAGCCAACGAGACTCACGCCGGGCGTGAAACGGGTTCCGAAAACTATCCGGCCGTCTTGCGTTCTTCCTGGAGTTGATTGAGCTTGTTGTACATGGTTTTCAGGCTGATGCCCAATTCGGCGGCGGCGGCGGCTTTGTTGCCGGCGTGCTTTTCCAGAACGCGGAGGATGTGCTCCATCTCGATATCGCGCAAGGTCCTGGCGCTGCCGGGCGCGCTGCCGGCCGGGGCGGCGGTCAGGCTCAGGGTCGGCGCGCCGGTGAGCGGCCGGATGTGGTGCGGCAAATGCTCCGGCGCGATGCGCTGGCCGCCGGAGAGTATGAAGGCGTGCTCCATGACGTTGGCCATCTCGCGGACGTTGCCAGGCCACTCGTGCTCCAGCATGACGTCGATGGCCTCGGGCGAGAGCAGGCCGGCCACCTGTTCCATGGGACGGCGCGCGGCCCGGCTTAGGAGATGACGCGCCAGGTCGGGGATGTCCTGACGGCGCTCGCGCAAGCCCGGCAGGCGTATCTCGAAGGTGTTGATGCGGAAATACAGGTCCTCGCGGAACTGATCTTCCTTGATCATCGTTCGCAGATCGCGGTTGGTGGCGCACAGCACGCGCACGTCGGTGCGGAAAGGCTCGGTCTCGCCGACGCGGCGAATCTCGCCCGATTCCAGGAAGCGCAGCAGTTTCACCTGGATGTTCTTGTTGAGCTCGCCGACCTCGTCCAGGAAGAGCGTGCCGCCGTTGGCCACTTCAAACAGGCCCTTGTGATCGCGGTCGGCGCCAGTGAAGGCGCCCTTGCGATGGCCGAACAGCTCGCTCTCGACCAGGTTCTCCGAGAGGGCGCCGCAGTTGACGGGAATGAACGGCATGTCGGCGCGTTTGCTCTGCTGGTAGAGCGTGCGCGCCACCAGTTCCTTGCCGGTGCCGGTCTCCCCCAGGATCATCACCGTGGAGTTGGTCGGCGCCACGGTGGCGATGAGCCGCTGCACCGCGAGCATGGCCGGCGAGTTGCCGACCAGGATCGTCGGCCCCTCGGCGGCGCGGACGCGGTTCTGCAGAGCGATGTTCTTGTGCTGCAGCACGCGCTTCTCGGCGACCTTCTGCAGGATGGCCTCGATCTCCACGAGCTTGCAGGGCTTGGTGATATAGTCGAACGCGCCCAGGCGCATGGCGTCGATGGCGGTCTCCATGCTGGCGTGTCCGGTCATGACAATCGCTTCAGTATCGGGCGCGACTTGCTTGAGATGCTCCAGCACCTCGATGCCGGTCATGCCCGGCATGCGCAGATCGAGAATGGCCACGTCAAACATGCTCTTTTCCATGACCTTGAGCGCGGCCCGGCCGTCCGGGCACACGGTGATTTCGTGGCCCAGCCGCGGCAGCTCCGAGCGCATGAATTCCTGGAGCGATTTCTCATCGTCCACGAACAGGACGCGCAACGTTTGGTGTGGCGGGGTAGCCAAACAGACCTCCATGGTCAGTAGTCAGTAGTCAGTAGCCGGTAGCCAGTAGTTAGTGGACACGCGCGAGTATCTCGGCTACGGCATGCGGGTCGCGCTTCTCTTTCCGCAGGAATCTCCGAACGACATCAAGCTGCCTTACGCCGGGGCAACGGCACGCTTGGCCGCTCCTCCGGCTCCTGTTCCCTTTCCGTCGATGCTTCTTCGGGCACGCTCCGTTGCTGGTCCGTGCGGGCTGACCGTTGGCCGCTCGTCCCCTGATCCTCGGCAGGTTGCAGCGGCAGGCGCACAGTGAAGGTGCTGCCCTGGTTCGGTCCCGGACTGGCGGCCTCGATCTCGCCGCCGTGCTGCGTGATGACGCGGTGGCTGATCGACAGGCCGAGGCCGGTGCCCTTGCCGGTACGGCTGCGCGTGAAGAAGGGCTCGAAGATGTTTTCCAAAATCTCCGGCGTCATGCCGCAGCCGCTGTCGGTGAAAACCAGCTCGGCCATGCGCTCGCGCTGCCGGAGCGTGATGGTCAGTTTGCCGTTCTCGTCCATGCTGTCCAGCGCGTTCACGACAAGGTTCAGCACGACTGATTTCACCTCCTGGGCATTGATCCAGGCCTGGACCTTGTCGGGCGGGTCAAAGAGGATGCGCTTGCCCTTGGAGTTTTGCAAGTGCTGCACCACGTCCAGCACCGACTGGATCAGCTCGCCGAGGTCGGTCTGCTCGCGGCGGCGCTCGCCGCTGCGGCTGAATTCCAGCAAGCGCTGCGTGATCGCCTTGCAGCGAAACGCCTCCTCCTGGATCAGCTTCAGATAGCGGGCGACTACTTCCGCATCCTGCGGGTCGGCGCTAGCGACCATGTCGGCCATGCGGCTTTCCAGGGCCTCGCTGCAGAAGGCGATGCTGGCCAGCGGGTTGTTGATCTCATGAGCCACGCCCGCGGCCAGGAAGCCCACGCTGGCGAGCCGTTCCGAACGCACCAGTTGCCGGCTGCGCTCGTTGACCTGGTGCTCCAGATCGCGATACATTTCGCGGAGGCGGCCGGTCATGTTGTTGAAGGCGTCGGACAGATCTTCCATCTCGTCGCCGCTGTGCACCTCGATGCGGTGCTCGAAATCGCCCTGGGCGACGCGCTCGGCGCCCGCTTCCAGATCCCGAACCGGGTAGAAAACCCAACCGTAAAAAAAGCGCAGCAGCCCGGCCATGAGCAGAACGCCGCATACGCTCGTCGTGCCGACGATCCAGAGGCAGGTCTGGTAGTAATGCTTGCCCTCGTTCAGGACGTCTCCGATGCTGCGAAAGATCCGCTGGTGCAGATCGCTGGCCGTCGCGACCAGTTTCTGGATGGCGTCCTTGATTTCCTTCTTCTCCAGGATCGGAACCGGAGGATCGCCGCTCACTTCGGGCTGCCTGCCGTCCTTGATCGCCCGATCGAGCCTGGCGAATTGCTCCTTCAAGGCGTCAATGTCCTGGCGGTCATTGAAGCGGTCCGAGTCCTCGCGGCCGCGCTTCTTCAAGGTTATTTCCAGTTGGCTCTGATAATCGTCAAGCTTTTGGCGGGCCGTGTCCACACGTGTACAGAGCCGCTCCAGATCGTCGCCGGCCGTCGGCTTGTCAACGGCGAGGTTATTTACCTCGGTCTGAAATTTTTCGGCCTTTTCTTCTTCCGCGACCTTGCTGGAAATGCTCTTCATGGCGCTGCTGTAGGACAGCACGCCTTGCAACGTGCCGCCCAGGAGCAGGGCAATAATGCCCACGACCAGGCCGAGTCCAAGCATCAGCTTGTAGCGTATCCGCCAGCGATAGGCCACGCCCGGACCTCCTTGCCCGCGGCCTCTGAAACTCGTGGCGACAAGCCTCCTGCTTGCCGCAAACGACCAAAGAATTTCCCAGCTTCCCCAACTCTCCTTGTCGATGCAGAAGCTCGCCCGCTTTATGAAGAGATGGCTGGTTGGCCGGGACTCTACCAGAAGCCTGCCGGGAATTGGAGAGCAACTTTTAAGGGATGAGGGACGAGGGATGAGGGATGAACTTCTCATCCCTCATCCCTCATCCCTCATCTCAGGAGTGGCGCCAGCCAATCCACAATCGCCGGGAACATGCGCAAGGCGGTCTTTACGTCATGCTTGCCCTTCGGATCATAGTCGACCGTCACGGTCAGGCCGCGTTCCTTGGCGCGATAGAGGAAGCTTTCCACCTGGGCGTTGATGTTGAACTGGTCGCGGCCGCCGTAGGCGATGTACATGTTCAGCTCGCCTTCCTGCACACCCAGGCGATCGATCATCTCAATCGGGTTCTCCCAACCGACCTGCGCGGCCGTTCCGGGCCCGATGTCGTAGAGGTCGTCAAAAATACGGCGCAGGTGAATGCCGATCACCACGTAGAAGCGCCCGACGACTTCACAGCCATGGCTAAAGTCGGTCCGCCAGCCCCAGCAGCACGGATCGAACGGGCGCATGTATTTGCAATGGCAATCGAGCCAACGGAGATTCACAGGCGGAAAGACGCCGATCACGTGCTTGACGCGGTCGCGGTATTTGAAAGACAGGTTGTAGGCGGCGCCGCCGCCCATCGACACGCCGGCGATGACGTGAGCCTCGCGCTCCGGCCGGACCGGGTAACTTTCCAGGACGAAGTTCCAAACATCCTGCATGACGAAGTCTTCAAAACGGCCGACCTTGGTGTTCAGGAAGAAGCTGCCGGCGTCAAGATAACGGGCAATGCCGGTCAGGCTGCCGTCCGGCGCCGCCACGATCATCGGCGGCAGCATGCCGCTCGACATGGCCCGGTCGAGCGGTTCGACGACGTAGTCGAGAAACGATTGCTCGTCCTGGGCGTAGCCGTGCAGCCAGAGCATGAAGGGGTACTGCTGCTGTGGGTCGAAGCAGGGCGGTAGATAAATGTACAGGTCGCGCTTCTGGCACAGGGCTGCGGACCAGATGCGCCGGTCCGCCCCATGATTGTTCGTGTGATCGACGACCTGTCCGTGCAGATGGCGATTAACCCGGTTCAATTCGGTGCGCGAGTGCAGGCCGCCCGCGGCTGCCGGGAGACCAGTGAGCAAAACCGCCAGCGCCGCCCAGAGCCATGCGTTGCACTTCACGGGTTCATCCTTTTCGGCACACAGGCGTTGCGCCTGCGACAGGAGAATCAACTTGCGCGAAGGCACGGCGCAGACCGTCCCTCCTGGTATGTTTCGGACGCCGTGTCTACGCCCTGAAGCGTAGCCAGGGAAATTAAGGCGATTTTTCCTGCCAGGGACTGGACCTGCGATTTATGTCGATGACATTGGCTAGTCACGCGGATGCGAACGGACACGGAAAGAGGGCAAAACAATTCAGCTTTGCAATCGAACAGTCGCCAGGATGCCTTTTCATTTGACAGGCCGCTTTGTGGTGCAATCTCTCCCCGTCGCATGCGTACAATGAAATGAGCTTATTTGTTTACCGCAATCTCATTTCGGAACCGGCAACAGCCATGAACCAAACACCGCGCGCCCGGCCGCAAGTCGTTCCCGAGAATTCCAGTCCGCCGCAAACGGTCAACAGCCCGCGCCGGCATTGCCGGGTCGCCTTGATGGCCGGTTCCACGCCGCAGCTTACGCAGGCGATTGAAGCGCTGCTGCGCACGCGGCTTCTTATGGCGACGCTGATCTTTGTCGGCGGCTTTGCCGGGTTTCTCATTCTGGGTTTCTTCAATCCGCCGCAGGAGGTCGGGCCGCTCGTACCCTTCCGCATTGTGCAAGGCAGTGTGACGCTGATCCTGGCCCTGCTGGCAGCGCTTCTCTGGAGCAAGAGCGGGCTATCCTTCCGCTGGCTGCGCATCGTGGAGATGACCTTCTTTGGAATTGTGGCCGGGTATTTTGCCTGGATGCATTATCTTTTCTTCCGCCAGGGAGTACCTGCCCACGCCGCGGCGACCGGCAAGGAAGCACAAATTGTGCGCATGGCCAACATGGAGACGGCCCTGCGCTGGTTTGCCTTGCTCGCCGTGTACGGCGCCTTTATTCCCAATACCTGGCGGCGCAGCCTGCTGGTGGTCGGCGTCCTGACGGCATTTCCCGTCGCCATGACCGCCTGGCTGTGCCTGTTCGACGACGTTAACGGCCTTTATCTGCGAAACTACGTCGGTGATATGGCGGTAACGCTGCTGGTGGGCTGTGCCATCGCCATCTTCGGTTCGCACAAAATCAGTGAACTCCATGAGAAAGCCTTTGAAGCCGCCAAGCTGGGCCACTATCGCCTGAAAAAGCGCCTGGGCGCCGGCGGCATGGGAGAAGTTTACCTGGCCGAGCACCTGTTGTTGCGGCGTCCGTGCGCGATCAAGTTGATTCGCCCGGAACAGGCCGGCGATGCCAAGGTATTGCGCCGCTTCGAGCGCGAAGTGCAGGCGATGGCCACGCTCACGCACTGGAACACCGTGGAGATCTATGACTATGGCCACGCCGAATGCGGGTCGTTTTACTACGTCATGGAATACTTGCCTGGCTGGAGCCTGGAAGATCTGGTCGGCAAGCACGGTCCCCTGCCGCCGGCCCGTGTCGTGCATCTCCTGCGGCAAGTCTGTCACGCGCTGCGCGAGGCGCACGGCGTCGGGCTGATCCATCGAGACATCAAGTCGAGCAACATCATCACCTGCGAACGCGGCAAGGTCTACGACGTCGCCAAGCTGCTGGACTTCGGGCTCGTGAAAGACCAGGGGTTGGCTGGCGTTGAGACCAAGCTGACGCAGCAAGGCCTGCTGACCGGCACGCCTGCCTACATGTCTCCCGAGCAAGCGATGGGCCTGTCCAACCTGGATGCCCGTGGTGACATCTACAGTCTTGGCGCCGTGGCCTATTACTTGCTCACCGGCTCCATCCCGTTCGAGCGGCCCACGATCATGCAGGTGCTCACTGCCCACGCCCGCGATCCGGTCGTGCCGCCGGCGGACCTGAATCCGGACATACCGTCCGACCTGCAAGAAATCGTCTTGCGCTGCCTGGAAAAGGATCCTGTCCGGCGCTATCCGGATGCCGAGAGCCTTGAGCAAGACCTGGCGGCGTGCCGATGTTCCGGACAGTGGACCCAGAAGGAAGCAAGCTCCTGGTGGGAGCAGCATGAGCTGCCGGCTGAGGCAGAGGAGTCCATGGAGACGCCGGATCAAGTAGCCCCAACCGTGCTGGCCAGCCCGGCCGCCGTGGCGCGTGCGGAGGCTCGGTGACTTTCCGCTATTCCGCCTCTTCGTAGGGCAGGTTTTTAACCTGCCGCACGGGAGCGGCAGGTTAAAAACCTGCCCTACGAAAGAAATGGGAAGCTTGGCCGGGCTGCCGCTCTCTATATAGAGTGGATAACGCAGTCATAGGCTCACCGGCAACGCAACCCATGCCAAACGGCCAGCTTCAATTACTTCTGCGTCAGATTCGCCGCATTGCGGACCCAGGACGCACGGCCGCTGTCTCGGACGCTTGCTTGCTCGAGAGCTTTGTGACCAGGCGCGATGAAGCGGCGTTTGAGTTGCTCCTGTGGCGGCATGGGGCCATGGTGCTCAACCTGTGCCGGCGGCTGTTGCGGCGGGAACAGGATGCCGAGGACGCCTTTCAGGCCACCTTTCTCACGCTGGTGAGCAAGGCTGCTTCCATCACCAAACGTGCCTCGCTGGCTAGCTGGTTATACAAGGTCGCCTATCGCATCGCGCTGACGGCGCGCGCACGGGACGCTTCCATCCGCCCCCTGCCTCAGTCTCTGGCGGAAGGGCTTGCGAGCGCCGATTCGGGGCAACTGCCGGACTATGATCTTGGCCTGGTGCTGGATCAGGAAATAAATCGTTTACCGGAAAAGTACCGTGCCCCGTTTGTGCTCTGCTATCTGCAAGGCAAGACCAACGAAGAAGCGGCGCGCGACCTTGGCTGTCCCAAGGGGACGGTGCTGTCGCGTCTGGCGCGAGCCCGCGAACGCCTCCGCTGGCGCTTGAGCCGCCGCGGGCTGGCCCTGTCGGCCGGATTCCTCGGCGCCGTGGTGTCTGACCGAGCCTTGTCTGCGACGCTGCTCGATCACACGGTGAAATCCGCATTGCTGGGAGGTTCGGGAAGCACGGCTGCGGGCATGATTAACGCCCGGGTCGCTGCGTTGACGGAAGGAGTGATACGTACCATGTTCTTGACGAAGGTGAAAAGCATGGCTGCCCTGCTGCTGGTCCTGGGGCTGGTGGGCTCCGGCGCGGGTTTGCTGACTCATGGGACACATGCTGCCGCAGCCGCCGATCAAGCGAATGGTCAGCCGGACATAACACAGGGACCCGTGCGCGAGGGTATCCCGGATAATCCGTATGAGCCGAGGATTGTGACGGAGCAATTTGCCAATCAAGAATCGCAGCGCGACCGGGCCCTCAGCCGGCTCCACCTCAAGTGCATCGGCCTGGCCATGCATTCCTACCACGAAACGCACGTTCATCTGCCTGCGGCGGCGATCTGCGACAAGAACGGCAAGCCGCTCTTGAGCTGGCGCGTCGCGCTGCTTCCCTATCTCGAGGAACAGGAGCTTTATCGGCTATTCCATCTGGATGAAGCATGGGATAGTCCGCACAACAAGCTGCTCCTGGGCCACCTGCCAAAAGTCTACCAGCCGGCGCCGGACCAGGGTTGGGCTTTTTCGCCCTCGACTCTCTACCAGGTTCTTGTTGGTCCGGGGACGGCCTTTGACAGGGGCATGTATCTTGCGGGAGGGGCTCAAGGGTTCGAGTTACCGCCAATCAGGTTGTCCAGCTTTGTGGATGGTACGGCGACTACCTTCCTGGTCGTGGAGGCGGAAAAAGGCGTGGAATGGACGAAGCCGCAGGACCTGAGCTACGATCCGCAGGGCCCCTTGCCTGCCCTCGGCTCGCAGCTACGCGACAACTTCCAGGCAGTGTTCGCGGACGGTTCCGTTTACACGATTGACAAGAAGGCGGACCCCAGGTTGATTCGTGCCGCCATCACGCGGAATGGCGGCGAGCCTTTTGATCTTGAAAAGCTCACCGGACCGCAGATCGGACAGCGCCGTCCCGCCCGATCCAGCAACCCCAGGGAGCGCAATCAACAATTGAAAGAGCAGTTGGCTCAGGCACAGGTCCAGCTTGCGGCGCTGCGCGAGGAATTGGAACGCGAGAAAGAGCGCAGGCAGCACAATGCCGAAACGCTCAAGCTGGAGCATGAAAATGCCCGCCTGGAAGAAGAGCTGACGAATCTTCAGGATCAGATCAAAGCAGCCGCGGCGGAACTCCAGAAGTTCAAAAAGAGGCTGCGCTAGAGGACGTCCGCCATCTCGCATTACCAGCCCGAAGCGCGAGCAATAGGATATGTCCGTCGCCGTCCGCATTCCTATTCTCCTGCCAGAGGGTCCCATCGTGTCGCGCAACTTACTCTCCTCTTGTGCTGTCTTCTTGCTCTTCTCAGTTCCGGCTTACGCCGATGGCCCATCGCAGCCGCTCAAGGCCGGCATCATCGGCCTCGACACTTCTCATGTCACGGCGTTCACCAAGCTGCTTAACGGTACTAATACCAAGGGCGATCTCGCCGATGTGCGCATTGTCGCGGCGTATCCCGGCGGCAGCCCGGACGTGCCCGAGAGCCGCAATCGCGTGGCAGGCTATACGAAAGAGCTGCGCGAGAAGTACGGCGTCGAAATCGTCGATTCCATCGATGCGCTTTTGCAGAAGGTGGACGTGGTCTTTCTGGAAAGCGTGGACGGCCGGCCGCACCTGGAGCAAGCCAGGCCGGTCTTCAAAGCCCGCAAGCCGCTGTTCATCGACAAGCCGGTCGCCGGGTCGCTGGCCGACGCCATCGAGATCTTCCAACTCGCCAAGGCGAGCGACACCCCTTGCTTTTCCAGTTCATCCCTGCGCTTCAGTCCCGGCATTCTGGGCATGCGCAATAATCCCAAAGTCGGCCGGATTCTCGGTTGTGATGCATATGGACCCTGTTCGCTGGAGAAGCACCATCCGGACCTGTTCTGGTACGGCGTGCACGGCGTGGAGACGTTGTTCACGATCATGGGGACGGGCTGTGTCTCTGCCACGCGCATTCATTCGAAGGACACCGATTTCGTTTCAGGCACCTGGAAGGACGGCCGGGTCGGCTCCTTCCGCGGGATTCGCGCGGGCAAGTCCGGCTATGGAGCCATGGTTTTCGGCAGTGACGGCATTGTGCCGAGCGGCGGCTACGGCGGCTATGAACCGTTGGTCGTGGAGATCTGCAAGTTTTTCAAGTCGCACCAGCCTCCGGTCAGTGCCGAAGAAACCATCGAAATCTTCGCCTTCATGGAAGCCGCGGACGAAAGCAAACGGCAAGGCGGCGCGCCGGTGACGCTGGCGAGCGTGCTTACTAAAGCAAAGGCCAAGGCCAGCGGCCAATGAATTCCCTGTTTGGCCAGCAGTTTACGGCGTGGGGCGTGTGTCGATCATGAGCTCGGCAATCCCCAGCCGGCCGGATTCGGTGTGACCTTCGACATGCACACGATAAACGGCAGGTTGTTCGGGCAGGTCGAAGGAAACCTCGGCCTTGCCCGTAAAAGCCATATGCGGCTTCCATAGCAGCGTGTCCGGGGCTGCATTGGGTTGCCGGGCCAGGGAGAAGACATAATCTTGAACGGGCAAAACGGCTGCGACGGGCACGGGAATCGGCCGTACGTTCCCATCGCCTGGGCGGCGAATCGTGGCGATCATTGGCCCAGCACGAGGTCCTGTTTTGAGAGATCGATTTGCTTGCAAGTCCTGTACGAGCTCTCGGCCTATCTCCGGGGGATTGGCGACTTTCGCTGACGGGCCCTGTTCCAAAGCGCTCTCGGCAGTAAGCCATTTCGAAAGCGGCAAGCAAAGCAAACAAACAATTCCTGCCGCGAAGGCCACACCCATCCTCGGCCGGGAGGCAAGCGAGCCGCGCGCCAGGCCTACCAGTGCGGCAATCAAGTAGACACAGCCTAGGACCAGGGTCGCTGCCACAGCAGCTCCCAGCGCCATGTGGGCATTGTCTTGCATACGCTTCTGGTAATTGGCAAGCTCGCTTACGGCATTCTGCGCTTTCTCGCGGGCACTCTCCTCTCCGAGGCTGGCGAGCTGCGCCTGCAACGCCTCGTTGGCCTTCGCAATCTGCTGCTCCAGGTTCTTGCCATAGTTCTGCAGCACCTGGTCGAGGTTGTCCAGGGCAAACATCGCCAGAGCGGCCGTCTCCTCGGTTTTGGCTGGAGCGGTGACCGTCCCTGCGGCAGGCGCGGGGGCAATCGGCCGCCAGCCCTGGCCGGCCAGGAAGAAATCGAGCGCTGCCCTCTCTTGCGCATCCGTGCCGACAACGAAGAGCGCCTGGTCGATTTCCTCGGGCCGAGCAAATTCGTACGGGAACTTCAAGTGTGGCGGCAGGCCGTCAGCCTGGCTCAGGGCATCCCGCTTCCCAGTGGACACCGAGAGCCAGGACTGTTCCGGCCGCCTCTTCTCATCGCTGCTCTGAATCGTTATCGTGACGCGCTCACCCGGGCGGTATGTCTTCTTGTCCGTCTGCAATCTCAGGTTAAGCGGCTCGGCGGCGGCGCAGTAGACAAGCCGTTCCGCAATCGGTTGCAAGCGCTCTCCCTGGGAGTCCAAGACCGTTATGCGAACCAGGCCGTGCGTTCCCTCTGTCAACTTGAGTGTCAATTCCGTGAGCCCTGGCCTGGCCATGACCGGCTCCTCCGCAACCAGGCTGCCGCGGCAGGACGCTGCAACGATCAAGCGGCGCACGCCGGAAGGGGACTGTAAAACGACTCGAATCCCGTCCGCTTCTTTCAGGACGGAAGCGGGCACGCTCAACGCGACGCTCTTGGCCTGAACGGCGGGCAATTGCATGCCAGGCGCCGCAGGTGAACGAGTGCTGCGCAGAGCATAGGACTCGCCTTCGATCGGCGTATAGACAAAAAAGCCGTGAAGTTCGGTGTTGCCGGCTCTGCTGGCGACCGTTTTCACGTCGGCGACTTTATTACCCCTGGAATCAACCACCTGCCCTTTCCAGGCGCTCGGCATACCGCTGCCGTCTTCCGCCCGGAAGTAAACGCGATTCGGCACGCCGGCGACGAGACTACCGCCTTCCGGGAAGAATTCAACACGTAGAGCAGATGAGGCGGCCGGGGCGGCAGGGTTCCTGGGTTGATCCTTTTGTCCTGTCTGGACGGTGATGGTCTTATTCACCGGCTTGAAGAAGTTGGCCAGATCGGTCACCGTGAGGTGGTATTCGCCCGGCAGGGCATTGGGCCGCAACACGAAGGCGCCGCTGCCCGTGCCGTCCGGCCTGAGCTGGCCGACGCGCCGGTCGATCCGGATGCTGCCCGGATCCATGAGAGTATAGGAGACATTGAATTCACGGCGGGCCGGCTGGAGATCCAATGGCTCCAGTGTCAGCGAGCGAAAGTAGATGGTCTCACCGGGGAGATAGATTGCTTTATCGGTTGTCAATGCGGTCACATAATGCGGCTCTAGGACGGCAAGCTTCTCCTTGAAGACCGGTTGGGCGGCATCGCTGGTGAAGAACTGGAGCTGGGGGTCCGTGCGCGGCAAGGCCCGTAAATTAGCGGGCAGTGTCACGACAAGCTCGCCCTGGCCGGAGATTCTCTTTTCAAAGAGCACCTTGTCGGGGCCGTCCTGCAAGCGCGCGGTCATTTCCACCGGGCGCGGTTGGTCGTTCAGGTCGGTCGCGAGAATGCGGTACTGGCTCAGCAGGCCGGGCTGATAGGTCGCCGGTCCCAGCACGCGCAGATGCGTGTAGCGGCGGCGCTCCGCGGCTTGCTGAGCCTTCAGTTCGGTGTCAGCGTTCTCGACGAGCTCTTGCCGGCGCTCGGCGATCTCCTCGAGCTCTCTGGCGGCGCGCTGGGCTGAATCGACACGCAGGCTCACGCCGTGCCGGTAGAAGCCATAGGTCATGCCGAGGCAAAGCAGCAGCACGGCCGCCGCCGCCATCCATGGCCGTAGCGTGAAACGTCGTGTCACGGGCAAGGACGGGCGCTCGTCTGCGGCGAAAGCCTGCGCCGTTTCCGGCGCAGGCAAGCTGAAGAGAGGAATATCCAGATTCAGCCGGGCCACGCTGGCAATGAGGCGTTGTCCCGATTCCGCCTTGGCCATTTCCGCCTGGCAGGCGGCGCAGTCGCCTAGGTGGCGGCGCAGCAGCTGGCTCTCGCTTGCCTCCAGCAAGCCGTAGAGATCATCCCAGAGCAAATTGCGGCAATGATCACAGGTCAACATTGCGCGTTCATTTCTCCTGGAGCACCTGCCTGAGCTTGGCAACGGCTGAGCGCATCTGGGTTTTAACGGTGCCGACCGGGCTGCTCCGCAAGCTGGCGATTTCCTCGTAGGTCAAACCGGCGTTCTGGCGTAGCAAGAAAACCTCTTTCTCCTCGGGGCGCAAGGCGAGCAGCGCATGGCGGAGCCGCTCTTTTTCTTCACGTTCTTCTGCCGCCTCCAGGGGCGAAGGACCGTTGCCTTCGGCGAGGGCGGAGGCGCCGATGAGGGGTTTGGCGCGGCGACGCCAGGCATTGCGCTGCAGATCCTTGGCAGCGTTCAGGCCGACGCGAAAGATCCAGGCCCGCAGGTTGCGTACGTCGGACACGCTTTCCAGGCCGCGCCAACATTTCAAAAACGTTTCCTGGGCCGCGTCCTGGGCGTCCTCGTAATTGCCGAGGAAATAATAGAGCGTGCTGACCAGCTCCACGCGCATGGCGTTAAAAGCGCAGACGAGGTCTTCTGCCGACGTGCCGGGTGCCGCCGGTGCTCGGGTCCGCGCCCTCGGGGTCGCTGCCGGTTCGCTCATGCCATCTGCCAATAAGACGAATGAAAGGAAGTCCTGGATTGCGCGCCGGCCGAAAGCCCCGAGCGCGAAGTCAATGCGGGCGTTCCCGGTTAGTATCCGATCCTGCCGATTGTCCTGAGCTTTACGACTTTATCAATTCTCTCAACTGGTGAACGGTTGCCAAGGCCATAATCGTCATTAGTCATTGGTCAATAGTCAATAGTCAGTACTGGCTACTGACTATTGACCGATGGCCTTAAAGCTGTGTCTCGGCGATTTCCAGGGCGCGTAACAGGCCCATGGCCTTGTTGAGCGTTTCTTCGCGCTCGGTTGCCGGTATGCTGTCGGCGACGATGCCGGCGCCGGCTTGCAGGTAGGCGGTCTGCCCCTTGAGGACCAGGGTGCGCAGGGCGATGCAGGTGTCCATGTTGCCGCTGAAGTCCACGTAGCCCACGGCGCCGCCGTAGGGTCCACGGCGCTGCGGCTCCAGTTCGTCGATGATCTGCATGGCCCGCACCTTCGGCGCGCCGCTGAGGGTGCCGGCCGGCAGGCAGGCGCGCAAGGCGTCGAAGGCCGACCGGCCGGGCTGCAGCCGGCCGGTCACGGTGCTGCAAATGTGCATGACATGGCTATAGCGCTCGATGCTCATGACGTCGCTGAGCTGAACGGTGCCGTAGCGGGCCACGCGGCCGACATCGTTGCGGCCCAGGTCCACAAGCATGATGTGCTCGGCGCGCTCCTTCGGATCGGCCAGCAACTCCGCGGCGAGGCGTTCATCCTCCTCCTCGGTCTTGCCGCGGGGGCGGGTGCCGGCCAGCGGCCGGAGCGTGACGCGGTCTTCCTCGACGCGCACCATGATTTCCGGCGAGCTGCCGACCAGGCAGAGCGGCCCGGCCTTGACGTAGAACATGAACGGGCTGGGATTGACGACCCGCAAGGTCCGGTAAATGTCGAAGGAGCGCGCACTGGTCTCGGTTTCCAGGCGCTGGCTGAGCACGACCTGGAAGATGTCGCCGGCCCGGATGTATTCCTGGCACTTTTCCACGGCACCCTCGAAGGCCCCGGGAGCGAAGTTAGAGCGGTAGGGACGCTGCACCTCGCCCACCGGCATGATGTCGGTGAGCTGCAGGTCGGCCACCCCCTGCTGCAGACGCTCCACCAGACGATCGACTCGGGCACAGGCCAGCTGGTAACTCCGCTTGAGATCGCCCGGCTCGACGTGGGCGTGCGCCACGGCGGCGATGGTCTTGTTAATGTGGTCGAAGATGACCATGCGATCGTAGAGGGCAAAGCAGAGGTCGGGCAGGTGACGGTCGTCCGGGGGCGGTTGCGCCAGGCGCTCCACATAACGCACGGTGTCATAGCCGGCATATCCAACCGCGCCGCCGCAGAACCGGGGCAAACCGGGGACATGCGGCGCGTGGTACAGGGCGAGCTTCTCCTCCAGCAGCTTCAGTGGATCGGCATGCTCGCCTTCGGTGCCTGGCGCGGCCCGGGCCCGCGCCGGTTCAGAAGAGGTCTCGTGGATCTGCACCTTGCGGTCCCAGGCCTGGAAGCGCAGGAACGGTCCGGAGCCGACAAAGCTGTAGCGCCCCAGTCGTTCGCCGCCCACGACGCTCTCAAACAGAAACGCCCAGTCTCCCTCCTGAATTTTGCAAAAAGCGCTGACGGGCGTAAGCGTATCGCCGATCAGTTGCCGATAGACCGGCACCAGGCTGGCGCCCTTGGCCAGAGAAACGAAATCGTCAAAGGAGGGAAGATAGCGCATGCGGGCTCCAAAGGCTTTCATTGTATTACTAACCTGGCACGGCATGTCTTGCTACGACAAAATTGCCGGCGCCGGCAGTGCATTCCCGTTGATGTGCCGCTCAAGTCGCTTAACCCGGGCCAGCGGCGACGCGGAGCTAGCACCCCCCCGCCGTCGCCGCTGGCTCCGGGTTAAACAACCAGCTTGCAATGTGCGCCAGCGTCTGCAGACGCTTGACCTGCTGCGCGGACCGTGTTAAATGCATATCGACCCTGCGGAGCACTGGCCTGCAATTGGCCGAACATTAGACGTGGCGCATCCACTTGCCCGCCGGATGCAGCCGGTCGTTTGGAGAATGGGCTATGCGTTGTCCGGCTTGCGATACACCCAATCCACCCGAGGCGGTGCGCTGCGAGGAATGCGGCAAGAAGCTGCCGCCGCGCAAGCGGCCGGCGCAGCCAGAAATAGAAGAAGGCATCGAAGAGTCGGAAAGCCGGCCGGCCGCGCGGCCGCGGCGCCGGGTTCCCGAAGACGAGGACGACGACGATGAGGACTACGAGCCACGACGGCGGCGGCGCTCGGTACGCCGCACAGACGAAGGCGACGAGGTCGTCTCGACCATCATTCCCTACAAGAACCCCAAGGCGCTGGCGGGCTACTACTGCGGCATCTTCTCGCTATTCCCGATCCTGGGCTTCATTCTCGGCCCGACCGCCCTCACGCTGGGCATCATGGGCTTGCGCTATGTCAAGCGAAAGCCCCAGGCTCACGGGACCGCCCATGCCATCATTGCCATTATCGGTGGTATCTTTGGGACGCTGATCAGCCTGTCATGCGGCATCATCCTTATCGCGATGTGGAAGACGAAGGGCTTCTAGAGTAATAGCGAGCGGCTTGTGGCGGCGTTCGCTTTTCGTCTTGCACACGTTGCTCTGACTCGGCGCACACCTGAGCCGCCACGGCGACCTTGAGCAAATGAATGCCGCCGCGAAAGATGACGATGCCTACGACGGTAAGCGCGCTGCCTTCGATCAGGCGATGATCGTCGGCGGTCAACAGTCCGTAGCATTTGTAGAAAGCGAACAGACCGAGCAGGACAAGGGCCCAGCCGGCCATCTCGCGCGTCCAGAATCTCATGACGGGTCCTTTCTTCGTTGGCGCCTTGACTGTGCCCAGGCCAGCCAGTGGCTGATGCGGCGTAGTTCACGGCGGATCTCTTGCCAGTAGGTATCCAGAAGCGTCAGCCTTGCCTCCCGCGGCGTCTGTCGCTGCCAGCCCACATAGCGCAGCAACCCCTGGGCCACGAATAGTGCGAGGACCAGGAACCAGGCGCAGACAATGCCCGGCACCAGCACGAGCCAGTTCTGGTGAAATTCCCCGCTCCAGGACGTCCTATCCGGCAACAGTCGCCATAGTACCTGGGCAAACAAGGCGCATATCGGCAGCGCCATGATCACCCAGGCGATTTCCGCCGGCTGGGCCAGCCGCGGATTCCGATTGAGTGTGCTTTGCGGGAGGGCGTCCGCGGATGCATCCCGCGGCGCCTCCCGGCGCCGGCGCGGGTCGTCGGGAACGATCGCGTGCACCATGCTTTGGAGGCGGAATTGCCCGATGACATAGCCGAGCGCCGCCACGCACAGAATGCAGTCCGTCAAGCGAAAGGTGCGCGCCGCCGGCGAATTTCGTCTGGCGATATCTCCGACCGGCTCATAAGACACCAGCAAGATCACCACGGTGATCAAGGTAAAAAACGGCGCCAGCCGCCAATGCTGCCAGACCCCGAGAAGCCCGACGGCCACGGGGATGAATCCCCAGGGCCCCGCGTTCTTGCGCAGCAAGGCCACGAGCAGCAGCGAAAGACAGCCGAGGCAGAGGATGGTGTAGTTGCGGACGGCGGGATCATCGACCGTCGGCCTGGTTTTCTCGGCTTCGCTCATCGCTTCCTCCCCAGCCCCACCGAGCGCATGCGGTCGAGGCGATCGAGCAGCAGCCGGACCGGGTCAGTCCCCTCGGCACAGACCACCAGGACGCCCAGGCGGGCGAAAGTTCGCCGCAACTGGTAGAAGGCGCGGTGCAGGCGTTCCGTCGCCGCCGCCTGCAGCACGGCCTGGAAGTCGATTGGCGCGGCAGGCGCCGGTTCTTGCAGGCCATGCGCCCTGGGCGGCGCAACGCCGGGCGGCCATGGGCAGACGATCACGACTTGATGATGCCGCGCCAGCGTTATCTTGACGGCACGGCGCAACGGTTCCAGGTGGTCGGCCAGCTCCAGCAAATCGACCAGCAAGACGAACAGCTCGTTGTCCCTGCCTTTGCCGACGGCATGGAGCAGAGCCCGGGCCAGGACGTCGACCTTTTGGGGAGAGGCGAACAGGTAGCGGCCGGCACGGTCATAAAGCGGCACCGGGAATGGCATGTTGTGCTCGGCCAGAAACTGCTGCAGATAAATGACACAGCGCTCATCGTCTTCGAGCAGCATGCCGATCCCGCCCGCGCCAAGCCCATAGCGCTCGGCGAGCAGAGCAGCCATTTGCTTGCGCCAGCGCGCGAGTTGGCGGCGCCGGCGCGCGAAAACCAAAAAGAAGGCGTGGCGCAGGAACTTCAAGAGCGCGTAGTAGAACATGCCTGTGCTGACCAGTAAGCCCACGGCCAGCAAGAACAGCATGGTCTCGGACACCGGGACGATGATGTAGGCCAGCGGATCGCTGAACAGATAGGCGAGCCCGGCGATACCGGCCAGCGGCACGAAGCTCGAAGCGGTGGCCAGCAAGCCGACGGCACGTCGGAGAAAAGCGGCGCGTTCCCGCGGCCGTTCGGGAATCGGCCAGAACCAGGGGAGCCAGGGCGGAACGTAATTAACTTCCGGTCCGAGTAACTGCGGATGAACTTCCTCGGCGAGGGCACAGGCGAGCGGCAGCAGCGTCTGCACGCGTGCCGCGCCGCAAACCGGCGCCATGCCGGCGGCATCCGCGAGAATGTTCAGGAGCTGCACGAGATGCCGGCTGCCGCGCGCCGGTCGTATCGTTGCCAGGACGCCGGCGTCATCGAAAAGACAGAGGCCGGCAAGGTCGCGCGCCGCGGCGGTGGCCTGGGCCATGGCCGCACTGATGTCCACCAGCCGCGCCAGGGCGTTGCGCCCTGGAGGACCGAGGCGCACGGACTGGGAGGTATCCACAAAAAGCGTGCACCGCAAAGGCACCTCGCTCTCGAACTCCTTGGTAATGAGCCGATCGCGGCGAGCCGAGATTTTCCAGGCGATGGTCTTGGGCGGATCGCCGGGGAGGTAGTCGCGCAGGTCGAGAAGGTCGCTGCCCGAACCGGGCCGCATATGGCGGTGCAATCCGGGCGACGGCAGCAGGTTATGCCGCTTGACCGTGGGCCGGTGTCCGCGCGCGTCGGCGAGCGGCGGCAGCACGCGCAGCGCCAGCAGGCCGGGCAGAAAACCCGTGTGATAAAAGAACCCCTGCAGATCGGCCGTCTCCACTCGGACCCCTTCGAAGCGGACACGGCCGGCGAGGCCGCAGCACAGGCTGTACTGCAGGTCGAGGCTTTCCCCCATGGCCAACCCCCCCGCATTTTTGGTTTGGCCGCCCATTGGGACGACGCCGAAGGGAATGAATTCCGCGATCTTGAGAAAAGGCAGTCCCAGCCAGTGCGGCAGGGTCACGCGCACCTTGACATGAAAAGTGCGCCCGGCCCAGAGATTGGTGGCAGGGCCGCGGTCATCAGCAACCGTTCGCAGCACTTGCAAAGCCGGCACCGCCAGGCGCGCGCGCAGAACAAAGAGCAGCCATTCCGCCAGGAACCACAGCAGCAGCGTCAACGCCAGCAGGGTGAGCGGCCAGCGCTCGTCGAATATACCCAGCGCTAACAAGCACAGCACGCCGATCAGAAACCACCAGCCGCGGGAGGTTAGCATCGTTAGTCAGCAGTCCATAGTCCATAGTCAATAGTCCATAGTCAGTAACAGAACCGGCTATTGGCTACTGACTATGGACTATTGACTATGGACTATTTCGTTTCCAAAACGGGCACCGAGTTTAGTAATTCTTGCACCACGTCGGCGACGCGTTTACCTTCGACTTCGGCCTCGGGGCGGATGATGAGGCGGTGGCCGAGGACGCCGAGGGCGATGGCATGGATGTCGGCGTGGGTAAAATAATGGCGGCCGTCCAGGAGAGCACGGGCCCTGGCGCAGCGCAGCAGACAGAGGGCGGCGCGCGGGCTGGCGCCCAGGGCCAGGTCGGGGTGGTTGCGGCTGGCCTCGGCAAGATCGACGATGTAGTGCAAGAGCGCCTCGGTGCCGTGCACGGCGGACAGTTGCCGCTGCATGTCCAGGATCAGGTCGGACGTGAAGACCTGGTTGACTTCCTCCATCGGACGGCTGTGGAGCTTGAGCATGTCCACCTCGCCGTTGTGTCCGGGATAGCCCATTTCCACGCGGAGCAGAAAGCGATCGAGCTGGGCCTCGGGCAGTCGGTAGACGCCCTCCTGCTCGATGGGGTTTTGCGTCGCCAGGACCATGAAGGGCTCCGGCAGCCTGAGCGTGGTGCCCTCGATGGTCACCTGGATTTCCTGCATGGCTTCCAGGAGAGCTGACTGGGTCTTGGCCGGAGCGCGGTTGACCTCGTCCGCCAGCAGGATATTGCAGAAGATCGGCCCCTTGCGGAGGACGAAATCATTTTCTTTGCGGTCGAAGATGTACGTGCCGGTGACATCCGAAGGCAGCAGGTCGGGGGTAAACTGCAAGCGGTGATACTCAATGCCCAGGATGCGCGCGAACGTCTTCGACAGGGTGGTCTTGGCGACGCCCGGAACCCCTTCCAGAAGGACGTGGCCGCCGGCCAGGAGGGCAATCAAGAATTGATGTGTCACGGCCTCCATGCCGACCACGACGCGGCCGACTTCCGTGAAGGTTCGCTCGCGCAGGGTGCGTAGTCGGCCGGCCAGCTCGCGAACGGCCTCGCCGTTGACATCGGGCGATACGGCAGGCGGCGGCAATCGTTGTGCAAGGTGCTCAGTTGGCGTCACGTTTGGACCTGATCCTCGGTTAGGGAAGTCCGGCAGCAGCAAGGGTATCTTACACGATTTGTGCCGGTCTGGGCGGATGAGAAGGCGGGCCCGCCGAGTGCTGAAACTGGAGCGTGCCCTGCGCAAAGTCCTGGCGCAGGCGCTTCAGTGCGGCCTGCAAGGCCGCCAGATGCCGCGCGGAAGTTGGTTTCGGGAGTTCGGCGTAGGCGACCTGCCAGAGACGGCGGACCTCCCGCCGTTTCTTCCAGGTCTCCCAGAGACCTTGTCGGCTGTGCAGGCGAGGCGGATCGGCGGACGGCTCGCCGGCATGCGGCTGCAGCAGGCCGGTCGTCTGCAGATATTCAAAGAATTGCCGCGCCAGGGTCTGCGCTGCCTCGGCGAAGTTGCCATGCCGCAGCATCCAGCGCTGGCGTTGCGCGGCCACGTCGATCGAGGGCACCAGTTGTGTCAGGCTGGTTTCCAGGAGCGGCCGGCCGGGCTCCGCGTGATACTTGGCTTGCCCAAGCCGGATCAGCCCGTAAGCGGCAAGCAGGATGCTCGTGGCGATGATTACGGTCCGGGCGTCAACCTGCTCCGCCAGGGCAAACAGCCCCTTGGTGAAACGGTCCTCTGCCTCGATGCCCGAAAGGCCTTGATTGATGGCATGCACGACATCTTCGATGGGCGGCAAGGGCGGCGTCGGGTCCTCCATAAAATGGATGTCGAAGTCATCGACAATGTTGCCGTCCTCGTAGAACAAGACCTCTTTGCGCTTGCCGGACTCCGTCAACCAGTCCGCACAGTTGCGCGCAAACTCAAAGTTGTCATTCGCGGAATTGGACCCTGGCTTCTGCCAGAGAAGAGCGTTGGTGAAGACGCTATGATCGGCCAGAATCAAGACACGGCCCTTCTTGCCGCCAAAACTGTTTGTGCCTGCCGCAAACGGTTGAGGTTTGGGTCGCATTCGTTCACTTCTCATACGCGCGGAGGCAGGAAGTTCAGCGAGTATTTGCAGCCGCTCCGAGCTAACGTTGAGAAATCCAGGCTGAATCGTTGCTACACGTTTCAGATCGCCGAACGGCGCCGCTCCATGACTTGTGATAAAAACGCCCTTGCCCTCCAGATACGCGGTCTCAGACTCGGGGGGTATATTTAGCGGTACTCGACTAATCGCAACGCCAAGCTCCTGCAAGAAATCCGATCGGAACTTCCTGTTTGAGGCGACAAAGTCAGAGGCGATTAGGACTGAGCCGCCATCTTTAAGAAAATCGATCAAACTCGGCGGGAGCTGTGCAATACTCCACCTGCCCAAAGCAATGACGACTCTCCCTGCGGAATCATCGAGCAGCCTTTCGGGACTCCCAAGCGGCTTGCATTCGAAATCAGACAAGATGCGCCGAAAGATATGTGTGCCGTTAGGGTCGGGCAGTTTGGGTTGCTGCGCAAAAGCCGGCAAGAGAAAAACATGAAATACGGCCGGGGCCAACCAAAATCGCCAAGCGGATCGTCTCATGATGCCGGCAGCCCCGCCAGGAAAGTAAGATCCCGCCGTGCCGTGCGGAGCGCCTCGTCGGGCAGCAGTTCGGTCGCCGGCGCATAACGGGCACGCTCGTACAAAGCTGCCAGCGCATCGGCTGCGTGCTGTTGAGCGACGAGGTCCAAGAGCGGCGCGGCATCTCCCTCGGGCTTTGTTTTTTGGCCCAATTGCGCGGCGATCATTTCGTGGTTCCAGTTGCGCGCAACGTCACCCAGCCACAGCAGCGACAGGTATTCAAAGGCCCGGACCAATTCCGCACGATTGGCTACCGAGGCAGGATCGACTGGCCAGGGGCCGAGTTTGAAGCGCGCCCGTGCGGCGTCCTCCCGGCGTGAGTTCCGCAACAACACGTTCCAAAGGATTACGCCCAGGAGCCCGAGCACCACACCCGCCAGCACGCCTTGCCAGCTTTTGGAAGAACCGCCCGCCGCCGTGACGAGTTTCCTGGTCGGAGCAGCACTAAACACCCGCTCGGCGTTGCCTTGCAAGCGGTTCCAGCCGGGCAGGGAAAGTCCTTTCCAGCGCTGCGGCCAGGGGATGCCCCGTTTGGGCGCGAAGCGCTCCAGATGGAGCGACTCCCCAAATTTCGACCAGCGCTCTTTCATGGCCGCGGCACTGTCGCTCAGTTTCTGCCAGCGCGGATCATTTTCCCCGACATGCCGGCTCAGCTCGCGGACGGCGTTGCGCAAGGCGGGAGAGTCAGTAAGCGATGGATCAAACCTCCGAGCCCAGCTCATCACGCCTCGACTGAGCGCCGAGTTCGGCGGCGGCTGTGGCGGCTCCAGCGCTTCCGGATTGGGTATCGGCGGCGCCGGCGCAACGTTGGAATTCTGTCCATCGGGCGACGGCGTGGACGAATCATCCTTGTTATTTGTGCCACCGACGACCGGGGGCACAGTCTTGGGCATGTTCGATGCATTATTCTGAGAGTTCGGCCCACCAGAAGAGCTGTTCTGATCCTTGGCGCCAATGCCCTTCTTATTGAACTCATTGAGAAGAGCGTTTTTCTCTTCTCGGGTCATTTCTTGCAATTGCTTACTTATCTCGGGGCGCAGGCCATTAGCGCCAAGCTTCTTTGCAGCCTCTATTAGGTCGGGGCGCTTCAGCAGATCTTCGAGCTGCTCAGAAGTGATTCCCTGTTTTTCAAGAGAGGCCAGCAGCTTTTGCTTGTCCATTTTCTTGAAAAGATCTTCAAGATTGAGCGATTGCGGCACCGGCAATTGCTCGATGAGGTCCTTCTTCTCGTTAGGGAATTGGGGCTGAGCCAGGCAGCGGCCGGCCATGCAGAAAATGCCTAGACTTGCGAGGATAAGCCAGCCGCAGGGCCAAGATTTCATGGGCTGCGTCTCCGTCCGGTGCAGAACCCGTGTCATGGCAGCGTTGGCGAGGTGCACATAATCGCCAAGCCGACTGCATTTTAGGCGGTGCCGTGCGCGATTGCAAGCAAGCGAAAGGAGCGCCACGCATTCCCGCTCCTGCGCAGACAATGACGTTCCGCCGTTTAGCCGCCGACCCGTTAGGGGAGCGCGACGGTTGGTTGCCAAGCTCGCGCTCCCCTAACGGTCGCGGCTAAACGGCGGCTAAACGTTGGCTCAACGCCTGCTGGATGACAGCTTGCGTCTCGCGCAGTTCGTCACCGGCCAGTTCCAGGCGCGGCGGCCGCACGCGCGGATTACCCATGCCGACAGCAGCCTGGGCCAGCTTGATCATCTGCACGAATTTCGGCACGGTGTCCAGACGCAATAACGGCAAGAACCAGCCATAGAGCGGCAGAGTTTCCTCATTCATGCCTTGCTGCGCCGCCCGGAAGAGGGCGACCGACTCCCGCGGAAAAGCGTTGACCAGGCCGGCGATCCAGCCGACGGCGCCTGCCGCAACTCCCTCGACGACGAGGTCATCGACGCCGACCAGGATTTGCAGCCGGTCACTGATCAGGGCGCGCAGGGCAGTAATGCGGCGCACATCGGCGCTCGATTCCTTTACCGCATGCAGGTTGGGATGCTCTGCCGCCAGTTCCGCGATATGGGCGGGAAGAAAGTCGGTCCTGTAAGCGATGGGATTGTTGTAAAGCATGCACGACAGATGGGTCGCGCGCAGGACCGCCGCAACGTGGGCTTTCATCTCGTGCCAATCGGTGGAATAGACGTACGGCGCCAGCACCATGAGTCCGCGGCAGCCTTGTTCAGCCGCCATCTTTGCCAGATGCACGGCATCCGCCGTACTCAGCGAAGAAATCCCCGCAACCACGGGAACACGCTCACCGACGGTTTTGACAAGCGTCTTCAGCAGCGCCAGCTTCTCCGCCTCGGTGAGCGTGGCCCCTTCGCCCAGCGAGCCAAGCGCAACCAGGCCGCTGCAGCCGTTCTCCACCAGCCACGCCGCATGGCGCGCCACGAAATCAAAATCGACGGAGAGGTCCTCACGGAACGCCGTGGTCAACGCGGGGATAACGCCTTGCCATTGCATGGTGTCTCCAGCTCAATGCCGAATGCCCCAGCAAAATGGATCATGCTCGTCGAGAATCAGTTGTGCCACGCCAACGATGTAAGCACTCCCAGTAATACTGGGATGAATCTCTCCGTTGACGATCTCCACCGAACCCTCAAAGATGGTGCCCACGATACTCTCTTGCCTCCAGACATCGCCGGGCCGGAATTTGCCGTCTGCTACCAGGCAAGCCAGCTTGGCGCTTGTTCCCGTACCGCATGGTGAGCGGTCATAGGCGCCCCCGGGACAGAGCACGAAGTTCTTGCTATCCGCGCTTGTGGAGGGGCCGAATAACTCGATGTGATCGATCTCCTGGCCGTTGTCTCCCATGATGCCGTTGCGGGCCAGCGCCCGGCGGATTTTCCAGGCGAGATCGGTCAAGCGGTCACGATTTCCCAGCATCAGCTCCTGGCCATGATCGTGGACGAGAAAAAACCAGTTGCCCCCCCAGGCCACGTCGCCGACGATGCTTCCATAGCCCTCCACGTGTACGGAAACATTTGCCCGGCTTCGCAAGCTTGCGACATTCCGCACGGTGACGGCGCCGGAATCATGGAGCCGTGTCGTGACGCTGCCGGCCGGCGTATCGAGCCGGTGCGTGCCCGGCTGAAGCCTGTTCAGATAGGCGAATGTTGTGATAAGCCCAATGGCGCCGTGCCCGCACATGCCAAGATAGCCAACATTGTTGAAAAACATCACGCCCATGCAGCAGGAAGGATCGGGCGATTCGCAGGGCAGGGCGCCAACCAAAGGATCGGAGCCACGGGGCTCGTTCACCACGGCTGAGCGGAAAGCGTCATGCTCGGTGCGCAGAAAAGCAAGTTGTTCCTGAAGCGAACCGCGTGGCAAATGGGGGCCGCCGCTGATCACGACCCGCGTCGGCTCACCGGCAGTGTGGGAATCGACAACCTGAATCTCTCGGCGATGACTATTCAAGGGCGTTCACCATTTCAGGATCACCTTGCCGGTCTGTCCCGTGAGCATCTGCTCAAACGCCTTCTGAAACTCGGTGTAGTGATAGCGGTGCGTGATCACGGGGCTGATGTCGAGGCCGCTCTGCAACATCACGGTCATCATGTACCACGTTTCGTACATTTCCCGGCCGTAAATGCCCTTGATGGTCAGCATGTTAAAGATCACCAGGTTCCAATCGATGGCCATGTCTTTTTCGGGAATGCCGAGCATGGCGATCTTGCCGCCATGGGCCATGTTGGCGAGCATGTCGCGGAACGCCGCGGGATTGCCGGACATCTCCAGGCCGACGTCGAAGCCTTCCTTCATGCCCAGGGCCTTCTGCGTGTCGGCGATCGAGCCGGAGCGAATGTCAAGGGCCTTCGTGACGCGCATTTTTCTGGCCAGCTCGAGGCGATACGGGTTGGCGTCGGTAATGACAACGTGCCTGGCCCCGGCGTGGCGGACCACGGCGGCTGCCATGATGCCGATGGGCCCGGCGCCGGTAATCAGCACATCTTCTCCCAGGACGGGGAAGGTCAGGGCCGTATGCACGGCGTTGCCGAAGGGATCGAAGATCGAGGCCACGTCCCGGTCCACCTCCGGATCGTGATGCCAGACGTTGGTCATGGGCAAGGCGATGTACTCGGCAAAGGCGCCCGGGCGATTGACGCCGATGCCCTTGGTGTCCTTGCAGAGATGGCGGCGGCCGGCGAGGCAATTCCGGCAGCGGCCGCAGACCACGTGCCCTTCGCCGCTGACAATCTCGCCGGCATGGAAATCCGTGGCGTTGGAACCGACCGCGACAATTTCGCCCACGAATTCATGGCCGACCACCATCGGCACCGGGATGGTCTTCCGCGCCCAGTCGTCCCATTTGTAAATGTGCAGGTCGGTGCCGCAAATCCCCGTGCGCTCGACGCGAATGAGCACGTCATTGACGCCGATCTCGGGACGCGGCACGTCTTCCAGCCAGAGCCCAGGTTCGGCGTTGCGTTTGACAAGAGCTTTCATGGGCTGCGGTCTCTTGGTTAGTCAAGCATGCGTGGGCAATGGTCAAGTATGATATGCCATTCCCAGGCTGCCGGCCACTCCTGCCGCGTATGCTGCGGTTGACGGACATGTCGATCAGGTCAACCTTGCCTGGATGACCCCGAAGTCAGGCTCTTTTCTGCGCGCCGGGCTGGAGCACGGAGGTGCGGTGGCCGTTGGCGGCCAGATGATTTTCAAAGGCGATCTGGGCTTCTCCCGAGAGCGTGCGGCGATTGCGCCGGGCTAGCCTGCGCAATTGCTTCATCACCTGCTCGGGGAGGCGAAAGCTGACGGTCTTGTGTTTGTGACGATTTGGATTTCTACCGGCTCCGGCCATGGGGCGCATTGTACCCTAGCGTACAGTCCCGGTCCAACGAAAACGGGCACAAAAAAAATGTTGCCCGATTGTGCTTGAAACTTAAAGCCACAATGCTTAACTTGACGCCATCGCCGGGCAGTTGAATCTGGACAGGGTGCGGTTCGAGACTCGTGATGGGCGACACGACCTTGGCCGGCCCTGTCCTTTTTTGAGCGCCCGGCGCCCGCCTTGACGCCATTTAATAGAGACATATAAATATATACATATGAGCAGCAATCATTTCCTCTGCCGTTTTCACGGTTATCCGCGTGCCCAGGAACCATCGCCGGCCCCATCGCTGCCAAGGTCTCTCGCGAGGAGGTGCAGGTGTCTGAAGGCTCGCTGACTCAGGAACAAAATCGCCTTCTCGCCCTCCTGCCCCAAGAAGAATACACGTATCTCCTTCCCAACCTGGAACTGGTCTCCCTGGACTTCAAGCAGGTCCTCTACGAACGGGAGCGGCCGATGGAATTCGTCTATTTCCCCCTTTCGGGCGTGGTTTCCTCGATCGACATAATGCGCGACGGTTCAGGTGTGCCTGTCGCCAGCGTGGGCAAGGAGGGCATGGTGGGCGTGCGCGCTTTCCTGGGCGCCGACGCCGCGCCGCGCAGCGACATTGTCCAGGTGCCGGGACAGGCTCTGCGCCTACCCGTGTTCCTGCTCCGCAGCCAGGCCGGCCCGGGGGGTTCCTTGCCGCAGATTCTCTGCCGCTACGTGAATGCTTTTCTCGGCGAGCTCAAGCAATCGGTGGCTTGCCACCTGCTGCATCCACTCGAGAAGCGCTGCTGCCGCTGGCTGCTCATGACGCACGATCGCATGGGCTCGGACCGGTTCCCGCTCACGCATGGCCTGCTCGCGGAAATGCTGGGCGTGCGCCGGGCCAGCGTGACCGAGGTCGCCCGCAAGCTGCAGAAGGCCGGTCTGATCGACTACATCCACGGCAAGATCACAGTGCTAAACCGCCAGGGACTGGAGGCTGCTGCGTGCGAATGCTACGAGGCGGTGAAAAAGGATTTCACGCTACTGCTTGGCGGGCCATGAGCCGTCCAGGCGTCCGGCCGCGACAATGGCCAGGTCGTCCCTGTCCCCGGCGAGCACCGCTTCGTTTCCGGTTGGTTGACGGCTGGAACAGGCAGGTTTCTCAGCATGGCCTGCGGATTCCCGCTGAGCCGTTTGCGCCAAGCGCATGTTCCACTCCTGAATGAGCCGGTTGAAAGCCTCGCTCATATGGCCCATCAGATCGCCTTTGCGGGGCGTAAATTCGCTGACGGGCCTGCCGGCGGTCATGTCTTGCATGGTCTTCAAACAGCGGTGCAGGGGGCCGGCGACGCGGTGCGAGAACTTGAGCGCATCCGCCAGCACCAGCGGCACGATCAAAACGAGTCCATAGAGAATGAAGGCGTGCCGGCCAAAAAAATCGGCATAAGCGTCAAGAAAGGCCTTTTGCGGCGCCATACCGAGCTTGTCCCACATGAACTCGAAGAAAAAGGCGATGTGCAGGACCACGAGTGCATAAGCGGCCAGGTAAAGCCCCACGCGCAACAACAGGCGGGCCTGAAACTTGGGATCGACCCAAATGCGGACACGGTTGTAAATATCGGGCATGGGGCCTCCAATTCAGGAAAGGCGACTGCAAAGCCGGGTTGCAATCTCGCGGTCGCAATGCCGACGACAGAATAAGCGTAGGTTGCAATCCGCCAAGTTGCAAAAGTCTGCTGAACTTACGGACACCTGGTCGTTACTTACCGACCACTTCGATAATCGGCGTGAACGGATTTGGGGAAACTTCAAGGCATTCCCAGGAGCGGCGCATCAACTTGAGCGTTGGGCGATCGTACTGGCCGCACTGGGCGGCGGCTTCCAGGAGCGGCATGAGGGTGTGGCAGGCCTTGCCCCACTGGCTCGATTCGAACTGAGTCAGGGCCGTTTCATAGACGTCCCGATAGTCGGGCCAATGTGCGGCCGCGCGGACGCTGGCGAGTTCGAACAACGTGACGCTCTCCTCGATGTCCCGCAAGCGAAATTGGCCCAGGCGGCGCGCGGCAAACGAGCCATCGAGGCGGTTACGCGTTGCGGCCGTGACAAGCAGGGGCAGGCCCAGCTGCTTGGTCGCGTCCTGAACGCGGCTAGTCAAATTGACCGTATGCCCGTGTGGGCCGTATTTGAGTTTGCGTATGCTGCCGGTATTGCCTACCTGGGCCGTGCCCGTGTTCACGGCGACGCCCAGGGCCAGCGCGTGACCGACCTGTTCCTGCCACTGGGCATTGAAGCCGGGCATGGCATCAAGCATCGCCAGGGCCGCGCGGCAGGCGCGGGCCGGATGGTCGGCTTGCGGCAAAGGCGCATTCCACATCGCCAGGATGCCGTCGCCTGCGTAATCGACGATCACACCGCCCTGCTCCACGATCAGCTCGGAGAGCCGGTCCATCAGGGCACGCATCAAGGCGCAGGTGCTTTCGGCGCCAAGGCGCTGGGAGAGCCCGGTAAAGCCGCGCAGGTCGCTGGCCAGGATGGTCACCTCCTGGTTGCGGCCGGCGAGCATGCTCGGGTCGCGTTCGAGCTCGCGCACGAGCTCCGGCGAAAAGAATTGCTCGAACTGCACGCGCGTTCGCGCGGCGGTGCTGCGGGCCAGATCGGCGCCGACGGCTTCGCTGAGGAGTTGCACGAGCTTGGCTTCGAGCGGCTGGATGCCGCCGCGCTCGACTGTGCGTTTGCTGCGCATGCCATAGAGCACCCCGACCACGTCCTGGTTCAGGCCGAAGACCGGCGCCGCCACGACCGCCTCGGTGTCGTCGAGGCTGACGGCGTCGAGCGCCGCCTCCTTGAGGTCCTGGTACATGGTTTGCCGGCTGGCGAGCACGCGGCGCAGCAAGGTCTGGCTGTAATTCATGCGCACGTTACTATCGACCGCGAAACTACCCACGATCGCCCAACCCTCATCGCGGCGAAAGAGCACCAGGCCCATATCCAGGCCGATGAGATCGACCAGGGTCTGGGCCACGTGGCGGGTGAACTCGGGAGAGCCGGGCGCGGTCTGCTGGAGGGTAATGATGGTTTCCAGCCACTGGCTCAGGGCCTCTACGGTAGGGGCCTGGCCGTCAGGCAAGGGCCGCCGTCTCAGGCTGGCGCTGTCGGCCCGAACGGGGTCGGCCAGAAGCACCAGCGAATCCTCGTCAATGTCCGGTGCTCCCGGATCGGGAAGGGTTCCGGCCAGGCTGCTCATGGCTCGCTTGAGGGTCACCGCAGTCTGATTGGCATTGATGGTGGCGGCGCCGATCTGGATCTGTGTTCGCCCGATGCTCAACTGCACCGGCAGAGCCAGCTCCTGTGCTTTGCCGACCTCAAGGCAGTTGTTGGGCAGGATGCGGATGGCGTTTTTCTGGCTGAGATTCTCCAGGCGAATGCGACCGTTCGCCAGCGCTTCCACGCGCAGCTGATCGCGCGAGATGTACTCATCGTCGACCTGGATGCGGGGCAGGTCGCGTGCCACGCCGCGGCCCAGCTCGAGCGGACCGGCTTCATGCACAAGCTGCTGCGTCTGTTTGTCGTTGTGGACGGAGATTTTAAACATCGGCTGAGCCTCGACCCGGGAAGGGCACAGGTCGCCAGGAAGCAGATTTTGATTATGGGCTTGCGGCCAGCCGTTGTCCACTTTCTTCGGCGATTTTAGGAGTGGCATCTACGGACCGCGTCGAGTAAATTGGGAAAACCTAGTACCTTTACGGACCAGGTTGCCCGGGAGTCGATGTCATGATCCGTATCAAATGTCCCAAATGTGCCAATCCCCTGTCAATCCCCGATGCGCAGGGAGGCAGCGTCAGCGCCTGTCCGAAGTGTGGGCAGAAATTTCGCGTGCCGGCAGCAGCTACGAAATTGGCCGACCCTTCCGGTCCCGATGCCGGCCCGCGTCCGAGACCATCGAGTGCAAAGAACGCAACCTCGCCGAAGAACAACCGCATTCAAGCCGTGGACGCGCCGGCGTCCCGGGGCGCCAAGACAGCGCGGCAGCAACCGCCCGCCGAGGCGGACGCACAGGGATATGGCGTGGGGCCTGCTCACGAAACTGCGCCGCCGCCAAGTTCCATTGACAAGCGTCCCGTGGAGGACGACGTTGCAGGACCCGAGGAACAGGAAGAAGACCTGCAAGCGACGACGCCCCGGCGAAAGAAACGCAGACGAAAGAAAAAGCAAGAGAGTGCCGGCCCGAAGGCCGCCCACATTGGGCTAATTGTGGCCGGGTTATTGGTGGTAGCGGCGGCCACCGCCATTCTCTTCTGGATCAAGCCCGGCTCCCCGAAGGCTCCCCCTGACCCCGGTCCGGTTCTTGCAGAGCTTGAACAGGTGCACGCCGCCATCGAGCGTGACAAAACCAGTCCGGATCAGCCGGTTGTCGGCATCACGCTTTCCGGCACCTTCAAGCCGAGTCTCCTGGGAAGGCTGGTCGTCTTTCCGAAGCTCCGCAAGCTGAACTTGGGCGGCACCCTGACCAGCGATATTAACCTCGAATGGCTCGAAGACGTCACCACGCTGCGTGAACTCAATCTCAGCCATACCAAGGTCACCGGCGGGGGCATGCAGTTTCTCAAGAAAATGGTGAACCTCGAAGAACTGAACCTCACGCAGACGCTTGTGGATGACGTTCGCCTGGGCGAGTTGAAGGGCTTGAAGAACCTGAAAAAGATTTACCTCGACGGCACCCTCGCCAGCGGCCTGGACCTGAAGGCAGCGATCCCGGGCCTGGAGGTTGTCCGTTGACGCGCCGAGCAATGCGGTCGCCGAAGGAGGCAGCATGGGCCGCGAGGATTCCGTCGGAGCAAAGCACGCAGTCCTGGTTTGCTCCTCTTGCCGGAGCAAGTGCCGGGCCCGCGCGGGCTCGGCCAAGACGTATCGCTGTCCGCGCTGCGGCGCAGTGCTGGCCTTTGGGGCGCAACCGCCGGCCGCTGGCGCCGTGAGTGCACCGCTCACCGCGCCGCGGCCAGTCTCGCGGCCCGCTGCTGATGACGAGGAAGACGCCGGCGCCTACGCAGCGCACGCGCCGGCTCGGACCCGGCCCATGGAGGAACCGGAGCCGGATGAAGTCGAGGACATCGAAGTCCGTCGCAAGAGGCCGCCGGCGCCGCGGCGGCCGTTATGGTGGGGCGTATACGGCTTCCCGTGGCATCCCAATGCGCTGCGCGGCTGGTTCCTGTTCGGATTCGGCCTGACCCTCGTGGCCCTGATGGCAGCCGGCCTGCATTATGTCATCGACCTGTACGTCAACAGCGACATGGGTGTGGGCAGCATATGGTCGCGAGTCTTCTTTCTGTACATGAAAGGCTTCGTGCTGTTCTTGCTGTGGACGGGCACGTTTGCGAGCAGCTTTTTCCTGGCGACCATCCAGGACACGGCGGCCGGCAATCCCCAGGTGGACTGGCCGGATGATTCCCTCTGGGAAAAGTTCTTCACGTTTTTCTATTTACTGTGGATCTTTCTTTGTGCCGCAGTTCCTTTTGGCATCGCCGCGGCTCCGCTCAAGGCAGAGCTGGGGTTCGGCATTTTCGCCTGGAGTCTTGTGCCTTCCGCCATCTTTGTGTTGCCCTTCGTGTTGCTGTGCGCCCTGGCCAATAACTCGTGGTGGATGTTCTGGAACAGCGACGTCGTCCGCAATCTGCTGGGTCGTCCCGTCGTGCTGCTGGTCCTGTACGTTATGTCGGCCGTGCTGGTGGCGCCGTGCGTGGCTCTGGGCTACCTGACGATCATGCATTACGACAGCTTTGTTTTCCTGGCGCCGCTGACGGGCTTCGTCTGGTCGGCCTGCCTGTTGATTTACGGCCGATTGTTAGGACGCGTCGGCTGGGTCATAACTGGAGAACACGAGCTGGCGCAGCAGGAGGCGCGACGGCAAAAGAAGCGTAAGCGCCTGCGAAACTCCTGAGTGCGGCCTCCCCGGCGCATCTCATGGCCGTTCGGTCTGCCGGCAAGGGGGTATGATCGCCGCGAATAGTTGTCATCGGTATCTACACAAAGCTGCCGGCGTTCCTGAGCCCCGTTCACGGGGCTTTTCGCGCAGCGTCTTAGACCCGCCGTTGACGGCGGGGCCGTGGCCGTGGGTGACCTTCCCTAGAACCCCGTTCACGGGGTTTCTCGCTGTGGGGGCTTTAGCCGGCTGCTTCCTGAGGGCTCAAGCCATACAGCGAGAAGTCCCGTGAACGGGACTAACATGTACCGCTCCGGTTCAATTCGCACCCGCCGTGAAACGGCGGGGCTAAGACGCTGCGCGAAAAGCCCCGTGAACGGGGCTCGGGACGCCTGGCAACTTTGGTGTAGGTGCTAATGGATAACTGCCGTGGCGACGTTTGCGGACATGTCGTCTTCTCGCCTCGCGCACTTGTTGCTAGAATTAGCGTTTTGCTTCTATGTTCCGGGTCAGAACCGCAGATTGGTTGCGCTTAGGGAGGTAGTTGTGGCATCGATTGAATACAGCCAGGTCCGCAAGGGCATGGTCATTGTCGGGGAAGACGGCCAGCTTTATTCGGTCGTGGACCGTGATTTGAATACGCCCGGGAACTGGCGGGCGATTTTGCAATTGAAGCTCAAGAACCTGAACACCGGTTCGATCACCATTAACCGCGTGCGGCCGCAGGACAAGGTCGAGCAGGCCTATCTGGACAAGCGGCAGATGCAATATCTGTACAAGGACGGCAACAGCTACGTCTTCATGGACACCGAGTCGTACGACCAGTTCCACCTCGAGGAGGAGATGGTCGGCGAGATGATGCTCTTCCTCAAGGAAAACGACAACGTCCACGTCATCATGTACGACAGCAAGGCCATCAGCGTCGAGCCGCCCGCCACGGTCAACCTGAAAGTCGTGGACACGGAGCCGTCGGTCAAGGGCGCCACCGCTGCCGCCCAGTACAAGCCCGCCACGCTGGAGACCGGTCTCAAGGTCACGGTGCCGCCCTTCGTCGGCATCGGCGAGCTAATCGCGGTCGATACGCGCACGGGCGAATATCTGAGCCGAGCAAAATAACCCCTACGGATTGCAGATTGAAGATTGCAGATTGAAGATTGCAGATTTTAGATTGCCATCCGATTTTCAATCTGCAATCTCCAATCTTAAATCTGCAATCGCCATCATGCGCATCGGTCCTGTCTCCATTGCTCATCCCGTGGCACTCGCTCCCATGGAGGAGCACACCAATCATCCCTTTCGGCTGCTGATGAAGCAGTTCGGCGCCAGCCTGGTTTGCACGGAGCGCGTGGATGCAGCCGATGTGGCGCGACGCGACCGGCGGGCGCTGCGGCTCTTGCATAACACGCCGGCGGAAGGTGCGCGGGCCGGGCAACTGAGCGGCGCCGAGCCGGCCGTGATGGCTGAGGCGGCTCGGGTCGTGGAAGAGTGCGGCTTCCCGATAGTTGACCTGAATTTTGAGTGTCCCATTCGCCGGCTCATGAATCGGGGCGAGGGCGGCGCCCTGCTTGCCGACCCAGCGGCTATTGGCCGGATTGTTGCCGCAGTGGTGCGCGCCGTGTCGGTGCCGGTCACCCTGAAGATCCGCAGCGGCCCGCATGGCGAGCAGGAGACGGCGCCTCAGGTGGCCCGCTGTGCCGAGGCAGCCGGCGCGGCAGCCGTGGATGTGCATGCCCGGAGCGTCGCCCAGGCTTACGTGGGGGGGCCGGACTGGAGCGTCGTGGCGCGTGTCAAGCAGGCCGTGCAGATTCCAGTCCTGGGCAGCGGCGGCGTGCGCGCCCCGGCGGACGCGCTCCGCTTCCTCAAGGAGACCGGCGCCGATGGGGTTGCTATTGGCCGCGGCTGCCTTGGCAACCCGTGGATTTTTCGGCAGGCCAAAGCGTTATGCCTCGGTCTCACGCCCTGCGCTCCACCGACCTGGGCGGAGCGCGGCCGCGTATTGTTACAACTGGTGGAAGGCGAATTCCGCCATTACGGAACGGCCGTCGGCCTGCGGCGCCTGGCACGAACAAGCTGTTATTTCGCGAAGTTCCTGCCCGATTTCGCCGGTTTTCGCGCCGCGGTTCACCAGGTGCGCGATCTGCCTGGTTTTCGGAGATTGCTCAAAGAGTGTTTTCGCTAATAGAACATAAGTAGCGGCATTCGCAACCATGCACGCAGGGAAATCCGGCATGCCGCATTACGATAGTTTCGATGACGATGAGGGCGAGTCCTGGGACGAGTCCGAAGATGATTTCGGCGACGATCAGGATGCGGAGACCGTGCCGTGCCCCTATTGCGGCAAGCCGGTTTACGAAGAGGCGCAACGCTGCCCGGCATGTGAGAACTATATTTCCCGCGAGGACGCACCTCTAGGCTATTCGCGCTGGTTTGCTGTCGTCGTGTTCGTGTGCCTGGTTATCGTCGTCGGCTGGATTATCGGGTGCTAGGAAACATGCCTGATCCGGTTATCACCTTGACTACCGATTTCGGCGAAGACTCGCCCTATGTCGCCGCCATGAAGGGAGTCATCCTTGGCATCAGCCCCTGCGCGCGCATTCTGGATCTGAGCCACCAGCTCCCGCCCCAGGATCTTCGCTATGCGGCGTTCTTCCTGGCCACCGCAATTCCTTACTTCCCGCCGGAGGTAATACATGTGGTGGTCGTGGATCCGGGAGTGGGCACGGAGCGGGCCTTGCTCTACGTGGAAGTGAACGGCCATCGCTTGCTGGCGCCGGACAACGGCTGCTGGACAACGCTGGCGCGCGAGGCGTCGCCACGCGTCCGCCGGCTCACGGAAGCACGCTACTGGCGACAGCCCGTGAGCGCCACGTTTCATGGCCGGGATATCCTGGCGCCGGTGGCCGCCCTGCTTGGCATGGGAATGGATGCAGGTTTGCTGGGAGCCGTGGTAAGCGAGTGGGTTCGCCTCGAGCTGCCCCGCCCGACGCGCGGCCCGCATGGCGTGCACGGCGAGGTATTGTTCGTGGATCATTTTGGCAATCTGATTACGAATATTCCGGCGGCTGCCTTGCCCGCTGCGCCGCAGCCTTTGCACGTCAAGGTGGGCGAGCGGGAAGTCTCGCAGCGCGTGCGCTGCTATGGAGAAGCGCAGCCTGGTGACGTGGTGGCGCTGGTTTCCAGTGCTCGCCTGCTCGAAATAGCGGTCAACCAGGGCAGTGCCGCGCGGCACCTGCACGCCCAGGTCGGAACGCCGGTGGTCGTGACGTCCACGCCCGAGAAGTTCTGAGGGAGCCGCGACCTCTAACGATTTGCCGCGCTTTTGCGTGTCTCGTGGAACGGAATTCATTCCGTTCAGCACCCGAAGCGGCCCGGCTTCCCCCATGCTGAACGAAATGAATTTCCGTTCTACGAGATACGCCGCTTAAGGTAGTGTCATGGATGCTAGCCGCGAACAACTGGAACGCTGGGATCGCGACCATGTCTGGCATCCATTCACGCCCATGCAAACTTATGCCGCGGAGAAGCCGCTCCTGATCGAACGGGCGCACGGCTGCTTCCTCGTCGATATGGACGGCCGCGAGTACATTGACGGCGTTTCCTCGCTGTGGTGCAACGTGCATGGTCACCGCGTGCCGGAACTCGATCAGGCGGTACGCGCACAGCTGGACCAGGTGGCGCACAGCACGCTGCTGGGATGCGCCAATGTGCCGGCGACAAAGCTGGCGCGGCGCCTTGTGGAGCTAGCGCCGCCGGGCTTGACGCGGGTCTTCTATTCCGACGATGGAGCCACCGCCGTGGAAGTGGCACTCAAGATGGCGTTCCAGTACTGGCGGCAATGCCCGCAGCCGCAGCCCCAGAAGACAAGGTTCCTCGCTTTGCAGGGCGCTTATCACGGCGACACTCTCGGCGATGTCAGCGTCGGCGATTTGGCGCGGTTCCATCACCTGTTCGCGCCGCTGCTGTTTCCCACGGTGCGAGCTCCGAATCCCTACTGCTATCGCTGTCCCCTGGGGCTGCAACGAGCGCGCTGTCGCATTGACTGCCTGGAAGCCCTGGAAGCCCTTGTTCGCGAACATCACGAGACGCTGGCGGCCGTGGTGATGGAACCGCTCATGCAAGGCGCGGCGGGCATGATTGCCGCTCCCGCCGGATATCTGAACCGGGTTCGCCAGGTCACACGCGCCCACCAGGTTTTGCTGATCGCGGACGAGGTCGCCGTCGGTTTCGGCCGCACAGGCACGCTGTTTGCGTGTGCTCAAGAGGATGTTGTTCCCGACTTTCTCTGCCTGGCGAAGGGCTTGACCGGCGGCTACCTGCCGCTGGCCGCCACGCTCACGACTGAGGAGGTGTTCCGGGCCTTCCTGGGCCTCCCTGAGGAAGGCCGCACCTTTTATCACGGGCATACCTACACCGGCAATCCGCTGGGTGCCGCCGTCGCCCTGGCGAATCTGGAATTGCTGCAAACGGGCGTTTTGCCAGCGTTGCCGGCCAAGGTCAGCCGGCTCCGCGCTCATCTCGAGCGCATGGCAGCACTGCCGATAGTCGGCGATATCCGCCAGCAGGGCTTGATGGCCGGCATCGAGTTGGTTTGCGATAAGTCCAGCAAACGAGCCTTCCCGCCGGAGCAACGGCTCGGCGCTCAGGTATGCCGGGCCGCCCGAGAACGCGGCGTGTTGTTGCGGCCCCTAGGGGACGTCATTGTCGTGATGCCGCCGCTGGCGATTACCGAAGCCTTGTTGGATCGCCTGTGCGAAGTTCTTTACAATTGCCTGCAGGAAGCGGCGTCGCCTTTGAATGAGGTCCATGAACGACGTGAACAGATTTGAGGCCAGGCTTCGCATCCCCGGTCTCTTTTTCACCGGGACAGATACGGGTGTCGGCAAGACGTTCGTGACAGCGGCCGTGGCCCGAAAGCTGCGCGCCGAGGGACGCAATGTGCGCGTTTGCAAGCCGGTGGCCACGGGGGCGAACGGCCAACGCTTTAGCGCGGATACGGTACAGTTGGCGGAAGCCGCAGGCGTTCCCGAACAACGGTGGCCGCAGGTTACGCCGTGGACTTTTGCCGATGCCGTGGCCCCTGTCGTGGCGGCCCGGCGATGCGGTGTAAGCTTGACCCTGGGCGAGCTTGTCGATGCAGTTCGCGTTCAATCTGAGCCGGGCAGCACCTTGCTGGTCGAGGGCGTTGGCGGCCTTCTCTGCCCACTGACGGATACCGAGACGGTCGCCGACTTGATTGCTGCGCTTGGCATGTCCATGGTGGTGGTCGCCAGGCGCTCTCTGGGCACGCTCAATCACACGCTGCTCACCCTGGAAGTCGCCCGCCGGCGAAAGCTGCCCATGGCGGGCGTGGTCGTGAGTGAGACCGCCCCGCCCACCGGGCTGGCGGAAGAAACGAACGTTGATGAGCTCAGGCGCTGGATTGACGTGCCCTTGCTGGCTGTGGTTTGCTATCAGCAGGGTCCGACGCCCGAAATGCCCGCCGCCCTGGCCCACGTCGATTGGTGGCAGCTAAGCGCCCCCACGCCTGCCGAGCGAGGATCACCGTGAATTTTCCGTGCAGTAATTGCGGTAAGCTGATCGAGGTCGAGGAGCATTTCCTCGGGCAAACGGTTCCTTGTCCGCACTGTCAGCAGATGGTGCAGACAGCGGCGCCGCCGGAAATCACCTTCACCGTCCCGCAGGCCGCTGACGACGAGAGCATTTTCCAGAGCACCGAGCACGCCGGCGACGATCTGTTCGGCAGCGTTGCTCCCAAGATAGAGATACCGGCGGATATGCATTCAGAGAATGTGCCGGGGAGAACTACCGAAGAAATCTCTCCCAACGCGGCAGTATCGAGCGGTTCTATCTTCAGCAGCACAGACGGGCCGATGCCAACGCCCTCTGCGGAAGCTCTGCACCAGGCGGCGGCTCCGCTGTTCGCGCCGCCGCAGGAACCATCGGCCAGTTTGGACGCCGCCGCCGGCGTTGTCCAGGACGCCCCAGCCGGCGCAACGGCAGGCCTCGCGCCGGCAACCCACGACCATGAGCATGCTGCCGCCGACTTCACCGGCGCAGATTTTGAGCCAGCGGCCGCGCTACAGTCTGCTGAATCTTTGCGACTTTCTGCTGATTCATTCCCACGCAACCTGCCAGCGCGTGCGCTGCCCACCGGCATGCGCAGCGGCATGTTCCTTGCCCTCGTGGTCATTCCGCTCATCTCGTATTCGATCCTGGCCACGATCGCGGTGATCACCCTCTACCTGCGTCCACCGCAGCCTTCGCTGGACTATTTGCCGGATGTCGAGGGAGACCTTCAAGGCGCCAAGCGGCAAAAACACAGCAGCATTTCTTACGAGCGTCTCGATCCCGACTCGCCGCTGCCCGAGCGCCTGAAGATCGACCTGAGACATTCCATCCGCCTCGGCGACGTCGAGGTGACTCCCCTGCGCGTCGAATGGGGCCGCCTGAGAATTCGCTATCCCGATATGACGGAAGATCTCCTGCCGGGGGAAGCGCTGCTGTTGCACCTGAAGCTCAAGAACATATCCGAGGATGTGGTCTTCAGCCCAACCGATCCGTATTTCGATCGTCAGTGGAAGTCGGCACAGGACAGCAAACCGTACACCTTCCTGGAAGTCGGCAAACAACGCCTTTACGGCGGCCCCCTGCCCTGGCGGCCGGGAATACGTGCGGACAATAGGCCGGCGCTCGAAGGGCAGAACTATCAAGCCCTGCCACCGGGAGCGCAAATCGAGACTTTTGTGTGTACGCCGCCCGGCGATGCGATGCTCACCGGCGTTGCCAACCACCAGGGACCTTTGCTGTGGCGGATCCAGGTGCGCCGCGGCCTGGTCCACGTCCGCGAGCGCGACGTGCCGGCGACAGTGGTGCTTGGAGTGGCTTTTCAGGCTTCGGACATCCAGAAGCAGTTATGACGGGCCGGTAAATGGCTCACGCATGATTGCCACTTCGCTTTTTCCAACTATAAATCTATTTGAAGGCGTTAAGAATTTGGAACAGAGCGACACGTAGCAGCCTGTTGAAAAAGGTGTCCGCAAGGTTCCAGACACCTTTTTCAACAGGCTGGTAAGACTTCTCGTCCGGTTGCTCCACTGGTTTTCAATAGCAACATCGTTTCTTGAAGGAGCGCATGCCTGCCAGCATGCCTGGAGGCAGCGAGTTTCTATGAGGTTGACGCGAGCGAGCAGCTATGCCTTGCATGCCGTGGTGTTCATGGCGACCCAGAAGCAGCAAAACAAGCCGGTAGCGTCTCATCACATCGCCAAGGCACGCGGCATTCCCGAGCGTTTTCTTTTGAAAGTCCTCAAACCCCTTGTCTCCGCCCGCGTCCTGCATTCGGTCAAGGGGCCGAACGGCGGCTATCGCCTCGCCCGGACCGCGCACGATATTTCCATGCTCGACGTCATCGAGGCCGTCGATGGACCGATTCGCGGCATGGCCCCCCTCTCCCAGTCCCAAAACGACGGCCACCTCGATCGCAAGCTCGACACCATCTGCAACCATTCCGCCGAGCAATTGCGCAAGCATCTGCAGAAAGTCCGCATCTCCGAGCTTACAGGGAGGTGAGCGCGCAGTCCGCTTTTAGTCGGCTTTCGCTCCGCGAAAGCACGTCCTTTCGCGGAGCGAAAGGCGACAATTCGAACTGGGTCGTGCCGGCTCCAGGAATCTGCGATAATGTGCTTGCAGGATCGATTCCTGTTCCGCTCGCTATGTAGGGCGGATTGCTAATCCGCCACCGCGCTTTCCTGGTCCGAAAATTCGCCATGTCCCTGCGCGTCTCCAATATTCGGCTCAGCCTGGATGAACCGGAAGCCGAGCTGCCTGCGCACCTGGCGCGGATTCTCGGCGTCAGGCCGGATCTGTTGCGGCACTGGCGTATCCTGCGCAAAAGCCTCGATACGCGCGACAAGAGCGCGCTGCGGTTTGTTTATGCGGTGGAGGTAGTTCTGGCCGAGGATGATGCGCGCATTGCTCACCACAAGCGCCGCGCTGGCCATCCGGAAGCCCGCATTGAACCCTATCGTGAGATTCCGTTTCGGATGCCGCCGCCCGGCTCGCGCTCTCTCGCCGAGCGTCCGGTGGTCATCGGTTCGGGGCCGGCCGGCCTGGTAGCGGCTTATTTCCTGGCTGAGCAGGGTTACCAGCCCCTGGTCCTGGAGCGCGGCCGGGCGGTGCGCGAACGCATTCACGATGTCCATGCCTTCGACGCGGGCGGTCCCCTCAATCCGGAAAGCAATTACCTGTTTGGCGAGGGGGGCGCCGGCACGTTCAGCGACGGCAAGCTGACCTGCCGCAACTCCGGGCCCGACGTGCGCCGCGTGCTGGAGTTGTTCGCCGCCTGCAAGGGCAAGCCGTCGATTCTTTATGATTATCGTCCCCACCTCGGCAGCAATCGCCTGCCGGCGGTAGTTAAGGCGCTGCGCCGGCAGATCGAGGCGCTGGGAGGCGAGGTGCGCTTCTCCTGCCGAGTGGAGGACCTGGATATTTCCGCAGGCGGCTTGCGCGGCCTGATGACCTCGGCCGGCTACATCCCCGCCACGGTTGGCCTGCTGGCTACCGGGCACAGTGCCCGCGATATTTATCGCATGCTGCTGCGCCGCGGCGTGCCCATGGCGCCCAAGCCCTTTCAGATGGGCGTCCGCATTGAACAGCCGCAGGAAAACGTAAACCGCGTCCAGTATGGCGACGCGCGTCTGGAGGAAAAACTCGGCGCCGGGGACTATGCGCTCATCGCCCGCGGCCCGCAAAACGTCTTTTCCTTTTGCATGTGCGCGGGTGGCCACATCATCCCCAGCGTTTCCGAACCCGGCTATTTTTCGACCAACGGCATGAGTCTGTCCGGGCGCGATTCCCCGTTTGCCAACAGCGGTTTGATGGTTACTGTGGAACCGGAGCAATTCGGCGGCAGCGATATTCTCGCCGGTGTCCGGCTGCAGGAGATCTATGAGCAACGGGCCTTCGCCCTGGGCCGGCAAGATTATCTTTGTCCCATTCAGATGGCCGACGATTTCTTGAACCAGCGCCCCAGCCGCCAGCTGCCCCCCTGCAGTTATCCGCGCGGCCTCGTGCTGGCCTCGATCGCCGAGTTGGTGCCTCCCTTCATTCATGAAGCGCTCAGGCACGGCCTGCCGATCATGGACCAACGCTGGCAAGGCCGCTTTCTGGACCAGGCGACCCTGACCGGCCCGGAAGCGCGCGGCAGCTCGCCGATCCGCATCGTGCGCGACCCGACGACCCTGGAAACACCCGGAATCGTTGGACTCTACCCGGTCGGCGAAGGCGCCGGCTATGCCGGCGGCATTATCAGCGCCGCGGTCGATGGACTCCGTGCTGCGAAGGCCATTGTGGCCAAGTACGCGCCCTTGGCTGCCGCAGGCCATTCGCTAGCTGTAAACGCATCAACAGTCGCTAGCAGAATTCATCAACCTGACTCAGATGGGAGGGAAGATTGATGGCCAAATCCCCGGAGGAGATGAAAGCCGCGATGATCGCGGGCCTGCGTGACAAGACAGGCAAGTCGCTGGAAGAATGGCTCAAGATCCTGCGCTCGAGCAAGTTGTCCAGGCACAAGGAATTCATGACCTTGCTCAAGACCGAGCATGGCCTCACGCACGGCTTCGCCAACATGATTGCCCTGCAAGCGCTGGCGAGCGACAGCCACACGGCGACCGACACCGATGCCCTCGTGGAAGCTCAGTACGGGGGCGCCAAATCGGGGCTGCGTCCGATTTACGACGCGGTTCTTGCCGCCGTGCGGAAATTCGGCAAGGATGTCGAGGCGTCGCCCAAGAAAGCCTATGTCAGCCTTCGCCGCAACAAGCAGTTCGCCATCATTCAGCCCTCAACCGCGACACGCGTCGATGTTGGCATCAACCTCAAAGGCGTCGCCCCGTCCGGGCGCCTGGAAGCTTCCGGCAGCTTCAATGCCATGGTCAGCCACCGGGTGCGCCTGGCGCGGCCGGGCGAGGTGGACAAGGAACTGGTGGCTTGGTTGAAGCAGGCTTATGATGAGTCATGAATCATGAAGTTCCAAAGCACAAGAGGAACGTAATGCCGATGGGTGAGAAGAGATTGAAACATGTCGAGCGCCGCCTGGTGTGAAGAAGAGCGCGCGCGGCACGCGCGGATTCGTGAGGCTGCCATCCGGGTCATCCCGCCCAAGGAGGGTGTCGCTCGAAATCGTTCGCCGCCGGGCATTCCCTCGACCATTCGCCAGGCGCGCGAGGCGCACGGGCTCACCTGGTACGCGCTGTCCAAGCGCGCTGGAATTACCAATCAAGCAAACATCCGGGCCATCGAACAGGGCAAGGATGTCAAACTTTCCGACCTGCAGTGCGTCGCCCCGCGCTGGGTCTCAAATTGGCGCTCATCGAGCAGGTCGCGTGACGCTCTGCAGTTGGTTGGAGGAAGAGGACACCGCCTGGCGGAGTGTCGGCACGAAGCCGCGCCAAACACGGAAGCGGAGCGGGGTGTTTGCGTTATGGCGTGCTTCAGCTGACACGGGCCGCATGTAGCGTTTTTCGGATTTACTGTCTCTCCTCCGGCCCGTGCGGGTGAGCTGTTTCGTTCGGCCACAAAATCGATGCAATCTGGCAAGCTTCTACTCGATGGCGGCTACGTTCGCTATAGTCTCGACGACTCGGCGCAGTGGGAGCTTCCCATTTCCTCGATTCGCGTTATTGGCGAGGCCACGAACCAAAATGGGCCTTTCCTCGACGACTACTTTCTCTGTTTCGCGGTTGGCCCGGATTGCTGGTACGAAGCGTCATTCTACGCCGAGGGCAGAGAGCAGTTCTTGATCTCGTTGGCAAGCAGGCTCGGCCATCCTTTGGTATTAAGGCTCGTCTGCTCCGCAGATTTCGATAGCAGCGTACTCTGGCCGCCGCACCTGGCTGGTAGGCCTATGTTTTCCTTCACTCCCGTGCAGCCCACCACATGGCTTGGTCGGCTAATCGGGCCGTTGCGAAACAGGCAGACGTTTTCTACCGAAGTTTTGGCGGAATTTGGGAGCGAGACTGCAACTGACCGCGGCGGCACCCTGTGACATTTGGATTCAAAGTCTTACAAGCCGTCACAACATCCGACCGCGCCGAAGGAGAATCGCAAAACATGCAACGAGAACTTCGATTGGGTTTCCTTCTCCTCCTTGGAGTCTTGGTTGGGCACACGGCAATCGCTCCGCCTCAGCTTTATGGGCAGCGAAGCAAGCCGGGGTTATCGGCCCAAGATCAACAGAAATATGATGACCTGATGCACTCAGCACGAAGGAACGAGCTCATCGGCTATGTCGCGGCAGGCGTTGGACTGCTATTTGTCGTGCTCGCTGTTCCACTCAAGATTTACTTTGATTGGAAAAAGAAGTCCCGTAAGGGTAGCGCAGGAGGCGACGAGATGGCGCATCCCAGATCTTTGAGCATCCTCGCGACCGCAGCTACGGCGACGGCCAGCGCATTGTGGAACTACTGCTAGTAGGTGAGCTGGGTTACAAGCGGAGTACGTGGAGGGCCACTGATGTTCGTGATCTCTGCCGAAGTTGCCGGGGACGGCATGAACACCGATGTCGTCTACTGCTTCGATCCGACCATCGTGATTGTCCGGTTACGGCAAGCCTTTCCCGACGTGGAAGTCATCCCGCAAGACTTGGCGTGGCGAGACTGCGACACTTTCAAGGAGCGCGGCGCCGTGGAGGGCGCCGTCCGGATCGCGGAAAACGACGCCCGACGGCGCGGCCCGATCTGGACATTCCGGCTGCCGATCCCGGGCAAGCCGGCGATCTGGGGGCGGGCGGAACGCTATGACGTGAGCATCTTCAGCAAGGAGCCAATCCCGGAGCCGTTACGCTGCCGGTTCCTCACATTCCTCGAGCAGTTGCGCTTCGCTGAGTGCGTCACCGTCAAGTCGGTGCGGTTTGAGGGGAATGACGAGTACCCCGCCTAAGGATCTGGTTCAGCGCTAGCCTGTTTGTCGAGCCATGGTCCGGCATCTGACTAGCGTTGAGGAGTACCAAAATGCAGTGGCTTTTCTGCTGGCGTTGCGGCTGCGAGATGCCTATGCTCGACGAGTGCGAGTTCGCCGTGGTTGCCCGCTTGTACGGCGATGGTATTCGGTTGATCAAGGAGGTTGAGAATCAGCCGGCTCACCCGTTGCAGGCCACTCCCCGGGAGGAGCGCTTCAAAGCGTGCTTGGATGCCTACGAGCGCCTGACCGGCTTCCGCGAGTCTAATCCCAACGCGGTCATGCACCATCGGCTCGTGCTTTATGGGCCGCCGTGCCTCGCGTGCGGCAAGCCGCTTCGCACTCCACGGGCATCGCGGTGCATGGCGTGCGGAGCCCCAAGCCATGCCGAACGCCGTGGGATATAACGTCCGCGGAGCCCAACTTCATCGGCAGTTGTTGGCCTCTGGGCAGGCGAACTGATCGTTAACACGACTGGCTGCCTACGCGATGTCTCCTTTTCAACTCGGTGGCGCAGGTCGAGACTATGACAAGACCAAGATGCTGGATCGTTTGCGGAGTGAGCGCCCTCGCCGGGTTAGTGACCTTGTGCATCTACCTCAGTCGCGCCTACCCGCCGAAGCCGGGCGTAACCTGGGGGAATGTGCGGCGGATTGAACTCGGCATGACCCAGCCGGAAGTCGAATCGGTCCTGGGCCGTCCGCCGCAGACGTCGACGCGCGGTCCGATCCCCATAACTGACAGCTCCCCGCCAGGGTACCATACGGTGCTGTTGTGGTCGGATATGCAGTGCGACATCCTCGTCTACCTGGATGGCAGCGGACGTGTTATCGGCCGGGAGGGAGTAGGGAGCGGCCCCCCGTCATGGTACGATCGTCTACGGCATCGGCTTGGGCTGTAGTTGGCCAATCAGTGCTGGTATCGCGGACGATGGCCCAACTTAGGGAGCATCGAGTGCTCCCAACGGGAGCAATGTCAGCCGTAGAAGGACACCATGTTCGGCAGGCTTCGTACCACATGCCCGGTTGACGCCGCAGCCAAGAAGTGGCTTGAGGAGCGTCTGCGCTGGCTGAGCGAGGAGTTTGACAGCAGCGCTTTCACTGACAAGCCCGTGGTTCTCCCCACGCCGGAATTCTTCCCCGACCCGTATGACGGCTCCAAAAGGAGCGTCCGGGCTTTGCTGGATCGAGTTTGTGGGTACATGGGTGTTCTGCCAAGTTTGGTCGCCCTCAGAATCTTCTCCGAGGCTCGGAGCCTCTGGTTCGTCAATGAGCAGGGCCAGGCCCTGCCGAACGGCGCAGCAGGTCTCTACGAGGAAGGCACGGACAAGTTCCTCATCCGGCTGGAAGGCTCGGAACTCGGCGACGCGATGGGCCTGGTTGGGACCATGGCCCATGAACTCGCCCACGTGCTCCTGTTAGGCGAGGGCAGGACTACGCTCGAGGAGTACGATGGCGGACTGCTCCGCATATCCTTATCGTTGGAACTCGAGGTGAGGTCACAGTACGGCGGCAGCGAATTTCGGGGTGCTGCTCAACATGCCCTTCACCGGTTTTCAGTAAGAACGGAGCCCGCGAGGATCAACCTGTGCTGCTTCGTTCAAGAGCAATCTGCCGGCTCAGCCGGATTTTTTCCGAAATTCTCCAAGACCGCCAGAGACCGCCAAGTGGTTTTGAGACAGCTGAAAAAGTCTTGCCCTGTACATTGGCCCGAATTCGGCTTGGGCCGGTTTGCCCCCGGCTACTCGCAGCTTGACCAGCCTTAGCCGTGCTTGCCAAGCGCGACGCGGCAGGACAAGGTCCGGCGGCGTCCTTGTTGCCTCTTCCAGCAGCCTTCTGACCCCTTTTAGGGGCTCGCCAGCCCCCCGGCGCGCACCGGTGGCGCAGCCAACGAATGGACCACGCATTTGATGTTCACGACCAAGGCGGTCAGCAAGCTCTGGAGCAGCACCCGCATTCGCCCGCGATAGCGGGCCCGCCGTAGCCCATGCCAACGGACTAATTCCCCCAGTTTGCGCTCGATCCGCCGGTGCTGACGACGGATCTCCTGATAGGCCGGCGTCTGGGCTTTGGCCTCAATGGCTTGATATTCGGCTTCATAGTCATTGGTGCTTACCTGCCGCCCTTTAGCTTTTTGCAACTTGGCCAGGCATTGGTTAAGGAGCGGGCAGGCGGCACAGACCTTGCGCGTAAAACGAAATACCCAACCGGTGTTGTGTCGATTGCGAAAGCGCTGGTTGCTGGTCTGACCCGCAGGGCAAATCATCGCCATCCCGTCAGGAGTCAAAGTGAACTGGTCAACCCCGAAGTATTCAGTCGGTTCCTGCCTGGGACGAGGCGGCACGATCACGTCCAGGTTGAGGCCCTGTGGATCAGTCCACTCGCGCAGCAACTCCCCCTTGCTGCCAGCCCCATCCATCGACAAGGCGTGCACGTCATTGCCGTGTGCTCGTTCCTCCTGTTCAATCAGCGTGGTCGCA